>Ga0209374_1000850_pt1 | contig 32256 bp, 32 predicted proteins | sample SaaInlLV_DNA_10m_FD_184683 | JGI IMG/M metagenome (GOLD analysis project Ga0209374, IMG submission 184683) | Marine microbial communities from expanding oxygen minimum zones in the Saanich Inlet - SI075_LV_DNA_10m (SPAdes) (version 2) | ecosystem: Environmental > Aquatic > Marine > Unclassified ... | reverse complement strand
TTGTTTCCAAAAAATGTATTCATTAAATCTTTTACTGATGAATAGATTGTTTTTAAAAGTGGAGCTTTGTCTAGAATTTTTTTAAATAAAGCATTAAATGGTGATGCAATTAATCTTGATCCAACCATTCCAATTATTGTGATTAGTGCAAAAAGAACAATAAGGCTAATAAAGGTGTTTTTAATTGGTAAAATATCCGCAATCTTATTAAGAGCATACACAACAACAAATATTGTTACGCTAATAGGAACAATGTAAAGTAGTCCCTGCAGGAAGTAGTTTAAAATTTTTTTCATGATTTCTAAATAAGATTAAAGATAATAATCTTCAACAAAATTTGCATACTGATTAGTTTTAAAAAAATGTTTTACTTAAAGATAATATTTAAGTTTTTAATTTTTTTATAATATTTTATTAAGTTTTTAGTCATTTTATGACTTTTTATTGAAATTTTGTTCATTTTTTTGACTTTTTGTGTAATTTTTTATCATTTTTTTGTTTTTTGGTGTAATTTTTTAAATTATAAATTTTTAGTTACTTTTTTATTTTCAATTTAAGATATTTTTATTGCATTTTTCATCATTTTATTCAATTTTATTGCATTTTTAATCATTTTATTCAGGTTTATTGCATTTTTTTATAAATATTAGCTTAATAAGTTAAATTAATTAGGCTAGGACGAGGAATGTCATTAGGAAGATTTAAAAAAACTATTGTATATCTTCATATTTAATATTAATTTTCATAAAGGTTTAAGTGAATAAATATCGTCTAAATATTTATGCAGGAAACTAGCTATTTTTATAATAAATATAAAAGTTTGGTATATAATTTAGCTTTAAATTATACAGGTAATAAAGAGGATGCAGAGGAAATTACTCAAGATATATTTGTTAAAATCTTTAAAACTAGATCTAGTTTTAATAATAAATCTAAAATAGAGACTTGGATTTATAGAATAACTATCAATGCCTCATTAGATTATCTAAAATCAAAAAATAGATTAAAAAGAAGATTTTTAAATAATTACTTGACACTAGATAATATAAAAAATTCTAACTATTCGGACTTTAATCATCCTGGTGTTTTATTAATATATAAGGAAGATATAAAAAGAATTTATAATTGTATAAATGAACTTCCAGATAATTATAGAAATATAATTATATTGTTAAAAATTGAAAATAAATCATACAAAGAAGCTTCAGAAATACTAGATATTTCAATAAAGGCAGCTGAAGCTTTATTTAGTAGAGCAAAAAAAAAATTAGAAAAACTCTTAAAAATTGAAGATAATTGAATTTTTTATCGTCTAATTAATAAAAGATTAAAAATGAAAAATAAATTACAAATATTAGGTAAAATTAAGAAGGTTAACCCACCAGATTATCTTTATGATAGAATAATAGATAGGTTTGAGAATAGGGTCACAATATCAACTATTAATCTTTATGTTGTTATTATTCTTTTGCTATTCAAATTTAATATTTTTTCATACAATTATTTTACTCCAGATAATATGTTTTTTGTAGATTTATTTAATGTACCTATTAGCTTTCTAGAATATGAGTAAAGAAAAATTTTACCTTATTGTTATCTGTTTTTTAATATTAATTAATTTGATATTTATTACATTTTTTATTAATAAAAATAATTCTTCCAAAAATAAAGGTCCTCGTAATTTTATAATTGAAAGTTTAAGTTTTGATAAATATCAAATTAAAAAATATGATTTACTTATAGAAGAACACCGTTTTACAGTAAAAAAAAGTAAAATGAAATTAAATAATACTAGAAAATTATATTTTCAAAGCTCTAATGATTCAATAGCACTTGTTTTGTCTAACTTATACATGTCTTTGGAAAAAGTTCACAAAAATCATATTAATGATATTTTCAATTTATGCTCTCCAACTCAGAAAAAAGAATTTCATAGTTTAATTGAAAAAAATAACCTCTTTCATATAAAAACAAAAAAATAATTGACTAAAAATGAAAAAATTACACACTTTTATATTCCTTTTTTTTTCTGTATTTTGCTTTTCTCAAAATTTCAACGGTTTTGCTCTTTACAATTCACAAGGTGACAACACAACTTATTTAATAGACGAAAATTTAAATATTGCACATACTTGGACTTTGACAACTGAGTGTAATTATACTGTTCTTTTAAAAGATAATGGAAATATTGTTCGTGGAACTAAAAACAATTCCCAAACTGGTGGTACCACAAATGTTCTGAATGGAGCTGCAAGTGCAGGAAGAGTTCAAGAGTTTGACCCATCTGGAAATCTAGTAATGGATTTTATTTATTCTTCAAATGATGTTTTATCTCATCACGATATTTGTCTTATTGGAGATAATGTATTGTTAACTGCTTGGGAAGTAAAAACAGCTGCTGAGGTAAATGCCTTAGGTGGAAGTGTAACGTCTGATAAATGGCCAACACATTTTGTTGAAATTGCAAATGACGGAAATGGTGGGGGCCAAATTGTTTGGGAATGGCATATTTGGGATCACTTAATTCAGGACACAGATCCATCCAAACCTAATTATGGTGTGATTTCAGATAATCCACAACTTATAGACATAAATATGATAACTCAAGGAGGTGGAGGTGGAGGTGGTGATTGGTTTCATGTTAATGGAGTCGATTACAATGAAGATTTAGATCAAATTGCTTTTTCTTCACGATTTGCTAGTGAAATATATATAATAGACCATAGTACAACTACTGCTGAGGCAGCATCTCACTCAGGAGGAAACTCTGGAATGGGTGGAGATATTTTATATAGATGGGGTAATCCTTCCAACTATAACATGACTGGAAATCAAATTATTCCAGGAGCTGTACATGATGTAAGATGGATAACTGATGATGGAAGACCTAATGGTGGTTTCTTACAGGTATTTAATAACTCAGGAGTATCCAGTAATCAATCGACTGTTGATGGAATTGAAACTCCAATAGACCCGTCAAATGCATATAATTATTTTAGAGCAAATGGCCAAGCATTTGGTCCCTCTTCATATTCAACAAGATATGTTTGTGCATACTCTGCTTCTGGTCAGTCTGCTTCTGATCGGATGTCAAATGGAAATGTTTTTGTTAACGCATCTGGTGGTCAAGGTGGTGCTGGAGTAATGTATGAAGTTGATCAAAATGGTACAATTATTTGGGGGCCATATAATGCAGACACGCAAAAAGCATTTCGTTATGAGTGTGAGCATCCAGCAATTATTGCTTTAGAACCATTCATGAATTCTACTGCTACAAGTTCATGTTTTTCAACATCTGTTTCAAATTTTGATAATCAAAATTTGTTAATCTATCCAAACCCGACTAATGGTTTTGTGAATATCGATTTCCCATTTTATGATATTGATAATGTAAAGCTTAAAATTAGAAATCAACTTGGACAAGAAATTACGATGATTAATAGAATCACATCTTCATCTATTGATTTGGCTAATCAACCTAATGGAATTTATCATTTTAGTATTTTTGTTGATGATGAAAAGATTGAAACGTTTAAAGTAGCACTTATAAAGTAAATGAAAATAAAACCAATAATTTTTATTCTATCAGCTTTACTATCATGGAATTCTTTCTCACAGAATTTTTATGATGTTGATAACATACGTGAGATTAAATTATACTTTACACAACCCAATTGGGATCACTTATTAGACAGTTTGTATTTAGATGGTTTGGAGGAGAGGCTGCTAGCAAGTGTAGAAATTGACGGCAGTACGTATGATAGTGTTGGTGTTCGATATAAAGGGTTTAGTTCTGTCTCTATAAACACCGTTAAAAATCCTTTCAATATTAAATTAGATTATATTGATAATAAGCAGAATCATGAGGGCTTTGAAAAAATTAAATTGTCGAATGTCATTAAAGACCCTTCTTTTTTAAGAGAGGTTCTCTCTTATGAAATTGCCAGAGATTATATTCCTAGCCCCAGAGCTAATTTTGCAAATGTTTACGTCAATGATAGCTTATGGGGTTTATATGTAAATGTTGAAGCAGTTAATGATAAGTTTACAAACAAACATTTTTCTACGGTTAATTCCCCACTATTTAAATGTAACCCTAGCGGATTGAATCTTCAACCCTCTGGTGAAAACTCTAATCTTAGTAATACTCATGGAAATGATAGTTCCTTCTATTATGATTATTATGATTTAAAATCTGCTAATGGTTGGAACGAATTATATACTTTAATTGATAATTTAAATAACTCTTCAAACAATTTAGATAATGTATTAAATATTGACAGAGCTCTTTGGATGCATGCTTTTAATTACACTCTAATTAATTTTGATTCTTATGTTGGTTACAGTCAGAATTATTATCTATATAAAAGTTTATCAAATCAATTTCAGCCTATACTTTGGGATTTGAATATGTCTTTTGGTGGTTTTAGATTAACTGATGCCACTCAAGCTTATTTTAATGGTTTTGATATTTCTCAGGCGCAAAGTATGGATCCCTTAGGATTTTTGACGAATAGTTTTTTATCACCGAGACCATTGATAACTAACTTGCTTGATGATAGTAGGAGACAAAGAATGTATCTAGCGCATATGAGAACTATCGTTGAAGAGCATTTTTCAAATCAAAATTATATTTCTCGAGCTCAATACCTACAGACACTGATTTCAAATGATGTCCAAAACGACCCAAACAAATTCTACACTTATAATGATTTCTTAGATAATCTTAACAATCAAGTGACAATTCCAAGTTCTATTTGCCCAGGCTTATCACAGTTAATGGATGCAAGGACCACATATCTTTCAAATTACTGGTCTGGATTTGTTCAGCCTAGTATTTCAAATATTCAAACCCTACCAAACTCTAATCAATTCTTTGGAGGTGATTTAACTATAACTGCGCAAATACAAGATGCGTCTTATGCAATGCTTGCGTATAGATTTGGAGAAAATATGCCTTTTGAAAATGTACAAATGTATGATGATGGTAACCATAATGATGGGGTAGCTAATGATGGAGTATTTGGAGTGATAATTAATAATTGTAGTAATTCAATTGATTACTATTTATATGCAGATAATAGTGATGAGGGTGTTTTCTCACCTAAAAGAGCAGCATATGAATTTTATAATGTGAAGACTAAAATAAATCAGGCAAGTCTAGTTATTAATGAGGTTATGGCGAATAATGTTTCTACTGTAATGGATGAAACTGGAGATTATGATGACTGGATTGAATTGTATAATAATTCTTCTACACCTATTTCTACTAATGGATTGTTATTTTCTGATAACCCATTAAATCTTGACAAATGGGACTTGCCGAATGTAGTTATAAATCCTAATTCTTATTTCATTATTTGGGCTGACGAAGATGGAAATACTGGAGATAATCACGCAAATTTTAAGCTTTCTAATTTAGGAGAACAGTTAATCCTTTCAAATAGTGACTCTAGTATTGTTGATGCAGAGTTTATCTATCCACAGCTTGATGATATTGCATATGGTAGATCTCCTAATGGAACTGGTAGTTTTACAATGCTTGCACCAACTTTTAATGGTAACAATACCCCATCTGCTATTGAAAATATTTTTTCTGATAATTCTTTTTATGCTTTCCCAAATCCATTTAAGGATAATCTAAAAGTTAGTGAAAAGGATTATTATATAACTAATGCTTTAGGTCAAAAAATATATAGTTCGAAATTTGAAACTACTATTAATACATCATCTTGGCATGAAGGGTTGTATTTCTTACATTTTTATAATTTACAATCAACAGTAAAGCTTATCAAAATAAAATAATGCATTTTCTGAAATACTTTCTTTTTTCTTTTTCATTTTTTGCTTTTTTTTATTCTTCTTCTCAAACTATTGTTTCATATTCAGAAGCGGACGGATTACTAAATAATTATGTAAAGTGTGTAGCTGTAGATCCCAATGATAATATTTGGTTTGGAACTGCTTTTGGAGTGTCTATGTTTGATGGGAGTTCATGGACAAGTTATGATCAATCATCACACCCTTTAATGCTTTCAAATGATATTAAAGCAATTACAGCTACAACTAATGGAGATATATGGATAGGTACAGATTATGGAGTTAATAAGTTACATTCTGGAGTAAGCGGAATGACATGGTTACCCTTTACAACAAATGATGGTTTAGCTAATAATAAGGTGACAAGTATTGATGAAGCTCCAAATGGAGATCTTTGGTTTTCACACTCATCTTTTTCTGCCGGAGTTAGTGTTTTTGATGGAAGTAACTGGATATCATATAATTCACCAGATTTACCAATTAGTGGAGTGTGTGCAACATCTTTTAGTGATAATGGAGACATATGGTTTGCTTCACCTTTAGATGGTTTAGCTCATTTTGACGGAACTAATTTTACAAATTATTCAGCTAATGATGGTCTGCTTAGTAATTATAGCACTTCTGTTTTAATAGATAACAGCAATAATATTTGGTTAGGCTCGCAAGATGGGATGACAGTTATGAATTCTACAGCTAATCAGTTTACTTTTCACACTATAATGTATACACTGCCTCCTCCAGATACTTTAAACCCAGTAACAGAAATTGCGAAAGACTCGTGGGGAAGAATATGGACTACTATTTATGTTGGATATTTAGCAGAAGGAGGAGTAGCTTATTGGGATGGAAGTCAGTGGTTTGATTTTGATCATAGCGATGGTATTGCTGGCCCTAATGTAAAGAGTCTCGCTATTGATTCTCAGAATAATGTCTGGGTAGCAACTACTACTGGAGTTTCAAAGATTTCTGCAATAGCTAGTAGTTTACAGGAAATTAAAAATATGTCTTACCATATTTATCCCAACCCATCTTCGAATCATATCAACATTAAATTTGAAAATAATAGTATAACTGCTATCAAATTATTTGATAATCTTGGTAAGACAGTAAAAAGCGTAGATGATATTAATAGATCATCAACTAGCCTAGATATTTCTGATTTTAATAGCGGAATTTATTATTTGCAAATTTTGGTAGGTAATGAATTAGTTTCTCAAAAGATTATCGTCAATTAATTTATACTTTCTTGTTAATAAGTATTATATAGCTACTAAATGCTAGGCTTCATACTTTGTAATTTTGAATAAAAAAAGTTATGCCTAGAATATTATTAATCATCTTAAGTATTTTTCTTATAAGCTCGTGTATTACTCCAAAAGTATATAATGAACTATTAGACAAGCATGAAATTGCTAAAAAGAATCTCACTAAAAATGAAAAATTAATTCTTGAGTTAAGAGAAAATCTTGATGATAAAGAGCGTGACATTACTAATCTAAATGCTTTAGTTGAACAATTAAGAAAAGATTCAATAGCATTAAATAATGATTTGGTTGCCTGTCAAAAAAAGTATGATGATTTAAGTACTACTTATGATTTATTAACTTCTAAAAGTAGTAGGTATATGGCAGAGAAAGCTAAAGAAACTAAGGAACTTCTTAATCAGTTAGAAACTACTCAATCTGAACTTTTTGCTAAAGAAGACCAGTTAAATAAATCAACATTAGAGTTAGAGGAAAAAGAAAGGAAATTATTAGATTCTCAAAATGAATTAGAGCTACGCTCTTTAAGAGTTGCGGAGCTCGAAGCTATAATTAATAGAAAAGACTCTATGGTTACTGCACTAAAACAGAAAATATCAAAAGCCCTAATTGGTTTAGAGGGGGATGGTCTAACAATCGAACAAAGAAATGGAAAGGTATATATCTCATTAGAAGAAGATTTGTTATTTGCATCTGGGAAATATGAAATTAATCAGACAGGAAAACAAGCTTTAGATAAATTATCCGATGCTCTATCGTATCAAAAAGATCTGGAGATTTTGGTTGAAGGTCACACAGATAGTATACCGCTAAGTGGAAGAGGTTTAGTCAAAGATAATTGGGATCTTAGTGTAATGAGAGCAACATCAGTAGTAAAAAGATTAACGTCAAATACTAATCTTGATCCAACCCAGTTAATTGCAGCAGGTAGAAGTGAGTTTGTTCCTATCTCATCAAATGAAACATCAGAGGGTAGGGGTGAAAATAGAAGAATTGAAATGATTCTTTCTCCAAACTTAGATGACTTATTTAAGCTGTTGGAAGAATAGAAAATATGCAGGATAAAATCCTTATTACTGGCTATAATGGGGCTTTAGCTCAACGTCTAAGATCTTTTCTTAAAAATGACTATGAGCTTATATATCTGACTTCAAATAAAAAATCAGTTGATAATCATTCTATTTATTATTGGGATGTTAAAAATAATTATGTTGATGAGAATGCATTATTTGGATGTAGTCACATAATTCACTTATGTGGTTTTAATATAATGAATAGCTGGTCTAAGAAAAATAAAGAAAAAATGTATACCAGTAGAGTTGATACAGCCAATTTATTATTTGATAAGTGTAAGAGTTTAGGTGTAAACATAAAAACTTTTATTGGGGCATCAGCAATGGGATACTATGGTCTTGGTGTTGAAAGTGATGTTGATGAAAACAGTCCCTTAGGAGAAGATTGGTTAGCTAAATTATCATTTGATTGGGAGGCGGCTGCTAATCAATTTGAAAAGATAGGTTCAAGAATTGTTAATCTTAGGATTTCATTAATGATGGATTTGAATTCTGGATTTTTAAAGGTAACATTACTTCCAATGCGTCTTGGAATTACTTCAGTTTTTCTTCCAAGTAATCTCGCTTATTCTTGGATACATATTGATGATTTATGTGGCTTTATTGCTTATGCTTTAAGAAATCAAAATATAGTTGGCCCTTTTAATATGGCATCTCCCAAAAAACAAAATCAACTTGAGGTGATTCGTGAGATTAAAAAATTTATATTTAAGAATGCTCTTATTTTTCCTATTCCTTTATTTTTAATGAAAATAATTTTAGGAGGAAGAAGTCAAGTGATTAAAGGAGGCCTTCATTTAAAAACAGATAAGTTGATTAATTCAGGATACAAGTATAAATACCCTACAATATCAAGTTTTCTTAAAAAATAAAAATGAAATTTATTAGTAAGGGGAGTAAGTTGTATAGCATTTTATTTAATAAATGTCCTAGATGTCACTCCGGAAAATTTTGGAAACATACTAATCCATTTAAAAATATATTTAATAAAGAAGAAAAAGATAATATACACTGCTCTAATTGTTCGTTGTTGTTTGAGCTAGAGGTTGGTTTTTGGTATGGTGCAATGTATGTGAGCTACGCAATTGGTGTAGCTATCATGTTATTTCTATGGGGATTATCAAGTGTTCTTTTTCCAGAAATAAATATATTCAATCAAATATTTTTTGTTATATTTTTTATTCTTCTATCTGCTCCTCTTAATTATCATTACTCAAGATTGATATGGATTAATATATTTGTACATTATAAAAATGAATTTTTATGAGAAATTGGATCTTAATATTAATCGCCTTAGCAATTGTTTTTATTGGTATTACTACAAAAAAATTATTTTTTTTATTGTTTATAGTTCCGCTTTCTATTTTTTGGGATAAGAAAAAAGATGCTTAGAATTTATATAATTGGAATATCTATTTTGCTTATTGCTATTATAGCAAATGTTCTTGTAGATAAGATAGGGTTAAGTACTTGGTATGATTTTGGACCTAATTTTTTTGGCAATCCTTTTGACTCTATTAAAAATGTCGGTTTTTTTAGTTGCCTGTGGTTATTTGTTTTTTATCCTATTGTATTAGCTGCGGGTTATTTAATAGGAGATAAGCTATACTCATTATTTTAATTCTACTTCTGATATTTGATAAATTTTAAGTATTATGAGGCCAAAAACTACACCAGAGAGTAACAATATTAAACTTGAAACTCCACTAACACTAAAGGATAGACGAAGTAAAATTGTAGATATTATAAAGCCTGTATTTCTTATAATTTGAGCATATCTTTCAGTATATTGAAATGATATTAAAAGAATAAAAACATCTACCAATATTAAAATTGTAAAGAAGTCTATAAAGAAAATATAATTTAAATTTTCTAAAAATTCTTGGTTTACAAAAACTGCATAACTCCAATCATATAAATTTGACATACATAAAAATAATAATATTGGTAGTAAGGCAATACTTAGCATTTTTTTGTAGCTTATAAATCGGTTTATATTTATGCTAGGCTTTCTCTTAGGGATATTTAAAATTGTTTTTTTAAATAAGTGGATTAAATAATAAATTATAAGAATTGCCAGTAGATCATAAAGGAGTACTAAGCCTTCTTGATTTATAATTCCTTTTTCTAAATTTAACATTGGGATGTCCCCAAAAACTTTTCTGATCATTACTAATGAGATGATTTCATATTCCTTGGCAATTGAAGTTGTGAAAGATCTTGGGAAATAATAAATTAGAAGAAATGCTTCGTAGATAAGAATAAATGAGAATGGCGTGTATAAAGCGGAAATAGGATTTCTTAGTAAATCATCTAGTCCTTTTAATAAACCTATGTCATAATTTAGATTCAAATAAATTAGTGCTAAATGTAATATAAAGCCACCAACAGCAAGAAAAAGGATTAATTTTTCAAATAATTTTAAGTTGTTATCAGAAAATATATAACCGTGAAGTTTATTAATTTTCAACATCATTTCTTAAGAATTTTTTTCTATCTCATCAACTTTAATTAAGATATCGTTAGCTTCTTTTTCTAATTTATCACTTTCTTTTCTGTTAGTTTTAGAAAGGTGGAAAGCCTGTTCTTTTTTCTTGTTATATAAATCTAATAATTTTTCTTTTTCAGATTTCCTTTTAAATAGTCCAAACATTATTTTTTATTTTTTATTTCTGGATCGTTATCCATTTTTCTTTTTTGCGAGTCATGACCCCAATTTATCATATAAATTAGGCCACATACATAAAGTGTAAATATTATAGCCCCAGTAATAAACATTGAAAGAGAAAGCATAATTAATTGTTTTTGTTAAAGAAATTATTTCTTCTTTGTCTGATTGCAATTGCAAACAAAAGAATTGTTCCCGGCCAATGAGCTGAGTATTGAGCAGATTCAAAATCGCCAGTTAGACCTAAGATAATGGAATACATCATAGCAATAAATGCAATGATAATTGGATAATAAACTAATATAAATTCTTTATAGTTTTTCATATATATATTTTTATTTAAGCAAATATATAACTTTTTATTTTAAAAGCTATGCAAAAATTAAGTTTATAGGTTTTTATTTTATAAATTTGAAATAAAAAAATGAATTTTTCAGATCCTTTATACATCCTTTTTTTGATAATGATTGGAGTAATTTATTATCAATTTAGAAAGTCAAAAAAATAACTCTTGATTATCTATAATTTAATCGTATGATTGAATAAAAAAACAGGCAACTTAAAATAGGTGCGGTGAGGAAGGGATTCGAACCCCCGAAACAGTTTCCCGTTTACACGCTTTCCAAGCGTGCGCCTTAAGCCACTCGGCCACCTCACCAGAACAATGTGCGAATTTAAAAATTAAATAGTAATCTCTCCTCTAAGGTTAAATGTAATTTCCTTTTTAATTTTGTCGTTAGAATATTTTTGACCTAAAAGATGCATAAGCTTAGTTAATGCAGCTTCCGTTGTCATGTCACTACCACTAATAACACCTATTTTCTTAAGCAATATGCTTGTGTGATAGTCTCCTTGCCTAACACTTCCAGATAAACATTGAGATACATTAATTATGATTTTTCCGTTATTTATAGCAGATTCTAATTCTTCTAAAAACCATTTTTCTGTTGTTGCATTACCTGAACCAAATGATTCAAGTATTATTCCTTTAGATGAATTTAGAACTGATTTAACAAAATTTTTATTTATTGAAGGAAAGGTTTTTAGAATAGCTACATCATTAGAGATCTCAGAAAATAATTTTAGTTTCTTTTTATTATCAATCTGCAAATATTGTTTTTGATATTTTATTTTAACTCCAGCTTGAGCAAGAATTGGATAGTTTGGAGATTTAAAGGCATCAAAATTATCAGCATTAACTTTAACTACTCTATTTCCTCTAAAAAGTTGATACTCGAAATAGACGCAAACTTCATTAATAATTCCATTTGATGCAATTTCAATTGATGTTATTAGATTCTCTTTTGCATCACTTCTTTTAATACCAATAGGTAATTGCGATCCAGTTAGTATAATTGCTTTGTTTACATTTTCAAACATAAAGCTGAGTATGGAAGCCGTATAGGCCATTGTATCAGACCCATGCAATATTACAAATCCATCATACTGGTTATAATGATTATAAATACAGTTAGATAAACTCACCCAATATTTTATATTCATATTTGATGAATCTATAGGGTTTTCTAAAGAAATATGATGAACATCTGAGCCACAATCTTTAATTTCAGGAATTGCATTTTTAAGATTATCAAAATCAAATGGGTTTAAGGAATTGTTTTTCTGAATCATTCCAATTGTTCCGCCAGTATATATTAGTAGAATGTTTTTCATTATAACTGGAATAAATCTATTGCATTTTCTGTAGTCTTTTTAGCAATCTCTTCAATATCTAAATTATATAAGTCAGCCATTTTAGCAGCAATATTTAGAAGATATTTGCTTTCGTTTCTTGTTCCCCTAAAAGGAGTTGGGCTTAAATATGGTGAATCTGTCTCTAAAATGATACTGTCTAAGCTTACTTGGTTTATTATTTTGTTTATTCCGCCATTTTTAAATGTTACTACCCCCCCAATTCCTAAATAAAAATTTTCTAGATTAATTATTCTTTCGGCTTCTTCAAGATTTCCAGTAAAACAATGAAAAACTCCAGAAAGATTATCATCATTTAATCTCTCAACAATTTCAATAGCTTCATGAAATGAATCTCTTACATGTATAACAGCCGGTAAATTATGTTCTTTTGCCAATTTAATTTGTGATTCAAACGCGATTTTTTGCAAATCCAAGGTTGATTTATCCCAATATAAGTCAAGACCAATTTCCCCAATAGCAATGAAATTATTTTGGTTTAACATTTGTTCAACATGTAATATTTCTTTTTCAATATTATCTTTTTTTACGCTACAAGGATGGAGTCCAATCATTGGATAACAGTTTTTTGGATACCTATCACAAAGCTGTAGCATTTTTGTTGTAGTTGCTGAATCAATATTTGGTAATAGCATTTTAGATATCCCATTATCAATGGCATTTTCTATTACTATATCTATGTCATTGTCAAATTCCGATGCAAAAAGATGAGTATGGGTGTCAATAAAGTTCATTATGCAATATTAGTTAATTTCTTTAGTTTTACATCTGTGTCAAAGTCGCTCAAAATACTTGTTGTAAGATTTAGTTCAATTGGTGATATTGTATTAACAACTCCTGTTATTCGTGTTTTAAAAAAACAATTAAATGCGGAAGTTCATTATTTAACTAAGAATGCGTACTCATCACTTTTAAAAAACAATCCAAATATTGATCAGCTTTTTAGTATTAAAAATTCTATTCTCGAGATCCAAAAGGATCTTAAAGATCAGAAATATGATTTTATTATTGATCTTCATAATAATCTAAGGTCTTCACTTTTAATTTCTTTAGGTTCTCCAGTTAAGAGATATGTTAAGTCAAATTTCAAGAAATTTCTATTCAGAAATTTTGGTATAAATTTCCTTAGAAATCAACATGTTGTAGATAGATATCTAGATACAATTTCCTTTTTAAAAACCAAAAATGACAATTTAGGTTTAGAATATTATATCGATGAAAGTACCTCTGTAGATTTTGATTTAAAAGAGAAATACATTGCATGGGCTATTGGGGGTTCTAAAATTCAAAAGAAAATTTCAGTAAATCAAATAAATGAATTATCTAAGGAGTTAAATTTTCCGATACTATTAATTGGTGGAGATAAAGAAAAAAATACGGGAGAGTTAATAAAAGAAAAGTGTAAAGGGTTAAATATTACAAATCTTTGTGGTTCTCTAGATTTGGATCAGTCAGCTTTTGTAATTAAACATTCTTTGTGTTTGTTTTCTAATGATACTGGGATGATGCATATTGGAGCAGCATTTAATAAAAAGATAGTCTCTTTTTGGGGATGTACAAAGCCTAATATGGGTTTTTATCCTTATGTTAAGAAAGAAAATTCTATGCTCGTTGTTTCTTCAAATTCTCAAAGGCAGTGCTCAAAGCATGGCGATTCTTGTCGATATTCAAAAGACGGATGCATAAAGGAGATTAGTATAGATGAAAATTTGAGGAAAAAAATAGGAAGATTTATTTCTTAGAAAATAATGCTTTTAATTCTGTAGCATCTTTAGCTTTCATTTTACCACCAAGAATTAAAGATAATTGGCGTCTTCTTAATGCACCATCAAATCTTTCTTGCTCTAATTCTGTTTCTGGTGTAACAGTTGGAACCTTTACAGGTTTACCTAATTTACTTACAGCTACAAAAGTATAAATTGCTTCATTACATTTTGTTTTTTCTCCTGAAAGAGTGTCTTCCGCCCAAACATCAAGAAAAATCTCCATTGAAGAAGTAAATGATCTAGAAATATTTGCTTCTATCGTTACTACACTAGCTCTTGGAATTGGATTATTAAAACTAACATTGTTTACAGATGCAGTAACAGAAGTCCTGTTTGAATGTCTTTGAGCAGCTGTTGCAGCAATTATATCCATCCAATACATTAACCTCCCCCCCATCAAATTATCTAAATTATTAGTATCGTTTGGAAGTACTATTTCAGTTAATATAGAACGCGATTCTTTAGGGGTTTTACTAATCATATTGTTAATATCCAAGCTTGGGGATTTTCTTTTCTAATTTTTGATAATGAAATTAATGCTTGTTCTTTGCTGTCAAAGTTGTCATAGCTAACTCGCATAATTTTTTCATTTTTAATTATTGTTGAGTTGTAGTTCCATGAATTAAGTTTAGTCTTAAGTTTATTTGCATTTTTCTCAACACTGAAAGCTCCAGCAATAATGTAGAACTTTTGATTTGGAATAATAACTTCTTCGAAAGATTTTATCACGTCCTGATTTTTAATTACAGGCTGAATCTCATTTTTAATGCTAATTTCTTTAATTTTTGTCTTATTGAATAAGGAAGTTTTATTGTCTTTTTTTAGAGAGATAGGACTGACGTTTGCAATTTGAGTGTAGAAACTATTGATTCTCTGTTCTTGAGTAATGCTTAAAAATGATAGGCCTATTAAAGGAATAATGATTGCTGCAGCTTTTAGTAATCTCTGAGTTGTGAAGTTGTTTTTTTGCTTAATAAGCTTTAGTGATTCTTCAATAATTTCAGAATTATCTCTTGTTATTTTGTTATTTATAACATCTTGAAATCCAAAAGCATTTGAATTGTAATTTCTTTTTAAATCTTGTGTGAAGATTATATTTCCATCACTATTTAAAGTGAATAAGCCAATTTCTTCAAATCTGCATGACTTGAATTTATTTAGATTTTCAAGGCTTTGATTAACAAATTTTAGAAGATTTAGTTTTGCATTTTCTTGTGAAATATTCTCTGCTTGAGCAATATGATTTATAAGAAGTCCATCATTATCTTTTAGTTGAGAATTGAATAAAATAGATTTACTTGGAGGAGTTAGTATGCCAGTTTTTTTATTAAGATTTGCAGAGATACTACTACAAACAAATCCGCCAAAGTTCATTAATATTATACAATCATTCTTGTATAATAGTTGAGAAATATAATATTCGATGGAATTTTTCACTTACACAAAAATAACATAAATATCATTATCTTTACAATATGAAAAAACACCTTTTAATTTTATTATTTTACTCCTTTTGTTTTAGTGCAATATCTCAGTCATATATCAATTTAAAATCTGGAAAAATTAAATTAAGCGAAAGTACGGAGCTAAATCTTTCACAAGAAAATAATTATTGTTTCTTAACTCTGAAAAATATTCCTACGGATAAAGAAAAAGAAAATTTAACTTTACTTGGCCTTTCTTTTTTAGAGTATATACCAAAGAATACATTCCTTGTTAATATTCCTAAAAATTTTAACATTAGTAGTTTCAATAATTCTAATCTTATTAACGTTTTAAATGTTCTTCCTAAGCACAAGTTAGATTTTAAAATTAATGATGGAAAGTATCCTGACTGGGCTTTAAATGGTGATAGGTTAACTATTAAGATTCTGTTTTATAAAGATTATGATTTCAGCACTTACAGAGAAAATTTAATCGCTGTAAATTATATATTAAAGTATGAAAATGAATCGTATAAGTCAATAACTGTGGAGATTGACAAAGAAGATCTTTCTAAAATTTCTAAAATTAATGATGTATGGTTTATTGAACCAATTGACCCTCCATCAATTGCTGAAAATAAAACAGCAAGAACATTACATAGATCAAATGCAATTAATACACAATATTTGGGAGGAACAAAATATAATGGTGAGGGTATAAATATAATGATGCAAGATGATGGATTAGTTGGACCACACATTGATAGACAGGGTCGTCTTGATCAATCTTTTTGTATAGGATGTAGTTCTAATGCCAATGATGACCATGGAGATCATGTTTCTGGAACTATTATGGGGGCTGGAAATCTGGATCCTACTACCAAAGGAATGGCTGATGCATCTTTTTTATATGTATATGGGAGTAGTAATAATAATTATTATGATGTTCCAACAATTTACCAGAACAATGATGTTATAATTACCTCCAAGTCTTATAGTAATGGTTGTAATGCAGGTTATACATCACTAGCCGAAGATCTTGATGCTCAGATTAATCAACACCCTTCTTTAATACACGTTTTTTCGGCAGGCAATAATGGTACTTCAGATTGTGGTTATGGCGCAGGATCTGGTTGGGGTAATGTTACTGGAGGACATAAGCAAGCAAAAAATGTTATTTGTGTTGCAAATTTAACTCAGATTAGTAATCTGGCAGGCTCCTCTAGTAGAGGCCCAGCTGCTGATGGAAGAATTAAGCCTGATATAGGCGCTAAAGGAACATCAGTAAATTCCACATTAACTGATAATACTTATGGAAGCTTTACTGGTACATCAATGGCATGTCCTGGCATAGCAGGTTGTATGGCTCAATTGTATCAGGCGTATAAAGAGTTTAATGGAAATGTAAACCCACCTTCTGATTTAATGAAATGTATTATGCTAAATTCTGCTGATGATATTGGTAATCCAGGCCCAGATTTTAAACATGGATGGGGAGAGGTAAATGTCTTAAGAGGATTGAGAATGCTGGAAGAATCTAACTACCAATCAGGGGCAGTATCTCAAGGAGATGATAATGATCATGATTTAATAGTTCCAGCAGGCATAAAAGATTTAAAAATTATGGTGTATTGGCATGATAAGGAAGCTAGTCCATCATCCATAATTGCATTAGTAAATGATTTAGATATTCAATTAACATCTCCAAATGGAACTGTATTTCAGCCTTGGGTTTTAGACCCTTCCCCAAACTCTACATTATTAAATTCTAATGCAGTTAGAGGTACTGATAGTTTAAATAATATGGAACAGATTACTATAAAAAATCCAGCTCCTGGAATATATAATTTGTTAGTAAACGGTACTAGCGTACCATTTGGACCGCAAGATTATTGGCTTACATACGAATATAATTATGAAGATATAATATTAACATATCCAGTTGGTGGTGAAGGTTTAGTTCCTGGAGAATTTGAATTAATAAGATGGGATGCACCTGAAGATTCCTTGCCTTGTGTGTTGGAATATACAACTGATAATGGTCAGTCATGGATAACAATTACATCAAGTACTAGTATTAATACAAATTTTTATAATTGGCAAGTACCATCAATTATTTCTGATGAAGTAAGAGTAAGAATTAGTAGAAATGGAATTTCTGATGAGAGTAACGCTAATTTAACAATTGTTGATGTGCCTAATGTATCAGTAAGTTGGATATGTCCAGACTCTATATATGTTAATTGGTCAACTGTTGCTGGAGCAACATCTTATGAGGTAAGTATGTTAGGTCAAAAATATATGGATTCTATGACGACAGTTGTTTCAAATGGAAATACTACTCAATCTGCTTTAATATTAAATCCTAACCCCAATGTATTAGATTCCTGGTTTTCTGTTTGTGCAAAAATTAATAGTAATAAAGGAAGAAGAGATATTGCAGTAAATGCTCAGCCGTTTAATAGTAGTTGTGCAGCTCCTCCCGTTGCAGGTTTTATTGTAAACGATCCATTTACATGCTCTGGTGATGTTAGTTTTCAAGATGATAGTTATGGTCAGCCTAGTGGGTGGTTCTGGGAGTTTGGTGATGGGAGTACTTCTTCTTTACAAAACCCAATTCATTCTTATTTAAGCGAGGGAACATATGATGTTTCTTTATTTGTTTCAAATGCATTAGGACAAGACTCAATTCTTTTAACCTCGGTTGTAGTGGTAGATTTTGCCAATCCTCCAATTACATTTAATGATACGGCATATGTAAATCCATCAACCTTCACTTTAACCTCTTTAAGTAGTTCTGTAAACTGGTATGCTGATACAGTTGGTAGTCAGCCTGTTGGAAGCGGATCTTCATACACTACACCACTATTATCTAATAATACTACATATTATGCCCAAGAATTAGGAGGTCCTATTGTTAGTGGTGGGCCATTAGATAATAATATTGGGGGAGGTAGTTTTTATAATAATGATAGACATATTATTATTGATTGTTATAAACAAAGCAAATTAATTTCAGCGGATGTTTATTCAGGCACTAGTCAAAATGTAACTTTTGAACTGAGAGATAATAATAGTCAAGTTATTGAAGATAAAACAATTTTTCTTCAAACAGGATTAAATACTCTTCAATTAGGATTTAATATGCCAATTATGAATGATTTAGAACTAGGAGTCAGCGGAACAGGTTCAGATCTATTTAGAAATAATTCAGGTGCTTCTTATCCATATCTTCTTGGTAATTTGGCAAGTATAACAGGAAATAGTTCTCCTTATGCTGGTGATACAAATTATCACTACTTTTTTTATAATCTGAATATTCAGGAAAGCTGTTTGTCAAATTTCTCACAAACATATGCTGTTTTTGTTACACCTTCTGAAGTAAATAATTTTGAAAGTTCTTTAATTGATGTCTACCCAAATCCTGCAGTGGATAAGGTTTTTATATCATCAAAAAGTCTCATTAGTAACTTAAAGATATTTGATTTAAGTGGTAAGTTGTGTTATGTGGATAATACCATTTCTAATCAACAGGAAGTGGATATAAGTAAATTTTCAAAAGGGATATATACTATAAATGTTATTGATCAACAGAGCTCTTATGTTAGGAAATTATTCGTTGAATAATTAATTACCTACTTTTTTATAATATTCTAATAAGTTATCCAGATCATCTTTTGTATCTATTGATATACTCTCAAAATTTGTCTCAATAATTTTAATCTTATAATTATTATCCATCCATCTTAATTGTTCTAATTTTAGCTTTAATTCATTCTCAGATGGATTAAGAGCGCAAAGTTTTTGAAGAATACCCTTTTTAAAAGCATATATACCAATATGCTTGTAATAAGTTAAACTTTCTTTTTCTACATCTCTATAAAAGTCAGTGGCAATCATTTCTTTATTGAAGTTAACTTTTACTGTATTTGGATTGTGTATTTCATTTTTGGATGTAATTTTTTTTGCAAGAGAAATTATATCATCTGAACAAACTCCAAACGAATCAATTATTTTGTCAATTTGTTTAGGATTAATAAGAGGTTCATCTGCTTGAACATTAATGATTAAATCATAATCTATGTTTAAAGACTTGACTGCTTCATTACATCTGTCAGTGCCAGAAATGTGATTTTTATTAGTCATTATTGTTTTTGCATTAAAAAGTATTGAATGATCATAAATTTCCTTACTGTCAGTGGCTATCAGTATATCTAAATCATTTTTACATTTTTTAATTTGATTATAAACAGTTTCAATCATACTTTTACCATTTATATTGATTAACGGTTTTTTTGGTAATCTTGTTGATTCTAATCTAGCTGGAATTAAAACTAAGATCTTCATTTTATATTTTTATACTTAATTGAAGTGCTATAGTTCGCTGAGGTTGCATATCAGCAGGCCTACTCATATATTCTCTATTAAATACATTATTTACTATTAAACTTAGCTTTGAATTTTTATCTACATTATAACCTAATCTAATATCAAATATCACATCTCCATTTTTGAATTTTTCTCTTGCTTCATTTATTCCTGGGATTAATTCTTGGTTTAGCCATTCATCAGTAAAAACTTTATCAATATTTTTCATAAACGAATTATAACGAACACTTCCTCCCAAAATATAATTATCAAAATAAGTTATTTCAGCATCGATTTTAGCAATATGTTGGTATCGATATTTTAGTATAGAAGGGTCAGAGCTAGAATTGTTGTATGTTAGTTCGGGTCCTATGATTTCGCCATTAATTGAGATTTCTCCAATACTTTCTGTATAAACTTCATCAGGATTTAATGCAATAGGATTCATATATGTGTAACCACCAATGATATTTGCCTTAATATTTGGAGTTATTTTTCCTTGTCCATTAAAACTTAATTCCAATCCACTAATTTGTGTTGCTCCAATATTTACTGATTTAAATCCAAGTCCATATAATGGCATTGTCTGTGGGTCTCCCCATTGTCCAAAAGTAAACTCCATCATATCATTATATCTCATATTGAATGCAGCAATATCAATTGAGCCATTCCAATTTCTTATTTTAATATTTTGTTTAATTCCAATTTCTGCACTCCAACCTGTTTCAGGTTTTAATTCTGGATTTGAATAAACTTCAATACCAGATGCATTTGTTGAAACAAATAGCTCTGCCATTGATGGGAAACGATATCCTTGACCCCAAGATGTCCTTAAGAAAGTTGTTTCGCCAATTTGATAATTAAGACCAGCTCTAAAGACAGGGCTTCCAATAGCGAAATGGTCTGTAGTATCTCCATTAATTATATGTTTTGATTCAGAGTTTAAGCTAAAATATTCATATCTACCACCAACTGAAATATTCAAATCCCCAATTTTTTTATCAACCTGACTATATATAGCGTGATTTCTTCTATAATTCTTTCCTTTAAATATTTTTGCTCTTGCAAATATTATTTCATTAGTTACTCCAGAAGTAAAACTTAGATTGTGTTTCTTGATATTTTTTTGCCACCGATAATCACTGTAGTATGATTTAGAAGTATTATCATTGTCTAGCAGACTATCAAGAGATTCATTGTCATTAATTACTTTTAAAAAGCGTGTTCTTAAAGAATGTCTATTATTTCCTTTTATATAAGTTACATAAGGATCAATATTGTATGAATCCCCACTAGTTGTTGAAACATCATTGTTTAGAGCCGTAAATGCTCTGTCAAAGCTATCCCATATGATCACTGAGGCAGTTGATTCAAATAGAAAGTTAGCATTAATACCATAGCTAAGGCCAGTAATTTTTTTGCTTTTAAAAAGGGAATTAATATTAAATCTTTTTCTTTGAGTTTCTTCATCTTTCCTATAACCTTCATCTTCAAAAATATTACCTCCAAATGAAATGTCAAGATTATCATATTTTATTGCTTGTAAGAATTCAATTCCTTTGAATGTGTTTCTTTCTCCCTCATACCAATTAAGGGAGGATCTTTTGGCAAAATCAATTATACCATAATTAATATTAACCTTTGTATATCCAATATTAGGATTCTTATCAATTTCAGATTGTTTAGGGTATGCTGTTCGAATATTTATTATTCCATTTAATGCCGAAGACCCATATAATGCAGAAGATGCTCCCTTTATAATTTCTACTTGGTTTATATTTTCTGTTGCAACTAAGTTCCATTGAACTTGACCTGCATCCCCTGAAATAAGAGGCATATCATCTACCATAACTAAAACTCTTGTTCCCGCCCCATAACTCCAGCCACTACCCCCTCTAATATTTGCCTGACCATCAGTAATATTTAATCCAGGGATTTGCTCCATAGCTGTTTCAATATTTGATGAATTTTTATTTTCTATTAAATTAGGCTTAATCACTTCCATTGAAACTGTAGTTTCTTCAAGTCTTTGATTAAATTTTCCTGCTGATACTACCACTGTATTTAATTGCTCGGAAGATGGGGATAACCTAATATTAAGATTTATAGATGAATCTTTTTTGGAAGAGATATTTTTGATTTGGTTTTCATAACCAATATATTTAAAAGTAATCTTGCTCTCTCCAACAGGAATTTTTATTTCATAAAAACCATCAATATTTGTTGAGATTCCCTGATTATTGCAAATTATATTTACACCTATTAGTGCCTCTGAAGTTACTTTATCAATTACATTTCCTCTTATAATAACTTCTTTGTTTTGAGAGTATGTGTCAAGAAAAAATAGTAAGAATAAAATCGTAAGAAGTCTTTTCATCAAATCTCTAGTAAAATTCATACAAATATAAAAAACCAAAATGGATACTTTAAAAGTTTGATTTTTATAAAAAAAATATACATTTGCCAAGGTTATAAACTAAAAAGCACTAAAACACAAAAACAAAATGGAAGAAAATGTAAGACAATTTCTCTCATGGGTAAAAGAAAGTAATCCAGGAGAATCAGAATTTTTACAAGCAGTTGAAGAAGTAGCAGAAGCAGTATTGCCAATAATAGATGACCATCCAAGATTTAAAAACATAAAAATCTTAGAAAGAATGGTAGAGCCTGAAAGAGTAATTACTTTTAGGGTACCATGGTTAGATGATAACGGAGATGTACAGGTTAATAGAGGTTACAGAATTGAAATGAATTCAGCTATTGGTCCATACAAGGGTGGTTTGAGATTTCACCCATCTGTAAATTTATCAATACTTAAGTTTTTAGCATTTGAGCAAGTGTTTAAAAATGCTTTAACAACCTTACCAATGGGTGGTGGTAAAGGTGGTTCTAATTTTGATCCAAAAGGGAAGTCTGATAATGAAATAATGAAGTTTTGTCAATCTTTTATGACAGAACTTTGCAGACATATAGGCCCTAACACAGATGTTCCGGCAGGAGACATTGGAGTTGGAGGTAGAGAAATTGGTTACATGTTTGGACAGTATAAAAGAATTAGGAATGAATTTACTGGTGTTCTTACCGGTAAAGGTCTGGGATGGGGTGGATCTTTAATACGTCCTGAAGCAACTGGATATGGTAATGTGTATTTTGCACAAAATATGTTAGTTGAAAATGGGGATTCATTTGATGATAAAACTGTTGTTATATCAGGCTCAGGAAATGTTGCTCAGTATTCTTGCGAAAAAGCGACAGAACTAGGTGCTAAAGTAGTTTCTATGTCTGATTCATCGGGTTACATTTATGATAAAGACGGAATTAGTTCAGAAAAATTAGCTTTTATAATGAATCTCAAAAATGTTAAAAGAGGAAGAATTAAAGAATATGCTAATCATTATGGTTGTGAATTTCATGAAGGAAGACCTTGGAGTTTAAAATGTGATATTGCACTTCCTTGTGCTACTCAAAATGAATTAAATAAATCAGAAGCAGAAGATCTAGTTAGTAATGGATGTATTTGCGTTGCAGAGGGAGCAAATATGCCATCAACTCCAGAAGCTGTTGAAGTTTTTTTAGCTGCTAAAATCTTATTTGCCCCAGGAAAAGCATCTAATGCTGGAGGTGTAGCTACATCAGGCCTTGAAATGTCTCAAAATTCCTTGAGAATGAATTGGACTCGTGAAGAGGTTGATTCAAAGCTAAAAACTATAATGAACGATATTCATTCTCAATGTGTAAAGCATGGGGAAGAAGGTGACTTTGTTAATTATGTCAAGGGTGCTAATATTGCTGGTTTTCTTAAGGTTGCTGATGCAATGTTAGACCAAGGAATTGTGTAGTGCTTCTTCTTAAGTTTCTTACAAATCGTTTCAAATCTATAGGTACAAAAATTAAAAAAGATCAAGAAGTTTCTTTTACAAAATCTACAATATTTTTAGCGTTTACTGAGCTGTTGATGGTAGTTCTTGGAATTCTATTAGCACTTTATATTGATCGTTGGAATACCTCGAAAAACAATTTGAGGCAACACTTAGAATAGTACAACAAAATATTGAAAGCGATATTTATAATTCTGATCATGTTATTGCACATTATAATGCAAGAGATTCTCTACGTCATAATGTAATGTTAAATAAATTAGATCGTGAGTATTATGAGAAACAAATTTCTTATTGGGAAAAATTAATTGTTTTTTATAATCAATTTCTAATTACCACAGATGGTTATAATTTATTAGTTGAAATGAAGGATGAAATTCCTGATAAATATTATGAGATTAATAAAAAAATCAAAAAATTATATAAAAGAATCCCAAGCATTGATGAATATAATAAGAATTTTAAAGAGATAATTTGGGGAATTCATGATGAGTTAACTTATTCGTATTGGTTTTGGGTTGATGACTATTACGGTGAAATGAGTAAAGAACAAATAGATTTTTACATTTCAGATCCTTATTATAAAGCTTTAGTTCAAAAAGTTTTAAATGCATCTGCTCTTTTAAACGGACTTGCTCAAGCTCACAGGATAGAAGCTATTGATATTTATCATGATATAAATGAAATTCTTGGCCTTGCAAAAGATGTTCCTAAACATATAACATATATCTTGTCTGATTCTTTAGTTAATAACTATGTTGGAACATACAGAATGATTGAAGGTGATAGTAGTCAGTGGTTCCCAAAATACTATTCTGATGATTTAGTCTTAGAAATTGGAATTAAGGACAGTATTCTGTATTTAATGCAAAATAATGAGTACACTAGAAAACTATACTACTTTGATAGACAATACCAACATAGATCCTATCCAATAAAGAAACATAGTGTATTTATTTCAAATACAGGTTTTTTTGAGTTTTATAAAAATGGCAACTTAAAGGTAGGGACAGCCGGTCCGTATTCAATTTGGGAGAAGCAATAATTTTATTACTTTTTATTTACTTTTGCTAGAATAAAAAACCTACTATGATTGGAAAGCTAAAAAAACAACTGCAAGAGGAGCTCAATAGTATTTCAGAAGCTGGATTGTATAAAAAAGAACGTATAATTACTAAACCTCAAGCTACTGAAATTGAGGTTAGTACGGGTGAAAAAGTGCTGAATTTCTGTGCTAATAATTATTTGGGACTTTCATCTCATCCAGAAGTAGTTCAAGCTGCAAAAGATGCTTTAGATACTCATGGTTTTGGTATGTCTTCAGTTCGCTTTATATGTGGTACTCAAGATATTCATAAAAAATTAGAAGAAAAGCTTTCCTCTTTTTTGTCAACCGAAGACACTATTTTATATGCTGCTGCATTTGATGCAAATGGAGGATTGTTTGAGCCAATTTTTGGAAAAGAAGATGCGATTATTTCAGATTCATTAAATCATGCCTCAATTATTGATGGGGTGAGATTATGCAAAGCTGTTAGATACAGATACCAAAATAATGATATGCAGGATTTAGAAACTAAATTAATTGAATCTCAAGCTCAAAGAAATAGAGTGATTGTAACAGATGGTGTTTTTTCTATGGATGGATATATTGCTCAACTTGATAAAATTTGTGACTTAGCCGAGAAATATGATGCACTTGTGATGGTTGATGACTGTCATTCAACAGGATTTGTAGGTAAAACAGGTAGAGGAACTCATGAACATTGTGGAGTTTTGGGGAGAGTAGATATTATTACTGGAACACTTGGAAAAGCTTTAGGTGGTGCAATGGGAGGTTTTACTTCAGGAAGAAAAGAAATAATTGAGATGTTACGTCAAAAATCAAGACCTTATCTTTTCTCAAATTCTCTTGCACCTTCAATTGTGGGTTCTGGAATTAAAGTTTTAGAAATTTTAGAGAAATCTACTGATCTTAGAGATAAACTAGAGAAAAATACGAAATATTTTAGAGAATCAATGTCGTCAGCTGGATTTGATATAAAAGAAGGGATTCATGCCATTGTACCTGTAATGCTTTATGATGCTAAATTAGCTGGCTTAATGGCTGATAAATTATTGCAAGAAGGGATTTATGTTATTGGATTCTCATTTCCAGTAGTTCCCAAGGGAGAAGCTCGTATTAGAGTCCAAATTTCTGCTGCTCATAGCATTGAAAATCTTGACCATGCAATTAATTCATTTGTAAAAGTAGCAAAAGAGTTGGGAGTTCTAGATAATAATTAATTAATAAAATTTTGAAATAGATAAAAAAAGTGTAGTTTTGCACCCCTTTAAATTAAGTAAAAAATAAAAATTGTGGATACATTAAGCTATAAAACATTGTCATCAAACAAAATTTCTGCTGATAAGAAATGGTTTGTCGTTGATGCTGAAGGTCAAAACCTTGGAAGATTTTCATCTAAAATTGCAAAAGTTCTAAGAGGAAAATATAAAACAAATTTCACTCCACATGCAGATTGTGGAGATAATGTTGTTATTATAAATGCTTCAAAGATTGTTATGACTGGAAACAAATTAGAGAAGAGAGAAATTTTTAGTCACACTGGATACCCTGGAGGTCAAAAAAGAATTACCCCAAAAGAAATGTTAGTTAAGGACGGTACATCAGTAGTTAGACACGCTATTAAAGGGATGCTACCTAAAAATAAATTAGGAGCTGCAATTTTAAAGAACTGTTATATTTTCTCTTTAGAAAATCATGACAAAGAGGCGCAGAAGCCTACAAGTCTTAACTTAAACGATCTTATTTAATTATGGATACAATTCACACTATAGGAAGAAGAAAAGCATCTGTTGCTAGAATATATTTAAACAAAGGCAAAGGAGCAATAACTATTAACAAGAAAGATTATAAAGATTTTTTTCCAGTTGAGGGTTTACAAAAGAAAGTTTTACAGCCTTTTTCTGTTTTAGATTTAGAAGGAAAATTTGATGTAAAGGTTAATGTAAATGGTGGTGGAAATACTGGTCAAGCTGATGCAATTAAACTAGCAATTGCTAGAGCATTATGTGAATTGGATTTAGAAAATAGACCAGCTTTAAAAGCTGAAGGGCTTTTAACTAGAGATCCTAGAGTAGTTGAAAGAAAAAAACCTGGTCAGAAAAAAGCAAGGAAGAAATTCCAGTGGGTTAAAAGATAAAAATATTATTAATTGTTTAGTATCTAAACTAATTAGACAAGCCAATGCTTTTACTAGTTAGTTGAATAAACTTAAAAAAGAAAGTAAACATGTCAAGAACAAATTTCAAAGAATTATTACAAGCGGGTGTACATTTTGGTCACTTAAAGAAAAAGTATAATCCTGCTATGGCCCCATATGTATTTATGGAACAAAATGGTATTCATATTATTGACTTAAATAAAACTGTAGCAATGCTGGAAGATGCTGCTGCAGCAATGAAACAAATTGCAAAGTCTGGTAAAAAAATACTTTTTGTTGCTACAAAAAAACAGGCAAAATCAATAGTTGCTGAAGCAGCTCAAAAACTTGATATGCCATACATTACAGAGAGATGGCCTGGTGGTTTATTAACCAATTTTGCTACAATTAGAAAATCAATCAAAAAGATGGATGGGATTGATAAAATGAAGGTTGACGGAACTTTTGATTCACTTTCTAAAAGAGAGAGGCTCCAGATTAGTAGAACAAGAGAAAAATTAGAAATTAATCTTGGTAGTATAGTAAAGATGAATCGTATGCCTGAAGCTATTTTTATTATTGATATTAACAAAGAGCATATTGCATTAAAGGAATCAACAAAGCTCGGTATTCGTTCATTTGCTTTAACTGATACTAATACAAATCCAGCTCATGTACATTACCCTATTCCTGGAAATGATGATGCTTCAAAATCTATTGCATATATAGTTGATGTGGTTTCTAAAGCTGTTTCTGAAGGATTAGAAGAAAGAGCTGAAGATCAGAATATGAAAGCAATGGAAAAACAAAAAAAGGCAAAGAAAATTTCTGAAGAAGCAAAAAAATAATTAAAAAATATTAGAAAAAATGGGAAATATTTCAGCATCTGATGTAGGAAAGTTAAGAAAGCAAACAGGATCAGGAATGATGGATTGTAAAAAAGCACTAGTTGAAGCTAACGGTGATTTTGATTTAGCAGTAGATATACTTAGAAAAAAAGGTCAGAAAGTAGCTGCTAAGAGAGCTGACAGACAAGCGATGGAGGGTGTTGTTATTGCAAAAAATAATGATGATAACAGTAAGGCAATTTTAATTTCATTAAACTGTGAAACAGATTTTGTTGCTAAAAATGAAGATTTTATAGCTATAGCTCAAGATATTTTAGATACAGCTGTTTCTGCTGATTTATCTTCTGCAGAGTCAATTCACGACTTAAAGTTATCTGATGGAATGACAGTTGCTGAAAAGGTTTTAGAGCAAACTGGTGTTATAGGAGAGAAAATTGAAATTAGCGCTCAGCTAATTGAAGATGTTCAGGTAAGTTCTTACATTCATGCAGGAAATAGATTAGCCACATTAGTTGGTTTTAATGCTGTAACTGATCTTCAAGTAGCTAGAGATGTAGCTATGCAGGTTGCTGCTATGAATCCTTTAGCTGTTGATAAAGATGGTATTGATCAAGAAACTATTGATAGAGAATTAGAAATTGCTAAAGATTTAGCAAGGCAAGAAGGTAAGCCTGAAGAAATGTTGGAGAAAATTGCTTTTGGAAGATTAAATAAATTTTACAAGGAGAATACTTTGTTAAATCAAGCTTTTATTAAAGATGGTAAAAAAACTGTTGCTCAATATTTAAAAGATCAACATGATTCGCTTTCTGTAACTTGCTTCAAAAGAGTAGGTTTATCAAGTTAATTAAAAAAAGAGATTTTTAAAAATCTCTTTTTTTTTATAAAAAAATTGAAGATGAAATATAAAAGAGTACTACTTAAGCTAAGCGGTGAAGCTTTGATGGGTAATCAACAATATGGCATTGATTCTTCTTTATTAAGCAATTATGCTTTAGAGATTAAATCAATAGTAGAAACAGGTTGTCAATTAGCTATCGTAATTGGAGGAGGTAATATTTATAGAGGGATTCAATCAGAAGAATCTGGATTTGATAGGGTTCAAGGTGATCACATGGGCATGTTAGCAACAATTATTAATGGGATGGCCTTACAATCTGCGCTTGAATCTTTAAAGATTGAAACTAGACTGCAGACAGCAATTAAAATGGAGCAAATTGCAGAACCATACATAAGAAGGAGAGCAATTAGACATTTAGAAAAAAATAGAGTTGTAATATTTGGAGCAGGTACAGGTAATCCATATTTCACTACAGATACGGCTGCAGCCTTAAGAGCGATTGAAATTGAGGCTGATATTATTTTAAAGGGTACAAGAGTAGATGGTGTTTATTCAGCAGATCCAGAGAAAGATTCTAAGGCCCAAAAGTTTGATCAGATTTCATTTGATAAAGCATATGATTTGGGCTTAAAAGTCATGGATTTAACAGCATTTACACTATGCAAAGAAAATAAATTACCGATAAATGTGTTTAATATGAATGTGGCAGGTAACCTAAGAAAGGTATGCGATGGAATAACTGTTGGAACTTTAGTAACTTTATAAATAATTATTATGAACGAAGAAATAAATTTTTGTTTAGATCTTGCTAGAGAACAAATGCAAGAAAGTTTAAATCATCTTGAGATAAGTTTGTCTAAAATTCGAGCAGGAAAAGCATCACCGCAGATGTTAAGAGCAGTTGTAGTTGATTATTATGGTTCTTTTACCCCATTAACACAAATGGCTAATGTTACAACTCCAGATTCTCAGACAATTACAATTCAACCATTTGACAAGTCGATGATTTCTGATATTGAAAAAGCAATTGTTAATGCACAGCTTGGATTTAACCCATCAAATAATGGAGAAAAAGTTATTATTAATGTTCCTGCTCTAACAGAAGAAAGACGAAGAGATTTAGTTAAACAAGTGAAGATTGAGATTGAAAAGTCTAAGATAAGCTGTAGGAATATTAGACAAAAATCTAATGATGAGCTGAAAAATATTGGAAAAGAAGGTGTTTCAGAGGATATTATTAGAGATGCTGAAGAAAGTGTTCAATTAATTACTAATGAATACACAATTAAAATTGATGATATTTTCTCTTCAAAGGAATCTGATATTATGCAAGTTTAGTTGTAGTTTTTATTCATTTTTTTAAATATTTACTAGAAAATCATGTGGAACTCATTATCAAGCTTTATAATTAAGTTCAGAGTTTTATTCCTATTTATAATAGCAGGAGTCACTTTTTTTATGGCACAAAACGCTGTAAATGTTGAATATTCTGTTGAAAGAGCAAAAATTCTTCCATCTTCTCACCAGGTTTTTCTTGATAATCAAAACTTTCAGAAAAAATACGGTAATAATCAGGTTATGGCCATTGCAATCTCAGACTCATTATTTTTTAATATTGATAGATTTCTCTTTTGGGATAGTCTTTGTGCTGAGATAAAAAAAATTAATGGAGTAGAAAATATTATTTCGGTAAATAATCTTTCTAAGCTTGAAAAAAATTCTGATGAGAAAAAATTTGAAACATGTGAATGGTTTAATGATAGCCTCTTAAATCAAGAGATATTAGATTCTCTTGTGATCGAACTTAATAAGCAAAAATTTTATGATGGATTTTTTAATGATAATAATGATGGTGCATTAGTTTTAATTGATCTTGATAGTGAAATTGTAATATCTAAGAAGAGAGATGATCTTGTTTTTTCAATTAAGGAGATTTCAGAAATCTACTCAAAAAAATATAATATACGCATCCATTATTCAGGTATGCCATATATGAGAAGTGTACAATCTGTAAGTTTAAAAAAGGAAATTATACTCTTTGTTTTTTTGACATTACTAATAACTTCTTTGATTTTATATCTATTTTTTAGATCATTTAAAGCGATGTTTGTTTCTGTTATTGTTGTAGTATTAGGAGTAATATTTGCATTTGGTTTTATAGAGATTTTAGATTATAAAATTACACTGCTAACTGCATTGGTACCTCCAATTTTAATTGTCATCGGTATACCAAATTGTATTTTTTTAATCAATAAGTTTCATAATGAATATAGAAAAAACAATAATAAAATTAAATCATTAAAAATTATGATAGGTAAGATAGGTAATATCACTTTACTTACCAACGTAACAACTGCTACAGGTTTTGCTGCTTTTCTACTAACAAATAGTCAATCACTACAAGAATTTGGTCTAATTGCTTCAATAAATATCTTAGTTATATATGTATTGTCATTGTGCTTGATACCAATTTTCTTTTCTTTTTTCTCTCCTCCAAAGCATAACCACACTAAACATTTAGACAGAAAATGGGTTGTTTCTATTGTTGATTATTTAGTTTTTCTAGTTAATAATAAAAGAAGTGCAATATATTTAGTAACTTTTATTGCTATTTTACTTTCAATCGTAGGTTTAAATAAAATGAATTTAACTGGTAATCTAAGTGATGATTTTAATAAAAGAGATGCGCTATATAAAGATCTAAAGTATTTTGAAAATAAATACAAAGGAGTATTACCACTTGAAATTTTAGTTGATACTAAGAAAAAAAACGGATTATTTAAGTCATATAATTTAAAAAAGATGGAAGAATTTTCATCTTTACTAGAAACATATCCTGATTTTTCTCAGCCGTCTTCTTATATTGATTTTATAAAATATACTAAGCAGGTTTATTATAATAATGACCCTGCCTACTTTAATTTACCAAATAATCAGGAACAGATTTTCTTAACAAACTATATCTCAAATACTAGTTCTTCATTAAATATGAGAGATATGTTGATTGATTCATTAAATCAAGAAGCTCGTGTAAGTTTGAGGATTAAGGATCTTAGCGCTTCTGAAATGGATGAAATAATGTCAGATCTTGAACCAAAAATTTCAACAATTTTTGATCCTGATAAATATGATGTTATTATTACTGGAACTACTAAAGTATTACTAACAGGTACTAAATTCCTTTTAAATAATTTATTTATAAGTCTGTTTTTAGTTATTATTTTGATTTCAATTTTTATGGCATGGATGTTTTCATCTTTTAAAATGGTTTTAATTTCACTAATTCCAAATATAATCCCATTATTAATAACGGGTGCTATAATGGGTTTTTTTGGAATTGCATTAAAGCCTTCTACAATTTTAGTTTTTAGTATTGCTTTTGGAATTTCAGT
>Ga0209374_1000841_pt1 | contig 32458 bp, 44 predicted proteins | sample SaaInlLV_DNA_10m_FD_184683 | JGI IMG/M metagenome (GOLD analysis project Ga0209374, IMG submission 184683) | Marine microbial communities from expanding oxygen minimum zones in the Saanich Inlet - SI075_LV_DNA_10m (SPAdes) (version 2) | ecosystem: Environmental > Aquatic > Marine > Unclassified ... | reverse complement strand
AACCAAACAATCCTAATCAAAAGAAAAACAATTCAAAAAAACCAAACAATCCTAATCAAAAGAAAAACAATTCAAAAAAACCAAACAATCCTAATCAAACAAAAAAATAATTTAAATTATTAATTAATTTTTGATAAATGAATATGTGCAATTTTCCATGTTGGTTGCTTAACTAACACAAATGTTGCTCGTCCATTAATTATCATGTGCTCTCCTGTGTATGCCTTATTATCTACTAACATTCCTTTTTGAATAAGTTCTAAAGCTACAATTGCACAATTATCAAAAATACTGATTTTTGGATTTTTAATTTCATATGTATAATCTGAAATACTGATGAATCTTAATTCTTCTAATTCAATTGTGGTTTGATAATCTTTTAGATCGTATGGTGGTAAATCACTAAAACTTGAAAATTTAGGATCATTCAAATGAATATCTCTTAGTTTACTGAGGTCTTTGGTGATTCCTGATTCAAATAATGTTTCAATTATTTTTATAATTTCTTCATTGTCTGTCAAAATGATCACTTCAAATCTAAAAATTATCTGTTTAAGTCTATCTAACTAAAAATTCTTTTTTACTTTCTTACTGATCAAAAAATCTGTTAGTACTGGTTATTGCTTGAATTAATCTAATTTGTGCCTAAAATTTTGATACATTTTAAATTATGGAGAAAAATTAAATCAATATTATGGAAACCATGACTGGTGCAAAAGCCTTGATGACTGCAATGGAAAAGGAAGGTGTCAAAGAGGTATTTGGATTACCTGGCGGTGCAAATCTTCCAATGTATGACGAATTTTCACGATGTAATATTAGACATATTTTAACACGTCACGAACAATCTGCCGCACATATGGCTGATGGGTTTGGTCGTGTAAGTAGAAAACCTGGAGTGTGTTTTGCAACTTCTGGTCCTGGTGCTACAAATATTTTAACTGGTATTGCAACTGCTCAAGCTGATTCTTCTCCAATGGTTGCAGTAACTGGACAAGTTCCTGTTGCAATGATTGGAAAAGATGCATTTCAGGAAAGTGATATTATTGGAATGGCAAATCCTGTTGTCAAATATGCTTTTCAACCACGAACTCCTGGAGAAGTTCCTGAAATGGTAAAAAAAGGATTTTACATTGCTGAAACTGGTAGACCTGGACCTGTACTCATTGATGTTCCAAAAGATGTCCAACAAAATGAATCTCCTATGGAATTTCCTGAAGAATTTAAAATTCAAGGTTATCATCCTTGGTATGATCCTGACATGGTTGCTTGTGAAAAAGCAATTGAAATGTTACTTAATTCAGAAAAACCAATTATTTTAGCTGGAGGTGGAACTATTATTTCATCTGCATTTGCTGAGTTACAATCTATTGCTGAAACTCTAATGATTCCTGTGGTTACTACTTTCAAAGGTAAAGGTGCATTTCCTGAAAATCATCCTTTGTCATTAGGTCCAATTGGAATGCATGGCCACGCTGAAGCAAACAAAATGATGGCAGAAGCTGATTGCGTTTTGGCAATTGGAACTAGATTTTCTGATAGGTCTGTTGGAACTTTTGAAGCATTTGAAAAACGTTTGAAAATTATTCACATGGATGTTGATCCTGCTGAAATTGGTAAAAATCAAACTACTAGTTTAGCAGTTGTTGGTGACGTTCGTACTTCCCTTAGAATTATGGTAAAACTACTCTTACAAAAAGCAATCCGAAAAACTGAAGACTCTGTTTGGTTAAAACACGTTAAGGAAACTAAAGAGTATTGGAGAGAAAATTTAAAAATTCACCCTGGTGAAATGGGTGCCGCAAAGATTTTGAGAAAACTTCGAGAGGTATTACCAAAAGAATCTGTAATTACTACTGAAGTTGGTCAACATCAAATGTGGGCTTCATTATTTTATGATGTAATTCAACCTGGAACATTTTTCAGTTCTACTGGGCTTGGTACTATGGGTTGGGGGTTCCCTGCATCTATTGGTGCAAAAGTTGCAAGACCTGATGTACCTGTTGTTGATATAGCTGGAGATGGAAGTTTTAGTATGACGGAAAACTCTCTTGCAACTGCAGTGTTGGAAGATATTCCTGTAATTGTATTTGTTTTAAATAATTCTACATTGGGTATGGTTGCTCAATGGCAAAGAACATTTTATGACCGAAGAATGGTTGGAGTGGATCAAGGTGGATGTCCTGATTATGTTAAATTAGCTGAATCATATGGTGCTCAAGGAATTAGAGCACAATCCATGGATGAACTTGACAAAGCAATAAAATCTGCATTAAGCAGTGACGTTGCAACAGTGATTGACATTCCAATTGATCCTGAAGAGGATGTGTTACCATTTGTTGCTCCTGGAACTTCGCTTTCGGATATGATTTTACCTTCTTAGTGATAATTATGTGGTCTATACTTTCTGTTGTAGTTGAAAACAAACCTGGAATCTTGTTTAAAGTAACTCATCTTTTTAGATCTAGAAACTTCAATATCGATAGTATTTCTGTAGGAATTACTGATAATCCCAATTACTCTAAAATGACCATTACCACATATGGTGATGAAAAACAAGTGGAACAAATTGTAAAACAACTTGATAAGATGATTGATACTGTGGAGGTAAAACATTTGGATGAACACAAAACAGTTTTTCGTGAACTATGTATTTTTAAGTTAAAGATTGCTAATGCTAATGATAGCATGGAAGTAAACAAATTGGCTAATGCATATGGTGGAAAAGTACATGATGTGAGAAAAGATTCAATTATGGTTGAGTTAACTTCTACTCCAGATCAAATTAAGGCATTTGAGGAATTAGCAAAACCATTTGGAATTATTGATGTTGCCAGAACCGGTGTTACTGCTTTGCAAAGGAGCGGAGCTTGAAAGTTAGAATATTTGATACGACATTAAGAGACGGAGAACAAACTATTGGTGTTTCTTTATCACCTGATCAAAAATTATCTATTGCAAAAAAACTTGATGAACTTGGAGTAGATGCTATTGAAGCTGGTTTTCCAGTAATATCTGATGGTGAATCTAAAGCAGTTAAGATGATTACTAGCGAGGGCTTATCCTGTGAAATTGCAGGATTGACAAGAACCATCAAAGGAGATATCGATGCTGCTATTGATGCTGGATTAAATTATATTCACACCTTTATTGCGACATCTGATATTCATTTGAAGTATAAACTCCAAATGACTAGAGATCAAGCACTTGAAAAAGCAATTGAAGCAGTTGAATATGGGAAATCTCGTGGATTACAAGTTGAATTTTCAGCTGAAGATGCCACTAGAACTGATAGGGAATTTTTGAAAAAAGTATTTGGTGAAGTTGCAAAAGCAGGAGCAGACAGAATTGATATTCCTGACACTGTTGGATACTCTACTCCTGAATATATGGCTGATATTACTAAAGATGCAATTATTACAACAAAACTTCCAGTAAGTGTTCATTGCCATAATGATTTTGGATTAGCTGTTGCAAATGCTTTATCTGGAATTCATGTTGGTGCTGCATGTGCTCATGTTACAATTAATGGAATTGGTGAACGTGCTGGAAATGCTTCATTAGAGGAACTTTCTATGGCATTACAGTGTTTGCCTCAAGATCAAAAATATGAAACTAATATTAAATCTGAATTAATTTATGATACTTCGCGATACATTTCAAAAATTGTAGGCATCAAAGTTCAACCAAATAAGGCTATTGTTGGAGATAATGCCTTTGGACATGAATCTGGAATTCATACTCATGGTGTCTTGAATAATCCTCTTACTTACGAACCTATTAGTCCTGAATTAGTTGGTAGAACTAGACAACTTCGAATTGGTAAACATGCTGGAATTCATGGAATGAATGCAATGCTTGAGGAGTTTGGAGTTAAAACAAATGAGGAGCAATCCCAACAAATTCTTGAAAAAATTAAAGTGTTAGGTGATCAGGGGAAGCAGATCACAGATGTTGAATTACTTTCTATTGCAAGTGATGTTTTAGGTGAAAAAGGAATTAAAAGAATTGTTCAATTATCTGGTTTTTCAGTTTCCACTGGAATTGGAATTATGCCTTATGCCTTTGTAAAATTAAATATTGATGGTGAAGATTTCATTGGAACTGATTATGGTGTAGGTCCTGTCGATGCTGCATTAAATGCAATTCAAAAAATTACTGGTAAGGTTTCAGAATTAAAAATAACTGATTATGGGTTGGCCTCTATTTCTGGTGGTGCAACTGCATTATGTGAAGTTACTATAACTGTTGAAGACCCTCATGGAAATTCTGTATCTGCAAAATCTATTGGTGAGGATATTGTTACTACAAGTGTACAAGCTGTTATTGATGGAATTAATAGAATTATGCTTAAAAAAATGCTTAAAGAAAAACAGATAAACTGAATTTTGTTAATGTTGAGATATCATGTATAAAATTTCGTTAATTATGGGTGATGGAATTGGACCTGAATTGTCTAATTCTGCAATTTCTGTATTAAATACGATTCAGGAAAAATATGGTCTTCAATTTGAAATTTCTAAATTGATTGCTGGTGATAAAGCTCTTGAACAAACAGGTAAAGCACTTCCTGACGATGTAGTTAAAACTATCAAAAATTCTGATGTATGTCTTAAAGCTCCTGTTGGTGAAAGTGCTGCTGATGTTATTGTTGTTTTAAGGCGAATGCTTGACCTTTATGCAAACATTCGACCTTCCAAATCTTATCCACACATGCCTGCATTACGTGATGATATTGATATGGTGATAGTTAGAGAAAATACAGAAGATCTTTACACTGGTAAAGAATTTAGCTTGGGTGATTCTGCAGTTGCTTTGAGAATTATTTCTGAGAGTGCATCAAAAAGAATTGCAAAATATGCTTTTGAAACTGCAAGACAACGTAATTCTATGAAAAAAGTAACTTGTGTCCATAAATCAAATGTAATGCGTGTTACTGATGGGTTATTTGCAAAAGCCTGTACTGATGTTTCAAAAGATTATCCTGACATTAAATTTGAAGAAATGTATGTTGATGCATGTGCTATGAATTTAATTCGTCAACCTGAGAAATTTGATGTTGTAGTTACAACTAATCTTTTTGGTGATATTTTATCTGATGAATCATCTCAAGTAGTTGGAGGTTTGGGTATGGCCCCTGCAGCAAATCTTGGTGATGACTTTGCATTGTTTGAACCTGTTCATGGCGCTGCATTTGATATTGCTGGACAAAATATTGCAAATCCTTCGTCATTTTTACTTTCAATTAAAATGATGCTTGATTGGCTTGGTGCAAAACATAATGATCAGAAATGTTTTGAAATGGCTACAAAATTAGAATCTACTATTTTTAATTTAGTAAAATCTGGAATTAAAACTAAAGATATTGGTGGTGACGTGACTACTACAGAATTTACAAAACAAATTACTGATAATCTCTAAAATTCCCAATTTTTATTAGTTGCATTTTTTAGTTATTTTACATGGTAGTTTGCTGTATTTGTAAAATTGCTCCTGGTACATTGAAAATCAAAGATGGTAATCCAAAGTATAAGGGGAAACCTGTTTGTAAAGAATGTGAAGGTTACAGAAAACTTTTGAAAGAAACTAAATAGTTTGATTATTTGCTATTTTCAGGCATGAAAATGCTTATCTAAATTGGATTCATGAAATTCTGATATGGGGTTATTTGATAAATTTAGTAAAACCTTTGACAAATTTGGATATGACTTAGATGGATATGACAAAAATGGATATGACAAAAAAGGATACAACAAAAATGGATATGGTGAAAATGGATACAGTAAAGATGGATACGACAAAAAAGGTTACAATAAAAATGGATACGACAAAAATGGATACGACAAAAATGGATACGACAAAAATGGCTACAAAAATGGTTACGATGAGGATGGATATAATTACAAAGGTTACAACAAAGACGGATACAACAAAAATGGTTTTAATAATAAGGGATACGACAAAGATGGATATGATAATCGTGGTTTTTCTCTTGATGGAATTCATCTGGATACAAAAATAAATTTTGATAACGACGGATACAACAAAAAAGGATACAACAAAGATGGTTTTCGTAAAGATGGTTTCAACAAAAACGGATACAACAAAGATGGATATAACAAAAGAGGATACGACAAAGATGGATATGATTTAGATGGTTACAACAAAGATGAATACAACAAAGATGGTTACAACAAAGACGGATATGATAAAAATGACTATGATCGTTATGGATATGATAAAAATGGATATGATATACACGGATATGATTTAGACGGATATGACAACAATGGACACAACAAAGACGGATATGATAGACTTGGATATGATCACTTAGGTTGCGACAAAGACGGATACAACAAAGACGGATACAACAAATTCAATAAAAATAAAACTGAAGTAAAAAATGATTAAAAAAATTAGATTATTCTGACTGTGGTTTGTTCTGTTTTGCCCATTCCTCATACATTTTCATTAATTCATCTACGTCCTTTCCGTCTTCAGAATATGTGACAATCACTCCAAATGTGCCTTTTTTATCGTGACCTCTTGCAAAATATCCCCAAAATGAGTCTGGTAATTTTTGAAAACTGTTTGAATCGTGTGATACGCCTATCAAATTATTTCCAATGACCTCGATTACTTTTTTTGCATCTTCTTTTTCGATCATAATCTATGATTAACTTGTTATAATAAAAATCTGAATATCTGTGCCTACCTTGACACTATATCAATTTCTACAAAAAACTTAATTGCATCTTTGCCAATTTAGATCAACTTGGATTGTCTTCAATGCGATGGAAAAGGAAAGTTCATGAATGAATTTGGTTTAATGGAAAAATGTACTTTCTGTAAAAATCCTGATTTAAGTTTCAGTTAGGATTTTTCTATTTTTTTATTTTAAAACAACAAGAAAAGAAGGTGGAAAACATTGAACGTAAATGCATCCTAACATGAATTGTTCTCCTTACTCATCACTCTACTACGCAGAAATGATGGTTTCTTGTCACATATACTATGTCAAAATATTATTTAAGAATGATCCTGATTTTCAATGATTTTTTACCCCTATGATTTTGCAATATCGTAATCTTCCTTTCCGTTACCAAATTTTTGTGTGATGATTTTCACTCTGTATTTTTTACCTTTTTGAATATCTTGTGATAATACTGTGGGCTTACCGTTATCATAAAATTTTGCAACTATCATTTTTCGTGATGTGTAGAATTTTTTAACTCCGTCAAATTCTTCTTCAGTTTCAATATTTATTTCAATAATTGTTTCTTTTCCTACTTTACGCTCAACATTTTCCACTTTTACAATAGTGAAAACTCCTTTATCGTCTAATTTTGAAAGTGAGGATTCTGTCATGATTATTCTACCATAACTACTGCAATTAATACAACAGCTAGTGCAGCAATTAATCCAAGAATACTTGCTTTACTAACCATATGTAAAATTGTATTCTGAGCGAATTAAGTAGTTTACGACTAATTTTTGTTATTAATGTATAATTTACGTATCCCACGTTTTAGTATTGGTTCTTTTGAATTTACTTTTGTCACGTTTGGAATGCTTTGCTTTGTAATTTAGTAAAACTATTCCTGTACCGAATCCAATACCGCTAATTGCCAATAGTGGCATTATTGTAATTTCTGGTAAACCCTCAAATCCTATTGCAATAATTCCGATAATTGCTGATGAAATTATCAAAGCTAAACCTATACGTCGTTTATTCAATAAATTACTAAATTTTCTATGAACTTAAGCATGTTGATTTTTACAACATTATTGGTAATGCACTTTGTTATCATTGATCTTGTCCATGGGTGTGATGATAGTCCTATCTGAACCTTTACAATAATTTTTTCCTTTGAAGTGCTTATGAATTTTAATTTTAGCCATTTTAACACTATCAATTCCGTATGTTCCATTGTGTTCTGATACTTCTTCACTAACAATATGACAATTCATGGATACATTACACCACTTACACATTATTTTCATTTTATCTTCTTTCATACTATTTCTGTAAAAATCGTGTCCTTAAGCCTATTTACAATGTCTAGTTTTGCAATATTTTCTTTGAATACTAAAATTTTTAGATTATAATATGGTGAACATTTGAATCTAGTTGTTTCTAGTGGCATCTGCTATGATGAGGATCTATAAGATGTCATTAGAAACAAATTCTTGAGTTTCTGATAGTGTCTTTTTTTAATGGGGCTGTTTTGTAGATGATTATGGGATTATTAGGAAAGAAAAAAGAAAAATGTGATGCTTGTAACAAACCTTTTGAAGATCATGGTGAATTACGTGATCATATGAACAATATTCATCCTGCAACTAAACCATGTACGAAATGTGATGGATTAATGCAATGGGAACGACAGAATGCTAATTCGTATATGAATTTGGTTTACATTTGTCGTAAATGTGATTTCGTTGGTGAAATGTGGCGATATCATCCTTAGACTGATTCTTTTAAAATAAGAAACAACTATGAATGCCTATAATCTTTGTATTTTATGATAAAACAAATCCCACTTTTGTTAGTACTAGTTGGAATTGTAGTTTTGTTAATTGGGGTAAATCTTGTTATGTCTTACGGGTTGACATTTTTTTCAGGAATATCTCTTTTTTTTGGTAGTGCTATGCTCATAGCCGGAATAGACCTTAAAAGAAAAATTAAAAAATTAAACGCCAAAAATCGAAAGGATCATCATGATTACACAATTTCAAAATTAATGGAAGATGAAGATTCATCAAAAGAAGAAGATGAAAAAAATGATCCTTCTTCTTGATTTGCTAATATTCTGATTCTTTTTTAATTACTCGTCTCTATCTGCTTTTGTCAATGAATTTTTTTTGAGAAGTAAAAGGTTTGAATCTGCTTCTCCATTCATATTTTCATCTAGACTAATTGCTTTATCAAAACATACAATGGCCTCTTTGTGTTTTCCTTCTCTTTGAAATGAAATTCCTTTGTTAACTAATTCTTCAATTCTTTCTAAATCATTATCTTGTGTCATGATTTTTAATGAAAATATCCCTTGATTAACCTTGAATTACATGATCTTTTTCAAGATTTAGCCTGTGGTGTCTTTTTTTAGTGTAAACTGTCATGATTATCATGGAGTTTCGCAAAAACTATGGCCAAATAATAATTGGATATGGTCTACTTTCAATTGGAATCACATTAGTTATGTTATTTCTTCAAACAGGTGGGATATTTTGGATAGTCCTTTCATCTTTGACAATATTTGGTGGAGTATGGATTATCCGAAAGGAACGAAAAGAAAGAAAAAAGTATGATGACCATGATGATTATGCCTTTGAATCTAGCAACTCTGATTAGACTCAAAATAACCATATACTCAAAGATTCTAGATTATGTGCATGAGTGATGAATTAACACAACAAGAAAAGGAACTTGTATCTGAAATCACTAAAGCCATGAAAGATGAAGGTTATACTGAAGAGGAAGTTAGACAGGGATTGGAACTTGCATATCATATACGGACAAAAGTAAAACCAAAGGATGATGCAATTTCAGATTGTTGTGAATAAATAAGTTCAATAGATCTTTGTTAATCCATTTTCCTTAAATTCTATATCCAACAAACAAGATTATGACTTGGGCTCCAATTTTTTATGTGTCTTCACAAGACTTTGATGGTGACATAAAATCACTAAAAACAGTTTTTTCACAATTTGAAAAACAGATTCATCAAAAGGATGGTTATCGGTTTAGTCCAGAAGCTGAATTTGCAATGGGATGGTGGTTTTACACAGTTTATTTCAAAATTGGTTTTATCAAAGAACTAGTAGAGTATAATCATACACGTGATCCTAAAATTAAAGATGAAAAAGCAATTCTAAAGATTGTTCAAAATTATCTAAAAATGCAAAAGAGTAAAGCTAGGGTAAAGTTTGATAGAGATAAACCTACACTTGGAGGATATTGGCATTGGTTGTTAAGATAATCCTTTCTGAATTTTCTTATTAAAAGAATGTACTGTGGCAACCGAAGTTACCACAGGAGAATTTTTGTTTAGTTGCCTTTGCTCTTTTGGAGAGTTATCATGGGCTACTAAACATACCAATTCTCACGGCGTGCAAATTGTAATTTTATGAATTCACTGGTTCACAAAAAGGTTTGGTATTTCATTAAATATGTGATTTGATGGTGACAGTGCTGCCTAATCTTAAAGTAAAATCATCCCAAATGCTTGTGCAAGAATGGCAATCACTGTAATAATTACAATTTTTACTCCAAGTTTCAAGATAATTCATTAAGAGAAGAAGGGGTACTTGTTATTTGTGTAGCCTATTAAATTTGAATATGATTGATTTCTTTTTGTTAAAATTTTAAAAATTCCTTTGAAATGCTTTTCTTTTGTATGCCTTTTTTAATTTTAGAAAATAAACTATCCTGACACAGGTATGCGCTGCAGTGTTTTTTAATTAGTCTTTTGTATCTTCTTCTGCTTGTTTTGATATTTTCTCTATGGTTTTGAGGATGTCTTCATCTGACATACCTTGATCCTTCATTCGTTGCATGATTTCTTTTACAATGCCTTCCATCATTTCCTTTTTCTTTTCTGGATTTAACATATCATACCTGAAATAGGCCAATATTTCAACTCTTATTCATAAAGAAGGGAAATAATTATCAAGACCTATTTTCTTTGTAAATTATGGAACGTGAACAGGCAGTATCTGTTGTAAAATTAGTTTCATATTTACTAATTATTGTTGGAATTATAATATTGTCTGCAACTATTATCTATTTTTCAAAAGTTCAAATTGATTGGCTTTCATATGTAGGAATTATAGTTGGAGGATTAATGCTAGGTATTGGAACAGCAATAATAAATCTGATCAAAAAATTGAAACTAGATATTAAATATGAAAATTAATTATATTTGTAGTATTTTTCCCAAACAAACTCCTAACAGAATCTTATGAATTTGATTTAGATATGACTTTTCATGACTATTTTTCAAGAATTATTCATAAAGAAATGGAAGGCTGCTGTTTTTTATACACCAAGAAAAATAATTTGTTATCTATGCATGCAAATGCTTAGGTTGTCTATTGCATGCGTTTGATAGAACATGGAGCGGGTATGCAATAGACAGGGTATTTTATTAATTGTTCAGAGGAAATCAATATGAGGAACAATTTTCTTTGTAAAATATGGATGAATTAGAATTTTACATGGATGTCTCTCCAGAATGGTGGATTAAATCCAGAAAAAATGAATCATTTGTTAAGAAATACATCTGTGAGAAGTTTGATTATGATTTTTATCCCAGAATAATTTCTAAAGGAAAACAAAAAATTGATCTCGATGAAGAAACTAATTTTAAATCTATGTTACTTGATAAATTAAAAAATGGAAAATTTGTGTATGAATTTTTACCTGAGGATGAAATCATAAAAGAAAATTATTCTATTTGGAATGGACATGTATCTAACCAACATAGTAAAAAATTAACAAATTCTAGGCTAATGATTAATTTCTAATGTATTATGGTGATAATCTGTCTGGGTCTCTTGGATACAACACTACTTCACGAACATTATCAATTCCAATTAACGTCGTCATGAGTCTATCTAATCCCATTCCCCAACCTGAATGTGGTGGCATTCCCCAGTCAAATGTTTTAAGATGGTCTTCAAATTGTGCAGGATCTAATCCTTGTTCTGATAATCTTGCTTTTAGTAATTCTGAGTCATGAAGTCTGGTTCCGCCTGATGACAATTCTAGATATCCATATTGCAAATCAAAGGAACGTGAAAGTGTTGCATCCTCATCTTTTTCTCTAATGTAAAATGGTTTGAGTTTCATTGGCCAATCTGTTAAAAAGTAAAAGCCTGGATGATTATTTCCAATTATTCTTAGATGTGAATCTAATAAATCGTCACCAAATTCAATTTTTTCCCCTGCCTGTTTCAGTTCTTCTACGCATTGGTTGTAAGTAATTCTTTCAAATGGTGCAGATGGAATTTCTATTGCATGTTCAATTGATTCTTGTTCTTTTTTACAATTTTCTGCAGTAAATGTGTAAACTGCAATTACTAATGCTTCTAAGACATCCATGACATCTTCATAATCCATGAATGCTGCTTCAATGTCAATACTGGTAAATTCTGTTAGATGTCTTCCTGTATGTGAATTCTCTGCTCTGTAAAAGTTTGAAATTTCAAACACTCTTTCTAATCCAATTGTCATTTGTTCTTTGTATAGTTGAGGACTCTGTGCAAGATAAGCTGTTTTTCCAAAGTAGTCTAATGAAAATAAATCTGCTCCTCCTTCACTTGCACTTCCAATAATTTTTGGTGTTGTAATTTCAATGAATTTTTTTTCTACTAGTGTTTTACGTAATGCTTGTAATACATAATGTCTTAATTTAAAAATTGAAGCTGTTTTTTGATTTCTCATATCTAATGCACGATGATTTAATCTTGTATCGATATTACTTTCTAATCTTCCAATTGGATCTACTGGCAATGGATGAATTGCTTTTGCTAAAACTTCTATCTCTTCAGCTTTTATTTCAAATGCAAAATCTCTTGCTTTAGTTTCTTGAACAATCCCTTTGATTCTTACTGCACTTTGGCGATTAATTTCCCCTAGATTATCATTTAATTCTCCTTTGACAATAACTTGAGAAATTCCTGAAATATCTCGAAGTGTAATGAATGACATTTTTCCTAATTTTCTAAGGTCTTCTATCCATCCGCCTAAGACTACTTGTTTTCCAATTAACTCTTCACTTAATTCTGAAATATCGTGTGTTTTTACAAAAACCATGTCTTTCATTTATCCTCAAATTCTATCTCAATGTCAAGGTTTCGGGCATTTTTGACAATTTCTATGACTTTTTTGGTATCAATTGGGAATTTTGGTGTCCATTTACCTGAAACAACTGCTTTTGTTTTTTGAATGCCTCCTGCCCAAACTGAATTAATTGCCAAAATTTTTGTTGGAAAAAACAAATCTTCTATGAATTTTTTATCTGTCTCTTCTGCTTCTACTAACCAAATTTTCTCTTTGAATTGATCTTGGAGTAATCTATACAGTGTTCTACTTTGTCGAATTGTCATAATGTCATTTTTTGCTAATGCTATGATGTAGTTTCCTTCAAATTCTTTACAGGAGTGGAGTGAAAAATTCTCTATTTGTTTATTTGATTTGGCAATTTTTGCCAATAATATTGATGCATCTACATCTGCTTTTGTTAACTCTCCTGTCTCTACTTTTCCCTCACATTGAGGACAAAGTACCGCATTTTTTGCATCAAAGCCACATATTGGAAATATCATTTAAATCGATTTTTTATTTCTAATAATGTTGTTTATATCCCTTAGTGCAAAACAAAAATTCTAGTTTGGATCTACAAATGATATGACTTTGTTGTCGATAAATGGACTATTTTCAAGATATTCTTCTTCAAAAGGTCCTGTATATGCCGTTGATGATGTTGATTTTCAATTAGATTCTGGAGAATCTTTGGGAATTGCTGGTGAAAGTGCATGTGGAAAAAGTACCTTGGGGTTATCCTTGATTCGAATGCTTTCTGGTGGAACTAGTTTTGGAAAAATTCTTTTTGATGGTGATTCTATTTTAGATCTACCTGAATCTAAATTTGATGATGAGATTCGTTGGAAAAAAATCTCTATGATTTTTCAAGGTGCTATGAATTCATTAGATCCTGTATTTACAATTAAACAACAATTTGTTGAAATTTTAAAACAACATAATTTTGATGGAAATTTTGATGAATCCATTTTGGATTCAATAAATTCAGTTAACTTAGATGATGATATTTTAAAAAAATATCCTCATGAATTAAGCGGAGGTATGAAACAAAGGGTGATTATTGCTATGGCCTTAATTTTAAAACCTAAATTTGTAATTGCAGATGAACCCACTACTGCATTAGATGTTTTGATTCAGGCACAAATTATCAACTTACTTAAAAAACTAAAAAAAGATGGAATGTCTTTTATGTTGATTACACATGATTTAGCAGTTTTATCTGAAATTGCAGATAAGATTGGAATTATGTATGGTGGACAAATGGTTGAATTTGGTTCTTCTCAGGAAATTTACAAAAACCCTAAACATCCTTACACTCAAGGACTTTTAGAATCAATTCCTACTCTTAAAGGCAACATTCCAAAATATATTCCTGGAACTCCGCCAAGTTTACTTGATGCTCCATCTGAATGTAGATTTATTGATAGATGTCCTCTAGCTATTGAAAAATGTAAACAACTTCCACCTAAATTTAAAACTGATACTGGTTATGTTCGCTGCTGGCTTTATGATGATGAAAAATAATTATTTTGAATTTAGATATTGTGAATCTATTTTTTTTAGATATGTTTCTTGAATTAAGCTAGTTTCTCTTTCTATTATATTTCTACAAATCATTTTTGCATATTTTATCAAATCTGCATCTTGATGATTGTTTTCAAATGAGTTTATTTTTTTTAATACATTTTGTTCAAATTCCATACTATTGTGGAGTTCTTTACTCACTTCTTCAATTTTCATTTGCTGATAATTTTTTGGTTTTCTTGAACTAATCTCTTCAATTAATTTTTTAATATCGTTCATGTTTTACAATTTTTCTTTAGATACTTTAATTTTGATTTTCTTTTTTATGTTCTAAAATATGTTTTAATCCATCTGTCATGCTAAGGGAATCTAAATTAATTTCACAATATGGACATTTCAAGATATAATTCTATGAGTGTTTTTTGACGATTGGCAGGCATGAATCTATGATTCTCAACATCTCTGATCTGATGACTTTTTTATCAATTGAAACCCACACTATGGCTTTCTTTATTGCAAATGATATTGTTTGTACTTTCTTACGTTCTTCCCAAACAAATTCAACTTCGCCTAAATTTTTGTCGAAGAATGCTTCTAGATCTGAATTCATGGCAATATGTGAAAATTGATACTTTGTATTTTTATCGTCTAATAATGGTGTTAATTCATGTCTTCTGGAATGTGCAAGTAATTCTCCTCTTTCTCCTATAACTCCTACAAATCTGATAAATGGACTAATCGTACTGATATTATCACAAATTAATTTAAACTTCTTAGTTGTCATGTACCTTACTCGATTTTTATTATATTTTAATCCTGTCGTTGATTTTCTTGCATTTTTAATTTCTTTTACTAGTAATTTTTTAAAATATTGATCCTAATCCTAATACTACGATAATTGTTTTAATTATTTTGCCTGATATCATAAAAATTGAGAATTTTATGAATTTCATTTTTTTTACTCCTGCTGAAATTAAAATCAAATCTCCTACGATTGGAATCCATGCTGCAAAAAATATTGCACTCCATCCAAATTTGTCTAGCAGTTTATTGTGATTTTTATCCTGTTTCTCTACATCTGATTTTTTTTTCATTTTTTTAATTAACTTATTTCCACCAAACCCTATGAAATAATTTAAAATTCCTCCTATGGTTGATCCTATGATTAATGTAATTGCTACCAGAACAATATTTTCTCCTCCTATCAGTAGTGCTGATGTCAAAATTTCTGTTGGTAATGGTATTGCTGTTGCTGCTAATAATGAATTCAAAAATAATCCAATTATTCCATATTCTTGAAATATGTTATTAGTTAGTATTTCTTGCATTTGTTGATAATATTCTATGAATAATTCTATACTCATGCATATTCTGCTTTACTATGTTTATTATTCACTTTGTTTGAAAATTGTTCGTTTTGATTAAATATCGCCTAGAATTGCTTTGATTAATGGAGTTAACTGACATTTTTCCGTTTGCTCCTGATGATGGCTATCTTATCCTAATTTTAGTTAATTTTATTGGTTCTCTGATTCCTTTTGTTCCTCTTCCTGGATTCCTACTCTTGGCAACAATGTCTGTGGGTTCTGGATATGATTTACATTTATTGGCTATCTTGTCTGCTATTAGCGCCACTGTTGCAAAACAAATTATATTTTTTGTTAGTTTTGGTGGCCGTAAAATTATGAATAATAAAACTAGACAAAGAATGCGACCATTTGAAAGATTGGTTAAAAGATATGGTGCAGCTGCTGCATTTTTTGCTGCTGCAACACCTATGCCTGATGATATAATTTTCATACCTCTAGGACTTGCAAAATATAATCCCAAACGATTCTTTGCTGCAACTCTTGCAGGAAAACTTGTATTAAGTTACATTATTGTCTTTATTTCTCATTATGTTGGTTTGTCATTCATTGAACCATTCTTAGAAAATGTTGATGATGCCACTCCTGTTTATATTGGATTTCTAATTTTTGCTGCAGCAATGACTGGCGTAATTATTTTAGTTTTAAAATTAGATTGGCAGAGAATAATGGTTAAATTTGCTCCTTGGACATTGGATGATAATTCTAACGATAATGTTGATAAAGATAATGACAAAAATGTTAAAAAATAATTTTTATATTTGAAAATTCCAAAGCATTTCTTTTCCATTCTTTATTCCTACTCTAGTTGATTTTTTTATTTTTTTTACTTCTAAACCCTCCTCAATGTATATTTCTGTTTTTTTTGTTAAATCTATTCCATAATGTTCCTTTGTAATTTCTAATGCTTGTGTTAGTTTTCCAGGACCATCTGTTAAATTTTTTAAATTTTTAATATTTCTGTTTTCTTGCATTTTCTTAATTCCTTTTTTTGGAATAATTCCTCGAATTAATACTGCACCTGCCGGGACTTTCATTTTTTTAGCTACTACATTGAAACAATAGTGCATACCGTATGTAAAATACACATATGCTATTCCAACTTCTCCAAACATTACCTTGTTTCTATCTGTGATATTTCTAAATGCATGACTGGCAGGATCATCTTTGTGTCTATATGCCTCTGTTTCAATGATGGTTCCTGATATTTCGTAATTCCCTATTTTTCTAGTTAATTTTTTCCCTAGCAGTTCTTTTGCTACGACCACTGTGTCCCTTTGGTAGAATTTTTTAGGAAGTATACTCAATATTTATTTTAATTTCTTTCTTATCTTTTATTTCTTCTATTACTTTAAACAACTTTTTCATATCTTTTTTTAATATGTTAATTAATTTTTGATTATATATTGTAGCAGCTGGATGAATTGTTAAAAAATACATTTGATTATTTTTTCTAACAACTTTTCCTCTAAATTTTATTATTTCTTTTCCATTTAACAATGAATTAAATGCTGTATTGCCTAAAATACAAATTATTTTTGGTTTAATGATCTCTATTTCTTTTTCAAGATAATTCTTACATGTGTCTCTTTCAGTTATTGTTGGAACCCTGTTTTTTGGTGGTCTACATTTTACAATGTTTGTTATGTATATTTCATCTCTAGTTATCCCTGCATTTTCAAGTGCAATCGTTAATTTTTTCCCTGCAATTCCAATGAATGGCTCTCCATTCATATCTTCATTTTTTCCAGGTGCCTCACCTACAAAAATTACATCTGATTTAAAATTCCCTTTTCCTGGAACTGAATTATTTCTTGTCTTACTTAATTCACATTTTGTACATTGTGTCACTTGCTTTTTGATTTTTTGTAATTTTTTTTCCATACTAACTTACACTTTTCACAGTTGCTGTTCCTCTAATTGTTGGACCTCCATTGCCCATAATCATTGATTGCATTGGATCTCCTTTACCACAATTGGTTATTGGTCTTACTGTAAAATCATTTCCACATGCATCAATTGAATTAAAAAACTCTGGTGCTGTTCCCATCACAATTACGTCTCTTAGCAAATCTGTTAATTCTCCATTTTCAATTTTTTGTGCATATTGACAAGATATGCTCCAGTTGTATCTCTTCATATCAATTGATGGAATTTTCATATTTGAAATATAATATCCGTTTTTTACGTCTTTAATTATTTCTTCAACTTTTTGATTTCCATTCCCAATACAAGTACATGCCATGCGTATTAGAGGCATATATCGATAATTTGTTGCTCTCATGTTACCTGTAGGATACGTATTGAATACTTGTGATGTCTCTCTATTTTGCATATGATTTTTTAAAATTCCTTTTTCTACGAGGTTTGTTTTTTTAGTTTTAACTCCTTCATCATCAAAGTGATACCATCCTAGACTTTCTTTGATTGTAGGATCATCAAAGACATTCAGATTTTCTGAACCAATTTTTTCACCTATTTTTCCTTTCCACCAAGCTCCTCCTGCCCACGCCATTTCTTTTCCTAATACTCTATCTGCTTCTGATGGATGTCCAAGAATTTCATGTGTAAGAAGTGAAACAAAATCTGGATTCATTACTACCGTTGCTTTTTCTTCTTTTACTGGTTTTGCAAAAATTAATTCAGATGCTTTTTTTGCAATCTCTTTTGCACTTTGTTGGGATTTATTTATGATTAATTCTAATCCTCCTCTTCCTCCTTCTGTTATGTTTACTGATTGTGTTTGAGCTGAATCATGAGATGTTGCACTCATATCTATCAATACATCTGTAAAATTTTGTAAAATTTCTGAACCTTCTGTATTTGTAAAATATTTTGAATTAATTGTATAGTATGGATTCGTAATTGATTTTATAATTTTTGATGTATCTTTAATTATTTTATTACACTCTAAACCTATTTTTGTTAACTCTTCTATCTCTGGTTTTTTTAAAACTGGAAAATTAATTTGTTTTTTATTAATTGGATTATTATGTAAATTAATTTTATTTTTTTTATTTGAACTTGTGTTGTCTGAATTTTTTATTGTATTATCTAAAATATCTTTTATTTCTTCAAATGAATTTGGATTTGTTATTGAACAAAAACTCCATGACCCATTTTTGATTAATCTGACACCTATTCCTCTATCTTCATTATTTCTAATGTGTTCGATTTCCCCATTTTCTATTAATATTGATTTTTTTACTTGCTGCTCTGCCCTTGCATCACAATATTGAACTCCTGCCGTATCTGCATATTTTATTATTTTATCTGCAAGATCTTGTAGTTTTTGTTCCATACTTCACAAATTTTGATGAGTTGTAAATCTTGTACTATTAATGACTGGATATTGCAGGCATGGTGAAATAGTACTCGTCTTCAAAATCATAATCTACTACATTCCTTTTTCTCAAAAATTCAAAATATTGTGTGCAATTTTCATAAAATTCTTTGTTTTTTGTTGTTTCTTGATGCATGATTTGACTATTAATTTTTGAATTTTTTAATGAGAGTGAGTCATTTTGATCCTTCCTGTGTGTTTTCTTTAACTAGACTGCATTGGATATTTTTTATATTGAAACATTGATTACATTTTATGACTGGCATACTTGTTGCTGATACTAGTGTAATCATTAATGGTAACCTTGCTGAACAAATTGAATCTGGATCTATTAGAGATTTTGAAATCATAATTCCTCAAGCTGTATTTGACGAACTTCAATCTCAAGCTTCTAATCGTAAGGAACAGGGATTTATTGGATTAGAACAAATTCAAAAACTTAATCGATTATCTGAAAATTATGGGTTAAAAATTATTTTGAAGGGGTCACATCCTGCTATTGATGATATTAAATTTGCTGCAAGTGGTAGAATTGATGCTTTAATTATTGATATTGCAAAACAAAATGATGCTACTCTTTACACTTCTGATAATGTACAACATTTGGTAGCACAAGCTGAAGATGTACCTACTGTATTTTTAAAACCAAAAATTATTCGTGAAAAACTTGAATTTTTAAAATTTTTTGATAGTACCACAATGAGTATTCATCTTAAAGAAAATCAATTTCCACTTGCAAAACGCGGAAAACCTGGAGAGTTTTTACTTACAAAAATTGGTGAAGATCTTCTTACACTAGATTATTTGAAAATGATTTCTTCACAAATATTGTCTGCTACAAATATTACTGATTCTAGTACTATTGAAATTTCTAAAACTGGTGCATCTGTTATACAACATGATGATTATCGTATTGCAATAACATATCCTCCATTTTCTGAATCTTACGAAATAACAATTGTTCATCCAACTGTAAAATTGTCTCTTAGTGATTATACTATTTCTGAACCTCTAATGGAGCGTCTTACTGCTAGGGCTGAGGGTATTGTCATTTCTGGTTCTCCTGGTTCTGGAAAAAGTACTTTGGCTTCTGGGTTGGCAAATTTTTATCATGATCAAGGAAAAATTGTTAAAACATTTGAATCTCCTCGGGATTTACAAGTTAATACCGGAATTACACAATATAGTAAATTAGATGGAAGTTTTGATAACACTGCGGATATTTTATTATTAGTTAGACCTGATTACACTATTTTTGATGAAGTAAGAAGAAGAGAAGATTTTACCACTTTTTCTGATTTGCGATTAACTGGAGTTGGAATGGTTGGAGTGATTCATGCTAATTCCCCTTTAGATGCAATTCAGAGGTTTATTGGTAAAATTGAACTTGGAATCATCCCAAATGTTTTGGATACAGTTGTGTTTGTAAACGATGGTGATATTGAGAAAGTTTATGATTTAGAGTTAAAAGTAAAAGTTCCTACTGGGATGACTGAATCTGATTTAGCTAGACCTGTAATTGAGATAAGAAATTTTGAAAATAATGTTTTGGAACATGAAATTTACACCTTTGGGGAAGAAAATGTTATTGTTCCTGTAACAAAACATGGGGAGACGGTAGGTATTCAAAAATTAGCTGAAGATAAAATTAAAGATTATTTTCAAAAATATGATTCTAATGTACAAGTTGATATTTTATCTGAAAATCGTGTTAAGGTAAGTGTACATGAAGACTGTATTGCATCGATAATTGGTAGAGGTGGAACTAATATCAATGAAATTGAAAAATTTCTTAAGGTTCACATTGATGTTGTTGCCAAAGACTCTGAATCATTATCATTAGGTTCTGATGATCTACCTTTTAGTTTTTCAGAATCTAAAACTACATTACTTTTAACTGTAAATAGAGAATACACATCTATGTACACTGACATTTATGTAAATAACAAATTTTTTGCATCTGTTAGAATTGGAAAAAAAGGACAAATAAAAATTCCAAAACGTTCTGATATTGGACGTAATCTATTAAACTCAACTAGTTCTAAAAATGATATTCAATTATTCCTTAAAGATTTTTAAAATTATCTATTACTTTTGGATTTGCTTTTAGAAATGTAATAAATTTTCTTAATTGTTTTATTGTTTTAGGATTGAGATGATGTTCGATTCCTTCTGTATCTTGATTTGCTGTATCGTAACCTACTCCTAAAATTTCAAAAAATTCCAACAAAATTCCATGATTTTGACGAATTCCTTCTGCAATTTGTATTCCTTTTTTTGTTAAGTTAATTCCATGATATTTTTCATATTCTAAAAATCCACCTTCGTCTAATCTCTGAAGCATCTTAGTTACACTTGGAGCACTAACATTCATGTATCTTGAAATATCTAATGTTGTAGCATATCCTTTTAATTCAACTAATTCTGAAATGATTTCTAAATAATCTTCCATTCTAGAACTGGATCGTGTTTTTTCTAGTTCATGTGCTGCTTTGATTGATTCTAATCTTTTAGATTTTTTTACTTTCATTGTTCTTTGTAACTAACGGAAATCCACTATAATTGAGTGTCTGTTGGTTCATCTTAGTTATTCTTTGTTGACTTGAGGGTAACCAATGTTGATCTTTGAATCTTAACTATTCTTTTGTAGAGTTATGTTGAATTGAATGATCCATTAAAAGCACGACTAGCAAAATTACAAAAATTTTCAGATTCTGCTAAACGTAGGGCTAATTTGTACACCGATATTGCCAAAATGGATGATTCTCATACTGCTAGATCTTTAGGTGCATTACAAAAGGCACCTGCACCAGGTAAAAAATTACAAAAAATTGGATTTTTGATGTTATGGATACCTGAACCTACGGGAGTCACGTGTGCTATAGGTGGTCCTATGATAGTTGCTGGTAGATATTTAGATAAAAAATACAATGGTAGTACAATACATGACATTGGACATCATACGAAAAACACGTTCTCTACTCTTAATGATTTTAAAAATTCGGTAACATAACACATTCAGTTTTTAAAAGGACTCTCTTAAACTAATTTATGACCACTAGAGCTCAAGCATTAATTCCTATTTTTATTGCTGCTGTAATTATTGGTTCTATTGGATTACTTACTTTACCTAGTGACATAAAATTGGAACAAGTAAAATTTCCTAGAGGTATGATTAAAGTTGATAGTGTGCCGCTTGAAGTTCAAATTGCAGATACTGACTCTAGTCGTGTTCGTGGATTAATGTTCCAAGATCAATTGCCTTTAGATCAAGGTATGCTTTTTGTATTTCCAGAACAGGGCTTGTATTCATTATGGATGCTTAACATGCAATTTGAATTAGATATGATTTGGTTTGATGGAGATGGAAAAGTTGTACATATTAAAACAAATGTTCCTCCTTGTGTTATTCCTGTTGAAATTGCTGCTGGATGTCCTAGTTTTGTACCTGATGGTGAGGCAACATATATTCTTGAAGTCACTTCTGGTTTTGTTGAACAAAATAATATTACTAACGATTCTATTTTAGAAATTATTTCAATTTAACATTGCAAAACCTTATCTTGTAATCTTTTTTTAAATGAGTTATGAATAACAAAATTCTTCTTCCCATTATAATAATAATAATATCTGCTATTGCTGTTTTTTTAATCCCTGAAGACACTTCTATGCCTTCTTCAGAAAATCTATATCAATACGGTTTCACATTTTATGATGTTGAAAAGATAAAGGAATCTTTATCTGAACAAAATATTTTCATGTCTACTCCTAGTCCGATCACGGATCATACTATTGAAAATTACTGTGCAATTCGTGCTGATATTTTATCTACTATTACTTACTGTACTACTACTGCCATTCAAGGTCCAAATGGAAAATCTCTTGGAAATATCAGTATGGGTGGAACTCCTGATAATCCCATAATGGCTATTGCCGCAATTGATTCTTCCACATCATTTGATTCAAAATCTAATGAAGTTGAGATTGTTTTTGAAACTATGGTTGAAACTTTGGTATGTGAATGTTGGAATGAAAAACAACCTGGAGGCTTTGAATCTATTGCTACCTGGATAAATGCTGCTGAAACAAAATATGCTGAATCTTCTCAAACTATTCCACTAAAATCTACCATTACTGGGCTAGGTGATGAAACCCTAATTCTTGAGATTACCCTAAAAAATGACTCATATTTGTGGACTTTAATTATTCTAAAGTAGTCTAATTATATATGACAAAATTATTTGATTGGAGATTACAATGATTGATCAATTATGGTTAATTCCTTTGGGATTTGCTGCTGGTATATTGGGGTCTATGATTGGTCTGGGTGGTGGAATAATTGTTGTTCCAGTTTTAACATTTTTAGGAATCCCTCCTACTGTTGCCGCAAGTAATAGTCTCTTTGCTGCATTAAGTAATTCTATTGCATCTACCATTTCTTACTCAAAACAAAAAAGAATTGAATATTCTTTGGGATTAAAACTTGGCTTGCTTGCAATTCCTGGAACTATTATTGGTGCAATCATTTCAACTGATGTTGCACCTGATATTTTTAAAATTTTATTTGGTTTTGTTTTAATTGCATCTTCTGCTTACATATTTTTAAGAAAGCAAGTTGAATCAAGAGAAAAAATTATTTCTAATCAATTAATTATTCTCATAATTGGTTCTAGCTTTTTTGCAGGAATCATATCCTCCTTTTTTGGAATCGGTGGTGGAATTGTATTTGTTCCTTTGATGGTAGTTGGAATGGGTATGTCTATGAAAAAGGCAGCCCCTACTTCACAATTTGTTTTATTATTTGCATCATTGTCTGGTGTAATTGTTCATAGTATTTTGGGACATCCTGATTTTCTGCAATCTGGCTTTTTAGCAATTGGTGCTTTTTTTGGAGGTTTAGTGGGAGCAAAATTATCTTTAAGTGTTAAGGAAAGAAATTTGAAAATTCTTATTTCTATTGTACTTGTAATAACAGCTGTAAAATTATTTTTTGATTCTTTAACTAGTGGCTCTTTACTTTAGCCTCAAATTATAATTTGTATTTTTATACTAATTTTTTCATATAAGTTGTTCGTTAGGTCTTTTGATCTAATGGCTGAGGAGACTAGTCGGCTCCTTAGTATTTTATTAATTGATTATCTGGTTATTTTTTGATTCTGTAGATGTTCTTTTTTGAAATTATGATTAATTGATTATCTTGTGTACTGCCTTCAAAATTAATAATTATTTTTCCAAATTTTTCATCCGTGTCTATTTTTTCTATAATAGTAAATTTTAATTTTAAAACTTGATCTGTATAAAATGGTTTTAGAAATCTTGTGTTTCTATTTCCCCATTCCGTATCTCCGTCTGTACCTAAAAATATAATTTGATTACCGTAAATTTGATTTAGTCTTGTGAACTCCCCTTCCATTCTTGATAATATTGCTCTTCCTGAAACTAGTTGCTGTTTTTCATTTATTTTATTTTCTAAAAATACATTTTTTATTCTTGAGAATTTTAGATACTGTTCTAATTCGTCATCAGAAATACTGCATGTTGAATGAAATGATTCGCCAACAACAAACTCTGAATATTTTTTCATCCTTATCTTGTTTCATCAACACAGAATGTTACTTCTGCAGATGAAGCTGAATTTTCCGTAACTAGGAAATTAAATGCATCAGCAATTTTTTGATTATTTGGTTCTGAACCTGTAACAGAACCTGGGAAAATTGTGAACATTCTAATTTTTGATTTTAAAACATCACTTAATTCTTGATTAACTGTTGTAGTAAATGGTCGTAGTGCTCCTCTGAAAACTTCTACTTGAGCTCTTTGAGTTCCTGTAACTTTACGTCCTACTGGTAAATCTGGTCCTATGATCATGATTGCGCCCTTGGTATCTTTGTATAATCTTGGATCTTTGTCTCCTCCTGGAACAAAGTGTTCTAGTGCCCTTTGAGCAACAGTTGCAGGTGTTGAAATGAATTTTGCAACTAATTCTTCCCATCCTGGTCTATCTAATTCTGTCAATTTGCCTATTTGTGGAAGTTTTCCAGTAATGTGAATAACTCCTAAAATTTCTCCTAGATTTGTTTTGGCTGTATTTAGCCATCTTTGAATTTCTTCAGGATTTGTAATGTCTACAATATGTGAGTGGAATTTACTGCTAATGGACTCTTGAACTTCTTTTGGAGTTGACTGTGAAATGAAACATGCAACTTTTCCTCCATTCTTCTCAACATGTTGTGCTAAAAATTCTACTCTTTCTGCATCTGTTTTATCTGTACCATCAATTGTGAAAACTACTGATTTACCTGAGAAGTTTGGTTGATGGACACCTGGAGTTGTTGTTCCAATATGTGGTTTTACTGGATAAAATACTCTGTCTCCTGGAATTACTTTACCGTTAAGGATTTTTGCAATTTCATCATCACACAAGTTTAGAACTGATTCTGATACTTGTGTTTGAGCTAAAAATTCTCTGTTTGCAATCATATGTGATGTGTTGTTTTGAACTTTTTCAGCTATTGTTTGAATTTTTGTAAGAAGATTCGTAAATGTCTCTGTTAATTTTGCAACATCTTTTCCATTTGCCAATTTCTCGGCAATTTTTGCAATCCCTTCTTTATTTATTCCATCTGCAAGAATACATTCTAACAAGTCATCTTTTGCTTCTTCAACTTCTACTGGAGTTAAGTCTTCAAATCCACTAACTCTCATGAATTCTGCTGCAGCTTTTGGATAAACTGTCTTGTAAATTCTATCTGAATGTACTGGTCCTGGGTTTGTTGCAATGGATATGATGCCCTTGTCAGTTAATTCCCATGACATTGCTTCCGCAAGTCTGTTCTTTGCACCTTGAGCTGCAGTATATGGACTTCTAAATCTGTAAGGTCTCTGCTCAAGTGGTCTTTCTTCGGTAAAGAATGTTGAAATTGTGATAATCTTTCCACCTTCTTTCATTACTTTTAGTGCTTGAACTGAGCCCCAAAATGTACCTGTAAGGTGAATTGCTATTGTACTTTTAAAATCTTTTAATGGAGAATTTGGAAAACATGTTACAGGACCTGATACTCCTGCATTGTTTATTATGTAATCTACATTGACATTGTCATTTTTTATTGCATCAAACATTGCATTCATTGCTGTTTCATCTGCAACATCCACCCCTGCAAAAATTTTAACTGATGCGGCACTATTTTTCTCTGAAATTATTTGTTGAAGATCTTTTGCTGCTTCATCTAAAGGCTCTCTTCTTCTACCGAGTATTATTACACTTGCACCATTTTCAACAAATTTAGTTGCTATGGCTTTACCAATCCCTGTTCCACTACCTGTAATTAATGCAGTTTTACCTTGGAATTTCAAGTTAAAAAAATACATACTTTTTGCATATTTATTTGGATTGATCTCTAGGGTTTTTTTCTTGATATCTTTATTTGTGGGATATTCTGTGTTAATGTATGCATGACACTGAATCTGATACTTTCATTTACCAAACATGGCCTGAAAAATTTAGTGACATGTTAAAAGAGATCGGTGTTAATTCTGAATCCAAAGAAATTGGAACTGATGCTGTTGAAAATGATGATTACTATAGCCGCTATTTTTCTCAAACACCTAGAATGGTTACTAACAAAGGTTGCATTGACATTAAAAATTCTAACATTGACGTCGTACAAATAATTCAAAAGGGATAATCATGCAAGATCCAAATCCACTTCCATGGGGAGCATTAGATAGATATCAAGCTCAGTTTATTGTTAGAAAAAATGCTGGTTCTTCTGCTGTACATTACACTGCAAAAACATCTTTGACAACTCAAGGTCATTTTGGTTCAAAAATTGTTACTAAAGTAACTTGGAATGGTTATGGTGATTTGGCTACTAAATTAAATTCTGATACTGAACTTAATGAGATGATTGCTAAACAATCTATCAAAGATGCAACCATCTATGTTGAACCAACTGATGCCGCAATTAGAATTCGTAGCAAATGGGATAATCATATTGCTTTTGGTATTACCAAGGAACTTTTTGAAATTTATGATCGAATTGCAGGTCACATAAAATCAGTTTAAGCTTTCCACCAATCCAAAGCTAGAAAATCTACTTTATCTTTTCCCTTGGGTATTGCCAAAATGAATTGTTTTCTTACTGTTGTTGCTAGTCTTCCTGCAAGAACAATTTCTGTTGATGTAATTGATTCGTTTCTATTGTAGACTTGAATTAAAAATGGAGCATGATCAATTCCTGGTCCTTTTTCATATACTGCAAAATCACATCCAAATTTTATTCCTGGATTAATTATGTATCCTTTATCTCGAAAATGTTTGTACACGATATACTTTTTCTCAAACCCATGAATTTCTTTTTTACAAATTTCAATCATTTGCTCCACATCTATTTTTTGTTTTAATTTGCTAATGCTTATTTTTTTATTTTCTAATAGGTATAGTCCCTCAATCAGGTCTAAAATTAGCGGTACATCTATTTCTTCAATTTTTGGTTTTGGCATCCCAATTGGTTTTCCAAAATACCCCTCTGTGAAAAGTTTCTTGGAATCTTCTATGTTCCATACGATAATTCTGTTTTCTACTAATTCACTTTTCATATTTTAATTGAATATGGTATGTATATGAATTCTATAGTGTATAATTAACATTAATGGGATTAAAAATAAAGTAGAAATTAAAATTGTTTTTTCTTATAGGCTTAATGCTAGCAGAATGAATGAATCTGAAACTCTTTGACATTTGTCTGACATTTCTTCTATTCCTTCTATTACATCTTTGATCAACAATAATTCTTTAGGATCCTTTACTTCATTGAGAAGTTTTATTGTTGCATCTCTGTATTTGATATCTATTTGTCTTTCAATTGTTTGTGTTTCTTGAGCCAATTCAATTGCATTGGCAGTATTTGTATTGAGACTTCTGATAATTTCATTTAGTTTGTAGACTTCATCTACTACTAATGATATTAGTTCTCCAATATCTTTATCAAGTTTTGAACTTTTCAATGTGGTGATTTTTACATTTGAAAGTTTGAATGCGATACCTGTGATGTAACCTGCAATCTCATCCATTGTATATGCAGTGTTTAAGAGATTTTCTCTGTTCATGATTAATCCTCCCACATCTGCAACCTCTCGTGTGATTTTTCTTCTAAGACTCTCTACCTCTTCTTCAATGGTTGAGATTTGCTCCAGTGTATTTTTGATTCCTTTTTTGTCTTTTTTCATTAAAGAATCTGTTAGTGTTGCAAGTTCTCTAGAAGCGTTTAGAATTCTATTGATCTCGTCTTGTAAAACTGCTATTGCCTTTCTTTTTGCTTGAACTTCAAGCTCTCCACTATACATAACAAAAAGTATGATGCCTCGTGGTAATTTAAATCCTCTATGATTTTGGATATTTTTTGAGCGTTATTCTATCAAATTTTTATCATGAGCGGCTTTATTCTGTCCTTTGTATAGTGAAATTACTTCTTCGTCTGTTGATGCATCTTCTGCCATTTTCTCCACTCTTATCTTTCCTGTAAATTTTGGAAACCGTAATGCTAACCCTGTATCTTTTCTAATTTCATCTTGTGCTACTTTGTGTATGGGACTTAAGGTAATTTCTGATGCCACAATTTCTATTACTAATTCTGGTTCAAACCATACATCTGCTTCCATTTCACTATTGATACGTGGGTTTTTTTTAATTGTAATTTTTGGATTTAAAATTTGATACAATTGATCTAAACTTTCATCTGTAAAACCTGTGCCCACTTTACAAATGCTTGGGAATGTATCTGTATTTTCATCATATGTTGAAAGTAAGAGTGTGCCATAGTTTCCCGTTCTTCTTCCTTTACCAAAAAATCCTCCAACTACTACCAGATCTAAACTATCTCCTAATTCATTTCTGTATTCTCTTTTTAATTTCAACCAGTGACTTCCTCTTGAACCTGCTTGGTAAGGTTTGTCTAGCATTTTTAACATCAATCCCTCACTTCCTGCATTAATGCTGCTTTCAAAAAACTCTTCAATATCATTTTCATTTTTTGCTATGATCATTGGAATAAATTTTGTAAACTCATTTTCTTTAATTATATTTTCTAACTTTTTCCTTCTTTCATTGTAACTTAATGATGTGCAATCGTTACCATTGCAATATAATACATCAAAAAAATTTACTGTTATTGGATATTCTGTAACTGCTTTTTCAATTTTATATTTTCTTCTTCTATGCATTAATTCTTGAAATGGCAAAAAATCTCCTGTCTTTTCGTTAATTGCAACTATTTCTGCTTCTAGTATTGCATTTTCTGCTTGAATTATTTTTGGAATTTTTTCAATAATGTCTGGGTAGTAACTTGAAATTTTTTCTAAACTTCTAGAAAATAATTCTATTTTTTCCCCTTCAATGTGAATTTGAACTCTTTCACCATCCAATTTGTATTCGATTGCAAACTTCTCCCCCATTTTTTCAATTACTTCTTTTTCACTTTTCACCCTATCTGCAAGCATTGGACGGATTGGATTGAATAAATTTACTTTAAATTTCTCTATTCCTTCTATTCCTTCAGTTGCTATTATTTCTGCAACTTTTCCTAAATCACTAGAAACATTGTATGCATTTTGTAATAATTTCCTATTTGCTTTATCGCCTGAATATGCTACTGCTAATGCATCCATTACTGTATTTTCTGCAATGCCTAGTCTTAGTGTACCTAACAACACTTTCAAAATAAAACTTGCTTCTAATGGATTTGCATCATTTAACAAACTGGATATGTATTTAATTTTCATGTCTTGGGATCTGGCTCCTTCTAATTTTGCAATTTTAAATAAAGTCTCATATACTCTTTCGACTGTAATATTTTCCATAAGAAATGTTGTTTGAGTTTTTTGTTCAAGAATAATTGCAGCTGCATGTCCTAAATCTCCTCCTTTTGTATACTCCTCTTCAATTTTTTTAATTGCTATACCTGATGATTTTGATATTGCTCTTATAGCTAATTTTTCTGCAACTCCTAATTCTATACCTTCAAAATCTGGTCTTAATTTTCCTTGAATTAGATATACTATTTTTGAAATTACTTCTTGTGGTGTTTTTTCAAATAATTCTACTAAAAATTGTGTTAACTCTAATCTTTTTCTAGTTGATTCCATTTTTTCAAATGCTTCAGCTAAAATAGAATATTGCATGAATTGATACTAATTATTCTTGAATAAAAGTCTGAATCTAGATATATCTAAAAATTGTTGGTTTATCTGAATCTTTTACATCTGAAACTAATGCAAAATTATGTAGTGGGTATGTTTTCTTATATTGTTTCATGAAACTCCATGCCACATCGTGTGTTTTGAATTCTGTCCTAATTTCTTCAATCACACTTTTTTCGCCAAATACGTCTATTGGAACTACTCTGTAGTTTTTTGGACGATTATGTGGTCTGGCTCTAAGAAACCATGTAAATGCAAAAATTAAGACTGTTCCTAAAATCACATATTCTCCAGCTACTTTGAAAAATGTTAAGATAATTCCTGGTATGGTTTGCCCAAACAATACTGCAATAAAACTAGAGAATGAAATTACTGCTAACACTGTGAAAATATACGTTTTCCAATCAAAGATTCTTTGTAAGGTGTTCATACCTCGTAACTATTACGTCTTTTTTTGATTTAACTATTTCGTAAGAATGAAATCTATTTGATCTCTAATCTGGATCTTCGTAGTTTTCTTTTCTATCTGAATTGGATTTGTCATCTTCCATTGGTTTCATCTTTGTTTCAAGAATATCCATTCTTGCTCTGTATCCTTCAGCATATTCTAATTCTGATGGAACAAGTGTTGCTGGATGAATGAATCCTTGACTTCTTATTGCCATTGCTTTCTTCGTTGCAATTTCTCTAATGTAATCCCAATCAGGTGTTGAGAATCCATCAAATGGTCCTGTAAATTTACCATTGTGCATACTGAAGACTAATGCTTCTACAATTGGAATGCAGAAATTAATTGATGCTGCAGAATTTAATTTTACTGGCATCAATGGCATGTTGTGACTTCCTCTTGTATTGCCTGCAACATAATGTGGATTGTTAAACATACTTCCAACTTCTTCAGTTGCTGGAAAATTCTTTTGTGTTCTTACTAAACAAATTGGATCATCCTTTCCAACATATGTTCCTGCAATGTTGTGTAATCTATCTGTTGATGCATCTAAAATTGGTTCTCCTTCTTTTGTGTAAACTGAATCAACAACATATCTTCCTGGATACATTAATGCTGCTTCAATTGTTGGTTTGTCTTCCCATAAACGTAAAGAAGCAATTTGTGCTTTTTCTACATCCATGATATTCATCACTACTCCACTTGCAAGGCTTTTGTTTACAATTAATGCTGTATTACTTAATGTGTCTACAAACATTCTGTATATTGGATAGTTGAATGCACCTGGTTCAGTTTTATCTGCTGCAAAAACTGTAAATGCTTCGTTTGGTCTTTCTTCAAATTCTAATTCTGCAACTCCTGGACCCATTCCTTTAACATTACCTGAAAAAGAATCTTTGAGCAAGTCTTGACCTGCTCCGTAAAGTCCTTCTTTTCTAGCGACTTCAGTTCCTGCCATGAATGCATCCCATGCTAACTTGTGAATTTTTTCATTATCTACACCATGTGTATGTGACATGACAATGTGTGTGTCGTCTCCACAATAACCGATGTAATGATCAATTAGTAAATCTCCTGAATTTTCAACGGTATCTCTAATTGCTTTGATTAGGCCGTCACTTGGTTTTGTATGTCCGCCGATTCCGCCGACATCTGCTTTGATAACTGAAACTGTAATTTTCATATATCTAATTTTTTCTTCTTTGATTTATGTGCTTTTAGTCAAGTATTCAGATCAAAAATTTATTTTAAAAAAAATATTTTTTGCAAAAAAATTCATTACAGTAATATATCCCCTCGACAACGAATTCGATATGGCAGATAAACCACACTTAAACATGATTGTAACAGGTCATATTGATAACGGTAAATCCACAACTATGGGTCATTTCTTAATGGATCTAGGAGTTGTAGATGAGAGAACCATTGCAGCACACGGAGCCGAATCCGAGAAGACCGGAAAAGGTGATACTTTCAAGTATGCATGGGTTATGGATAATATTAAAGATGAAAGAGAAAGAGGAATTACAATCGATTTAGCATTCCAAAAATTTGAGTCTAGTAAATTCTTCTTTACTTTAATTGATGCACCTGGACACAGGGACTTCATTAAAAATATGATTACTGGCGCTTCTGAAGCAGATGCTGCCATCTTAGTACTTTCAGCAAAAGAAGGTGAAACTGATACTGCAACTGCAGCTGGTGGACAAGCAAGAGAACACGCATTTTTGCTTAAGACATTAGGTGTA
>Ga0209374_1000840_pt1 | contig 32470 bp, 37 predicted proteins | sample SaaInlLV_DNA_10m_FD_184683 | JGI IMG/M metagenome (GOLD analysis project Ga0209374, IMG submission 184683) | Marine microbial communities from expanding oxygen minimum zones in the Saanich Inlet - SI075_LV_DNA_10m (SPAdes) (version 2) | ecosystem: Environmental > Aquatic > Marine > Unclassified ... | reverse complement strand
CCTGCACGCAGGAGTAGTGATCATGGGGCACGTTGTGATTGGTGTGGATTGTATCTTATATCCAAACGCAGTGGTGCAGGACAAATCGGAAATTGGTGACCGTGTTATTTTACAGTCCGGAGCAGTGATTGGTGCAGACGGTCACGGTTATTTTCAACGTGAAGGTACCAACCGAAAAATCCCGCAAGTTGGAAATGTGCGTCTTGAAGATGATGTCGAAATTGGCGCGTGCACGACAATCGACCGAGCGAGGTTTCGCACAACCATCATCAAGCAGGGCAGTAAACTCGACAATCAAGTCCAGATCGCGCATAATGTCAGTCTTGGTGAACATGCCCTGATCTCAGCACAATCAGCGGTTGGGGGTAGTGTAAAGACCGGCGATCATTTAATTATGGGCGGGCAGTCCGGAATCAGAGATAATGTAAACATCGGCAATAATGTTACTGCTGTTGCACGGGCAGTGATCACGGCAAACACGCAGGACAAAGAAGTCATCGGAGGAATGCCCGGAAGACCGGTTAGTCAGTGGAGGCAACTTCAGTCGCTCATTAACCGTCTGGCTGAACTCTTTGACCGTGTACGAAAACTGGAATCACGTCGGGATGTTGAGTAAAGGGGGGAAAGTGAGAGAATTAAAAATGAAAACAAATAGATCTGTTTTTATTTTTTCTCTGTGATCTCTGTGGCTCTGTGGTAACATTTATTACAATTCTGTACTCTAAACGAAATCTTCACAACTAAACCGGAAAAATTAATAATGCCAGTTTCAGTAACATTACTACAAGTACTCGCGACTATGCTACGGCTTTACAGCCTGATGCTGGTCGTTTATGCACTGCTTTCGTGGGTCATGCATGAGCAACATTATCCGCCTGCTATACGCTGGTTGCAGAGCATGGTGGAACCGGTACTTTCGCGTATCAGAAAAGTAATCCCGCCCATCGCCGGAATTGACATTTCGGTGATCGCAGCGCTACTGATCATTGAAATGATTCGTTCTTTTATACTTTACTAAATCATCTTCCCAAATCACGTTCCGCGTTTCTCGCTGCGGCAGAGCCCGGAAAACGTTTGATTACTTCCTCAAAATAATAAACCGCACGCTGTTCAAGATTTTGCTGAAGCTGAAGTTTTCCCAGCATATAAATCGAATCCGGAGTTTTATAACCCTGTGATGTAGGACGGTGCTCATAACGTGTCAAAACTTTGCGGAAAGACTCTTCCGCTTTTTTCCATTCATTGAGTTCAAAGTATGAGCGTCCTATCCAGTAAAAAGCGTTATCGCTGTCAAGGTTATCCGGAAATCTACTGGTGAAATTTTCGAAGACCAAAATTGCTTGAGGATGGTTTTTTTGAATGACCGCAGTCATGCCCTGATTGTAAATTTTCTTCACACCGGGATGCCGAATCAAAATAAACGGGTCCTGCGGAGGAACAAGATCCGGATCTGAAAAAGCGCTTTGTGAAGTGTCCGTACCTACCGAGGACAGTTGAACATTTACCAAACTCTCCGCAGATGTCAGTGCACGTACCCCCGGATCAGGTAAATCTTGCGGATCTTCCAAATCCTTCAGATTGACTGCTCCATTTTCAGCAAAACCTGGCTCCTCTTCAACATCCGCTTTTTCTTCTTTGAGATCCAAATTATTTATTTCTTCCAATTCTAGTGTTGCTGCTGAAACCGAAGGTTGCGGAGCCTCCGTTTCAGTATTTTTCAACAAGGAGTAATTTTCAATCGGCTGCAGATATTTCTGCTTAGATTTTTTAGACTTGTCCACATTTTGCTGAAGGGGTTGATTTTCCAGCACCTGTGAAATCATCGAGGCCGCGGATTCAGAAACCTTGCTTGACCTCAGAGATTCTTCAACAGAGCGCTCCAGCAAAACAAAATTCATCTCCCATTGCTCCTGCAGCAAAAGGAAATCATCATGCTGATTTTTTTGTTGTTTTTGGAGTTTATTCAACTGCTGCTGAAGTTTCTCAATTTTTATCTGTAACTGACTATTTTCTTCAGAAAGCAGAATTTGTTTTTGAGTAACACTTTCTGAACTGGGAAGAGGGGTGGTTGTTTCAGCAGTTTTTTGAGGATTGAACTTGGGAAAGACGCCATCCAGTTCAGCGCATCCTGAAAAGAAAAACGGAATTACCACCAAATAAATCAAACAATTTTTTTGTTTAAATCGAATGGTCGGCAGGATCATTCTTCTCTCATTGTGAGTTTCGCCAACAATTTACGCTCCCGTAATGTTTCTAGAACTTTTTGCATTTCATCGGCAAGTTCGGGCTGCTGATTCAAACGATAGGCTTCAATCAGTCGTTCCGCAACTTGAGCTGTACGTGGAAAACTGGGGTAATGTTTGAGCAAATATAAATAACGTCCGATTGCGGAATGATAGGATTCCTTGTCAAAATAGTAATTTGCAACGTGCAACTCGTGTTCGGCAAGGTCACTCAACGCATTGCTCTGGTAGGCCTGCACATCCTCTAAATAAGGACTTTGTGGAAAAAGCAGATAGAAACGTTGATATTCTCGAATGAGAGTTCGGTTAGGTTCCATGTTCCGGTCATAATCCCGAGACTTCGCAAATAAACCGTAAATGTTCCGTTCATAATTGAGTGCAATCAAACGGTTAAGTGTGTAGGGCGTGAGATGAGTACGTGGATTAAGCAAAAGGAAAAGTCTGTAGCTGCTTTCTGATTCTTCCCATTTATTCTGTAAGAAATACAAGTCACCCATTTTCAAATGAGAAAGTGTCGCCAACCTGGTACCGGAATGTTCCTCAATCAGGATTTCAAAATTCTTCAGTGCTTCAAGATAAAATTCATCCTCAAATGCGACCATTGCCTTTTGATACAATTCTGTGGCAGGAACCCGTACCTGAGTTGTGTCAGTACAACTTTGCAAAAGTCCAGAAAACAGCAGCAGCACGAAAATATGCAAATATTTAATTGTCATGTTTAAACTAAGAAAACTCTTCATTCAATTTTAATTCATGTAATTATGGTGGTCTCTAAAAAAGGACTAAATACCTCTCATCTCAAGCAAAGTGGAAAATCGTCTTTAAACGACAACACTACTTTAATTAAGATTGCATCAAATATGATTCATGTTTTACGTTTACGGTATCGTACCATGGTCACCTCGTTGCCTCGATCATTCCAAAAAACCTCATCCATAAAGTTCATGATCATTATCAATCCGCGGCCTTCAATACGCAGCAAATTGTCCGGATCAGTCGGATCCAATAAGTCTTCATGTGCAAATCCCTTTCCTTCGTCACGAACAACATATTTTGCCGAGTTTCGGCTGATGTCATACTGCAATATTAACTTACGGTTTTTATAAGGATCAATGTCACGTTTTTGCGCTGCGGTTTTGTAAAACAGTGCCCGGCTGTCCCTGCGCATTTCTGAACTCAATTCAAGGTTGCCATGAAAAATGGCATTCTCAATTGCTTCCTTGAGTAGCATGTTCATGCGGAACAGTTGTTCTTGTTTTAAAATACCGAAGCTTGGTAAATCCTGCGTCATGAAAGCGATTATCCGGTTCACTCCCTCAAAATCATTGCCGATTTCCAGGGTGCGTGTTTCCTGCAGCAAATGATCCAGCGCATAAGCACTGAAGTGAAAACCCTCCTGCAGTGAAACAACTCTGTCAAGTGTACGCTGAAGTTCAAGAGGATTAATAGGTTTGATAAGATAATCGCAGGCTCCGAGTTGCACCGCATTAAGTGCGTTTTCGCTATCACTGGGTGGACAAAGAATAACCAGCGGACGACGGCTGTTAGCAGATTTGACTTCCTTGAGCAACTCCAGACCACCAAGTTTAGGCATAGTCAGCGCACAGAAAATTCCATCGATTTCCTCTTTTTGAAAAATCTTTAGCGCTTCCTCGCCATCTCTCGCACAGAACACGGCATGTCCTGCTTTCACAAAAAAGTCTTGAAGAAAATCCATTACTTCAGCTGAGTCATCAGCAATTAGTAAATTCATTTGGACGTTTTTCGTTGGTTTAAAAGTCGTATTTTTCGAAGATAATCAACCGCGGAAATTCCGCAGACGCTTCAAGCCATCCCCTAGATCATCCTTTAAATCGTCAACATCCTCAAGTCCGATGTGTATGCGCAATAATGGACCTTCAAAACTCCACGGTACAGCTGTGCGGATTTTCTGCACATTTGCAGGAATGAGCAGACTTTCATAACCACCCCATGAATAACCCATTCCAAATAAACGCATACCATTCAGCATATCCGCTATAGCTTCTTCTGCGCACGGTTCGAGCTCAATTCCGAACAATCCGCTGGCACCAAGAAAATCACGTTTCCAAATCTCGTGTCCTTGTGCACCAGGCAGAGCAGGATACAGAACTTGCCGTACTTCCGGACGATTCTGCAGCCATTCCGCAATCGTGAGCGCGCTGGATTGATGATGACGTAAACGTACTGCCAATGTGCGGAAACCACGTTGAGCTAAATAAAGATCATCCGGCCCAGCGCACTGACCGAGTTGCCTCGTGCAGTCTTGCATTTCAGTCCAGGTCTCTTTGGTGGTTGTAACAGTCCCGAGCATCGCGTCAGCATGTCCGCAGATGTATTTAGTTCCGGCTTGGATCGAGACATCCACACCATATTCAAACGGCTTAAAAAACAAGGGTGAGGCCCATGTGTTGTCCATCAGCACTTTTGCGCCGTGAGCGTGCGCAACTTCTGCGATAGCCGGAATATCCTGTACCTCAAAAGTGTGGGATCCTGGTGATTCCGTAAAAACGACTGTTGTGTTTGGGCGCAGCAGCGAGCGAATGTCTGCACCTATTAACGGATCATAATACGTGGTTTCAACTCCAAACCGTTTCAAAATCCCATTGCAAAATCTACGAGTCGGCGCATAAACACTATCTGTCATCAGCAAATGATCACCTGCTTTCAAAAATGCCAACAAAGCTCCGGTCACGGCTCCCAGTCCTGTAGAATACGCCAGACAGCGGTGTCCGCCTTCCAGTTCCGCCACTGCATTTTCCAGAGCCCATGAGGTGGGTGTTCCTGTACAGCCATAAACCATTTCCTGCACCCCCGAATCTTCGAGATGATCCCGAGCGTTGAGTTGTTCTATGCTTTCCGCAAGCACAGTGGAAACGTGAAATACTGGTGGATTGACCATGCCGCCGTAGCGGTGAGGGTCACGTCCGGAAAGGATGATACGTGTGTCTTCACGCAGAGATGATAAATCAGGAAGTTTGCTCATTAGAGTCGATAGTACAGGTTGTGTCAATGCCGCCTCGGGTGCTGTAGCGGGTTTTGATCAGTAATTCTTCAGGTTCAAGCAGGGAGTATAAATCTTTAAAAATACGCGCTGTTACTCCTTCTTGGAAAATTCCGACATTACGGAAAGTCAGGAAATAATATTTTAGCGCTTTTAGTTCAAGTAGTTTTTGCCGGGGAATATAGTCAACCCAGACTATTCCTGTGTCAGGCAGTCCAGAAAAAGGGCAGACCGCGGCAAACTCGTTCATTTGATAGCTGACACGCTGCCGTGGACCAGCATAATCAAATGTTTCCAGAAAACTAGGCTGAATTGTACTTTCGTCCTCAAAATCAAAAACCCGACCTTCTGCATAATCAATACTGGAGGTATCCATAAAATTTCTCAATTAAGGGTTGCGTTATGTTAAAGAATAAGGATAATGTGAAGATTTAGGCAAGTAACTTTTCAGCATTGATAAAACGCTGCTCTGAGTAAAAAAATTACTGATGATAAAAAGGAAACTTGGTCTTATACTCACCGTGTCTTCAATATTTCTCTGGTTCATCGACAGATTTTCATCCATAATATCAGCTAATTTTAGCAGGATTTTGTGCGGAGATCTTTATTTACGGCCTGTTAATGGCATTCTCGGTGATCTTTCCTGTGGATTTAACGCGGACATGCATTTTACCGCTTTGATGTTTCTTGTTTTGATTACTGGAATTGCACTCATTATCATATCACTCGTTCGGAATGAAGTGCATTAAAAAAATTCTCAAGATCCTATGACTAAACTGGAACTAAAACAAGCTCTTGAAACCATTTTATTTGTCGCAACCCATCCTCTTGCCCCTAAACAACTGGCAGAAATCATTGGAAAAGTTGAGACAAAAGAGCTAAAGGAGATGGTCGCAGAGCTTAATCTGTCCTATGAAAAATCCAAGCGCGTTTTCCGGATAGACTCAGTTGCGGACGGTTTACAGATGCACACACTTCCGGAACATAAGAAATGGGCGCAGTCGCTTGAAACCGTCAAGACCATCAAACTTTCCCCTGCAGTCATGGAAACTTTAGCCATTATTGCCTACAAACAACCCATTACGAGAGCAGGTATTGAATTTATTAGGGGAGTTGATTCGTCCCACACTATCCGACGGTTAATGCAGCAGAAACTAGTTCGTATTGTTGGTCGTGAAATGCTTCCGGGACGTCCCGGTATTTATGGTACCACCAAAAATTTCCTCGAAATATTCGGCCTCACCAATCTCAAATTTCTGCCTACTTTAACTGAACTTGACATGGGCAAGCTGCCTGGAGAAAATCAACTCGAACTACCGCTTGAAGAAGATTCCGAATAGATTTTGCTAAAGAACGTACAACATAGTGCTTATAAGATTGGCAGTAATTTTACGAACTGCTTTACGTCAGCCATAGAGCAAGTCAAACCTGTCCGTCAGGAAAATATTTCCGTGTCAAGAACCATAATATCCAATAATATGCCGCCAACGTGACAAGAAAAATATACTCCACCGCAGGCATGGGTATAGCTGATATTTGCGCTTCAATTTTCTTTTTATATTTATTGTACAAAACTGTATCAGCAATTCTTGACTCCACCTCGCTCATAAGTCTGAACTTAAAAAAATAAGGTTTGACCCGCAGTACATGTAATGGTTCAATCACCGCATCCGGAACTTTTGTGCGTTTCAGTTGCCATAACCCTGGCCCTGTAATCTGGTGACTCTGCAGCGCCGGTGCCATGTATGTGCCCAGCAGTACAGTTGGTATAATAACAAGTACGATGGCTATTGTACCACGCCGGATATCACCCCAGTTAATAATGTCCATTATTCTCAATTGATGGATTGTGTGTATTTAAAGGATAAGATAATGTAGCATGATTGACACAATGATCAATCCAGATATTCGCATAAATTAATCAAAAAGGGATTTGCATGAGCAAACATCATAAACAAAAAAAAGAATCTAAAAAAGCTCATCGCAGGCAAAATGCCCGTAGGCTGGTTACCATTACCAGTGTCTTGATCCTGTTATTCGCAGGCTGGCTCTGGTATGAAAGTCTGGAAGAGGATAACAATCTGGCTGCTATCGGGCAGGGAGAAAACGTAGTGGTTCAAGTTCATGACCCAGGTTGACCTTCCTGCCGTGCACTCAAGCGAGTGGTCAACTCGCTCCAACCTGAATATGAAGGAAAAATACGGTTTCTAGTTGCAAATCTAAACTCCAGCGAAGGCCGTTGGTTTGCGGAATATCATAACGTCAGCAAAGTCACTCTGCTCTTTTTTAAACCTGACGGGACAAAAATAAGTTCTTTGAACGGAGAACAGGAAGCGGATTTTTTACGTCGTGTATTTGATCGGGTTTTTAAGCTGAAATAAGTGCAGCGGCTGAGGCAGGACACTCAAAGTTGGTAATCATAATCAATAATAAGCGGAGCGTGATCAGAAAAGCGCTCTGCTGTATAAATCGCTTCCGCGCTCGCCATTGCTGCAATTTTGGGAGTAGCAACCTGATAATCAAGTCTCCAGCCCACATTTTTCTCCCAGGCTCTTCCACGGTTTGACCACCATGTATACTGATCAGCAGTTTGATTTAATTTACGGAAGACATCAACATAACCGTACTCAGTAAATAATTTTGTCATCCATGCACGTTCTTCCGGTAAAAAACCTGAATTTTTCTTATTACTTTTCCAGTTTTTCAGGTCAATCTCCTTGTGCGCGATATTCCAGTCTCCACAGATGATGACCTCTCTTCCTGATTTATTTGCCTCCAGCAGCCATTTTTCAAAATATTCCAACACTTTGAATTTGAATTTTTGCCGGACATCACCGCTGCTTCCAGAAGGCAGATATAGTGAGACGATGCTTAATTTACCAAAATCCGCCTGAATAAAGCGGCCTTCCGTGTCCATTTCTGCCCAACCGATACCTCTTTGTATTCGGGCTGGTTTTTTCTTAAAATAAAGTCCTACTCCGGAATATCCCCTTTTTACAGCAAATTCAAACGCACTCTTTAAACCAGCAGGTGCAAGCATCACTTCACTTAACTGCTCAGGTTGTATCCTGGTTTCCTGTAGACAAACCACATCAGCTTCCTGAGCTTTAAGCCATGCAAAAAAACCTTTTGAATCAGCGGAACGGATGCCATTGAGATTTGCAGAAATTACACGCATAAAAGAAATTTGCTGTTTAAATGTATTTTTAGCACGTTCTGAAAAGTTTAGCTTTTGTAATCCTTACTAGATCCAGGATCCAGTTCAGTCATCAGCTTGAGGAAAATTCTAAAGAAATTATATATTTTTGATTCTCTGCGAATTTTGGATAGCCCTTTAGTACCATAAGGGATTTGTTGACCCTGACTCCGGAAACTTTTTTTGACAGGGCAAAAACTTCCTCCTTTATTTCTCCGCCTTTATATATATGCAGGACAGATTCTGCTTTCCTTAAGTCTGCGGTCCAGCGTACCAAATCGATTAGTGGTGCGACAGCCCTTGCGGTCAACTGTGGAAATTTTTGACGCCACGGACGCTGTTTGCCTAGTTCTTCTCCACGTCCAAGGACAGTTTGGGCATTTGGTAGTTTTAAGCTTTCGATCATTTGCTGCACAACTTCAATTTTTTTATGTCGTGAATCCAGCAGAGTCAGCTGTAAATCAGGACGCACAATCGCCAGCGGCATTCCGGGTAAACCTCCGCCTGTACCGAAATCACAAACGTCCGCATCAAGGCCGAATTTCCGGAAAATCAACAATGCGAGGCAAGGTAGGATTTGTTTTTCCCACAACAATTCCGTTTCTTTACGAGAAATTAAATTTACTTTTTGATTTACCTCCAACAGTAAAGCGGCCCATTTTTCGAGCAGCTTCCATTGGCTGTCTGAAATATCGAGTCCGTTCTCTAAGCATATTCGTCGGACATTTTCAGCAGTTAGGGGACTTTGATAATCACTCATTTTAGAGTGTTTGCTGGAAGGAGACTGGAGTGGCGCAAATTTCAGCAGAAAGGCTGATTGCAAACTGAATTGATTTCATCTAAATTAGTTTGAGACAGCATGCTTAGCTTCCACGGGGCTTTCCTGAGCTGAAGCCGCTGAGGTGTTCCCTGCTATTTTATCGCCAAATAAAGGATGTCGTGTGGAGTATTTACCGTCTTGTATTATAAACTGTAATCCGAGACGTTTTTCAAGATTAAAAAGCAGAGGTCCCTGAAGATTTACAGTCACATCTTCCATATTTTTGGCCATGGTGACAAGGGCAAAGACAGACAGATCCTTGATACTTTCTGCTTTCAGTTTTTTCAAATTATCCTTGGTCAATTCAAGTTCATAATTTGAAACAGAAACATGCGGTTCAATCATCACAAAAGCAAGCGCCTCGTTATCAACGGCCTGCAGCCAACGGAAAGGTAACGCTGCTTCATCTTCTCTGATCACAAAACGGCGGTCTTCGGAAAAACCTATTAAACCTGAAGGAAAATTTATTATCTGCTCCTTTTCTATTTCTATCTCACCGAAACGGGTAGTTTGGATATGCATTATATTTGATTTGATTTAGAGTTTTCCTAAAAGATTCTTGAGTCCTGCTAAAGAAAGTGGCGACTCCTCTGCTGCACGCCTGTTTTCTTCCTGAATGCAAATATATACTTCTTCCCTGTGGATTATATAACTCCGGGGTGCTTCGATTCCAATACGCACTTGTTTACCTTTGACCTCTACCACCGTGATCTTTACATCATCCCCAATGGTTATGCTTTCTCCCGACTTCCGTGTCAGTATGAGCATAGTTGCCTACCTTTTAGACGATTGATTCCTGACTTAAAGGAACTAAATATGTTTCAAAAACTTTGCAGAATTAACGCAGAAAATCCGACAGTGTCGGCTGGATCAAACGTGCACCTGTACTTAGTGAAAGTTTGTTGTTAGCTTCCGCGACTTTCAGGTCCACCGTTGCTTCAGCAATATCGAGATCCTGTATATCCGAAAGCTGACTCTCCTTCTCAAACTGCTGGTTTTCCAATTTTGCCTGAGTTGCATAGAGCTCACGAATGGTGTTTCCCACATCTGCCTGCTGCTTCAGAACCTGATTTTGTGCTAATTCAAGTTCGTCTAAACGATTTGCAATCGCAGTGCCATCATTTGCCAGAAGGGCACGCTCCATGGCAGCAAGCAAAGAAAACGTATCCACTCCGTTTTCGCCTTCACCGAATAAGAGGTCCTGAGCGGTCACATTAACCGGAATGGCAAGCCCATTTGAAATCAGGGCTTCTTTTTTATGAATAGAGCCATTATAGGTAACTTCCGGATTCGGCTGATAGACAAGTTCAATCCCTTCAGGGAATAAAATCCCCAGTGAATCTATATCAAATTCTGCTGATTTCTCTGAATTAAAATCAAATTGTCTTGGGAGAACATTGCCCAGACGACCCTCCTGATCCGAAAATTTAAGCACAACCTGATCATTGGGTTTTCCATCCGGATTAAAAACGTGTGTTACCGGTCGTAAAGTTTGCTCTTTGCTCCATGTTCTACCATCGTCATCTGAAATTTTCACCCTGGCCTGTCCCCAGACTCCGCCTTTGGTGACTTTGATTCGATAATTGTTTGTGGAAAAACCCTCAAATTGTGCCCGAAATTGTTTCACATCCAGTAGCTCACGGATGTCTTTTTGCGTAATCTCTTTTTTCTCTACTTTAGCAGGTTGAAAGATACCGTTTTTTTTCAAAGCTGGAGAAAGGCTTTTAATTCCCGAAAACAAATATAGTTTACCCTCACGCGAGTTTCCTATGTCAAATAATGTTCTGCTGGCTGCAGAAAACTCACGGGCCACCATCTGTCTTGTTTCTTCGTTTGAATCGCTGCCGGACTGTGAAAGCGCCAGTGTACGGATCTGTCCCAACATTTCATTGACACCCGCAATTTCCAGTTCCGAGCGCTGCAGCCAACCGATGTTGTCCTCAACATTCCTGAGCAGTTGTTTCTGCGAAGTTATAGTAGTAACAATATCTTGTGATCTGGCCGCACCTATAGGATCATCGGACGTTTTGTTCAAACGCCGACCTGTAGCCATCTGGACTTGTAAGTCCTGAAGCTTGCCTGAAGATCTTTGTATGTTGTCAACTACGTGATCACGTTTTGTGACCTCAGTCACTCGCATTTAAAAGTACTCTTGGTTTGGGTTTAAGTTTTTCTTAACAGTTTCCAATTTAAAAATGATGAAGACGTAAAAGGTTAAACTGCGGACTTGTTTGTCATTCCCGCGAGAATGGAAATGAAAACTTTTTACAACGATATGATGAAGGTTTCATTTTATTTCTAATAATTTACATATTAATAACGGTTTCCATCATTTTATCAACAGTATTGATAAAACGTGCAGATGCTTCATAAGCTTTCTGGTACTGCATCATGTCCGTCAGTTCTTCATCCATGTTGACTGAACTGATTGAACTCCGAATTTCCTTAAACTGCTTTACCATACTTTCCTGTTGTGCCTGTTCAGTATTATTTCTTTGAATTTTAAGTCCCATGCCTGTGAGTACACCATTGTAATACTCGTCAAAAGTCATGGTCTCATCCCTCATGCTCGGCCTTGTCTGGAGTTTTGCAATTTCCAACGCGATTCTGTTATCTCCTGGAATAAGGTCTTTACCTGTAGAAATATTATTTGTATTCTTAAGAATATGTCCGCTTAACTGAATATCTTCTGCACCTTTAAGAGTATCAAAGAAACTGTTTAATCCAAGAACCTGAGCGAGGCTCGATTGATCTTCTCCAAAAATAAACTTGTAGTCAGTACCACTTTGCAAGAGCAGCGAACCGTCTCCTTCAATAGAAGCCTGCAGTAGTCCAGGATCGTTTACCGTTTGATTGAGACGCTTAACAATATCAGGCAGAGTGTCTTTTCCTGCCTGAACTTCTATCTCATAAGTTTCCAGTATTTCATTGTGAGGATCAACCAGATGAAGCTGAAAAATACCGTTTTTCAGGAAAGGCAGAGGCTGATTAAGTGCAGCTGAATTTAAACCGAAAGTACTTTTCATCATCTCTGTCGCGGAATTAATTCCTGTACCGGAAGCGTGAATTTTGTTAACCTTTCCCGCAAGATTGAAAGCTATTTCGTCAAGATTTTTCTGGTACTCTACGATTGTTTCATCACGCATTCTTAACATTTCGGCCATTTCACCTTCACGAAAAGTTCTGGTCAAATCACGACGGTTATCGTTTGTTGAAACACCGTCTATGTTAAGCATACCCAGCTCACCGCCCTTCAAATTTCCTTCAAGTTGATAGTGGTTATTGCCTTCAACCAGAGTCCAGTCACGACCGATGATAACCGTGGTACGTCCATTCGGATCTTCAAAAGAATTTACATCAACCAAATCCGACAATTCCTCAATTGCCTGATTTCTTGCATCACGCATATCGTTTGCTACACGCTGTCCACCTTCATAAGAATTAATCTGCCGATTCAACTCAGCTACTTTCCCACCTAACTCATTTACCTTGTTAACTGTCGCCACGAGACGTCCGTTAATTTCTTTACGCAAACCACTGAGTTGAGAATGCATACCGCGAAAACGACTAGCCAGTACATCACTTTGTACCTTTACCTGCATTCTCGCAGGTTCAGATTCGGGCTGATTAGAAAGTTGACTCCACGAATTCCAAAACTCGTTCAACGCTTTGTGTAAACCGTTGCCTTCTGTTTCACTAAAAATTATTTCTATTTTTTGCAGAAATTCTCCGCGTGACTTAAACATTCCGGAGCGTGGATTTTCCTGGAGAATTTTGCGCTGTACGAATTTGTCGTAAACCCGTGAGGTCGGCTGCGCGTCGGCACCGCCTCCTACGCCGGTTGGATCCTGTGCAGAAGTGCCTGAGCGTACCTGTTGGCGAGAGAAACCCTCTGTCTCTTGATTGGCAATGTTATGCCCAACTGTTTGCATTGCCCGCTGATTTATACTCAGGGCGCGTTGTCCCAAATTTAGGGAACTATTGAGCGAAGACATGGTAAAAAGGCAGAAATAATTAGGGTTCCTTAACGATCTTAGCGACTAAATGTCAGACTTCTGTGCGGGAAATTGTGCTCGTCGCTGTTTGTATTTTTCCTGCATCTGAATAAGTCGGAGGACCGTTCTGGAGTTGGCTCATGAACCGAATCGAAGACTCGACCGACTTTAAACGGCCTGATGCCTGAAGAGAGTTTTCATCCGCTATTTTGTGAATTTGGTTTATTAAACTCTTCAGTTTATCAAAACATTGCTGTAGCGGTACTGAGTATTCCTCCGTCACTCGGCTAATAATCACGCTCAGTGTCAGCTCTTTTGATCCCACATTCCAGGAATCTGCTAGCTGATCCACAAGCTGAATTCGCTCATTCTCAAGCCGGACAGAAGCACGTACGCAGCGTGACTTTTCACCCTGAAGTTTGAGCAGTTCTGAACCGCGTAACCGGCCAAAACCTTCGGATTCCTTCTGCAGCATAGCAATCAATTGCTCGTGCAGTTCGACTTCCTGTCGTAAAATATTCAGAAGTTCTTTCATAATTAAAAGGGCACCTTATAACGGCCTTTCACGTACACCATATTACTCATGGGCTTATGATTCAGACCGTATCTTCATTAAGAGCGTCTTCCAGCATTGCTTTGGCCAGTCGTTCTGAATCTACCTGAAATTCACCACTCTTGATTTTAGCTTTGAGTTCTGCAACGCGATCGGCACGTACTTCCGGTTCAGCGGAAATCCGATTTTTTATTTTATTCATCACAAAGGTCGAGTTCTTATCTGGAGCTTCCGCAGTACTCTGCGTGTCTCCGGAACGACCTGTGGTTTTTTGATTTTCTTTAGCAGTACCTCCCTTTACTCCATGAAATTCGGGGGGCTGCTGTCCTGTAATTTTCATATCCACCTGTTGATGTTAAATGTTCAATTCCCTAATTCCGCGAGAATGTCCGGTGTAAGCCGACAAGCATACCCGCAGACTCAGACGAGCGCAACAATAATTGTACGGTGCGCTGATCTGAGAAGACCCATAGGGCGTGTTAAATAACAAGCTTCCGGAAATTATTAACATTAACTTCCGAAAACAGCATAAATTGCCACTTCAGTCTTGGGCCTTAGCTAAGGTGATCTGCGGATCAGGAAGATCCTTGTTTTTTGCGTCCTGGATTTATCACAGAAATACCTTATTGCAGGTATCGGCCGTTTAATAGCAAAACTTTAGTGTTTTTTTATTTTTTATTCAACTTTGGTTTCAATTGCTGGTAAATCATTTCACCGAGTCCCAGACTTCCTGACTTGGCTGAAATCTGAGCATACTGTTCATCCAGCAAAGATTGAAAAACTTTTTCGCCTTCAGACTTAGGCAGCAGATCTGATTCAAAAGATGTTTTACGCATAGATTTTAACATCTGTTGAATAAAAATTGCTTCAAAATCGTTGGCTGATTCGCGCAGTTTGGCGTCATCAGAAACACCTTTTGTCTCAGGTATTTCCTTCAGTTGATTCGCCTGTAGAGTAAGTGCAGACAAAGGCAGCGGCATTGATAATTTCATCGTATCACCAGCTTTGCATGCAGTGCTCCTGCTGTTTTTACTGCTTTTAGCACCTCAATCAAATCTCTGCTTGAAGCACCTATTTTATTAAAACCATTCACAATATCCTTTAAGTCTGCACCACCTTTAAGCATAAAAACACCGGCAGCTAATACCTCACCTTCTGTTAAAGCACCTTCTTCACTTTGCTGGTTTGCAGTAGGAAGTTTAACCTGAATATTTAATCCGTTTTGCGAAATAGCAATAGGTGAAATTCTCACATTTCCTCCCATCACCACAGTTCCGGAACGTTCATCGAGTACAACTTTAGCAGTATGATCCGGAGAAATTTCCAAATTTTCGATAAAGGAAACCAGTTCCACAGTATTGCCTAAATAACTGTCCGGCACAGAAACTTCAACTGTACCTGCATCCTGGGCACGTGCACTGCGGAAACCTAAATTCTGATTGATCAATTTTGCTAAGCGAAAAGCAGTGGTGAAATCCGGCGAGTGCAAATTCATAAACAACCTAGCACGGCTGTTGAGATTCAAACTAATTTCCTTTTCAACAAGCGCTCCTCCAATAATCTGCCCGACTGAAGCGACCATCCTTGAGCCTATCGGCAATTTGGCCAATTCCTCCTCAGGCAAAGCAAGCGCACGGCTGACTCCTTTCGGAATACCTGCGATGGGTCCCTGCGCCAGAGCATAAACAAGTCTGTCCGGGCCACGCAAGGGTGCCATAATCAAAATTCCTCCGCGCAGGGAAACCGAGTCCCCAATTGTTGCAGCAGTTACGTCCAGACGTTGTCCTGATTTTGCGAACGGCGGTAACGTTGAAGTCAACCAGACCGCGGCGATACTTCGACCTAGGATGTCCTGACTCTTTAAACTTATTCCAATTCTCTCCAATGCGTTCACAATCGGCTTTCTGGAAAGCAGGCTTTCCTGTGAATCTCCTGTACCATCCAGACCAACAACTATTCCAAAACCAATCAATTCATTGTCACGCGCACCCCGTAATGCAGCAACATCCTTCACACGCACAGCCCATAGCGGCGTCGAAAATACCAGTATCAGGAAAAAATGCAGCAGTACTGCGATTGAACGTGTGAAATGTGATGAGGTAATCATGATCAATAAAGATGATTGTTCTTTAAGCTTTTGATGTCCAGTTTGTAATACAAGTTCAATGCCAGATTGACGTAGTTCCACCATTCTCTAAGAACGTACGAAACGCATTTATTGACCCAACTAATTTTGTATAAATTTTCTGTCAGGAATACTATTTTGCGGAAAAGTTGTCAGACTAAATTTCAGCCGACAACTTTTTGTGCTGGTCTGTTTTCTGCATATTCTCCGGGGAGTCTCAAAGAGCCGACTGGAAAATGGTCTTGAAAAAGCTACAGCTGACTCAGTTCAACTCTAAGTCTCAAAGTTTGAGATAAACTGAACAACGGACATAGTTTCCGTATCCTGGAAACAAACAAGTGGGGAAAATATGGAATTGGTTTTACTGATTTTTTGCATAACTTCTGTGATCATCACTTCGATCATTGTCGCCTTAGAGTTAAAAGTAGAAAAAACTCTTGCAATGCAGTCTTACAAAGGAGAGATAAAGACCACTAATTTTCATGGTCAGTATATTCTTGAAGAGGATGTAAAAACTAATGAACAACTGCGTTCGAGAGTATTCGAAACATTAGACCAACAATTGAATCAATTAGGTTATGTTTCCAAAGAACCGCAACTCCAGTTTATCAACAGCACCTTGAAAAGTGAACATACCGAACTCGAAGAACTCACTCCGACCGAACTCCAAACTGCATTTGTCGCGATACTAGATGCACGTGAATCCAGTGAAATTGCGGCCTGATGCTGAAGTTTAGCACGTAGCAACTCACACACTCACACCTATATTTTGCTCACGGTAACGTATCGAGCGTTTCACATATATTTGTGACATCACGTTGATATTTTCTATAATGCTTTCTTCATAAGTTTTGCGGACTTTTGCAGGTGAGCCTACAACCATCGAAAATGGCGGAACCACCATTCCTTCCAGCAAAACTGCTCCTGCGCCAACTATACTGCCGCGGCCGATTTTCACTCCATTCATCAAAATCGCACCCATACCGATCAGGCAATCGTCTTCTACCACACAACCATGCATGACGCAGTGGTGACCTACCGTTACCCGGTTTCCAATTATCAGTGGAAATCCTGGATCAGCGTGTCCCATGCTTAAATCCTGAAAACTTGTTTCGTCGCCTATGCTGATGTGTGCCATATCTCCGCGGAGAACTGCGTTAAACCAGACTGAGGAATATGCTCCAATCCGGACTTTACCAATCAGACTTGCGTCCGGAGCAATGAAAGTTGTCTCCGTAAATTCAGGTGTTGATTCATCGAGTGTGTATAAGGTCATGGTGTTTTTCAAAAAAGAGTTTAAGATTTAGTTATTATTATTAAAATAACGCTGGCTGTTTTAACTCACCAGTGACAAGCTGCTGCTTTGTCCGGACTGGATTCTGCTCAATTGACGTACCAGTTTTCTGAGACTGTTAAGATTATGAGCAGAAGCAAAAATGTCAATATAAGGTAACGCTGCCTGCATTCCGCGTGTTGTCGGTTCATATCCGGAACTTCCCTTAAGCGGATTGAGCCAAATTACATTTCGCGCGTGTTTGTTTAAAAAGTGCATACTGTTTTCCAGCAAATCCACTTCACCGGTATCCCAACCGTCACTGATGATCAGTACAACGGTTTGGGAATCCACCAGTTTAAGACCATACTGACTGACAAATTGTTCCAGAGAAGCACCGATTTTTGTGCCGCCCGACCAGTCCGGAACAGTTCCGGAAAGTTTTCCAAGTGCGCTGTATAGCTCTTCTTTACGCAAGGTTTCCGTAATGCGGTGCAGAGCAGTGCTGAAGACAAAAGTCTCGATCCTGCGGTAAACACTCTGAAATGCGTAAATGAACTGGATCAGGAAACGACTGTAAAGGTCCATCGATTTACTCACATCACAAAGCAGCACCAATTTCAATCGCTGGCGCCTGCGTTGATGTCGGGCTAAATCCAGAATCTCTCCTCCGTGGCGTAAACTCAAACGCATTGTGCGGCGTAAATCAATACTTCCACGGTGTTTTGAATTCATCGTCCGGCGACTGAAACGAGTTGCCAGAGACTTGCCTATTTCGTTAATCAACTGCATTACTTCCGTTAGCTCTTCTGCCTGGAAAGTACTGAAATCACGCTCAGAATCGGTTTCAAAAGGACTGTAACCGGCAGCTTCTTTTTCTTCTTCAGCAGTCTCAGCACCTCCCAGCCAATCACTGATTGAAACGAAAGCCTGTTTTTGGGGACGTTCGTCAATTACCACTGCGGCAGGTTCCTCTTTTTTAGCTTTGAAACGCTGTTGAAGATTTTCAGCACTTTCCCAGACGTACCAGTAGGAATGGAAGTGTTCATCAAAAGTCTCCTGTTCCTCAACACTCTTGGCCAAAGTTGTACGCAGTGCCATTTTGAAAGCAGCTTGATTTTCAAGTTCAACCTCTTCCAAAGCACGCAGGGCATCCATCTGTTCTCCCAAGCCAGTGCTCAGTCCGTGCTGTCGTAGATAACGGCAGAATCCAACCAGATTTGCGCTTAATTCACGACGCAGCGCAAGGTCATCAAACAAACTATCGTAAGTTTGAGTTTCAAGTACTGAAGCGGATTCGTTCAGGCTGGTGGATGTCATTAAGTTTTCTTGCGCTACAAATGATGAAACAGTAAAAAGTCATAAAAAGGTGTCATTTCGAGCAAAGCGAGAAATCTGTTTTTATGTTAAACACTGATTATTAAAATCTCTCTCTTTCTTTCGAGATGACAAATAACTAGTTTAATAGTTTTTACTAAGCCATCACAAATGTTGAGTAAATTTATGCTGTCCAGATTCCCACAGATATACCCGGCAATCAAGCTGTTTCCAGCTTCACTTTGATAATTCAAGTGTTGAAATAGCTAGCTCAAAAACAAATCAATTTGTGAGTTGAGAGTAGAGTGTGCTATTATTCCAATTCCTCTCTGCCTGCAGAAAGGTGTTTCCCAATCATCATTATTCAGGTTTTATTGACATCCTCTCCTTCTGCTAATTCATCCAAACAAAAGTCTGGTATAAATCGCATGACCAAAGGTCCAGTGGGACCTAACTTGATTCGTCTGGCAATTCCAATGATCTTTGGTCTGATCTCCATTCTGCTCATAAATTTAGTGGACACTTTTTACATCAGCCTGATCGGAGTTCGGGAATTGGTGGCCATCAGTTTTACTTTTCCGGTTACATTTACCTTGATGAGTTTTTCTTTTGGCATTGGAATTGGCGCCGCGTCAGTAATTTCACGTGCTATCGGTGAAGGAGATCACCATCGAGTACAGCGCCTCACTACAGACAGTCTGCTTTTGGTAGCTTTGATTATTCTGGTAGTAGCCGGATTGAGCTATCTTAACCTTGACGCAATTTTTAGGCTGATGGGAGCCACTGATGAATCGCTTCCACTGATTGAGGAATACATGATTCCATGGTTGATGGGTGTCGTTTTTGTGGTAATTCCGATAGTCGGAAACAGTGCGATCCGTGCTACCGGCGATACCAAAACACCAAGCATCATCATGGTAATTGCCGCGGTCGTGAATGCCGTACTGGATCCAATTTTAATTTTTGGCTATGGTCCATTTCCGGAAATGGGAATTGAGGGAGCAGCAATAGCCACTGTAATTTCTTATATCAGTATCATGATTGTGGGTTTATGGATGCTTGGAAAACGGGAACGGATGTTGACCGCAAACTGGCCGGGAATTGCTGAAATTCTAAGTTCATGGAAAGCACTGCTTTATATCGGAATTCCTGCGATGTTAACCCAGCTTTTATTTCCTGTCTCTAATGCAGTCTTAACCCGGATTGCGGCAGATCTTGGTGACGCGACGGTCGCGGCTTTTGGGGTGGGCTCACGGATAGAATCGTTGGCGATGATCGGCTCAATGGCGCTTTCATCGGTGATAATTCCATTCATAGGTCAAAATTACGGAGCAAAAAAATTCGACAGAATTAAGACCGCAAGCCGGTTTGTGCTACGCTTTGCACTAATTTGGGGCATTACTGTATGGGCATTTCTGGCGCTATTTTCCGGTGGTATTGCCTGGGCATTTTCAGATGATCTGGAAATACAAACTTTGATAAAGCAATTTTTCTGGATCGTACCTTTTGGCTTTGGCTTTCATGGAATTTCACAATTGGTCAGTGGCTCATGCAATGCGCTTCACCGGCCTTTTCATTCAACCATCATCAATATCATGCGGCTTTTTCTCTTCCTCATTCCACTGGTTTATCTGGGATCACAAATTTGGGGCACAACCGGATTTTTTATCGGTATCGCCCTGGGAAATCTGGCCACCGGTACAATCGCCTGGTATTGGTTCCGGAGTTCTATTTTGCCTGGTGCTTTAAGATAAACTCTTTGAAAAATATTGTCACTTGACACTATCCGGCAATGCCGTATAGTTAGACAATGTTCACTTTTATAGAGACATCCAGTTTTGAAAACTGGCTTCCAAAATATTTATCTGATGATGAATATGCTGAGCTACAGCAGTTTTTGCTGGCCCAACCGCTTGCAGGAAATTTAGTTTCAGGTTCAGGCGGAGTCCGATAATTGCGCTGGAAAATGCGAGGACGGGGAAAAAGCGGCGGTGTACGAGTCATTTACTATGTTCGTTTTGAACCGAATGAGTTTTGGATGTTGACGATTTATGCAAAAACTCGACAAGAGAATGTTCCGTCACATATTTTGAATAAATTGAAGGAGATATTTGAAAATGAATGAGAAAGAACGAGATGTCTGGCAGGAAGTGTTAGACGGTGTACAAGAAATTAAAGCTGGTGGAGGAAAGCGTTTAACTGTCAAAATTTCGCCTGCAATGGAAGCACGCTCAAAAATAGGCATGCCTCAAGCCCAGTTTGCAAAACTTCTTGGTGTTTCAAAACGTACTTTGCAGGATTGGGAACAGGGCCGCCGCAATCCATCAGGAGCAGCACAGTCGCTCTTGACATTGGCTCTCAAACGTCCTGATGTTTTAGAAGAAGTTCTTGGATAATCGTCTAGTTTAAGCTTTATACGACAAAGACATACCAAAGTGTCACCCAAGTCGTAGTTGACGGAACGTGCAGAATAACCGGGAGGTGACCAAAAGCGAACCTTGGTCGCTGACAAGTTTTCTCACTACGTAAACGATGACACTGCTTTAGGTTTTTTTATGAATGCAGCAATTTTATTCAACTGTCAAATCAAGCTGTGTTCCGGCAATAAGAAAAAACGTTTTGCGTATTTTACCTGCAACTTTTAAATAATATGCGCCCGCAGGAAGATGCATGACAATTCGGTTATCCTGTTCGCTATGGTAAGTTTTCCATGGACCACTTTCTTTGCGCAGACGAAATGCGGTCATACCGTCATTTTTCCAAGTCTGTGCTTTTTCAAGATTTATTTTAAGTGTTCCTGCCGGAATTGGCTCAGACCGTTTTTTCGTAGTCATTGCTAAACGTGAAGGTGCATGAGGGTTGCCGTACACAGTTACTCGTTTAATTTCCGCAAACATCCTGTTTTGAAATTCAACCTCTGCTAATCCTATAAAATCACGCAAGTCAAGCATGCGTGCTGTTGAAGTAATCCTTGTTAAAAATTCATCGGGATAACGTAAGTTGCGTGAAATTTTCCCTAAACTGACCGCTGCTGATTTTCCTTCGCAATTTGTTAATTTGATTTGCTGTTTATTGCCGCGGCGCTCAAAGGATTGATCAAAAACATCAATATGTAAATTATCAAAAATATTTCTAATTTCCAGAATGGATTGATAGTCATAGCGCTCCGTATCAAGTTCCGCGAAGTTTCCGGCCCTCACCAGCAAGTGCATATTTGTAAAATCACGTTTCAGGATAGCGGACTTGAGAAGTGCGTGATAAGCGGCCAGATCATTGGGAATTATGCTTAAAATTTGCAGGGCCAGCTTTTCCATTTCTGTAATATGCAGGCAGGTTTTATTACTTTTAAGCAGTTGATTGAGACGTTTCTGCTGTTGAAGATAATCCGTGGACAATTTATCGGTTTCAGGTACAGCATAAGTGCGTAACTCTTCTGCGGTCATCGGTTGTTTTTCTTTTTCACTCAAATCAGCTAAATCGATCACAGAAATTTCAGCATCGTTCAGAGCTGAATCAGCAGCTTGCGCCTCTGCTGAATTAGCCGCATCGCCGGATTCTGAGTCCTCTGCTGTATCCTGTAATTCAGGAATATCAGTTGGAAATTTGAGGATAAAAATGTCTTTTGTGAGGTTGCTTAAAGCAATTAATTTTCCGTCCGGACTCAGCGCCGCGGCAACCAGAGCAGTACTGTCACCATGCAGGATACGCAGCATTTTGCCGCTTTTTACTTCCCAGAGACGTACAGTTTTGTCTTTGGAAATTGAAATTAAAGCTTTTCCGTCTTTGGAAAACAGCACCTTTTTTACGATGAATCCGTGTCCTTCCAGTTTCCGGAAAGGGGTTTTTGAAATTTCATCATCAAGTTTCCATAAGAAAATTTGATTGTCCTGAGAACCACTTGCCAATATTTTCCCATCTGGACTAAAAGCCACAGTTGTAACTGCTTTTCTGTGCCCTTTCAGTTTTATGAGCGGTTCTCCCTGAGGATATTTCCAGAGAATAATTGAAAGATCACTACCTGCAGTGGCAAAGCTCTTACCGTCATGAGAAATTGCCGTAGTCAATATCTGTGAGGCATGCCCGCGGCCTGAACGGAGTAATTTTCCTGAATCCAAATTCCAGAGTGCCCACTGTTTGTCGGAACCAACGGAAAGCAGTACCGGATCCTGAGGATGAAAACTGAGCGCATTAACTTTACCTTGATGAAATTTCAGCTCACGGATAAGGCTGCCGTCTTTTGCATCCCAAATTATCACCGAACTGTCCGTACCGGCTGTGGCAAAATTTTGACTGGTGGGAACAAAACGAACGGCCTGCACCCTGTGGTTGCCCATCTCAAAATTTTCCGGAGTCTCTTTGCTTTCGAGCTTCCAGATACGTACGCTTTTATCCGCTGCAGAGCTGATCAGCCGTTTGCTGTCCGCAGAAAATTCCAGTGATTCGACTGTCCGTTCGTGTCCGCTCAATGTTTGCAGATGCAGGGATGCTCCATATTCCCAAATATGCACGCTGCCGTTTTCAAGTGCGCAAATTATACGCTGACCGTTGTTGTCAAATGCTACCTGAGTAAGTCCCGCTTCGAACTTATTTATATTGTACAGTTGTTCACCTTTTTCCAGACTCCATATTTCAAAATTACCGCCTGCTGTACCAACAGCAATTTCTTCCCGTTTTGGATGAATTTTCAGGTCTGTAACAGCATCTTCAAATTCTATAACTGAGAGTTGTTTTTTATTTTTCCAATCCCAGACAATCAGTTTTCCGTTCTGGGAGCCGGAAACAAAAACATCCCCACGTGCATTAAATTCTCCTGCAGTAACCGCATTTTTATGGGCTGGCAAAGTAGAAACCAGTTTCAGTTCCGGAACACTACGGAACTGCAAACTTCCATCCTCACCACCCACTGCAAGGATATTTTTCTGTGGATGGAAAGCTAGGCTTTTTATGCTGCCTTTGCTGATAAGTTTAGCGGATTTCAGCATTTCCTTATCCTGCATTTTCCACAAAATAACTGTTCCGTCCTGGCTTCCGGAAGCCAGAATTTCACCACTGATGTTCAGTGCAAGTTTGGAAACCGCACCGAGGTGACCGCGCAGAACTCCTTGTGCTGTGGTCAGTTGTGTGTCCCATATTCTAATCGTTTCATCCTGACCTCCGGTGACAACTAATTTTCCGCCAGGATGAAGAACCAGAGAAATCGCCTTTTGTTCCTGACTTGAAATCACACGCTGCCTTTTGCCGTTTTGAGTCCTGTATATTTCCAGAGAAGAATTTCCGGACAAGACCACTGCATGCTGATTGTCCGCAGAGAAAAAAGCGCCATAAACCGGTTTTTTGCCCAGCTTCATGCTTTGTGAGAGCAAATATATTTTTTTATGCTTTCCTGCTGCATTCTCCTGAGCCAGACTTGGAGAAGACCAGCAGACGCATATCAAAATCAACAGAAGATATCCGCAGCTATTCCGCGTAGATTTAGCGAAATTAACAAAAAGTATTTTCGCAAATTTTTCATACTGCATAGAATATTCGTAATTATTCATTTGTTTATCGTGCAAATAAGAACAGTTTATGGTAAAAAATACGATCGGCGCTTAGTCCTTAACGGTTACTTTCTGAGCGAGTTTTAAAAATATGGTTGACGGTTTAGGGCAGAATTCTGCGTGTTCAACACATAAAATCAAAAATAACGTCATTCTTTGTGTCGTAATATAATGAGCAAACAAAATACTGAGCAAAAAGAAAAGTCTGAGCGAGGAGACCATACAGGCGACGTACCGATGCCTCTGACTTCTCATTTAGGCGAATTACGCAAGCGTCTCGTACATACACTGATCGTCATAATTGTCGTTTTCGTGGGCGCAACTTCCATCGAGATGGAACTGGATCAACCGATTCTTTCTGCTTTCCGTGCCCCACTTGATGCGCGTAATATCCCACTGGTCTTTCTGGAGTTGACGGAACCGTTTTTCACTTATTTACGGATAGGCCTTTATGCTGCGCTTTTTTTATCATTTCCGTATTTACTTGGTCAAATCTGGTTGTTTGTCAGGCCAGCGCTTTTTTCAAAGGAACGCAAAGCCATCTGGCCTTTCATTTTGCTTTCATATCCACTTTTTGTCGGCGGAGGTCTTTTCGGCTATTTTGTTGTGATACCATACGGTTACGATTTCTTTTTAGGTTTTGAAAATAAATACACCTTGCCGTCCTTGAGCATGGCCAGTTATTTGTCGCTGACTATCCATCTTTTATTTGCTTTTGGGCTGATCTTTGAACTACCGACAGTCTCATTCATTCTGACCAGATTTGGCATAGTCAATGCGGACTGGTTGCGTAAAAATCGAAAATATTCACTGGTCGTAATTTTTATTGCAGCCGCGATACTGACACCGCCTGACGTTTTTACCCAGACTCTAATGGCCGGACCTCTCATCATCCTTTACGAAATCAGCATCCTTGTTTCACAAATGGCCGGCAGTATAAAAGAAGAGCCTGCGTCGGAAAAGGCAACTGTTCAGGATGCAAAATCTAAATCATAAAATCGCCTTTATTTATAGAGCAAACCAAGGGCCATCAAACACCAAAGGGGAGAAAGTCGCAAGTGAGAAGCGGAAAGTTTTCAGTATCTTGCTGCTTCATTTTGGCAGCAGCCCGGCGAGTTCATCCAGTGAGTTAACCTGAATGTCCGCCAGTTCAGGCCAGGCAAATTCTCCGCTTGGATCAACATGAACCGTTGCTGTTTCAGCGGCACGTCCAACTTGCAGATCATAAAGAAAATCTCCCACCATCAGTGCTTCGTTTGCAGTGACATTCCACTGTTTCAGCATTTTGTGTATACCTTTCGGGGACGGTTTTGGTTCCTCGCACCAGCGTCCGATAACAAATTCTTCACTGAAGTACTGTGCTAAACCGAGAGCTTCAAGCGTAAACCAGGCATTTTCTCTGGTATTCAAAGTGAGGATACCGAGACTGTAATTCTCGCGCTGCAGGGTTTCCAGCAAATTTTTTACTCCCTGCGCCGGTCTCGCGTTACGCGCAAGCTTTTCTTCTATCGCGTGCAGCTTGTTCTGTAATAGTACTGATTCGTTTTCCGGAAGAGACTTGATGGTTTTGATAATTGGCAGTCCTGCTTGAATTCCGAGTTCTTTTCGGATAGCAACAAAATCATGAACTGCCACAGTAAGCGTACCATCAAGATCAAAAATCCAGTGCTTGCGTTGCAAAAGAGAAGAATTAACTGACATAAAGACTGACTCTGAAATGAAATAAGAAAAGGCTAAAGTGTTGCATTCTACGGGCATCTCCTCAGGGAGAACAAGTCAAAAATATGAACCGCTGCTTTCCGCGGAAAATCTGAGTCGTCAAATTTCTACAAACTGGATCTGGAAAAATATCTCTCTTGATTTAGCATCCGGAGAGCGACTTGCTTTAACCGGAGCCTCCGGAAGCGGAAAAAGTCTGTTGCTACGTACTTTGGCCGGATTGGATGTGATAACTGCCGGACCTTCTGCTGAAAAAGGTGCGATAAGTTTTGCCGCTAAATCACTACAGGAATGGGAAATGCCTCAATACCGCAGCAAAGTCTGCTACATCCAGCAGCTTCCTGCTTTTTTTGAAGAAACAGTTGAAGAAAATTTGAAACGCATTTTTCGCCTGAAAGCACATCAACATCTACAATATGACCGTGAAAAAATTCTAAACTGGCTCAAAGAACTGGCGTTACCGTTAACGTCTTCAAACTCTTCTGGAATTGCAGATCCCTCCAGATTTTTAGAGCGTCCCGCAAAGGAACTTTCCGGAGGAGAAGCACAAATTGCCGCACTACTCAGGGTACTGCAGCTAGAACCGCAGGTGCTTTTGCTGGATGAACCTACCTCATCCCTCGACACAGAATTGACTAAACTCTTCGAAAAACTGCTCCTAAAATGGCAGACTGAAATCCCAGAAAAGCAGCAAAATTCTCCTATTTCAACAACTCAACGTGCCTGGATTTGGGTCAGTCATAATCCGGAACAATTACAGAGAATGTGCAGCAGAACTTTTCGCCTGGACAGAGATAATGGAAACTAATTATATTTTTCTCAGCAGCGGACAACTGCTTTTTGCGTCGCTACTGATGGCAGTCAATATTGGCCTGTCAATCGTTTTAAAACTTGGGTTGACAAAACAGTGGGGAATCGCCTCCTTGAGAATGGTGGGGCAGTTGCTGATGGTTGGATTTTTACTGGACTGGGTTTTTGCGCTCAACAATCCACTCTGGATTCTTGGGGTTGCATTTTTTATGGCGACAGTCGCCTCCATCACCGCGGTTGGACGTACAGGAAAACGCTTTAGTACAATTTACCTTAACAGTTTTATTTCAATCCTTGGTGCAGCTTTTTTTGTCATGTTTTTCGCACTTTCCGGAATTTTGCAAATTGATCCGTGGTATTCACCACAGTACCTTTTCCCTCTGCTGGGGATGGTTTTGGGTAACACATTGAATGGGATTTCACTGGCACTGGAACGTTTTATGGAAAGTTTGTCTGTGCGTCGTAAAGAAGTGGAAATGCTGCTCAGTCTTGGAGCAACATCATGGGAGGCCGCACATGAATTGATACGTGATGCCTTACGCACCAGCATGATTCCCACGCTGAATTCGATGATGGTGATGGGAATTGTGAGTTTACCTGGCATGATGACAGGTCAGATATTGGCAGGAGTCAGCCCCGGTGAAGCAGTACGTTATCAAATAATGATGATTTTCGTGATTGCAACCGCAGCTGCTTTAGGCGCAACTTTAATTGTTGTTTTGGCTTTCAGGGCATTATTCAATTCGAGTCATCAACTTCTGCTTGAACGTCTGCGGAATGTCACTTGAACATTTTAGCAAAAATTAAATTACAACTAGCTCATAAGAAATTGTCAGGCCCGTAGAAGCGTGAATCGATAAACGTGTATGTATCTGGAGGGAAGCCCAGCAATGCCAAATGAAGTACTCATTTCGACCCAAGGAGAAATTTTACTGACATTAATCCGCTCGCTTAGACCAAGTTTTCGCTTCCTCAGCAACGAGACTGTACTATGACTTATAACCTATTCAGCAAACAAATCCGTTAAATTTGCAGATTTAGAATCCGAGGCAGGACTTCAAAAGTTGCTTCAAGATTTCCCGGAGACTCACCATCAATATCCAAAATAACCTGTTCCGAACTCTGTGCGGTAAATTTACGTACCTTTTGAAAAAAGATCTCCTGAAGTTCTAAATGTGTTCCTTTGTAAATTTTAGGCAAATGCCAGAGAAATTTTGCCAGAGAAATTTCTTTCAGCATTAACAAATCCAGCAGACCGTCATCCAGTTCTGCTTCTGGAGCCGCGTGCATCGCACCTCCAAAATAACGACCGTTGGCCAATAAGCAGAGTCTTGTACGGATTTCCTCTTCTGGTCCGTCGTCTATGCGGTAGCGGATTGACTGGTTAGGGTGAGTGAAAACTGTTTTGATCGTGGCCCACAAAAACAGCATTGTCCCATCAAGATATTTACGCAGCCGTGAATTTTCAATGTAATGATCAACCGCCCCGCTGAGTCCGAAACTCGCGATGTTGTCAAAATAGCGGATTTGTTTTGTTTTATCCGCAGCAGTGTAACTGACTTTTCCTACATCAATTTGACGTATTGGAGCATCTTTCAGCTTTTCTACTGTAGTCTGCCACTTCGTTGATATCCCCAAGGAACGCTGAAAATCACAACCAGTTCCGGTCATCACAAAACTCAAGCTTGCCTGCGGATTAAACTGAACATCATTTTCAATAAATCCATTCAGCACTTCGTTGAGATGACCATCTCCTCCGACTGCCACTATTCTTGTTGTGCCTCCTTCAAGAGCCTTCCGCGTCAAAAGAATAGCGTCGCCCTGACAAGTCGTCTGTTCAGTTTGAAAAGTTCCGATGCTTTGTTTTAAAGCAACCGCAATTTCCGGCCAGATCTTTTCCGTTCGGCCGTTTCCCGCATATGGATTAATAATAACAGTGGTCTTCACAAAGCTCCTTAAAGAATTGCTACAAAAAACTTGCTACAGTAGAGATAGTTTTTTAGAGTGGTAACATTAACAACAATGAGCATATTAAACAAAAGGAAAAACTGAATGAAGATTAAGCTTATAATCAGTCTGCTCTGCGGAGTAACACTAATGATGCTGTCTGCCTGTGACTGGAACAAAACCGAACTAGCACAACAGCAGAATTATGCTTCCGGACCAGACGCGCCAGCCGCGCTCAGCGGAACTCTTCAGCGTAATCAGGATTATTTTAAAAAATCCGATGGTGACCTGCTGAAAAAAATGCGCTGATTTCAGCTTCCATTTACCAAATTTTCAAACCGGAACCGGATTTTTTCCACCCTTTTCCGGTTTACTTCATAGTCCGAATATCCCAAGCGGGACGCCGAGCGCAGATGAATCAGCGGCTCGGATTCCACAAAATAAAACTCAACATCATCAACAAAACGTAACCAGCGTGAGGTGAATTCGACATGCCAGTAATCTCCGTTTTGCGTGATTAACCGCGCCTTTTCCAGTGAAAGTATCACCTGACTAAGCCTCTCCTTTGCGACTTCTAAAGAGACATCATAACGTATAGGCTGAACCCGATGTTTTTCATCACTCTGCTGACTCAAAACGCAATTTGGACTTTCCGGACAAGGCGCAAGCAGCTTATTTTTCAGACCGAGCTTTTCCGGACGACTTCCCGAACATCCACTGATTCCAAACAGCATTATTATTCCTCCAACTATGATGGTTGGTTGTTTTAGAGCAAACTGAAATTTGTTCAACATTTTCATTATGGTGACTGTAAAATGTCCTGAATCCCTGTCGTTTCGAGCGAGGTGAGAATTCTTGTATAAACGAGCACTATAATTTCGTTAAGATTTATCACTATGCTCGAAATGACGAAGGAATAACTATTTCAACTCTCTTTTTCCCACTTTGTGCTCTCTGTGACTCTTTAGTGAATTTTTTTATTATTAAGGAATTTTTTCGGAATAAATCCCTTTCAATCACTAATCTAAAAGTATAGCCCGATGCAGCCTGATTTGCCACTGCTTCTGTTTGTATAAAGTCGCATAACCTTCAATTTGCAAATAATCATTTTTGCTGATTTTATCAAGCCCAAGCCACTTACGCTGATTTTCAAAGCTGATCACAGGCAGACCTTTTTGCATGCGCTTATGATACAAAAAAATCAGCTTCGCGCCTTTTCCGAGAGTCTTAATATTTTTTATCTTACCCCGTACCCTGACAAAACGTCCATTATATTTTGACAAATCGATACTTTGCGCCTCTGCTATTTTTGAGACAAAGTACGGATTACTGCTCGAATAAACGGTCTTGCCTTCTTTGCGCATACGGAGCAAATATCGTTTGCGTGAATTTCGAAGACTCCATATTCCAAGGTGTTTTTCAAAAGCATACGCCTCTGCTTTCGCATAAGTTTTAAAATCATCCGGCCAGGAGTAACGAGTGTCAAAATAGCTATACCCTTGTTTGATCAGCGCCAAATTTATGTTATGACTCTTAACTTCCAAAACTGCGAGCAGACGCCCATAATTGCCGGTGCGATTGCTTGGATCAACCCACAAAACTGCTTTTGTTTTCCTCAGCACTGAGCTTAAATATCCTTTGGCAGGTAAGCCAAATTTCGGATCTTTTCCTTTGTGAGATTTTGATAATTCAGGCGTATCAATATAGAGCAGACGAATCCGCTCTTCCGGATTAGAAAACTTTCCGTTACGGTTCAGGTCTGCGTCAAAAGTGTCTCCGTCAATTACCTTAGCCTTCATTTTCTGGAGAGATATTTTTTTCCAGTTCTTTGGCAGAGCCTGTCCCTTGACCCCAAAAGTCTGCTGTGCCGTCAAGCTCAGGCATAAACATAAGCCAGTCCCAAACAGGAAAAATTTGGAACGCATAAAATAACGTACAAATGTTTTCAAATCTCTTAAAGTATTTTGGTTTTTATATTTAAAGAACAAGCTGCAATTTGTCAGTCTGCATTCCAGCCAGACAGAATCTCAAGTCAAAACAGCAGAATTTGGCTGGATTCTTGTATTACACGAAGAGCAACTCACACTCTGATGACCAAAGCAGGAACCATGCAAGTCTCTCCTAATACAGCTCCGGTAGTAAATAAGTCCAATCCGGAAAGACAGAAAGCACCTCTTGAAAATAAAGAGCTGCAGGATCAAGCACAAACTTCGCTCTCGAAAAAAACTTCGAGTTTTCCGGGCAACTCCAAATTGGGCAAAAAAAATATGCCGCCTAATCCTGAAATGAACAACATCCTCAGAGCAGATACTCACAACAATACCATGACTCTGCGTCGTTCCTATGGAATGGTAGTTTCAGGTTTTGAAAATGTGGCCAAACAGCAACAGCTAACCTCAGGCGCAGCTGAACAATTTGGGAAAACTGTGGACTTCCGTATTAAAGAACTGAACAGTGAGTCGATCCGCCAGATTAAAGAACTGCCGGAATATAAAAGTTTTGCGCTGGATGATATGGGCGATTTGGGTGATGAAATCAGTGACTTGATGCAGGATCCGGAAAACTATCTCAAAGCTTTTGCCCTGCTCAAAAACTCCAAATTTGCTGTGCTGATGGAATCAACTGAGAGCGTGCATCGCTCTTTTGCAGAGTCAATGAAAGATAACGGGCAGGAAAAATTGTTATTCGGCATGCTGGACATGATCAAAGATTTAGGAGGTTTGGTGGGTTTTCAGGAATCCACTCAAATCAATCAGAATAACAGCAGCGTCAATATCCGAGTCTGAGAAACAAACAGAAACACCAATAATTTTCCTTTGCTGCCAGTTTCAAATCCGTCATCATCCATAAAAGCGCCGAAGTCATCCGGACAATAATTTTCTCCACCTTCCATTTTCCGCAGTTTTCGAACAAAATAAATGATTCATTACACTTCTGCAACTCCAGTCGGAATTCTTGGTTTAGGTTTTTTAGGAAAGATTCTCGCCGCTGAGTTGACAGCTTTTAAGGAATCATGGGGTACATGGCATGAAATCCCGCCTCCGGAACCGAAGCTTCAGGTTTTCCATTTTGACTGGGCTGATGAAAATAGCTGGACCAACTTGCCTGAAACTGCCGTAACGCTGGTGCTGACAATTCCGCCCCTGCTGAAAAATCCGCAAGCAGAAACGGAACGCCTGCAATTTTGGGGAACATGGATGCAGCAGAATCGACCGCAACTGAAACGTCTGATTTACATTTCCACCACCGGTGTTTATCCCAAACGCAACGAAATATGGACGGAAAATTCAGAATTTGAAGCAGACACCGACTCCGGAAAACTCCGGCTGCTAACTGAAAACGTTCTTTGCCAATATTTCCAGTTGCAGATCATTCGACCGGGAGGAATTTACGGTTGCGGACGTGGAATTGATTTCCGCCTCAAGGCCGGAAAACCTATTCCGCTTTCCAGCACACCGGTTCATCGTATCCATGTGGAAGACCTGGCACGGATTGTTCTGCACTTAGTCAAACACCCTGAGTCCACCACCTGCGTCAACGCGGTTGATCATGAAGCAAAACCGTCCTGGAAAGTCGCGCGCTGGTTAATTGAAAACCGTGATGATTTGACTCAGGAAATGTTTCCGGAAAATACAGCAAAACTTCCGGGAACTCCGCAGCGTATTATTTCAAATCAACGACTGCTGGAGCTTGCTGTAACTCTGCGATATCCCACTTTTCGACAGGGAATGGTGTAAGAATAAAAATTATTTCTTTTTTTCCTTGTATATGGCATTTTTTTAGTTTACAATTCCAAACATTAAATTAATTAACGTTTAAAAGTTGTTTATTTACAATACATTAAGCGTTACAAGTAAATATTTTTCTAATAAGGTAATATGAAAAAAATAAGCTACATTATCACATTAAT
>Ga0209374_1000830_pt1 | contig 32623 bp, 36 predicted proteins | sample SaaInlLV_DNA_10m_FD_184683 | JGI IMG/M metagenome (GOLD analysis project Ga0209374, IMG submission 184683) | Marine microbial communities from expanding oxygen minimum zones in the Saanich Inlet - SI075_LV_DNA_10m (SPAdes) (version 2) | ecosystem: Environmental > Aquatic > Marine > Unclassified ... | reverse complement strand
AAGATAGACCCTTCGTTTGGATTCGATTTGAATTCTCATTATGCGAATTATTCTAATGATACAATAGTAGGAGAGGTCTATAATAATTTTTACTTTTCTGATGAAGCTGATGTAGAGCACGTTGCAGAAATTTTACAGTTGAATAATAATGATATCTACCTACCTCCAAACCAAGAGACCACAATTTCTTCAAAATTTTGGATTGAACAAGAGATTGGAGAACCGGCTAATATCTTTCAGCTATTTTCTCATGCCCACAGGCTAAATACTGAGTTTAAAGTGTTTAGAATTAATCAAAATGAACCAGATTCTAGAGAATTGATTTATATTTCATATGATTGGGAGCATCCGCCAGTGATGAAATTTGATCCGCCTTTGTTTTTTAATGAAAATGAAGGTATTGAAATGGAGGCAACTTACTTTAATGATACTGATGAAACAGTCGAATTTGGTTTGCTTAGTGTTGATGAAATGATGATAGTTTTTGGTCTTTACTTTACTGGTGAACAATTGAATAATGATGTTCAAAATACTTTGCCACAATCACCATTACTGCATTCAAATTTTCCTAATCCATTTAATCCGAACACCTTACTACGATACGATTTACCACAGAGCGGCATGGTGAACATCACGATACACGATATGACGGGAAGGAAAATTAAAACGCTTGTAAATAGCGCACAATCTGCCGGATATAAAACAATCCAATGGAATGGGACCGATGATAATAATAAATCTGTATCAGCAGGATTATATTTATATACAATTCAAACGGGAAACTTCACGCAAACGAAGAAGATGGTGTTATTGAAATAATGAATAGATTAAAAAATATAAAAGAGATTGAAAATGATTTACTAAAACTAAATGATTGGATTTATAAAGATAATAAAATTAAAAAAGAATTAAAATTTGATTCTTATATGCAAAGTATAGATTTTATTAATGTGTTATCAAAAAAAGCTGAACAACTAAATCACCATCCCGACCTTATCGTAGGTTATTGCCAAATTATTATAGAGTTTACTTCTCACGACTTAAGGGGAGTTTCTGAAGATTGTTTAAATATGGCTAAATATATAGATTCAATTGCGCCCGGACGTAAGCATAGCTAATGAATAAAACTTGGTAAAAATTACATTTTTTATTTTAGTGTAAAGAATGAAATAATATCTGTAAGTTCAAATATTGCTTTAGTATCATTTATTTATATCTTCAATTTTACATTTCATAAATTAGTCCTTTAAAATTGCCTAAAAATATTGATGAAGGGCATGTATTTAAAATATTGCTATTTAACAGTTATTAACTTTAAGGTTCTAATGAATAATATTTCATCTACAGTGCGTGATGACACTATTAGTTTATCATCCAAATTAGATATCTCTAATACTATTCTTAAAGATCGCTTCGCCCTCGTGCCATCGCAGTATTTTATATTCCCTGAATCTAAAAGTTATTCTCGTGAAAGTTTTATTAGTGATTGGGATACATTAGAGGTTGACTTGCATATGGCTGATAACGGCAGCTACCGGCTAAGGAGGTATGGCGTTTTCAATTTAGATCAAAGAACGTTAAGCCTGACTTATCAAACTGATAATACATTTTATCAAAGTTTGGAAACAAACCCTATTAACGGTGGATTTGAAAGGGGTTTTGCCAAATTACAAGACTCTACAATCGGAAACCATTTTTTGCATGCATTGATACGCATGGACTTTAAAAGTTTGCCTAGTTCTATTACTAGTAAGGATGCATCTTGGAAAATTGGAGTACATCAAATTAAGATTAGATCTTTTCCTGGTAATCCAGGCTTGCCAACGCCTGAAGGTATTCATCGTGATAATGAAGCTTTTACAGTACAGCACCTTATTCAGCGACACAATATAGCGCTTGGTGAAAATCTATTTTATGGCAAAAATAAGGCTCCGTCCAAAATAGCGATGATAACTTGGTTGCAAGAAGATTTTTTTGACTCATATTATTTCGACAAATCAGTTTGGCACAGTGTCTCACCAATAGAATCGCTTGATGGTATTAATGAAGGATTTCGAGATGTTTTATTGCTAGACTTTGTTCCTTGCACTTAATCAAAAAACCGTAGTTACTGGGGTCTCTAATTTAAAAGTTCTATCTGATTTTTACGCTTTCACATTATTAGCTTTATTCTAATATGTTAATTTTAGTAGATTTTGAAAATCCATCTAAAAAAGGTTCTTCTATGAAAATTTATAGCGTCATTCTTTTATTAGTGTTTTTAATAATCGGTTGTCAACAGAATACTGTTGATGAATCAAATCAGAAGTCCTTTTACGGTAAATTTAAAAAAACAAAGACTGGTAGCCAAACCAACTCGACCTTGGTGTATTAAGAGAATAGTATTCCTTAACCAATCCGATGGGATTGGATAATTATTTTACATCGATTTGACATATAATAGAGGATAAAGTTTATGAGAAATATTTTACTAGTTATGATATCTACATCTGTTCTGGTATCCCAGTCTAATCAGCAAAGTGAAATACTTAGCGAAACGCCGCTTCATCCTATCCCGAAAGAAATGACTTTTGAAGAATACCAAGATATGAATCGTAGAATGTCAATTGGTGTTGGACTTGCATTTATACCAATACCGGGTATGATTCATCGCTATGCAGGCGAAAAGAGCATCGCGACAAAACTGACGTATATTTCATTAGGCGGTTTAGTTTCATTGGTTGCCTCAATGTCAAACAACATTGAAAAAAAAGAATGGCGTGATTCAGATTATGAAATTCTTATTATGAACCAAGGATTGGAAAACGAAACTAGATTTGAAAAAATTCCTCTAGAAATAACGGGAAATGATTCAATTCGTTATAAACTAAATCAGGTTTATGAGTATGTTTCTTATTCTGGTGGTGCTCCAGCATTAGGTGCTCTTGGGCTCATTGCAATAGTTGGTTCTTATTATTACGATGTTTATCATGGTCTCAAAATGATCCATGATAAACGAGAGAAGGTTAGATTTAAATATGGCAAAAAAATGAAGTTCGCCTTCAGACCGAGTTATGATGTTTTTGCTAGCAAAGCTAAACTAAACCTAGACATAAATTTTTAAATGAATTCCTTTGGTGTTTTGGATAAAAAATCAAATAACTATTTTTTGAGATAGTTGATTAACTTTAAGTATGAATTCTGCTTATATATTAATTGCCGTTTTGATTGTAGGTTTTCTTTTTTATTCGCGAGCGCAAGCCAATATTCCCACAATAAGCCCTGAAGAAGCTAGAGAGTACTTAAACGATAGTAATTATCAGTTTATTGATGTAAGAACAGATAGCGAGTATGATAGCGGACATATTCAAAATTCCATCCACATTCCATTGCATGAAATTCAAGATAGAATGAGCGAGATAGATTCATTGAAAAATAAAAATATAATTGCCTATTGCAGATCAGGAGCGAGGTCAAGTAAAGCCACAAAAATTTTAGTTGAAGCAGGTTTTGACGTTCTGAACCTCAGCGGTGGAGTTCTTTCATGGAAGGGTGACCTAACAAAAAAATGAAAAAAGTACTCGTTGTAATAATCGGGGCATTATTTGGGTTTTTGTATTATAAGTATTACGGATGCGTTCAAGGATGTGCTATTACAAATACTCCCTTAAATAGCACCATTTATGGTGCAGTGTTTGGTTTAGTACTTTCCTTAAAAGACATCAAAACTTAACGCTAGTTTTTTATAGCTTCAGTATTTTTAATATCTTGGATTTATATAAATTAAAAATAATTATAGGTATCGTTCTTTTTACAGAACTTATTTTCTGTCAAAAAAATAATATATATGCTGAACTTGGTGGTGCTGGTTATACAAAAACGTTTAATTATGAACGCATGCTCACGAGCAATATCATTGCCCGCTTAGGATATGGATTTGAAAAAGAAGAAGGTACAAACAATTATTCTGATAATGAGTTCATAAAATTTTATCCCCTTGGTGCAGCTTATCTATTCGGTTCTGGTGATAATAGATTTGAGATTGGAGGAGGTATGACATTACTTGATGGGACTCTTGAAATGAATGGTGAGAAAGTTGAAGAAAATCAGTCAACTTTATACATAGGAAGTGGATATCGTTATTATCTAACAGACGGTCTTTTATTTGGCGTAAAAGGGTATTATTTGACTTTGGGTAAGTTTAGTGCGCCATGGCTCGGAATATCATTAGGATGGACATTTTAAATTGATTTTAGGCTTATACTATTTAAAAAAGGTTATAGCTCAGTATAAGGTTAAGTTTTAAAAAATCAAAAATTAGAATAATTTAAATCGCTGTTTATATAACTTCGCTAGTATTTTTCAGTAAGTAACATTTGAGGAAGAAATAAATTATGAAGAATGCATTTTTATCAGTTATTTTAATTTTGTCATTATTCTTTTTTAGTGGTTGTGGGTCCCTAAATAAAGCAGAAGGCCAATTTCATTACAATAATACAATTACGAAAGGCCAAGAGCTTTTAGATTTAAAAAAAGCTCTGGATGAAAGTGCAATTGATCAAAATGAATACGATTTAATGAAAGATAAAATTATTAATGACGAATATATAAAAAGTTTTTTCAAGCAAATGGATGAAATTGATGAAGAGGAATTCGATAGTGTTAGTATTTAAGAAATTGACATTCATAATGTAGGTTTACTAATTTTATAACTAATAGTTAATCAATTAAAAACTTGAGGAGAACATTTTCAATGTTAAATAAATTAAAAAGAACAGCGGTTTCTTTATTTGCGGTCTTAATGTTATTAACCTCTGCTTTTGCAGGATTAGTTTCAGCGGATCAAATTGCAATGCCAGCAGAAAATACTTCTGGAAGTAATATAGTTTTTGCATCTGCAGAAGAAATGCCGAGGAAAAAAAGGGCTTCTCGCAGTGGAAAAAGAAGGAGACAGAAAGCTCTCACTGGTGGAGAAGATATTGAAAAACCAAAAGATAAAAAAGATTCTTTAAAAGAAAAGAACAAAGGCGGAAAGAAATCAACTAGTTGGTGGAAGAAACTTTTTGCAAAAAAATCTGCTACTAAGTAGTATCAAAAAAACGTTTAACTTTTTTTTAGAGGCACTTTAATAGTGCCTCTTTTTTTAACTAAAATTATCAAACTTACAATTTAGGTATTATGTTTATAATGAAAAAAATAGCACTGGTATTTATTTATTTTTATTCTAGCCTCTGGGCGATAAACCCACCAAGCAAAGGAAAAATTCCAGAGCAAGTAATGCGGAATTTTCGCGATCAAAATATTGGAGCAGACTACGGCAACCCAGGGTGGATAAAAAGAATAGCGAATAGTAGAAACGTGCAAAATAGAAATATCCAAATGACCTTTAACATGCCTGTGCTTTTAGGTCAATATTCCGACGTCTCAGATACATATTTTAGTGCGACAGATTTTAACAATCTTCTTTTCGATAACAACGCTACTGGTACAATGAGCGAATACTATGATGAAATATCCTATGGTGCTTTTGAAGTTGATGGAGAAGCTAAGGGTTGGTATCAATCCACTTTATCAATGAGTGAAGCCGTTGAAAACTCAAAGGGTTTTGTTGCTGAAATTGCTGCTTTAGCTGATGATGATTTTAATTATGCTCTTTATGACAATGATGGTCCTGATAACATTCCCAATTCAGGAGATGATGATGGTTATGTAGATGGTATAATTATTGTCTATCCTGGTTGTGGCGCTGAATGGAGCCCTGGAAATTCAAATATTTGGCCTCATCAAAGTTCTCTAGATGAAGAATATGTAACAAATGATATTGGTGTAAATGGCGATAATATAATTGTTAGTACTTATGCTGTAAATCCTGAACTTGCTGGTGGAGGAGAATGTTGGACTGACGTTATTAGGCCTATGGGTGTATATGCTCATGAATTTGGTCATATCTTAGGACTACCTGACTTGTATGATAAAAACTCTGCAAATGGTGATTCTGAGGGCTTAGGAGAATGGTGCTTAATGGCTTCGGGTAGTTGGTTAGGCTTTGCGGGTGATGTACCAGCTCATATGTCATCTTGGTGCAAATTACAGTTAGGTTGGGTAGAACCAGTTGTAATCGATCAAAATATTTCTAGTGTTAATATTAGTACTTTCGCTACTACAGGTTCAGTACTAAAAGTTTGGGAAGATGATTATTATTGGAACAGATATTTTTTAATCGAAAACCGTCAAAAAACAGGCTTTGATTCCAATTTGAATGGAGAAGGATTAATGATATATCACATAGATGAAAATCAAAATTATGGCCTGAATGCAATGAGTGGTGGCTTTGTAAATGACGATGATGATCATAAATTAGTTGATATTGAAGAGGCAGACGGCTATGATGATTTAGATTTTGAATATAATCGAGGTGATGGTGGTGATCCTTTTCCTGGAACGGAAAATAATCGTGTTTTTGATGATTATTCCTACCCATCATCAAATACATATGATAGTTTAGAAACAAATATTTCTTTTGAAAACATAAGTGATTCTGACTCCATTATGTATCTAGATATTCAATACCGCCCAAGAAAAGGTTATGCGATTGCATACGATAAGAGAGGCATGTCTTATTATGGTTTTGGGAATTCAACTTCTTCAGATAAGTGGTCTGCAGTTGAATTTACTGCCGAGTACGATGGATATATAACGGAAGTCGACTTTGGCGTTCGGTCAGCAATAAGCTGGGAATTAAACATATACGATTCATTTAATGGAACTGTTCCAGGGCAATCATTAATGCCTTCAAAAGTTGGTTATGCTGATAACTCTGGTTGGTTATCTGCCGCAATCGATTCTATACCAGTATCCTTAGGTCAGAAATTCTTCATATCTGTTAAATTTGCTGATGATACTTACTCTGTTCCTTTTGATAATAATAGCCCGAGTGCAGGTAATTCGTATTATTCCACGGATGGAATCAATTTTAGTGACGTTTTATCATCATACGGAAATGCCAATATTAGAGCGAAGATAAGCACAGATAGGTTTTTAGCTCTTAATGACAAACCGGTTATGCCAAAGAATATTAAGCTCTTTAGTAATTTCCCAAACCCTTTTAACCCGGTAACTAACATTAGTTACAACCTTTCCTCAAAAGGAAAGGTAAAGGTTACCATACATGATATGTTGGGGAGACTCGTCACGACGCTAATAGATAGAAGTCAAAACGCTGGATTTAATTCTATCACTTGGAATGGGACAAATATTAAAAATGAATTAGTAGCTGGAGGCGTTTATATCTATACAATTCAGTTTGATAAAAGTGCTATTTCTAAAAAAATGGTTCTGTTAAAGTAGATATTTAAAAAGAAAATCTAATTTTCTATTTGCTGCATGGTAACCCATCGGTATATATATCCTGAAGTATTCCATTATTATCTTCTATCGATACAATTGTCCCTTCTATTTTTGATTCTAATTTTTGAAAAATAGAAACCAGTTTTTGATCTAATCTATCAAATTTTTTATTTAATTGGATAATAGCAACATTATCATTTGAGCTTAAATTTATATTAGGGTCTTCATTAAAAGACTTCGACATAGACTTTCCAAGTATATCTATTTCAGATTGTAATGACTCTAGTTCTTTCAATTGATCTTTTATTTGTTTATCAATAGTAGTTTGGCCCATAAATACCAAAATTGATGCTATCGCTACGCTACCGGTGATTATACCTTGAAAATATGATTTCATTTAAAACTCCTTAATTAATAATTAAAAAATTAAATATGAGTAAACTTAACTTTCTATATTAAATAAATTCTTATGAATTTTTATTGTGTTTCATTTCAGTATGCGAAACTTTCATATTTAGAATAATGAATAGACTAAAAAAATTGTTTGTCAAAAATGAACTATTCGCTGACTTCAGTCTCGTCATTGCGGTTATAGGGGTTATAGCACTTATCCCTTATGAAAACGATAATGTGGTGCCATTTTTCATTTGTGCTTGGCTTTTTATCACTATTGCTAAAAGCTATAGTGACAAAAAAATCAATAAAGATTAACTTTTTTAAAAAATTATAAACATCCATTCTTATTTACGAAAACAAAAATAAAAATATGAAAAAATCATTTAAAATATTAGCTCAGTTATCTCACTTTATTACAATGCTTTTTGGTATAGCGTTGGGCCTAACTCTTAGCATATTATATCAGCATTACTACGGTCTTTTTATTGTTGAATTAACACCTATGATTGTCCTAATAGTTTTAATCAGCGTTGGCTTAAGAGCTTATTCTATTTTTCTATGGAAAAAAGGTAATTACGATTTATAAATTTTGATAAAGACCTTTAAATTCTCTCGTGTTAAATAATCAAATAAAAAGCTTTGCAAGTGCTTGTCATCTTTCAAAAAGCATGATAGATAAGTCTACCTACATTATAACTCTATTAGAAGATGCTTCTAGTGGCTTAAACAAAGAAAAGCATGATCAATTAATTGAATGTATGAGCACAATGATTTCTGCTGGCGAAAAAATTAAAATAGCGCGATACGAAATCGTTGAAAAATTTAAATCTTGGTCTGTCGATGAATTGGGAAGAGGTATGAAGTTTATAGGCACATATTTTCATCTTTTAAACCAAGCTGAGTTAAATGAAATCATATCTATTAATAATGATAGAGACAAAGTTTCAAATAAAAATAACCCCAAAATAGACTCAATCCCTGCTTCTATAAAATACTTAAAAGAAAACTCGGTTGATTTTAAAGAAGCAATGGATATTGTGCGAAGTGTGTCCATTCATCCTACTTTTACAGCTCATCCTACAGAAACTCGAAGACAATCAATAATAAACAAACAAAAAAAACTTCTTCAAATAATTGATTTGATTTTAAATGAAGACCTAAGTGCTAGTGAGCTAGCTCGTTATGAGAACGAAGCAAAAAGATTATGTGGATTAATAATGTTGACTGATGATATACGATCTCACAGTATTTCAGTTCAAGATGAAATAAATAATACAATTAATAGTACCATTGAAGCACTTTGGGATGCTGTTCCTGATTTATTGAATGATCTTGAATTTTCTTTTTCAGAATACTACGGAGAAAAGGTTGAATTGGAAAATGTATTATCTTTTCATAGTTGGGTTGGTGGTGACAGAGATGGTAACCCGAACGTAAATAGTCAAGTGACAAAAGATGCTATGAAAAACCAAATTAGCTTAATAATTAAAAAATATTTAAATGATTTAAATATATTATTTGATGACCTAAGTATTCATGTCGAAGAAAGCATTGACCACAGTATCTTATCTAAATCGATCAAAGAAGACTTACATCTTATCAAACTAGATGAAAGCATAATAACTCGCTATAAATACGAACCTTTGAGGTTGAAAATATTATGTATTTGTAAAAAATTAGAAAAACTTAAAGAATCAATAAATAATGATTTTAAGTCCTCTTATTCTTCAACTGAATTTCGTCTTGATCTAGAAATGATTGCTGATTTTTTAAATAGTGTTCACGATGGTGGTATGCTATTAAATGGGTTAATGAAAGATCTTTTAGTGCGATCAAAAGTCTTTGGTCTATATTATTTAAGTATTGATATACGTCAACACTCTGACATGCATGAGAAAGCAATCGCTGAAATAATGGAATTGATAAAACCTGGTACTCATTATAAAAAGATCGAAGAGCAAAAGAAATGTGAACTTCTTAATGAATTTATTAAACTTGATAATGAAGGCATAAATTCAATTAAAGGAAGCGCCTCTATCCTTGTTAAGGAAGTCCTTAGTACTTTTGAAATGATTAAAGACGCCTTCGAAATTGATCAAAAAATAATTTCCTCTTATATCGTGAGCATGACACACTCAAAAAGTGATATTCTTGAAGTTCTTTTTTTAGCAAAACTAGCCGGATTAGTCACATCCGATTTGAATAAAATTACATCGCATTTAAATATTATACCGCTGTATGAAACAATATCTGATTTAAAAAATGCACCCCTTTTGTTAAGCGAATTGATCGAAGATAGTACTTACAGATTACATTTAGAAAATAGAGACAATTTTCAAGAAATAATGCTTGGGTATTCGGATAGTAATAAAGATGGCGGTTTTGGAATGGCAAACTTTTGTTTGAATGAAAGTCAGATTGCAATTTCTAACGCGATGAAGAACAAGGATATTGATTTTAGAATTTTTCATGGTCGCGGTGGCTCAATTAGTAGAGGGGGAGGCAAAAGCAATAAAGCTATTCTAAGTCTTCCGAATGAGTGTCAGAATGGAAAGATTCGCTTTACTGAACAAGGTGAGGTGATTAATTATAGATATGGTTCTTCTAGTATTGCAAAAAGACACTTAGAACAAATAGTGAGTGCGCAGATAATTGCTTTAAGTAAAAGTAGTGAGTCTAAAGATGATCAGGTCGATATACTGCAAGAAATTTTAGATGAATCTTATAACACGTATAGAAAAAAGATTATTAGCGAAAGATGTTGGCATTTTTTACTTAAGGCAACACCAATAAATCATATTAGCAAAATTCCAATTACTTCACGTCCAGCATCGAGGAAGAAAATGGAGGAGAGTGTCCTCGGGTTTGATGATCTTAGAGCAATACCTTGGGTTTTTTCATGGACTCAAATACGATATAATTTAAGCGGCTGGTTCGGTATGGGAACGGCACTTGATAAGGCCGTAAAAGACGAGAAGAACCTTGAAGAAATGAAATCTTATTTTATGCAATCAAAATTTTTTAGGCAGTTGCTTGATAATATGTCTTTTGAAATGGCAAGGTCAAGACTAGAAATATCATTATTATATTCGAAATCAAAAGAAGAAATTTCATTTCATAATGCGGTTGAAAGTGAGTTTAACTTATTGTTAAATGCATACAAAAAAATAACAGGATATGATACGTTACTTGAGCGAAATAAGATAATAGACAGTTCGATTAGATTTCGAAATCCTTTTACAGATATTTTAAACTGTGCTCAATCAGAATTGTTAGATAGATACAGGTCTGTTAATGAAAAAAATGTGGAATTAGACAATGCTATATTTCTCAGCATTAATCACATTGCTGCTGCAATGCAAACAACAGGCTAAAAAAAAATCTTATTGTAAAAGGACGTATGGTTCAAAGAAGAAAAAGGCACTCACAAGCAATACGTTCATCGCTTAAAATTTCAACAGTTGAAGGTTCCTGGTGGGCGGTAATGTATGGTGCTGTTGAAACCTACTTCGGCGCGTTCTTTGAATATTTAAAATACACTAGTTTTGAGATTTCAATTTTGTCGACTTTTCCTATATTTTTCGGAGCATTATTTCAAAATATGACAGGCTGGTTTTATGATATTTTGAGATCAAGAAAAAAGCTTTTGATCATATTAAAATCGATTCAAACTATTACAATCCCTTTGATTTTTTTTGCTGGATATTCTTCTGGTAATTATTTTTTACTTCTCTGTTTTATTTGTGCTTACTATGCATTGGCTATGTCACAGATGTCCCCATGGACTTCTTGGATGGGTTATCTTGTTCCAGGAAGATTAAGAGGTCGTTATTTCGGTAACCGCTCACAAGTTGTAAGAATTTTTATGCTTATATCATCTCTTTTAGCAGGTGCTATTTTAAATTCATTTAAAGACTCAAATCTATTTAATGGTTTCGCATTGATTTTTTGTATCGGCATAATAGCAAATTTTGGATGTATTTTTTATCTAAAAAGACAATATGAGCCTGAAGATACTGTTGATGATGAAGAAAGTAAAGTTGATGATAGTGCAGGTACATTGACTGGAAAATTAAAACGTTTCATAACCTATGACTCTCTTTCTGAATTTTCTTTCCACGTATCTGGCCCCTTAATGATGGTTTATTGGTTAAGGGATCTTCAGTTCAATTATATTGAACTAGCTATTCTGATAAATGTTAGTCAAATACTTGGTCTTTTTAGTATGCGTTATTGGGGTAAAAGAATTGATAGCACTGGATCCTACAATGCTATACGCTTCACAAGTTTTTGGATCGCCATTTTTCCTTTATTTTGGGTCGGTTTATTTTATTTGCCAAAAGAATTATCCTTGCCAGGTGCTATTGTTATCGCGTCCATGGCTTCTTTAATGTTCAGTGGGAGAGCGCTTGCTCTTGATAATCGTCTTTATGAGCACATGGAAAATAAAAAAATGATTAAAGTAACTTCTAAAAGAATATTTTTCAGAGGATTATCTATTTTTATTGGTGGACTAATAGGTGGAATTTTAACTCGGGAAGAGATAAACCTTGTTAGTATTACCTATATAGATAATGTAATTCATTTTGTGATGATTTTTTCAGCAATATTAAGACTCATCGTTTGGGGCGTTTTCCTTCGTTCGAGAAATTCTCAGATATAAAATAAATAATTGATACTATTTTTTATTTATCATTTCCATTAAAATGCGATTCTTTGATGCCGCCCAAGAGCAAATTAAACACTCATTTAGATTGTGACCTCTGGCAGGGCAATGTTCTCTTCCAAAAAATATAATTTGCAAGTGTCTTCTGTTCCATACTTTTTCAGGCCACAACTTTTTTAGGTCTAATTCGGTTTTTTCTACATTCTTCCCATTTGACAAACCCCATCTAGCAGCAAGGCGATGTATGTGGGTATCAACAGGGAAAGCAGGAACATTAAACCACTGAGACATTACCACGCTGGCAGTCTTATGACCAACTCCTGCAAGGCTTTCAAGGTATGTCCAGTCTTCTTTTACGCCACCACCTTCAATTAGTTGAAAGGCCATTTTATGAAGATTTTTTGCTTTAGTCGGAGCTAATCCAATCTCTTTGATGATATTTTGGATTGTATCTACATCTAGTTTTGACATTTTTTCAGGTGTATCAGCAACCTCAAAAAGAACCGGAGTGACCTCATTTACTTTTTTATCTGTTGTCTGAGCGGATAACATAACGGCAACTAAAAGAGTGTATGCGCTACTATGATCAAGAGGAATTGGGGTGGTAGGGTAAAGTTCTTCAAGTGTTTCACCAATAATAATTGCTTTGTCTTTTCGTTTCATAGTTCGATTATTTCTTCAATATTTTATTTATAAAGCTAGTAATAAATAATATTAATCAATTATCTATGTTAATTAATATTGCACATCTAATGATTTCAAAATACATATAAAAATGGACAGAGTAGAAACAGTTATTATTGGTGCTGGAGTTTCAGGCCTGGCTTGCGCATCTATCTTAGAAAAACACAAAAAAGAATATTTGATTGTAGAAAAAACGAACCGAGTTGGTGGTAGGGTAGGATCTATTTATGAGAATGATTACATATTTGATGTTGGTTTTCAGGTCTATAATACTGCGTATAAAGAGTCTAGCCGATTTTTAGATTTAAAAAATATCGATTTGCAATTATTTAAGCCGGGATCCATAATACATGATGGGACAAAGTTTCATATGGTCTCAGATCCATTTAGAGATCCTAAAAATTTATTTAGCAGTCTTTTTTCTTCGCTATCGAGCTTTTCAGACAAACTTAAAGTTTTACTCCTGATATTTGAATTATCGAATTACAGAATCGAGAATGACATTTCTTCTGACGTCACGACGCTAGATTATTTAAAACAGCGAAAATTTTCTGAGAAATTTATAGAACTCTTTTTTTACCCTTTCTTCTCTGGTATATTTTTAGAAAAAGATTTAAATACTTCTTCAAAATTTTTTAAATACGTTTTCTCAAATTTTAGTAAGGGGATGGCTTGTATTCCGAAAAATGGCATGCAAAAAATACCTGATTCAATCTCGAATAATATAAATGAAAAAAATATTTTATTTGATCATGCACTAATTAAAGTTGGCGATAGTAAGGTCTTATCTTTCAGTAATAATATTAATATAAAAGCGGATAATATTGTTTTTACAGGAGGTAGTGAGAAGTTAATTAAAATAAAATCTGCAGAATATAATTCTGTATGTAATTTATATTTTGAAACTGATATTGATATAGTAAATGGAAAATATATACATTTGTTTCCAAAGGATGACTTGATCAATAATATTGCAATTTTAAATAAAGTCAGTCCTTCTTATTGCGCATCAAATAATCTTCTTTCTATATCGATTCTTGGCGATTATTCTACTTTAGATATACCGTTTAATGCGATTAAAAAGAGATTGTCGAACTATTTTGGTGGTTCAGAATCAAACTATGACCTGGTAAAGCGCTTTGATATAAAAAGAGCCACAATCAATCAAAATAAAGATTTCTTTAAACAACGGAATTCTTTTTACGACGACGGTATTATTGTTTCTGGACAGAATACTGTTAATGGAAGCATCGAAGGTGCAATATGCTCAGGTTTGAACGCATCTAATTATATAATTACAAAATAAATATGATCGAAACACCTGACTTCAATTTATCTTTTGAACCATTAATTTTTCAAAACACAGAAATTTTAATTCTTGGATCATTACCTGGAAGAAAATCTATTGAATTAAATCAATATTATGGTCACTCAAGGAACAGAATATGGAGTATTCTTTCTTACTTAAAAGAAAAGGAAACACCAATAAATTATAATGATAAAAAGGTTTTTTTAAATTCATTAAAAATTGGCCTCTGGGATGTAGCCAAGAGCGCGATTCGAAAAGGAAGTCTTGATAGTAATATTAAAGATGAAAGACCAAATAATATTGATTTGTTAACAAAAACCAATCCTTCAATAAGAATAATAGGTTTTAATGGGAAAAAATCCGAACAAATGTTTCATAAGTTTTTCAAACTAAACCCAAATATTAAATATGTCTCATTGCCAAGCTCAAGTCCCGCAAATATGGCGATAAACTTTGAAAATATTTGCAAAAAGTGGTCTCAGCTTTTTTTATAAAAATAATACAGAATGCTTAATGATTTAATTAAAAACGTAGTTTTAGTTGGTTTTATTTCTCTAGTACAATTTTGTTGTCAGTCAAATAGTTCTACTAACTTGACCAAAGATTATCAATGCGAAGAGCTTAAAGAGCCTCCTTTTAATGGTACTATATTTATTGATAGCGAAATAGTCACGCCAGAAGATATTTCTACTTTTGTCAGATTATCCTATAATGGAAGAAAAGAAAGAGTGATGTTCGATAGAAGAGTAGCTGATTGGATTACTATTCAGCCATATTTATTTCCAGCTATTTATGATGATAGTATTCAAATTGAAATTCAAGTAAATCCTGAATTTGGTTCTTATCAAAAGGCAATGATTCAGGCTGAAAAATTTGCTCCTGTTATTGGACAGTTGCCAACTGAACTTAGAAAGGATGTCAAAACAGTCTGGATTCATCGAGGAGACTTTCCTTTTGGTGGCGGTAATAATAATCTACTAATTCATACAGACTATTCGGTGAAAAATTATGAAGATCAAGGTATTCTTGAAGAAACGCTTATACATGAAGCAGCCCATACCTCGCTTGACCAATATCATTCAAAGGATAGTTTATGGCTAATCGCTCAAGAAAAAGATTGTGGGTTTATTTCTTCATACGCTCAAGATCATCCATCTCGTGAAGATATTGCTGAAAGCTATCTTCCTTATTTCGCTGTAAGATTTAGGGCCGATAGAATCTCATCAAGTTTGAAACAAAAAATTGAGTTATCTATGCCAAACAGAATTAAATATTTTGATGATCAAAACTATGATATGTACCCTGTCTTAAAATAATTTATGTATCAAATAGAAAAATATATTTTTTAACTCTTTTAATTTTGGCCAAACGTATATGATACGTATGTTTTGTTTCGTTTTTAATAAAAAATATTTACAAAAGAGGTGAAAATGTCTCAAGATAGAGTTTATATAAATCAATGTTCCCTTAGAGAAAAGACTTTTGATAATGGCGGTAGTTTAATAAATGCTGCTTTTAAAGTAAGCGAGTTACAAGAACATGTAGATGAAAATGGCTGGGTCAATATCGTCATAGCAAAAAGAAGAGAAGTATCAGAAAAAGGCGCTACTCATTATGCTTACAAAAGTGAATACCAGCGACAAAATTCTCCACAACCCTCTGCGCAGGATCCACAAATGAGTCCTGTACCGTCGCAGCAAGAGCCAACGCCAAATCCAATTGAGGATGACGATTTGCCCTTTTAATTTGGATTAAGGTAATAGTAGTATAATCATCTTTATTTCTTTATCGCTTACTTTTTACATCGATTTTTGAATTTTTGTAAAAAGTAAGCGTACTGACCTGCTTTTTTTAATTAAATATATTTTATTAATATGTTTTAGTATTATATTTTTTCTCCACCTGCCTTAGTATTCAAACCAATTCCTGTATTTTTAATTTTATGAACCATTATATAATTATATCATGTCTATTTATTTGTAGTTGTGCTTCTACTATACACGACGAATATGAGTTAAGGTTAGAAGCTATTACAAAAGAATTACATAGGACAAAACTAATTGCAAAAAATGCTGTTGGTCGAATAAGTAAATTAGAGAATAAATTATCTGAAAGTATTATCGAGAGAGACCGCTTATTAGTAGAACATAAAAACGAAACCTCTTTACTGAGAGCCTCTGATGCATTTCACAAGGGCAATAATGCACTTTTAACAAAAAATTATAATAAGGCAATAATATATTATAAGAAAACAATTGAGTTGAGACCAGCAGATGCACATGCTTTTAATAATCTCGGAAATGCCTACAAAGAAATTCAAAATTATCCTCTAGCAATTAAGGCATATCGTAACGCTATTTTGCACAAGCCTGATTATGCTAGCGCTCACTACAACCTTGGAATCGTATACCAAAAAAATAATAATTTTGACGTCGCACTAGATTCTTACAGGAAAGCTGCTCGATTAGCTCATTCAGGAGGACAGAAATGGCTAAAAGAAAGTGGTTTCCATTGGTAAATTATTGATGATTGATGTGGACGTAGAAATTAGACCTCTTGTAAATTTTATTAATAATCTTGAGGGAGTTACAACGTATGGTTCTTGTCAGGGACATGATGATGGTGGGAAAAGCGGTAAGTGGCTTTACCCATACATAAAATTTAAATGCATAAATAATAGGTCTCTTGGGTTGATTGCTGGAATTGAAAATGCATACGCTAACCTAGATGATCTCCAAAAATTAAATAATTTTAATCCTAACGAACTTTACCAACCAGAATTAAAAGCAATGTGGACAACAGAAGTAGTCTCAAACATTGATTATAATAGCATTGGAAATACGGAAGATGATGAGTACGCATTGTTTGTCTTAAGGGCTGACTCGAACAGTTATAATTACCCTTCAGAAGTATATGAAGATTTTACCACTATCACAAAATGGTATGAGATGCAGATGGTTTCTAAATGATATTTATACTTTAATTATGTCGAGAGTAATAAGGGAAAATATTTTTAAAGTACTTATATTCGGATTATTAATATTTATTACATTTAGTGATCCATTGAAAGCAGAACAAAAAAACCAACCTAAAAATTACCAGCAGCTTGTAGATTTATTTAACAAGTGGAGAGAATTTGAAAGACCTCCATTGACGAGTGGTGCTCCAGATTACACATCAAAAATGTTTAATCATCGTGAAAAAGAGTTCAACTTACTTCGTAAGGAGCTTGAAAAAATGGATACCACAAACTGGTCGATCCATCATAGAGTTGATTGGAGTGTGGTCAATGCTGAAATGAATGGTTATGATTTTAATATGCGAGTTTTGAAACCGTGGGTTCGTGACCCTGCTTTTTATCAAACTATTTGGATGTATGAAAGTGACGTACCTGCTCACGAAGGTCCAGTAAATCACGCTCTCTTAGAATTTTGGCAATATGAATTCCCACTTACTGATGACAGAGCTAAAGATATGGCCTCAGAACTGGAAATCATTCCTAATCTTTTATTTCAAGCAAGAGGAAATCTTACTGGAAATGCTAAGGATCTATGGATTGCAGGAATAGAAAATTTTAAGGATCAGCAGGAGAGCATACTTAAAATAAAGAGGCAAATCGAAAAAGAGAATGGGAAACAGTTTAATAAAATTTTAAAAAAACCAATCGCTGGAGCATTAAAAGCAAATTCTGATTTCATTGATTGGTTAATATCAAAGAAATCAATCAAAGATGGCCTTTCAGGCATTGGAAAGGAAAATTACACCTGGTATCAACAAAATGTTCACCTAGTCCCTCTTTCCTGGGATGAAGAGGTCTCTTTATTAAAACGAGAACTTGATCGAGCATGGAGTTCTTTAAAAATGCAAGAGCATTTGAACAGAAATTTGCCACAAATGGTATCAGCCAAAACAAAAGATGAATTTGATAAAATGAAAGAAGATGGTGTTAAGCGTCTTATGCGATTTCTATCTGATCATGACATTATGGAGATAAAAGAGAATATGGAGCCAGCTTTAAGGGCGCATATGGGTGAATTCGTTCCTGAAGATGAAAGGAATTTCTTTTACATTGGAATGCATTATGATCCTGTTCCTTTATACACGCACTTTTATCATTGGTTCGATCTTGCGGAAGTAAGAGATAATCCTCACAAAAGTCCAATTAGAAGAGGTCCTTTATTATACAATATTTTTGATTCTAAAAGTGAAGGTATTGCAACAGGAGTTGAAGAAATGTTTATGCAATTAGGATTATATGAAGACAGTCCTAGATCAAAAGAAATTGTATGGATTATGTTAGCTCAGAGAGCTGCGAGAGGCTTGGGGTCGCTCTATGCTCACGCAAATATGATGACCATGGAAGAAGCAGGTCACGTTCATGTAAAATGGACGCCTCGCGGATGGATGGAGCGAGAGCCGCATCTTTTACAGTTTGAACAACATTTATATCTTAGGCAGCCTGGGTATGGCACTTGCTATATCACAGGTAAATACCTAATAGAAAGATTGGTTAAATCATTGTCAAAAAAATTAGAAAATGAGGATGAACAGTTTAACATAAAGTCTTTTTTAAAGTTTTATAATGATGCTGGAAACATACCCGTTGAACTCATTAAATGGGAAATGACTGGAAAGAAAAAATAAAAATTTTTATTACATAAGTGTCAAAAAAGAAATACATTACAATAATAACTAAAGAGGAAAAACATGGAAACAGGTAAAGTAAAATTCTATAATAGAGAAAAAAGATACGGTTTTGTTACCGGTGACAACGGTACAGACTACTTTTTTCATGAATCAATGCTCGTTGATGGTCAGCAAGTACGTGATGAAGACAGAGTAGAGTTTAATGCAACTGATGGAGATAGAGGCAAACAAGCAGCTGATATATCCCGTATAGATTAATTATAGTGAAGGTCCATTCATTTCGGACTTCTTCCACATTTTAGGCTATTCAGCCTAGAAAAATCCACCAAAATTATTTAGTAGATTTTTAGTGAATTAACCTATGTGCAGGGCTATTGTTCTTATTAATGTTTTTAGCATGATTTAAAAGTGTTGAAATAATGAGAAGAGTAGCCCTTTTTTTTATATTTATTTTTTTTGATAACTTAACAGCGCAATTAGATCCAAACCCTGAGAGGTTTTATCCTTCAAAGGTTGGAAGAGAATTATCTATTGAGCAATTTGTTGAGTGGGATAAAAAAAACTCCTTCTTCAAAGAAGGTGTATTATTTGTTGGTAGTTCTAGCATTAGGCTTTGGCCAACAAAGCAGTATTTTGATTACAATATTATTAATCGTGGTTTTGGCGGAGCTCATTTATCTGACATTAATCATTATTTTGATTTAATTGTTTTGAAATATAAACCAAAAATTATTTTTCTTTATGCTGGCGATAATGATATTGCAGCTAATAAAACACCAAATCGCTTCCTTAGGGACTATCAGAAATTTGTTGGACTTGTTGATGATAGCATTCCTAATTGTTCTATTATCTTCATTCCAATCAAGCCAAGTCCATCAAGGTGGAAGTATTGGGATAATATGAAAAAAGCAAACAGTCTCGTAAATGAATATATTAAAAAGTCTCCTAATCAATATTATATAGATACTGCCAGTCCAATGATTAATGATAATGGAAGGCCTAAATCAAATCTATTTATAAGCGATAGCCTACATCTGAGCACAGAAGGATATGATCTTTGGAGTAACATCGTCCATCCGCTATTAGAAGAAGTGATAACCAAAGATAAATGGAAACTATTTAATTGGTAAAATGAATAATTGATAAAAAGATAGCTTTTTATCTTAAGCGCTCTATACCTTATTGACACGTGTTAAAGTCTATTATATTAATCATACTTAAACTTTCACCATCTTCTAAAAAATGGTTTTGGGAAAAGTGGTACAATGTATTTGCAAGGAACGCTAAAAACACGAACCTAAAATTAATGAATTATGGCTTTCATTCTCCAGGCCTTGAACTGAATTTACAAGAAGAAGATGAAATCGAACGTTACCCGATTCAATTATACTCTTTTGTCGCAAATCAGGCAGATGTAAAAGACAAAAACATTTTAGAAGTTGGTTCTGGTCGAGGTGGCGGCGCATCTTTTATTGCTAGATATTTACACCCTTCGTCTGTTACTGGTATTGATATTTCAAAGGATGCTATTGAATTATGTTCAAAAATTTATAGTATCCCAAATCTTGATTTCATTGTTGGAGATTCAGAAAATATACCCTTTGCTGATAATTCATATGACATTTTAATCAATGTAGAATCTTCTCATTGTTATGGAGATATGAAAAAATTTCTTAGCGAGTCTTATAGAGTTTTAAAACCTGGTGGATTTTTTCTTTTTTGCGATTTTCGTATAAAGAGTAGCATTCAAGAACTTTATGATCTATTCAGCAGTTCAGATTTACAATTTATTGATAGGGTAGATATCACGGATAACATTATAAGCGGTCTAGATAATCTTTCTAGTTATCGTGAGCAGCATATTGACGATAGTGTACCAATGTTCTTTAGAAAAATATTTAAAACATATGCGGGTATCAAAGGAACAGAAATATATAATGCATTTTCAAGCGGCTCTATGACATATATTTGCGCTGTTTTAAAAAAATAGAGAACCTATCTATTAGAAATAATCAAAATTTAAGATTATTTTTAGCATGATAATTTGTTGAATCAATAATAAATAGGTATAAAAATGAGATGGTATATTGAAGTAATATTAAATAATTATATCAATTTTCAGGGTAGGGCTAGGCGGAAAGAGTTTTGGATGTTTATGCTCGTCCATGTATTGATTTCAATCGTTCTGTATTTTATAGCTAAAATTGTTTTAGTAGTGTATTTAGCGCTGACAATCTGCCCTATGGTTGGCGTAGGAATTCGTCGCTTACATGATAGTGGTAAAAATGGAATGTGGGTCCTTGCAGCAAATGTTCCGTTTCTGGGTTTTATATACTACTACTTTATGTTCTTAGACAGCGAACCAGGTACAAATATTTACGGTGAGTGTCCCAAAGAGTCATACATGGATAAAATATTAAAAGATGAGTTAGAACCACCTGCGTACAGTAAACCTTCGTCGCTCTCTTTGGATAATGTAGAGTTTGATTTATCAAACTTAAATCCGGATAAATTATTTAAAAATGAGACTGCTGTACAAATTTTAATTATTGTTACAGGGCTATTATCAATCTTACTATTTTCGAATAAATAAAAAAGGGGAGTCTGTAATGAAGTTGTTTTTAGTGCACGCAGGTTTTTATGATGCTAATGTTTCTGGAGGATTTTACGAGTCACATACAAATTATTTTGTAGTGGCAAAGGATGTAAAAGAAGCAAAATCAAGAGCAAAAGAAATAAAAGAGTATAAAATAAAAAAAATGCATATTGATGGGATTAAGGAAGTCGATGTCGTGGATGGTTATAAAATTGAACTTGAAAAGTATGATAATCTTGATGATAGTGGTTCAAGTGATTATTCATATGATGAAGTAAAAAATATATAATATTTTTTAAATGAAATTGTTTAAAAATTAAAACTGCGAGGGAATGTATGTTAAATTATTTTAAAGGCTTTTTTACCTCGGGACTTCTTTTTTGTTCAGCTGCTGTTTTTATGGCTTCACAATACGGCGGATCTCAACATTTTGGAGATATTATCGCAAACTCTGTTACTGTCACTGATAAGAATGGATTCGGAGGCGCTTTTAAAGTTTTAGATAAAAATGGAAATGAGCTCATATCCATTAAAAATGGCGCTATTAAAATCTTTAATAAAGAAAATTACGAAGTAGTAAGCGTTAGCGCAGATAATAAAGGTCAGGGCAATATACTGCTCCAACGTGGTGGATATATAAATACCTTTAATGAGTCCGGTAAAAAAACGACATCATTAGGTGAAAATAGATCTGGTGAAGGTACCTTGTCTACTTTTAATAATGATGCAAAGTTGACCTCATTGCTTGGTGGGGTTTCTGGTGGTTTTGGTAAGCTTAGCTTATTTGATAGTAGAGGTAAAGAAAGTCTTCATTTAATTCAATCTCTCACAACCTTCAATAGCGAGGGGAAACTAACAGGTAAATACGGTACAAACTCTAATGGTGATGGCTCTGTCCTCCTTTATGATAAATTTGGTAATAGAGGTTGGTACAAAACGGGGAAAAGTTCATAAAATATGAATAAAATTAATAATAATGACATTCGTTTAGAAATCGAAAAACATGAGTATAAGCTTTCAAAAGAGCCTGAGTTTATTTTTACAAGTGTAACAACAATAATAAATAAATTTTTTGAACCTTTTGATGAGGTTAAGATTTCTACCCACCTTGCAAATAATGTTCCTAAGTATTTTGGAGAAACACCGGAATCAATCATGCAGCAATGGCAAGTTGCTCGAGAGCACGGAACAGAAGTTCATCTTGAAATTGAAAATTGGATAAAAGAGGGTATTGAGCCAAAAGACCTTAAATCTATTGCCGCAAAAAAATGGATTGATGCATACATTTCAAAGCCAAATATAGATACATTTTCTGAAGTGATCGTATACAGCAAAGAGCTCGCTATTGCAGGAACAATTGATGTTTTGATGATGAATAAAAAATCAGGTGAATATGTTCTTATAGATTGGAAAACTTCAAAAAGAATTGATAAAAAATCATTTAATGGTAAAAAAGGAATCCGAAAAGAGAGCTCTAATATCGATGATAGCAAGTATAATCACTATGCGCTCCAACTATCTTTGTATAGATATATACTTGAAAAATATTATGGCATAATGGTTGCCAGGCAATTAGTTGCTCAATTAAAAGATGATAATGTAGAAACTTATTCTATGCCATATATGAAAGATGAAATAGTAACAATGATTAACAGTCTCAACTAGCCGTGGCAGAAAAAAAAGAATTTAAAAATAGGTTTTCTTGGAGTTTTTCCAGAGATAATGCATTTAATACATGCAAACGAAAATATTACTATTCTTATTATGGAAGTTGGGGTGGCTGGAATAAAGATGCGGATGAGCTCAGTAAAAAATTGTATTTATTGAACAAAATGTCTTCCCTTCCAATGCTCGCTGGCACTATCGTTCATGATGAAGTTGAAAGAACTCTCAAAGCTGTGAGGTACGGCAGAAATGCAGATATAGTTAAGTCTAAAGAAAATGTTATTAAGGTTTTTAAACAATCCTGGGCTCATTCAAAAAATAAAGACTGGAAAGATAACCCTAAATGGAAGACAAATTTGTTTGAACACTTTTACAATCAAAAACCAACTGATGAAGTTCTGTTAGATATTAGAGATCTGATGTTAAATAGTATAGATGGTTTTTTTGCTTCAGATTCTTATCGCTTTATTCAAACGATGTCTGATTCTCAGTGGCTCGCCATTGAAGATCTTGATTCCTTTGAAGTTCATGGCGCGAAGCTATGGGTTAAGTTAGATTTTGCCATAAGGCATGGTGAACGAGTTTATATTTATGACTGGAAGACAGGTAAGGTGGCAAAAGAAAATGAGGTACAGCTCGCTATATATGCGCTTTATGCTCAGCAAAAGTGGAATGTAGACCTTAAGCTCATTCGTCTTTTTGATGTGTATTTAAATCAGCAGTTGCCTGTAAAAGTTAAGCCTACTAATAGACTAATAGATTCAGCAAAAGTGTTTATTGAAAAAAGTATCGATTCAATGAAAGAGTTGTTAACTGATGTTGAAAATAATAAAACAGAAATTGATTTGTTCCCAGTGGTAGGAGAAGATCGAGAGAGCTATCCATGCAGTTATTGTAGCTTTCAAACAGTTTGCTTTGATTAGATTGGAGTTATAAATAATATGAATAAAATAAAATATATAGTTTGGCTTCTTGGTATTATAATATGGAACTATAGTGTTCCGGGTGCCAAGCCGATATATGATATTGGCATGGCTGTGATACTTAAGCATATGTTTGAAATCAATAGATTGATTTCATTTAAGTATTAATATATTGTCAAATTAAATAATGATTAAAATTAAGTGCTTATTTTTTAGTGTTTCATTAATTACGGAGTATTGTACATGAATGATAGAACAGCAGTATTGTTTTTAATACTTTGCGTTGCTGCTTTGCTCGGACTTATAGAGCTTGAAAAGGTATTTCAAGACGAAAAAGAGGCGAAAAAAGTCCAAAAATTAGCCGAAATAAAAAAGAAAAAAGTAGAAAAGAAAAAAGTTGCAGAATTAAAAGATAAAATATTTAAAGTAAGAATTAAGCACGACGGCAGACCTGAAACAAATACGGCTACTGTAATATTAGATGCAGGCGGCTCATATGATCCGAATAAAGTTGATAAGTTAATATTTGAATGGAAGCAGACAGGCGGTAAAACGGTTTATTTAGAGCCGAATCCTAGTTCTCCGCGCGTTGCTTTTAATGCTGGTCCCGGTGAGTATGCATTCGAAATAACGCTTACTGATGGATATGGGGAAATTATTAAAGACACCAAAATTGTGCATGTGTTAAAAGAGTCAAATGAATTACCCGTTTTAGAAACTAGAGTCCTGGCAAAATAATTAAAGTAATTATATAAATGAATATATTAAAGTATAATAATGCTAAGCTTACGCAATTAAAAAAAGATAAGGTTTTTCTTAATCTTAATGAGCTCAGTAAGCAAGATATTGTCAAAATAAGTGATAAATACCCTTTTTCATTTCAAGATCTAAGGCAGCTATCAATCATAGCTACGGATCTCTATATGTGGAACGAGAGTGGTGTAAGAGATTGCATTGAAGAATTTGAAAATGTTCAAAATAAAGATTTATCAAAAAAAGAAGTTATTGCGCATGTGAAAAACTATTGGGAAGGATTGCGTGGTGCAAAAATAAAATATGAGCCGGTAAATAAAAATGAAGTTGAACGACCAAAGCCAAGGAAAGTTCAGCTGAGTGATCAAGAAAATGAAGTCTTTGGCATGTGTCCTGTTGCCTCAGAAAAAACAGTTTGCTGTAACTTAATGACCATTGATGCTGTTCAAGGTTGTAGTCTAGGATGCAGTTACTGTAGTATTCAGACATTTTATTCAGATGGGAAAGTTTCAGTAGATAAAAATTTGGCTGAAAAACTTGCCAATATTCCTCTTGATCCAAGCAAAAACTACCATATAGGTTCAGGTCAGTCTTCTGACTCTTTAGTGATAGGGAATAAAGAGGGAGTATTAGATGCTCAATTAAAATTTGCTAGAGAAAACCCAAATATTATTTTAGAATTCAAAACAAAATCAAATAATATTTCACATCTACTAAAAACAGACCTTCCTGATAATGTCTTTGTTTGCTGGTCTTTAAATCCGCAATTGTTTATTGACCACGAAGAGCATGGTACTGCTAGTTTAAATCAAAGACTTCAAGCAGCAAAAGATTTATCAAGAAAAGGCGTTCTAGTTGGATTCCATTTTCATCCAATTGTCTACTACGAGGGCTATGAAGATGATTATAAAAATATTGTTAGAAAAGTGATGTCAATGTTTAAACCATCTGAAGTTGCTATGATTTCTATGGGAACACTAACTTTTATAAAGCCTGCTATCAATAAATTGAGATCAACAGGTTTAAAAAGTAAAGTGCTTCAAATTCCGATGGCTGATGCAGTTGGAAAGTCTTCTTATACAAAAGAAATTAAAAAAGAGATATTCTCGACTGTTTATGACCAATTTCAACCTTGGCACAAAGATGTATTCTTATATCTCTGTATGGAGGAAAGTTCAGTTTGGGAGTCAGTTTTTGGAAGTTATTACAAGGACAATGTTGATTTTGAGACAGCTCTTTTTGATAGTGTATCTGCAAAGATGAATAAACTAGAAATCGTATAATTTCAAAAAATAGTGTAACCTATTCATCTACAATTTTTAATTTTATTAATTAGGAGTTTATATGAATCAGTATTTGGCAGGTTTCATCTCTGCAATAGTTTTAACCACAAGTTTTTTTCTGTTCATAGGTGCAAAAAAGCGCTCTATCGATAATCTTACTGTTCAAAACATTACAATAGTTGACGAAAGAGGAAAAGTTGTCGGTAAAATCGGTAATAAAAAATCTAAATCTTATCTATGGTTAAAATCCTCAAAAAGTAAAAATGCTGATATTGAATTTTCGTCAAAAATGAACGGTGGATTTTTGAAACTTCGAAATTCTTTAGGCCAGGATGTCATTAGTATGGAGGCCGATAAAAAAAATGGAGGTGCAATAGTTTTAGCTGGGCGTGGTGGTATAACATCGCTAAAACTTGAGTCTGTTAATAATGAAGGTGGTCGAATGACATGTTTTAACTTACGCGGAAGTGAAACAGTGTATATGGGTACAAATAAAATTAATGGTGGTCAAATTAAAACGTATAATGGTCTAGGGCTAGAAACTGTTTTCCTTGGAACGGATCAAAATGATGCTGGTCTTCTAAGTGTGAATAATAATGCGGGCCTTTTCAGAGCAATGGTAGGTGTGGATAGAGGTGATAAGGGCCTACTTAATTCTGCTAATAGATAAAATATTAATTATTTTTTATAATTTTAATAATTGGAGTTTGAAATGAATCAATACTTACATGGGTTTATTACAGCAATTTGTCTTTCGGCAAGTTTTGTAATGTTTACAGCCTCGAAAAGTAACAACCTCGGTGATATTACTGTTAATTCAATTAAGGTTGTAGATAATCAAAATGGTGGCTATATCACTACATACAATAGACTAGGCGAGATAACTGCTTTTGTTGGAAGTGTCGAGGACGGAAGTGGTAAGGTTGCCTCTTACGACAAAAATAAAGTTCAATACTCAATTAAGAGAGTTGCGGATAAACAACGTAAGCAAAATGAGGAATTACTCAATCGAGTGAGAGAAAACGAAATAAGGACTATTAGTAGAGAAAATGATGTTTATGAAGCAAAGGAACTAATTTCTGAAAATAATGACTTAATTTATAGTCATTACGATGAATTATCAGCAGAAATTGATATTCGGATTGAGCTTTTCAGGAAGAAGCTACAAGAAAGAGAAGCTTTAATTGAAGAGGCAATTAAGCAATTATCAAATTTTGATGATGATATTAGGGACAACAAATCGATGATTGTTGAAAACACGCAAGAAATCCATCAAGCATTTGAGGCTATTATGGAGAATACCGAATCTTTCAGGCATACAAAAGAAACATTAACGAAAAGAATTATGGAATTATATGGTCCTTATTAAAATTTTAGTATCTAAATAATCATTAGTAATTAAAATGATAATCTTTCGATTTACAATTAATATATTTATATAATCTAATTATCATTTAGCTCGAAAGCTCGGCTCTTTAAGTGATATTAAGTACGAGGTTTATAATTAAATTAAACTTCGTTTTTTACACAATTTTTTAAATTACAGATTTATTGTAAAAGGAACTTGAACATGACTAAGGTCAACTATCTTAAATATTTACTAATATTTTCCATTATCATCTCTTTTAGTTTCTCTCAAGGTGGTCGTGATCTCACCGGTACTACTGTTGATGCCTATGCATTCAGGGCTGAAGGCGATAATCATACCACTGTTGAGCTTTCAATAAATGTGGTTTCTAATGATTTAAATTATGCAGATGGGGTAAAATTTGATTTTGGACAATCTCTTAATATTTTAGACGCTTACATCGCCTCAGATATGATGAGTAGTCAACCCGTGGTTGTTATCCAGGGACAAGAAGTGTTGTTTGGAGATTCTAGTTTAAGCAGCATTGGAATATTTCAGAGCGGTATGATTTATGATTTTATTGTTCATTTAGATGGAGAAGTCCAAGCACCAATAAGTATTAATTATACCGTTTATGATGATGGCTGGGCTCAAGATTTTTGTATTGGTGATCCTGAAACTGGAGAAAATAGCAATTGCGAACTTTGTGAAGACTATAATTGGGGGGTTGATTGTGATGGGAGCAACCTAACCTTTGTTGTAAACGCTGAAGGATCCGTCTTAATTGAAGCAATTGAAACTATTGAAGCTCCTAATCAGAGTCCAAACATTCTATCTCTAAAAGATATTGAAAATGACCAAGGAAAACAAATGATGCTCGCTTGGGAGCCTGGTGATTTAATTAATCTACCTTATTTTACAGAATTTAGTCTTTATCGCTACAGTGCGCATCCATCTGATTATATTTCAACAGGTAATGGTGTGTTTTATGGCGAGTATTTTTCTAGCCCAGGAACAGGCACGTCTCCAAATTTTGGAGAATTAATTCTGACGCGTGAAGATTCAGTGATAAACATAAATTTTGATCAGAACCCTCTACCTGTAAATGATGATTTTCAAGTTAGGTGGACTGGACAAGTTAATGCTCCAATTGCAGGACAATATAATTTTAGAACTCATTCCGATGACGGAGTAAGATTGTTTGTTGATGGTTCCTTAATCATTGATAGTTGGTTTGACTATCCGCCAACTTCAAATACTGGTTTAATAGAACTTAATGAAGGGCAGCATACATTAGTTCTTGAATATTATGAGAACGGCGGTGGTGCCATGTGTGATTTGTTTTGGACTGTTCCTGGCCAAGAAGAGTCTTTTGTAATACCCTCTGGAAATGATGTAATAACGAGTGACTTAGGTACTTGGGATTTCTTATCAGCAGTGCCATGGGTAGGTTACCAGCCTTATGCTGCTTTGGTAAATAATCTAGAAGATGGATTGCCTACCGCATTTAAAGTTGTCGCGCATACTGAAGATCCAAATGTATTTTTTCATTCTGAACCTATTTCTGGTAGATCATATGATAATATTGCTCCTCCAGCTCCGAGTGGTCTTCATGCAATCGGTGAAGCTGCAAATGTTTCCTTAACTTGGGATTCTTTCGATTTAGAAGATTTTAACTATTTTAACGTCCATCGAGGTCCAGATTCACTTTTTCAACCAAATTTCAGCAATTTTATTGGTTATTCAACAACACCAAATTATATCGATAATAATGCACCATCTAATACAGATTTGTATTACAAAGTAAGTGCCACAGATATGGGCGGTAATTTAGGCTCCGGCTCTCATTCCGCATATGCCTACATAGCAGTAAACCGTGCGCCACAGGCTTTTGATGTTGCTTTGATGCCTGCAGTTCCTGGTTTGGCAGAAGATATAACAGTTTCTTTCATTTTCTTTGACCCTGATGGTGACAGTGAAGTCAATACAACTATTAAATGGTTCAAAAATGACGAAGTAACTACATATTCTGGATTAACATTGCCAGCGGAAGCGACTACTTGTGGTGATGAGTGGTATGCTACAGTAATACCAAGTGATGGCACTTTTTTAGGTAATGAAGTGTCTTCAAATGTTGTTACAGTTTGTGGAATTAATACTGTACCTGTTTGGAGTCAAGATATACCAGTAATTCACATTCTAGAAGACTCTGATGATGTTCTTATAGAAATGTCAGGGTTTGTAAATGATACTGAACAGGCTATTTCCCAATTGGTCTTATCTGTTCAAGGAAACACAAATGAAGAAGTCGTTTCTGCCAGTTTTGATGGCACTAAGCTAGTCTTAGGTGCTATATCTGATGATTTCTTTGGTGATGCTATTACGACATTAACATTGAGAGCTGATGATGGGAATGATTTTTCTGAGGCATTTGTAGATGTAAGTATTGACCCAGTGAATGATAACCCTGTCGTTATTTCTTTTAATGGTCCTGCTAGTTTTAACGAGGATGAAAGTTTTGTTTTTGAGATATATGATTTTTCTGTAGATGACCCTGATAATGATATTGTTAACATGTCCTTATCGGTACTTAGAGGTGACAATTATACTCAATCGACTACGCCTGGCATGATTAGCACGCCGTTAAATTTTAATGGTCCTTTAACTGTAGATATTCAAATTTTAGATGGAAGTGGTGGCGCAGCAATTTACACCGTAGAAATGATTGTGAATCCTGTGAATGATCCATCTGTTCTTGTTACAAGCGGTTCTGATATCATTAACAATGGCCCGGCGACAGAAGAACAACCTTACAGTTTAACCATATCTTGGGAAGACCCAGATGGAACTGAAGATGTAGATGCGTATGAAGTCTCAGTCGGTGGTCCAGCAGGTGAATGGCTGGAAGTATCAAATATCTATGCATCAGGCAATGAATCAAATAAAATCTACAACGCAGTTCTTACTGGGACACCTGACGATTTTAACCTTTCGCAAAATGATGTTTCTTTTTCTGTTATAGATCGTTCAGAAGGGTTTGAGGAAAGCTTTATTGAGTATTATTATATCCCGATTAATGATGTCAATGATGCCCCAGGGATTGAAATATACACTGGTTCTACAGAACTGTTCGAAGATGAGGATTTAAGATTCTTTACAAGTGATTTTGTTGTTGACGACCCTGACAATAGTCCTATTGATTTTTCATTATCAATCCTAAATGGAGATAATTACACTACTGGATCAGATAATTCGTCAGTTATGCCAATTGAAAATTATAACGGTTCATTAGCGGTTAAAGTATTCATTAGTGATGGCGACAAAAGAGATTCTATTGTTGTCGATTTAAATGTAGTTGCAGTTAATGACCCCATCGTTTTAACTAATGTTGCTGATGGCCAAGCTGTAGAAGAAAGTTCTTTTTCGACATCAGTTACTTGGACCGATATTGATGGGTCTGACATAGAGAATTACAGTATCTCAATGGTCGGGAATGCTTCTGAGTGGCTTACTTTAGGCGCTGTAACAAAAGCGGAAGATGTTTTTGGAGTTATATTGTCTGGGACACCTGATGATGACAATTTATATCAAAATGATATTTCACTTAACATCATTGATAATTCAGAGGGTGAAGCAGTTGAAAAAAACGTCTATTTTTCTATTATTATAGATGCAGTTAATGACGCCCCTGTAGTTGCAAGCTATTCAGGAATCAGTGAAATTTATGAAGAAGAAAATTTTACAGCATCTATTTATGACTTTATTATTGACGATGTTGACAGTGATTTTCCATTTGACTTTACTTTGAATGCCGTGTCTGGATCTGCGTATGTGGTATCAGACGATGCTTTAACAATCACTCCAGCTTCTGATTTTGTAGGATCTCTTGACGTGAATTACTCTATTTCAGATGGTACAACATCGGTAGATTTTGTTTTGCCAATAACAGTTATGCAAGTTAATGATGCGCCCTCAATATCAAGGTATAACGGCGCCGGTTCCTTTGCTGAAGACAGCGAAATTACTTTTAGTTCTTCCCAGTTTGGTATTTCTGACCCGGATGGCATAGATCAAACATTTACAATATCCGTTCTGGAGGGGAATAATTATATTATTGTCGCAGATGGTGCTGGACTGAAACCTGTTGAAAACTTTAATGGATCTTTATCGGTTAGCGTTGTCGCAAAAGATCAAGATGGTGCATTAAGTAATGCGTTTCAATTTGACTTAGATGTATATGCTGTAAATGATGGGCCTATGCTAACAAATCTTGCCATAACACCGGCTGTGCCAACAATAGATGATAACCTATCTGTTAGTTATTTAACAGAAGATATTGACAATGATGCTGTAACAGTCACCATTAAATGGTATAAAAATGGCTTACTTGAAACATCTCAAACTGGCATTGTAGTTAATGCTTCAGCGACAGTTTGTAATGAGGAATGGTACGCTATAGTAACACCAAATGACGGAACTACTGATGGGGAAAGTTATACGTCAAACAGTGTAGAGATTTGCGGCGCTAATACCGAGCCAGTATGGTCTTGGAGTGAGCCTGTATTACTAGAAGAAGATGGTATCGTTGAGATTGATATGTACAGTAAAATGTATGATGCTGAACATGCTCCATCTCAAATACTTTACAGTGTAATTACCAATACTGGTAGTGATAAGGTTTCTGCTTCAGTTCTAGGTCAAGTGCTTACCTTGACAGCATTAGAATTAAATTATAATGGAGATGCTGCTTCTAATGTTACTGTAAATGCTTATGATGGCGGTTATAATGTTCCAGTAACTTTTTCTGTGAATATTACACCTGTAAATGATGCTCCTATAGTATCCAATGTCACATATTCTGTTGATGAAGGGAATTCTTATTTAATATCTAATTATAATGATGTAGATGGAAATAATTTAGAATTTCTAATCATAGATGAGCCAATACATGGTACATTGATTTTCGGTACAGACCAAACTTTTTCTTATGTTCATAATGGTAGTGAAACCACAATTGATAGTTTTAA
>Ga0209374_1000824_pt1 | contig 32735 bp, 30 predicted proteins | sample SaaInlLV_DNA_10m_FD_184683 | JGI IMG/M metagenome (GOLD analysis project Ga0209374, IMG submission 184683) | Marine microbial communities from expanding oxygen minimum zones in the Saanich Inlet - SI075_LV_DNA_10m (SPAdes) (version 2) | ecosystem: Environmental > Aquatic > Marine > Unclassified ... | reverse complement strand
CCTCCGGGAGGATTATTGATCGCTCTGAGTGGGGTCGGGCTTTGTCTCCAATAGCCGGCCGAAAAATACGCCTAATTCAAAGAGTAACCACATTGGAATGGCCAGCAGTGATTGTGAAATGACGTCGGGTGGGGTGAGTAACATCCCAAATACAAAGCACCCCAAAATTAAATAAGGCCGTTTGGCGGCTAGCGAATCTGCGGTCGTTGTGCCCGTCCAAATTAAGACCACCGCCACAATAGGCATCTCGAAAGCAATGCCAAAGGCCAGAAACAGCTTTAATACGAAATCTAAGTAGCTGTTGATGTCGGTCATCACTTGGACACTGTCGGGACCCACACTGGTGAAAAAGGCAAAGATCAGGGGGAAAACGACAAAGTAAGCGAACGCTGCTCCTGCGTAGAACAGCAGCACGCTAGAAGCTAACAGCGGAACCGCGATTCGCTTCTCCTTTTGGTATAACCCCGGCGCGATAAAACCCCATATCTGAAACAGAATGACTGGAATAGCGAGAAAAATCGCCAGCACTAGGCTGAGCTTAAAAGGGGTGAGAAAGGGCGATGCCACCCCGGTGGCGATCATAGTCGAACCTGCGGGCATTAGCGCTCGCAGCGGTGCCGAGACAAAACCGTAAATTTCGTTGGCAAAAGGGAATAGCACGACAAATCCAACGACGATGGCCAAGACGGCGCGTAATAAGCGGTCCCGCAATTCAGTCAAGTGTGCAATCAGTGACATGGGCGGATCTTGTTCAGCGCTGTCGTTCATGCGCTGCCGGCGTTATTTTTGCTGTTGTCGACTGAATGATCTGGCTCGTCAGAGGGGGGGGGTACCGAGTCATGATGGTCGGTGGTGTCCGTCGCAAGTTGTGTCAGAGACTGCACCTCTTGTTCAACGGAGCTCGATCCTGCTTTGAATTGTTGTTCGAGCGCTTGTGACTCGGTTTTGAGATTTTGCAAAATCTCGTCATTGTGCAACTCACGCCGTACCTCGGTTCTGATCTGGTCAAAACTCCGCCGAAAACGATTAACCCAAGCCAGTGTGGTTCTTACTGCACCTGGAAGTTGTTCCGGGCCGATGACCAAGAGGCCTACCACCCCAATCAACAAGAGCTCAGCAAAGCCAATATCGAACACGAACGGATGCTCCGGTTACGCGGGCGGCTTATCGTGATGGCTTTCCTCGCGTGCCGCAGTCGAGCCAGCAGAATCTGAAGGACTCTCCTCACGCTCAACCGAGGCGCTGACAGTTTCTGACTCGGGTGTGTCTTGCTTCATGCTGTCTCGAAAGCCCTTGATCGCGTTACCCAAATCGCCCCCAATGTTGCGCAACCTCGATGTCCCGAAGAGCATCACAACGATTGCAAGGATGATAAGCAGTTGCCAAATACTGATTCCGCCAAGACCCATAGTGTTTCTCCCTGTCCTTATGCCTCGTCTGAGGCGTCATTATGGCTGTTACGAGAGGCTTTTTCTGTGAGTCCTGATAGCCCCATTCTTTTATCCAGCACCTCTAGTACGGCCTTATGGTCAGCATCGAGGTGCGAGAGCATGACGAGTGTGTGAAACCACAGGTCCGCCACTTCGTTGATCAGCGCCGCTCGCTCGCCTCCTTGCGCCGTGTCTTTTGCCGCGAGGATCACTTCAGTCGCTTCTTCGCCGACCTTTTCTAAAATTTTGTTCAAACCTTGTGCATGCAAAGAGGCGACATAGGAACTGTCTGCTGCCGCAGTTTTTCGCGCTAGTAGGACTTTGTCTAGGGCTGTGAGTACGTCAGTCATTCACTGGTCCTCAGTTAGCTGCCACATATCATCGACGCACGAGTAAAAAAAACAAGTTCGGCGTCCGGTATGGCAAGCTCCCGTGCCATTTTGTTGCACCTGTAGTAAGAGTGTATCGCCATCACAGTCTAGTTTGATATCGATGAGTTCCTGAGTGCTACCAGAGGTTTCTCCCTTACGCCATAGGGCTTGCCGGGATCGTGACCAATAAATTGCCTGCCGTTGGGACAGTGTCAACGCCAACGACTCTGCATTCATCCAAGCAACCATCAGCACTTCACCCGTTTCATGATCTTGCGCGACGGCGGGGATAAGACCCTGCTCATTCCAGCGAGGGGTCATCGTTGTTGGGGTCTGAGCGTCAAGTGCTGTCATGTGAGTAGTATGCCAGAGGTCTTAAGGGGTTATCGGTGTCGCAAAACGATCGCACAGAGTAGGCAGCCGCCACCCAGAATCAGCCAGCCTAGCCCCTCGATCGACTGAGCAATGCCAAAACCGAGTGCCAACGCGCCCAGCCCGGTTAAGGGCAATACCCAACGCGGTGTCGCTGCAACCTGCACCGGTTGCTTTTTAGATTGTCGGAGTTGTGCCAGCACCAGATCGGGTAATAGCGGTAGCGACTCCAGTAGCGCCGGCGCATCCTCCTGCAATCGCTTGCTCACCGTCTGCAGTGAATATCGCTCTGAGACCCACTGTTCAAGGAAGGGCTTGGCGGTATCCCACAGATTTAATGCTGGATAGAGCTGCCTACCTAGCCCCTCGATATTGAGCAGGGTCTTTTGCAGAAGCACGAGCTGTGGCTGCACTTGCATATCAAACTGTCCCGCGGTGCGGAATAAGTTCACCACCATATGACCGAATGAAATCTCTGCCAGTGGGCGTTCGAATACCGGCTCACACAGTGTGCGCATGGCGGATTCAAATTCAGCGACCGGGGTATCGGCTGAGATCCAGCCACACTCGATATGAAGTTTGGCGCAGAGCCGATAATCTTGTTGAAAAATCGCGAGTAGGTTGCGTGCGAGGTAATACAGATCTCGGTCGTCGAGTTGACCGACAATCGCGCAGTCCACCGCAATATAACGGGGATCTTCCGGATGCGTGCAGTCAACAAAGATATTACCGGGATGCATATCCGCGTGAAAAAAACTGTCGCGAAATACTTGAGTGAAAAAAATCTCTACCCCACGCTCTGCAAGCAGTTTCACATCGACCTGCTTCGCGCGCAACGCCTCAATATCACTGATCGGGACGCCATAGATTCTCTCGCTGACCATGACTTGCTGAGTGGTTAATGGCCAGTGAACCGCGGGCACATAGACCAGATCACCGGCTTGAAAATGACGTTTTAACTGGGAGGCATTAGCGGCTTCACGCTGCAGATCAAGCTCGCCATGAATGATTCGCTCATATTCTGCCACCACTTCGACGGGTCTAAGCCGCCGGCCGTTGCGTGACCAACGAGCCAGCAGTGTCGCGACGTGGTGGAGAATTTTAAGGTCCTGAGCAATGGTCAGTTCAATGCCGGGACGCAAGACCTTCACGACAACATCGGTACCGTCTGCGAGACGCGCACCATGGACTTGTGCCACTGACGCAGCAGCCAGCGGATTCGCATCAAATTCGGCGAAGCATTCAGCAATGGGTTTACTCAGTGCGTGCTCGATACGCTCAATGGCTTCGTTGGCGGGGAAGGGGGCAACCTGATCTTGGAGTAATGCCAGTTCATCGGCGATATCGCGTGGCAACAAATCTCGGCGAGTCGACAACAGTTGTCCGAATTTAACAAAGACGGGACCCAAATCTTCTAATGCCCGCCGCAGCCTCTCCCCTCTGGGAGTATTTGTGGCGACCGACGACACGGGGAAAACGCGCAACAGCAAAACCAGTAGCCTCGGTCTTTGCGTTGGGGGTAAGAGCTGATCGAGTCGGTAGCGCGCTGCCGTGCGATAGAGCGCAATTAAACGCCTCATGCCTGCCCCCGCTTCTGCTCGACTTTGGCGCGTAATTTTTCGAATTTGCTTTGCACGCGATCGACTTGCATCGATAAGGACTGTACGGCGTCAAAAAAATATTCGAGCTCGGCTTTGGGTGGGGTCAAGCGCGCCTCTTCTAATACAAACTCCGAGACCTGTCGCCGTAAACTGGCGTGAGCGCCTTCTCCCCAGCGAAAAATGCGGCGCAGTGCTTCCGCAATTTGGTGACCCATGACGTCACCCAGTGTGTCGACTAACGGCGCCTCCCAATCGATATCCATGCGCGAAATAACCTGCTGCAGTGCAATGAGACTGGCGCTATTGCCTTCTAGCTCAATGCCGCTATTGATGAGGACTGCCGCGGGATCTTTCGAAGAGGCTAGTGATGCGAAGTCCTCGACTGTGCCGCGCACAAAAGCAGCCGTAGGTAGCTCACAGTGCGTTAAAAGCCTCGCCTCGGTGCCAGAAGTGATGTCGAGATAGACCGTCAAATCAAAGGTTGTGACCTCGACACCCAGCACGGTTCCAGCAAGCTCAGCGAGCTCGTCATGCGAGGTGGGCGACAACGCAATGGCCTGGTTAAATGCCCGTTCGATACCCGCAAGCGCTGCGCTTAATAACGCAGGGTCGTGCTGGGTCACGCTTTAAAACCTTGATGGAGCGCCACGACGCCCCCTGTCATATTGTGGTACCGGCAATTGGCGAACCCTGCTGTCTCCATCATTTCCAGAAGCGTTTCTTGATCTGGGTGCTGGCGGATAGATTCTGCCAAATAGCGATAGCTTTCTGCATCCTGTGCTATCAGTCGGCCCATCGCAGGTAATATTTGAAACGAATACTGATCGTATAGTTTGCCCAGCAGTGCTGAGGTCGGCTTGGAAAACTCCAACACCAGCAACCTGCCGCCTGGCCGTAAAACACGTAGCATAGAGCGCATCGCCATGGCTTTATCGGTGACATTACGCAGACCGAAAGCAATGGTAATACAGTCAATACTATTGTCGTCAAAAGGCAATTGTTGCGCGTCCGCTTGAACGACTTGGACATTACCGGTCGCGCCTTTGTCGATGAGCCGGTCGCGTCCCACGGTTAGCATTGCCGCGTTGATGTCCGCCAAAATAACTTGGCCCTCAGGCCCCACTAAGCGAGAAAATTTGGCCGCTAGATCTCCTGTGCCGCCAGCGATATCTAAAACCGTTTGCCCCGGCCGCACGGCACTGAGTTCAATGGTGAATCGTTTCCAAAGGCGATGAATGCCCCCCGACATGAGATCGTTCATTAGGTCATAGCGCCCCGCAACGGAATCGAAGACGCCCCGCACCATGCCGGCCTTATCGCCCCGGTTCACCCGGCTAAAACCAAAGTCGGTAGTGTTGTCCTCGTCGTGAGACGCGCTGGTGGTGTCGTTTGTCATATCCGGGTGCTCACTGTTGCCCTGTGGCAACTCCGTTAACGGACCGGCCAGTGTACCTGAGCAGCGAGTGTCTGTTCAGGGCTGAAAATGTAGCACTTGTGAGTCCGCATCCCTAGATTTCCCGGCCGCGGCAAGCTGCTGCAAGTATTGATGCCAATATTGGTCCTGCTGTTCGGCCAGATCGCGCAGGTAGGCCCAGCTATATAGGCCCGAGTCGTGTCCGTCATCAAACGTGATTTGCGCCGCATAGTGTCCGACGGGCGCAATCGCCACAATTTCTACCGATGATTTGCCAGTCTGCAAGACCTCTTGCCCAGCGCCGTGGCCTCGCACTTCTGCGGAGGGAGAAAAAACACGCAAGTATTCTGCGCTGAGTTCGAACGCCGCACTATCGTCAAACGTGAGTTCGAGTTTTCTCCGACTGCGGGCGTAATGCAGTCGGGTAACGCGTTGCGGTGTTGTGACGCTCATGGCGATTCCCGTTTCAGCAGTAACGTATCCATATTCGCTTGTGCCGCTTTAGAGCGGGCACGCGCTATTTCAGAGCGGCTCGCAAAAGGCCCCATGGTGACCCGATACCAGCGACCGTTATCTCCGTTAGTGAGTTCAACCGCGGCCTCTAGTCCCAGTAACGCGAGCTCACCCCGCCGCCGATCGGCATCTTCCTCCTGCCTGAAAGAGCCTACTTGCAGTAGGTAGCCAGCAGTATGGGTGCCACCAGCGGTCAACTCAGCTGGCTCAATGTCAGGCGTTAAATCGATTTCCTCATTTGGTAAAACCGTATCAAAAACAAAGCGGGGTGCGGGCTCAACAACCGTGGTGGGTGCCGGCATTGTTTCTATTGCCAGGTTGGGGTCTGGTTGCGCTAACCAATGGTTAATGCTGAGCGTCGCCATTACCCCGGCTAGCGCGCCCGCCATTGCACCGTGGAGATGCGCTTTGGTGAGTGTCGGCGGCGTCTTGTGAGTCTCGTGCCCGGCGTTATGGCGCGTTGCAGCGGATTTGGGCTTTGGTTTTTGTGATGATCTCGCCATGATTACATTGACTCAGGCGCCGAGACACCCAGTAGATCAAGCCCGCTAGCAATGACTTGCTGGGTTGCCGCGACCAGCGCGAGTCTCGCAAGAGCGGTGTCAGGTGCTGCGTCGAGAATCTTGTGCGCATTGTAGAAGCTGTGAAAGTCAGCGGCGATTTGGCGAAGATAATTCGCCACATCATGTGGCTCAAGTCGTTCAGCGGCAGCGACAACCACATCGGGGAATCGGGCGAGGTTGATGATGAGTCCTAGTGTCTCTGGCTCAGTCAGGCTGTCAACGTGAGGCAGCCCGGCCATGGCGCCTTCGTCGCCTAATAATGCCTCTGCTTTGAGAAGCAAGCTGGCGCAGCGTGCGTGCGCGTACTGAATGTAATAAACCGGATTTTCGTTACTGCGCGCAAGCGCTAAGTCGATATCGAATGTCAGTTGGGAGGTCGGCGCTCTAGCGACTAGGAAAAAACGCGTGGCATCACACCCAACCCACTCGATGAGGTCCCGCAGCGTCACGTAGCTGCCCGCACGCTTCGATAGTTTGACCTCACTGCCATCTCGCATCACCGTCACCATTTGGTGAAGCACATACTCCGGCCATCCCTTTGGGATATTTACGTCGAGGCCCTGTAACCCGGCTCGGACCCGAGTGATGGTACTGTGATGATCGGCACCTTGCTCATTGATGACACGCTCAAAGCCGCGTTGCCACTTGTCATGATGGTAAGCGACATCGGGTACGAAGTAGGTATAACCGCCATCGCGCTTGCGCATGACCCGGTCTTTGTCGTCGCCAAAATCAGTCGTTTTGAGCCATAGTGCCTCTTGATCTTCATAGGTGTGACCATTGTCCTCCAATGCCCTCACGGTTGTCTCAACGGCCCCTGACTCGTAAAGCGAGGACTCTAGAAAGTAGCGGTCGAACAGGACCGAAAATGAGCGCAGGTCTTGATCTTGTTCACGACGGAGGCAGGCAACGGAAAATGCCTGAATAGCGTCAAGGTTATTCAGGTCGCCATCCGCAGTAATGGTGCGATCGGCAGCATGCACGGTATCGCCCGCTTGATAAGCAGTGGCAACATCCTGAATATATTCGCCGCGATACCCGTCTACTGGCCATTCTGGATCCTCGGGGCCTTTGCCTTTCGCCCGGGCCTGAACTGACAGCGCCAAGTTATTAATCTGTTGTCCAGCATCGTTGTAGTAGAACTCTCGCTGAACCGACCAACCCGTCGCGGTGAGCAGGCGTCCGAGAGAATCTCCAATGGCTGCACCCCTGCCGTGGCCAACATGAAGAGGCCCGGTTGGGTTGGCCGAGACAAATTCCACCTGTACTCGCCGCCCGCGGCCGATGTCACAGCGACCATATTGATCCTTGGCTTCCAAGATGGCGCCGATGACAGCGGTGTGCTGACTGGCCCTAATAAAAAAGTTAATGAACCCAGGTCCAGCAATATCGGTCCGCTCAATCAGCGTGTTATCGGGCAGTGCGGCAATCAGTTGTGTCGCTAGATCTCTCGGTGGGATTTTTGCTTGTTTGGCTAATACCATGGCGATATTGCAGGAGAGGTCGCCATGCGCGGTATCTTTTGGGTGGTCGATTTGTGGCGCGACATCAGGCATGACCGGCAGCACGTCCTCCGCAACGAGTTTTTGTAACCCTGAAGTAATCAGCGTAGCCAGTTCAGATTTCATGGTCGTCCTGTCAAAGTTATGTCCTGCTGCGCGGGTTGCACGGCTCGCCGCACATTATCGCCGACCCACTGGGCTTGCTCCAGCCAAGGAATTCACAAGGCTTCATAGGGGTCGATATCGACTGACCAACTGAACTGGTGCGGACGTGATCCCAATTCTGCCTGAGAGACGAGTGCGGCAACAGTATGCGCTAATGCGGGCCGCGTTTTGGCAGTGATAATCAGTTGGCTGCGGTAGCGATTTTTACGTCGCGCCATTGCCGCGGGCAGTGGCCCAATGTAGTGGGCCTCAATGGCCGGTGTCCCCTCCTTCAATGCGCGAAGAAAGTCCAGGCCTTCTTGTTTGCTGTGGCTGTCACACCGGATGACCGCGAGGGCGCCGTAGGGTGGTAAACGGGCCTGTGCTCGCTGCCTCAGCAGGTCGGGGAGTAAGCTATGGTAAGGCGCGTCAAGCCCCCGTATTAGCGGGTGCTCGGGTTGTCGAGTCTGAATAATGACCTGTCCCGGTTTGCGGTCCCGACCAGCTCGGCCAGCGACTTGGGTTAACAGCTGCAGTAGCCGTTCTTCGCCACGAAAGTCGGGGCTGAAGAGCAGCGCGTCTGCATCGACGACTGCCACCAATGTCACGTGGGGAAAGTGGTGACCTTTGCTGAGCATTTGGGTGCCAATCATGAGAATAGGGTCAGCGCTGGCGAGTTGATCGATCAACTCTGGTATCGCAGCTTTGCTGGTCACCGTATCACTATCGACTCGAACCACTGGGTAAGTCGCAAAGCGTTCAGCCAGGAACGTCTCCGTCTGCTGTGTGCCAACACCCGTGCCGACTAAGCGCCTACTGCTGCAGGCAGGGCAGTGGCTCGGGAGGGGATTACGGCGGTCACAATGATGGCAATGTAGGGCCGGGGGTATTTTATGGAGTGTCATGCGTGCGTCACAATCGGGACAGTCACTGCTCCAGCCACAGTCATGGCACAACAACGCATTGGCAAAGCCACGGCGATTGAGAAAAACCAGTACCTGCTCCCCGTTAATCAATGCTTGCTCAATGTGACTGATCAATTCGGCAGATAATCCAGCGGACAGCTCTAACCCACTGATGTCTATGAGGCGTTGCTCTGGCAGTTGGCTGTTACCGGCACGTTGAGAGAGCACGTGGCGTTGGTAGCGCTGCTTTTCAGCGTTATGCCAGCTTTCCAGACTCGGTGTGGCGCTACCTAACAGAATGTTACATCCCTCAAGCTGAGCACGTTTAATGGCGACATCTCTGGCGGAGTAACGCAGCCCATCTTGTTGTATGAAAGCGGCGTCATGCTCCTCGTCGACCACAATCAGACCCAAGCGGTTCATCGGGACAAATACGGTAGATCGTGTTCCTAAAATGATGGCGGCATGGCCGTGACGTGCGGCGGCCCATGCGCGATCTCGCGCTGCGTCGCCAATCCCAGAGTGCAAGGCAACCACAGGGGCCTCGAACCGCGCTTCGAACCGCGCTAGGGTTTGTGGTGTCAGTGCAATTTCTGGCAGTAACACGAGGGCCTGCCGACCTTGATTAAGGCAGGTGGCAATCGTTTGGAGATAGACCTCGGTTTTACCGCTACCCGTAATGCCATAAAGCAGGTGAACCTGGAAGTGATTTAAAGACGACCGCACGCTATCGATCGCCGACTGCTGCTCCGGGTTGGCAGGCAAGGGGGCGGTTTTTGTCTGCCATGGCTCAGGTTGGACGATTTCACAGGTTTCGACGAGGTCTTTTTCGATCAGTGCATTGATCACCGAACGCTGAAAACCCAGTGCTCTGGCTTTGTCCAGTTTTAGGGGGCCTGTTCGCAATAAGTCGATCAAACTCGCTTGTTTTGGCGCGCCATGGGGGGTGTTGGGTGCCAAACCGCATCCCCGTAGGGTGAGTTTAATACCGGGACTCCCCAGGGGACGCTCGGGATGACCCCGCCGTTCACCGGGTGACAGCGCCAAGGGCCACACCTCACCGACCGGATGCTGATAGTACTCGGCCGCCCACTGCACTAACTGGTTCAGTGACGTTGAATAAAGTGGTTTGGTATCCAAGACAGCGGCGCAGTGACGCAGTCGTGCCGAGGGTAGGTCAGATGTTCTGGCTTGACTCACCACGATGGCAACTAATGTGCGATGACCAAAAGGGACGCGCACTCTGCTTCCGGGCTCAATGTTGCCCGACCATCCTTCCGGTGGCAGATAATCAAATAGCCGCCTCAGTGGTGTCGGAACAGCACAGCGCCAGATCGTTTGATCGTGGGGGATGTTTAGGGCGGTGTCGGGCAAGCTGGACTCAATATGCTTCTTAATGGCCTCTAGTGTACTAAAGCGAGGGAGTGGGCGTATTCCATGTTGCTATCGGTGGAGGCTCTGGTATTATCCGCCCTCTTTTTTACACCCAACAAGATTAATGGAGGTTGGCGTGAAAGCTGATATTCATCCACAGTATGGCGAAATAACGGCTCGGTGTAGCTGTGGTAACGAGATTAAGACCCGGTCTACCTTGAGCGAGGACATCTCTTTGGATGTTTGTAGCCAGTGCCACCCCTTCTATACCGGTAAGCAGAAGATTGTTGATACAGGTGGTCGAGTGGACCGTTTTAACAAGCGATTCGGCGGGCGTAGCCTCTCGAAGTGAGCGCAGGATTGCATTAAAAAGCCGGTTTTTCCGGCTTTTTTTTGGCTTAAAAAATCCCTTCGAGCGTTTCAGTATCGATTGGCTCGCTCGCATTGTTACCCCAGTCCGGCAGTGACTCCTCCAAAAAATACTCCATGACGCTATTGCTGGGATTGCCTTGCACTCTCAAACCGGAGTCCCGATCGACGCTGAGTCGCACAATACCGGGTGGCATAGGGGCATCGGGTTGGGGTGCCGGCAAGGCCTCGCGCATGAAATCAATCCAAATGGGCAGGGCGGCTGTGCCACCGAATTCTCTTCGGCCCAGCGGGCTGTAGTCGTCGAATCCCAGCCAAGTAGTCGTGACTAAGTCACCGTTGAATCCAGAGAACCAAGCATCTCTTGGTCCGTTAGTGGTGCCGGTTTTACCGCCAATATCGGTTCGCTCCAGCACTTTCGCTCGGCGACCCGTGCCGCGCTGTATGGCCTCTCGTAAAAAGGAAGCGATGATGTACGCCACTCTCGGATCCATGACGCGAGTCGCAGCGCGCACCTCTGGCACAGCGGTGCCTAAAATATCCTCCATGCGGGTCATCTCGTCATCTGCTAGCTGAGTATTCGTGCACTCGGGACAGGCCACGAGAGGATCGGCGGCGTAAAGGATGTCGCCTTTCGCATTCTCGATACGGTCGATAAGCCAAGGTTCTACTTTGAAGCCCTCGTTTGCGAGAATGGTATAACCCGTCGCGATATCAAGAGGCGTGAAGGCATGAGTTCCTAAAGCCAGTGTGAGGTTTGCCTGCATGCCTTCGGTATTGAAGCCAAGCCCCTCCACAAAGTCGATAAAGGTCCTCACCCCCACGCGCTGTAATACCCGAATGGAGACTAAATTACGCGAAAACGCGAGCGCTTCCCGCAACCTAGTGGGGCCATAGAATTTACCGCTGTCGTTCTCAGGGCGCCAAATCTCTGCCGCCGCTAGGTTGTCCAGAACGACTGGTGCGTCGTTGATCACGGTCGACGGGGTGATGCCCCGAGTGAGGGCGTTGGCATAAAGAAACGGTTTGAAGTTACTGCCTGGTTGTCGCCGCGCTTGGGTCGCGCGATTGAATTTAGATAATTCGAATCCCATGCCACCGACCAGCGCGCGAATGGCACCATGCTTTGGGTCCAACGACACTAATGCGGATTGCGCTTTCGGCACTTGCGTAAGGCGCCATTGCCCCTCGACCAAACGAACTCGGATTAAATCTCCTGGGGCGAGTAAATCGGCGGCGGTTTTTTCAGGTACAGCGGTTTGATTGATTGAGCGGTAGCGGCGTACCTTGGCAAGATTGTCCTGCCACGGGACTAAAATGGCGTCGCCAGACTTCATGAGGGCGGACGCACCGTTCTCGCTGACCTCGGTCACAATAGCGGGCGGTAGTTCAGCGATCGTGGGCATCGCGCGCAGTGCTTCGTGCCAGCGGGCCAGCGTTTCTCCCGCGGTCTCCCCTTCACGCGGGGCTAAGCGGCGCTCAGGTCCCCGCCATCCGTGGCGCCAGTCGTAGGTGCGCAAACCTTTTAGCAGGGCATCGTGTGCGGCTTGCTGCATGTCTGCGTCGATCGTGGTGAAGACCACATATCCATCGTTGTAAGCCGCATTGCCAAAACGCTCAACCATCTCCTGACGGACCATTTCGGCTACATAATCGGCGTCCACCTCAACGACCTGACCAAAAAAACCGGCGCTCACGGGCGTGTTGCGTGCCGCGATCTTTTCGGCTTCTGTGATCTTGCCTAGGCTCGCCATCCGGCCCAATATCCAGTCCCGCCGAATTTTGCCTTTATCCGGGTTGCTCAGGGGGTTATTGCGGGAGGGAGCTTTGGGTATGCCGGCCAGCATGGCATGTTGTGGCAGGCTGAGGTCGGCAAGGGATTTGCCGTAGTAGGTTTCGGCTGCCGCTTCGAATCCGTAGGCACGGTGCCCCAAGAACACGCGATTGACATAGAGCTCAAAAATCTCAGCTTTAGACAGCGTTTGTTCGATTTCTAACGCCAGCAAAATTTCGTTGAATTTGCGCAAGAAGGTTCGCTCAAGAGAGAGAAAGTAGTTGCGCGCGACCTGCATGGTGAGCGTTGAGCCCCCGCTGCCTTTTTTACCGGTAAGCACCAGTTCTGATATGGCCCTGCCTAGGCTTAGCGGCTCGATACCGGAATGGCTGAAAAAGCCATCATCCTCTGCGGCGAGCAGTGCGTCGATAAAGCTTTGTGGGATTTGGTCAAATTGGAGTGGTTTTCTTTTTTGCTCCCCAAACTGGCCAATCAGCGCGCCCTCTCTGCTGACGACCCGCATGGGCGTTTGCAGGGTGATATTGCGCAGCGTATCGGCTTCGGGCAGATTAGGGCTCAGGTAAAGGTAGAGGCCTGCTAACCACCAAACTCCTACGCTGGCGAGTAGCGCCGCGTATTGCATGAGTTTTCTGGCTTTTACCACGCTGGGATCTCCGAGCCGTTAATGCCAAGATAAGCCGTTCGGCTGTCCATGACAGGGGCCGCCGAGCAAGTGGTGAAACTATAAGGGAAACCCACTGGCGCTTCTGTAGGGTTTTCACATTGCACACGGTATTAAGTGACCTTTTACCGATTCTGGTTGGGCTTAAATTCCAAATCGCGGCGTGTTAGGGTGGCTTTGATACTTTAGCTCTGGATTGGGCTATCGACACACTCAAAGGATTGAATCGTGTTGACAAAACTAGGCTTTGCCAAGATGCCCCCACTGGTGGGCATTGATATCAGCTCGACGACGGTAAAACTGTTGGAGCTAAGCCGCAAAGGCGTCGATTATTGCGTAGAAAGCTACGCTGTCGCGCCCCTTCCCCCTGAAGCCGTTATTGAGAAAAACGTCAATCGTACCGAGCTCGTCGCGGAGGTCATTCGTGACTTAGTGGGTCGTTCTGGCACCAAGGCTCGGCGTGCGGTAGCTGCGGTCTCGGGCTCAGCGGTCATTACCAAAACCATTGCGATGCCAGCGGGACTGTCTGAGGAGGATATCGAGGCGCAGCTGATTTTAGAGGCTGATCAGTACATTCCCTATCCGTTAGACGAAGTGACAATAGATTTTGAGACGTTAGGGCCGATATCAGGCCAAGACAATCACGTTCACGTTTTGCTGGCTGCCTGTCGTCAAGAGACTATTGAATCTCGTGTTGGTGCTCTAGCGATAGCAGGGTTGACGCCGGTCATCATGGATATCGAGGTGTTCGCTCGGGAGCGCGCAATGACCCTGCTCTCTAGCCAGCTGCCGGAGGGTCAGCATCACGCTATTGGCATGGTGGATATTGGCGCCAGTATGACGACGCTGTCGGTCTTTGCAGGCGACGAATCGATTTATACCCGAGAGCACTTATTTGGTGGTATGCAGCTGACAGATGACATTATGAGTCGCTACGGACTCTCTTTCGAAGAAGCCGGTCGTGCGAAGAAGCAGGGCGGTTTACCGGATGGTTGTGAACCTGACGATTATGACGAGGCGGTGTTAGCGCCTTTCCTGGAGGCAGTTGAATCGCAAATCAGTCGTTCTCTCCAGTTTTTCTTTTCCTCGAGCGAATATGCTGAGCTTGATTGCATCGTCTTGTGTGGCGGCGTCGCGGTGATGGAGGGCCTTGCAGAACGAATCTCAAAACGCCTATCTACCCCCACCATCATTGCCAATCCTTTTGCAGGTATGTCTGTGGCTGCACGTGTCAACGCACAAGCGCTGGCAAGAGACGCGCCAGCGATGATGGTGGCCTGCGGTTTGGCGATGCGGAGACTCAGTGATGGCTAATATCAACTTGTTGCCTTGGCGTGAGACGCGTCGCCAAGCGCGTCGCCAGCAGTTTTTGACTGGCCTGTGTGGGGCCACGCTCTTCGCTGTGCTGTCAGTCTGGCTTTGGGATGCGGTAGTCAGCGGTCAGATCGCTCATCAAGAGACGCGTAACCGGAAATTGACCACCCAAATAAAACTGCTTGATCAGGAGGTCGCTGAGATCAGAGATTTGCAGCTCAAGCGCAATCGTCTGATAGATCGTATGAGGGTGATACAAGCGTTACAGGGCAATCGGCCAGTCATTGTAAGGCTGTTGGATCAGCTGGTCCGAACGGTGCCCGAGGGGGTTTTTTATACTTCACTGCAAACCGATGCTCAGGTCGTCTCTATTGAGGGCATTGCTGAATCCAATAACCGAGTCTCTAGTCTCATGCGCCGTTTGGAGGCGTCGCGTTGGCTGCAAGCGCCGAGCTTAGATGCGGTGCAGGCAACCCCCGACTACGGCACACAGGCGACCCACTTTACGCTGTCAGTGGGCATTGAGCTGCCAGAAGAAGCCGTTGAGCAACCGTTATGAATCGAACAGACCTGCTCCGCACACTGCGAGAGTTTGATCTGGCTGAATTGGATCTGACTGCCCTTGATTTTGACAATTTTGGTAATTGGCCCGTCTGGGCAAAAGCATTGGCAATGGCATTGCTATACAGCGTGACGATCGCCATCGGGTTTTATCTTCATATTGGAGACGTCCATCAGCAGTTGGCCGATGCCGAGCGATCAGAACAGGAATTGAAGCAGGCATTTGAAACCAAAGCATTTGAAGCCGCTAATTTGGATCTTTATAGGGCGCAATTGATAGAGATGGAGACGCGCTTTGGTGTTTTAGTGTCGCAATTGCCTTCTCAGACCGAGGTTCCAGGCTTGCTCGAGGACATTACGGGTAAAGGTGAGCTGAATGGTCTTCGTATTAATCGTATTGATCTTTTAGATGAGCAAACACAAAATTTTTATATTGAGTTGCCCATTGCTATTGAAGCCACCGGCTCTTATCACGACTTAGGCGCGTTTATTTCTGGTATGGCGAGCTTGCCTCGTATTGTCACGTTACACGATTTTCAGATCCTCGGAGACGACGCCAGCGCGCCCCTACTCGAGATGAAAATCCGCGCAAAAACTTATCGTTATCGGGAAGACGACGATGCGGGATAATCGCCTTGCGCCGCTTCGTCTCGCGATCCGAGCGGTGTTGATGGCCGCGGTGTTGTCGGCTTGTGCAGACCGCAGTTTCACCGACTTAGACGACTTTATGGATGAGAAGCGAGCGCTGCCGGGCGGTGTTGTTCAACCCATTCCTACCTTTGAAGCTTACGAGGCGTTTGCCTATGCGGCGGCGACTTTACGCAGTCCATTTGATCGGCCCATGAACGCCCGGCAGCTCGCGGCCTTATCGGCGCCCACGATGGTGCGCCCTGATGAGAACCGGACAAAAAATTATTTGGAGCGCTTTTCGTTAGACACCTTGACTATGGTGGGCACTTTGCAGCGAGACAACTTTAATTGGAGTTTGATCAAGGACCCGGAAGGCAGGATCCACCGGATTCAGCTCGGCAGTTTTCTAGGCCGTGATCATGGTCGTGTTGTTGAAATGGGTGACGCTTTTGTTGTGGTGACCGAAATCGTCTCGGATGGAACCGAGAATGGCTGGGTGGAGCGACCCAGAACAATTGAGCTCACAGGGATGTGAGCGAAGGAGATAACGCAATGGAAAGCGCAGCCAGAAGAGGGCGATCTTTACCGGTGCTGAGGGGGTTGAGTTACGTGTTTGGCTGCCTGTTGCTGTGTGTGACGGCAATGTCAGCAGAGTCTGCGATACTGGAAAAAATTGCCTTCACACCTCAGCCTGGGTCTCAGCTTGCGGTGACGTTAACGTTCGATCAGCCCTTTTTAGCGGAGGTCGACAGTTATGCTATCGAGAAGCCTGCCAGAGTGGTGTTGGATTTGCCGGGTACTCGTAGCATGCTGGGAGAAAAGCGGTTCAAGCTTCCGCAAGCCAACGCCACCAGTGTGTTAGTGCTCGAATCCGAAGACCGCACCCGCGTGATCATCAATCTTGTTGAGCTACTGCCGTTTCACACGGTGGTGTCGGGTGACCAGCTGACACTGCAGCTGGGCGGGGAGGTCGAGGCGGTCGACGTGGATGCGCAGGACACCAGTCGTATCTTGCAAACCGATGTTGACCGAGTCGAGCGAGTGGTCTCGGAAATAACAGATCTGGCGTTTCGGCGATCGGCTGAGGGCGAGGGTTTATTGGTGCTGAGCTTAAGTGATCCGGGCGTCACGGCGAGCGTGTTCAGCGAAGGCGGCAATATCACGCTGCAGTTTCGTCACACGGGTGTCCGGAAATCGCTGATTCGGCGTTTTGACGTGACTGATTTCGCAACGCCAGTACAGGGCATCGAAGTCAATACGACCGAGCAAGGCACCCGGCTGACGTTACGTGCAACTGGTCTATTCGATTATCTAGCTTACCAAACGGGCAATACCTACACCCTTGCCGTAACGGGGCTCAACGAGGAGGAGCAGCGGGATCGTCTCAATCAGTTTGATTATGCGGGTGATCGTATCTCGCTCAATTTCCAAAGTATTGAGGTCCGGTCGGTACTGCAGCTGATTGCTGATTTCACTGGGCTAAATCTTGTGGCCTCAGACTCTGTGGAGGGGAGTATTACGTTGCGGCTAGATGATGTCCCCTGGGATCAAGCGCTTGATTTGGTGCTCAAAACTCGCGGTCTCGACAGTCGCCAGATAGGTAATGTGTTAATGGTGGCGCCCACCCAAGAGCTGGCTGAGCGGGAGCGCCAGGAAATTGAAGCCAATAAACAAATAGCAGAACTCGCGCCCCTGCAATCAGAATTTATTCGTATCCGCTATGCAAAGGCGAGCAATATTGTCGGGCTGTTTCAAGCGGGTTCAGAAGAGGGGGGGGCCTTAATTTCTGAGCGGGGTTCGGTGGTCGTGGATGATCGCACGAACTCGATTGTTGTCACGGATACCAGCGCCAAGCTGGCGGAGATCAGAGCGCTGATTGAGCAGGTCGATATTCCTATCCGTCAGGTCATGATTGAGGCGCGCATAGTGATTGCATCTTCCAATATCAATGAGCAACTTGGCATCCGCTGGGGAGGGGGTTACCTCAATGCAGGATCCGACCGGTTTACCTCGGTAGCAGGGGATACCGCCAGTGTGACGAGCCTCAACAATCAGTTGATCGGAGGCGCTAACCCGATTGCCATGCCCACCGCGCCGCTGGTCGACTTGGGCGTTGCTGAGGCGACATCAGGGTTTGCAGTCGGGTTTACTTCCACTGACCTATTTCTCACTGCCGAGCTGTCAGCGCTGGAAGCCTCCGGCGAGGGTGAGGTGGTTTCGCAACCAAAGGTGATTACTGGTGATAAACAGAAGGCCAGTATAAAGTCGGGAACTGAAATCCCGTATCAAGAGGGAGCCGCGTCGGGCGCCACGACAACGGCGTTTAAGGAGGCGGTTTTGAAACTGGATGTGACACCGAATATCACACCGGATGATCGCATCTTGCTCGATTTGATTGTCAATCAGGATTCGGTGGGTGCGTTGGTACCGAGTGGTAACGGTGGATTTATTCCCACTATCGATACCACGGAGCTGACAACGCAGGTGCTTGTCGGGAACGGTGAAACCGTGGTGTTGGGCGGTGTCTTTAAAAATGAAGAACTGGTTAAGGTTGCAAAAGTCCCGCTGCTTGGCGATATTCCCTATCTCGGCAACTTGTTCAAGAGCACTGCCAACACACAACAAAAAACGGAAATGCTCATTTTTATTACGCCTAGAATTTTGTCAGAAGCCTTGGTGAACTGACGGTGCTCGATAGCACTAAAGCCTTCCGGCTTTTTATGGTGGGCCCTATGGGCTCGGGAAAATCGACTGTGGGTCGGCATCTGGCAGGATTATTGCGATGCCCCTTTATCGACTCAGACGTAGAAATTGTGGCTCGTTCTGGTGCCGACATCCCCTGGATCTTTGACGTGGAGGGTGAGGTTGGGTTTCGACGCCGTGAAAGTGCGGTGCTTCAAGATCTTGCTCAGCGCCCCCAGGCGGTGATTGCAACCGGCGGCGGCGCAGTGGTGAGTGAGGAAAATCGCACATTGATGTCGAACTCGGGATTGGTGGTCTACCTTGATGTGAGTGTCGAGCAGCAAAGGAAAAGAACAGGGTCAGGCGAAGGCCGCCCCTTGCTACAATGCGGTGACCGCGCGGAGACGCTTGCGAGGCTGATGGCAGAGCGAGCGCCGCTGTATCGCGCGCTGGCAGACGTCATAGTGTCTGGGGGGTCAGGCAACGCCAGAAAAGTCGCTAAGCAAATCCAAGCGCAATTGGTCGAGCGCAATTTGCTGCCTTCAAGCCCCTCATGATGATTATTCGAGAGCGATCCATCGATGTCGGAACAGTTTCATACAGTAGACGTTAATCTTGGTGCCGATGGCGGAAGCCATAACGGCAAAGATCGTAGTTATCCTATTGCCATTGGCAAAGGGCTGTTGACTGACAGGCGTCTGTGGGCGGAGGTGATTGGTTCGCGAGGCGTGGTATTGGTTACCGACGACCAGGTCGGTCCGCTCTACGCAGAACGTTTACTGTCGGCGCTACCAGCGCTTGACCGACTAACACACATTACCTTGCCTGCCGGTGAGCAGCACAAATCGATGGCCTCAGTGCAGCAGATTTTAGATGCCGCACTGGCGGATCGGCACGAACGCCAAAGTCTTTTTGTGGCCCTTGGTGGCGGTGTTGTCGGCGATATGACCGGATTCGCCGCATCGATATTTTTACGTGGCGCGGACTTTATTCAGATACCGACGACCTTGCTGGCTCAGGTGGATTCTTCGGTAGGCGGTAAAACGGGGGTTAACCACCCCATGGGCAAAAACCTGATCGGCGCTTTTCATCAACCCGAACACGTCATCATCGATCTCGACACCTTGTCCACTTTGCCGGATCGAGAATATGCCGCAGGACTGGCTGAGGTCATTAAGTACGGTCTGATTCGTGACGCCGCTTTTTTTCACTGGTTGGTGGCTCAGGTCAGTGCGTTGCAGGCGCGTGATATACCGACTTTGGCATCGGCCATTGAGCGCAGTTGTGCGATTAAAGCCGCTGTTGTGATGGAGGATGAGCAGGAGCGAGGCGTGCGAGCCCATTTGAATTTTGGACATACTTTTGGGCATGCGATTGAGCGCAATGAAGGTTACGGAGAGTGGCTTCATGGCGAAGCCGTCGCGGCGGGTATGGTCATTGCAGCGCGCCTCTCGGAACGCCGAGGCGATCTCGAATCAGACGTGGTCGATCAGCTCTTATCGTTTCAGCAGCAGGTCGGTTTGCCCGTTACGCCGCCCGCTGGACTGACTGCAGCTGGCTTCCTAGATGCCATGGCCAGCGATAAAAAAGTCACTGCGGGTAAAATCCGCTATATTTTACTCACCGAGTTGGGTAAAGCGTGTGTGACTGAAGACGTCTCACTAGAAGACATTGCCAGCGTAATCGACGCTTGATCGGCGAATATAACGGCAATTGAGCGCTCCTTTTAGGGCGTGTACACTACGTCCCCTTTTGTTCTGGCCCTGTGTGGGGTCGTTTCGCCGGCTTGACTGGCTGGTCCACAGACGAAACGTGTTATGACTCATGATTTAACATCGGACGCCGGCGCTGCGACAGCGCCGCGAGGCCTCTACCGCCCCGAAGAATTCCGGGATAACTGCGGGTTCGGTTTGATCGCCCACATTAAGGGCGAGGTCAGTCATCGCCTGCTGCAAACGGCGATTGAGTCGTTAACCTGTATGACACACCGCGGTGGCATTGCGGCAGATGGTCGAACAGGCGATGGCTGCGGATTATTGCTACAGATGCCCGATGCGTTCATGCGCGCTCAGGCCAAGGAGACGCTGGGCACTGATCTCGGCGATCATTATGCGGTCGGCATGATGTTTCTCAGTCAGGATCCCGTGCTTCAGAAGCAGGCGCGTGAGGCGATGACGTCCGCCCTGAGTGCTGAAGGTCTCTCGGTATTGGGGTGGCGCGAAGTGCCAGTCGAGCCAGATGTCTGCGGTGAAATCGCACTCGACCAATTACCGCAGATCGAGCAGGTCTTTGTCGATGCAACGGGTATTGATCACGAGCACTGCTTAGGGAAACTATTCACGGCGCGCCGACGCGCAGAAATGGCGGTCGTCGACGATCCCGATTTCTACATTTGCAGCCTCTCTGATCGTGTTATTTCTTACAAAGGCCTGGTGATGCCAGCCGATCTCGCGCGTTTTTACCCGGATCTCAACGACCCCTCGCTTGAGACGGCAGTGTGCGTGTTCCACCAGCGTTTTTCGACCAATACGCTACCTCGGTGGCCGCTGGCGCAGCCGTTTCGTATGCTGGCACACAATGGCGAGATTAATACGATTGAAGGTAATCGCAGTTGGTCTAGAGCTCGCACACCCAAGCTGGCCTCGCCACTCCTACCTGACTTGCAATCGCTGGTGCCGTTGGTCAACACCGAGGGTTCGGATTCCTCGAGCTTAGATAACATGCTCGAGCTCCTCACCACTGGCGGTATTGAATTACCGCGCGCCCTGAGAATGCTGATTCCCCCGGCTTGGCAAAACATTGAAGGCATCGATCCTGATCTCAAAGCCTTTTACCAATACAACGCGATGCATATGGAACCCTGGGATGGCCCGGCGGGTATTGTCTTGACGGATGGTCGATACGCCTGCTGCTTGCTGGACCGAAATGGATTACGCCCGGCGCGCTGGGTGACGACCGATGATGGCTTCATCACCGTCGCATCAGAAATTGGTACCCATGGTTATCGGCCCGAGCAAGTCATTGCCAAAGGGCGGGTGGGTCCGGGACAGATCTTAGTGGTGGATACCGAAACCGGGCAGGTCCTTCACACTGAGGACATGGACGAGCTACTTAAGACGAGACAGCCCTATAAAAAGTGGTTACGGCAACATGCCCGACTCATCTCAGGTAGCTTTGCGGGCGAGGCGGTAGCCGCGATATCGGGTGCAGAGCTCGATATGTATCAAAAAATGTTTCAGGTCAGTTTCGAGGAGCGGGATCAAGTACTGCGGCCTTTAGCGGAGTCAGGCAACGAGGCAGTCGGCTCAATGGGCGACGATACGCCAATGGCTGTGCTGTCTCGCCAGGAGCGTTCGCTCTACGAGTTTTTCCGTCAGAAATTTGCGCAGGTGACCAATCCGCCCATCGATCCGTTGCGTGAGTCCATTGTGATGTCACTGGAAGTGGATCTGGGGCTGGAGCGTAACGTGTTCGTCGAGTCTGCGGAGCATGCCGAGCGCATAAGCCTGACGTCGCCCGTTTTGTCGCAGGCAAAGTTCCAGACAATTGTCGAGCTGTCAGAGGCGGGACTGCGCAGCACGGTGATCGATGCGACCTATGATCCGGGTAAATCTAATTTGCGTGAAACAGTGGAAGCACTGTGTTCCAGTGCAGAGGCCGCGATTCGCGAAGGGTTTCAAGTGCTCGTGCTATCAGATCGACAGATTGCCGAAACGCGAGTACCGATACACAGCCTGCTAGTGACGGGTGCGGTGCATCATCATTTGATTCGAGTGGGTTTGCGATCCGAGTGCAACCTGGTGATCGAGTCAGGCAGCGCGCGTGACTCGCACCACGTGGCCTGTTTGCTGGGGTTCGGTGCAACTGCCATTTATCCTTATGTGGCCTATAGCGTTATCGAAGACCTCCTAGCGCGCAATGAGTTGCTGGGTGACCCCCAGGTCTGCCAGAAAAACTTTCGTAAAGGGATTAACAAAGGTCTGCTCAAGATTATGTCCAAAATGGGCATTTCAGCCGTTAATTCGTATCGTGGAGCGCAGCTGTTTGAGGCTGTTGGCCTCGATAGTGAATTGGTAGATATTGCCTTCACAGGCGTTACGTCTCGGATCGGTGGCGTGTCGCTTGAGCAGTTAGAAAAAGATCAATGGCAAGTGGCAAGCCGCGCCCGATCTCGTCGTAAGACGATGGACCAAGGCGGCCTCCTCAAGTACGTCCATGGGGGGGAGTATCACGCTTACAACCCAGATGTGGTCATGAGTCTGCAATCTGCGGTTGTGAGCGGCGAGTATCGTGACTATCAAGCTTATGCCACTCACTGTAATGACCGGCCGGTGGCCGCCTTGCGAGATTTGCTGACGCTCAAGCTTGCCAAGACGCCTGTGCCCCTCGAGGAGGTAGAGCCGATCGAGGCTATTTTCCGCCGCTTTGATTCGGCAGGCATGTCTCTCGGTGCGCTCTCGCCTGAAGCCCACGAGTCGCTGGCTATGGGCATGAATCAAATTGGCGCCAGATCGAATAGCGGCGAGGGAGGAGAGGATCCCCGTCGGTTCGGCACTAACCGGGTATCGAAAATCAAGCAAATCGCCTCCGGCCGATTTGGTGTGACACCGCATTATCTGGTTAACGCCGAGGTGCTGCAGATCAAGGTCGCCCAGGGGGCGAAGCCCGGTGAGGGTGGTCAGCTGCCGGGCGGCAAGGTCAATGAACTCATTGCACGGCTGCGCTATTCGGTTCCCGGCGTGACGCTCATTTCGCCACCGCCGCATCATGATATTTACTCTATCGAGGATCTGGCGCAGCTGATTTTCGACTTAAAACAAGTGAACCCTGACGCGTTGGTCTCGGTAAAGCTGGTCTCGGAACCCGGCGTCGGCACCATTGCTGCCGGTGTGACAAAGGCCTACGCCGATTTAATCACTATCTCTGGATATGACGGCGGCACTGCCGCTAGTCCACTCACTTCTATCCGTTACGCGGGCTCACCATGGGAACTGGGTCTTGCAGAGGTGCAGCAAACACTGCGCGGTAACCGTCTGCGCGGTCGGGTGCGATTGCAGGCCGATGGCGGAATGAAAACTGGGCTCGATGTGGTGAAAGCCGCCATCTTGGGTGCAGAGAGTTTTGGATTTGGTACCGCACCGATGGTGGCGATGGGCTGCAAATATTTGCGTATTTGCCATCTCAATAATTGTGCCACCGGTGTCGCAACTCAGAACGCGCAGCTCCGGGAAACGCATTTCGTCGGTGACGTCGAGCGCGTGGTGAATTTCTTTACCTTTGTGGCCACTGAAACCCGAGAGTGGCTCGCCAAGTTGGGTGTCCGAAGACTGGAGGAATTAATCGGTCGGGTTGATCTACTAGAACGCCTTCCGGGCGAGACCGCGAAACAACAGAGCTTGGATCTAGACCCAATTCTGTGGGTTGACGAAGAGGCGACAGATCAGCCGCAGTATTGTCAGGTCGACAGTAACGATCCGTTCGACACCGCCGATAAGGCGAATCAAATGATTGCCGATATTCTGCCTGCTATCGACGCCGGGAGTGGTGGCGAATTCGCCTATAGCATCACCAACTGTGATCGCTCGATCGGTGCGAGGCTGTCGGGTGAAATTGCGAAACGGCACGGTAATACGGGGATGGAAATTAACCCTATTACCATTCGGTTGACCGGTACCGCGGGGCAGAGTTTTGGCGTCTGGAACGCCGGCGGGCTGCACATGTACCTCGAGGGCGATAGCAATGACTACGTCGGTAAGGGCATGGCCGCAGGTAAGTTGGTTGTTTCCCCTCCCCGGGGCAGCCGCTTTGAAAGTCGACACACCAGCATTATCGGCAACACTTGCCTCTACGGTGCGACCGGTGGGCGTCTTTTCGCGGCAGGTGTCGCGGGTGAGCGCTTTGCGGTACGCAACTCAGGTGCTCACGCCGTAATTGAGGGTGCGGGCGATCACTGCTGTGAATACATGACTGGTGGGCTTGTGACGGTACTGGGCCCGACCGGCGTCAACTTTGGTGCGGGTATGACCGGTGGCTTGGCTTTTGTCCTAGACGAAGATCGCGCGTTCATTGATCGGTATAACAGCGAATTAGTCGAAATTCATCGCGTAGCCGCCGAGTCTATGGAAGCTCATCGCCACTTTTTGCGTGACAATATCCGCGAGTTTGTAGACGAAACTGACTCAGCTTGGGGCGCTCATCTGCTCGAAAATTTCGAAGACTACGTCGGTAAATTTTGGTTGGTCAAACCCAAGGCGGCCGACATTAATCAACTCCTCTCGCGACTGCGTGAGACAGACTGAGGCATACCCCACATGAGTGCGCGCTTAGCAAACCCATTTCAGTTTCTGGATGTTGATCGGAAAGACCCGGGTAAAAAGAACATGGAGACCCGCACCGAAGCGTTCGTGGAAATCTATGATCCTTTTACTGAAGTCCAAGCCGCTGAACAGTCACACCGCTGCTTAGAGTGTGGCAATCCCTATTGCGAGTGGAAGTGTCCCGTCCACAATTTTATTCCGAACTGGTTAAAGCTGTTAGCAGAGGGCAATTTGTTCGAGGCCGCAGAGCTGAGTCATCAAACCAATACCTTGCCCGAGGTCTGTGGTCGGGTGTGCCCGCAAGATCGACTGTGTGAGGGTGCTTGCACGCTGAACGACGGCTTTGGTGCGGTGACAATTGGTAATTCAGAAAAATATATTACCGATACCGCGTTAGCAATGGGGTGGCGCCCAGACCTGTCTAACGTTATCCCTACTGATAAAAAAGTAGCGATTATTGGTGCAGGTCCCGCCGGACTGGGATGCGCTGACATTCTGACGCGCAATGGCGTGAAGGCCACCGTCTTTGATCGTTACCCAGAAATTGGTGGCTTACTGACTTTTGGGATTCCTCAGTTCAAGCTTGAAAAGCAGGTGATGCAGCGTCGCCGAGAAGTGTTTGAGGGCATGGGTATTGAGTTTCAGCTCAACACTGAAATTGGTCGCGACGTCACTATCGAAGAGCTCCTTGCCGACTACGACGCTGTATTTTTGGGGATGGGTACCTATAAGGCAATGGTGGGCGACTTTGCAGGGGAGGATCTTCCCGGTGTGCACAAGGCGCTCGATTATCTCATCGCTAACGTCAACGAGAAGATGGATTACCCAAGAGACCCCGAAGAATTTATCGATTTGAAAGAGAAGACAGTGGTGGTGCTAGGTGGGGGCGATACCGCGATGGATTGCGTTCGCACAGCGGTTCGCCAACAAGCTGACCGCGTTTACTGTGTGTACCGCCGCGATGAAGAGAACATGCCTGGGTCACGTCGTGAAGTAGCAAATGCTAAAGAAGAAGGCGTCCAGTTTTTGTTTAATCGACAACCCGTTGAAGTGATGGATTACTTTGGTGAGGCGATCGGTGTGAAGGTGGTCGAGACACAACTCAGTGAACCCGGCGCTGATGGCCGGCGACGGCCCGAGCCAGTGCCCGGCAGTGAGGTCGTGATCGAAGCCGACGCGATTATCATGGCCTTTGGTTTTCAGCCCGATCCAGCGGAGTGGTTCAGCGAGGTCGGTGTGACCTGTAACGATTGGGATGCCGTGATTGCGCCGGAACACCAAGCCTTCAAATTCCAGACAGCAAATCCAAAGATTTTTGCCGGGGGTGATATGGTACGTGGATCCGATTTAGTGGTGACCGCTATCTGGGAAGGCCGGCAGGCGGCTGAGGGCATTTTGGATTACCTCGAAGTCTAGGCATTAACTGGGCTCGCGTTTTTGCGAACTGCGATACGACCGACACTGCGTTAAACACTAAGAATATGAGAAGAGAGTCGACAACATGGCCAGCTTAGAAAACGATCGATTTCTGCGTGCACTGCTACGTGAACCTGTGGATCGAACGCCGCTTTGGATGATGCGCCAGGCGGGCCGATACTTACCAGAGTACCGGGAGATACGGGCCGAAGCCGGTAGCTTTATGAACTTATGTACGAACCCTGAACTTGCCTGTGAGGTGACTTTGCAGCCGTTACGGCGGTATGCCATGGACGCGGCTATTTTGTTTTCTGATATTTTGACAGTGCCAGACGCGCTGGGATTGGGCCTGTACTTTTCGGAGGGGGAGGGTCCTCGCTTTGAACGACCCATCTCGACCGCGGCCGAAATAAATGCACTGGATCCGGCGCGAGCCGCGAGCGAGCTCGGCTATGTCATGGATGCAGTATCGCTGATCCGCAAGGAGCTCAAGGGCAGTATTCCGTTGATCGGTTTCGCTGGCAGCCCCTGGACCTTAGCGACTTACATGGTGGAGGGCGGCTCGAGTAAAGATTTTGCCAAAGTGAAGTCACTGGCCTTCAATGAGCCCGAGCTGATGCATCAGCTGCTCTCCAAGTTAGCGACATCAGTGGCGGCTTATTTGAGTGAGCAGATTCGCAGTGGCGCGCAAGCGGTACAAATATTTGATACCTGGGGCGGGGCATTGAGTCATAACGCGTATCGCGAGTTTTCTTTGCGCTACATGACAGAGATTATTGAGCAGCTGCCGAGAGAGGCGGATGGTCGAAAGGTACCAGTGATCGTTTTTACCAAGGGCGGTGGTCAATGGTTGGAAGCCATTGCCGATTGTGGCGCGGATGCGGTGGGGCTGGATTGGACTACAGACATTGGTGCCGCGCGGGAGAGAGTGGGCGATCGAGTGTGCTTGCAGGGTAATATGGATCCGACGCTACTCAATGCCTCACCTGAGCGTATTCGAGAGGAAGTGGCACAGATTCTGACTTCATTCGGAGAGGGCAGCGGTCATGTGTTCAACTTAGGGCACGGGATCACGCCAGGCATTAATCCTGATCATGTTGCTGCGATGGTCGATGCGGTGGTGGCGCTTTCGCCCGATTACCACTGAGGCTGAGGGATCGCATGATCCATATCGAGTCCGGGAGAGTTAGACGTCGGCTTGCCAACGACTTTTGCGGGGACACCCGCCACCGTGGTGTGTGCCGGCACATCTTGAAGTACCACTGAGCCAGCTCCAACCTTGGCACCCTCGCCAACATAAATATTGCCTAGGATCGTGGCGCCTGCGCTGATGAGAACGCCATCGCCGATCTTTGGATGACGATCGCCGTCTTCTTTTCCAGTGCCGCCTAACGTTACGGACTGCAAGATCGACACGCGATTGCCGACGACGGCAGTTTCGCCGACGACAAGGCCTGTCGCGTGGTCCAGCATAATTCCGTGACCGAAGCGCGCAGCAGGATGAATGTCGATACCAAACTGCCGTGCCATTTGGCTTTGTAAAAAATGCGCCAAAGGCTTGCGGTTATGTGTCCACAACCAATGGCCAATGCGGTGAATTTGCAGCGCCTGAAAACCTTTGAAGTACAGAAACGGCAGATAGAGTTCATGGCAGGCGGAGTCACGATCAATGATGGCGTTAAGATCATCGCGGATAGCGCTTCGTATACCGCTGTCATCTTGCAGCGCTTCTAAAATGACCTCACGAAGCATCATCGCCGGTGCGGTGGGGCTGCCCAGTAAGTTTGCAAGATGAAAGCTTAGAGCACACTCTAGTTCATCGTGATTGAGAATCGTCGCGTGCAGGAAGCTGGCCAAAATGGGCTCTGCCGCGGCAGTCTCGCGTGTTTCTCGACGAATGCGCGCCCAGATGGGGTCGCCCTGCTCAATCTGCTTAATATTGTCGCGTTGTGTTGCAGTCATGATCTGACGCTCTGTCGCACAGGGCTTACCCACAGTGCTGATAAGTGTAGCGAAAGCGGAGCGTATATCAGGTTTTAACCGGATACTAGCGGGAGAATGACCCTTGGAAACGCCAAAGCATATGCCCGCGCTCATGATATTTGCGTTCAAACAAGGTCTGCGGTGGATCGGGCGTAAAGGTTTCTAAGGTGCCTGATAACCCGATCAAATCGGCTGCTTGTGCAAATTCCGTTGCGTACACCTGCCAATTGCTGCGCATTTCTAGCTGGCCACCGAGTTGGGCCAGTAGGGGGAAAGCACCGTGACCATGAACCCGGCGCCTAAACTGGGAGGCCTTGGGCCAAGGATTTGGATACAGCATCCAATGGGCGACTAATGGCATCTCTGCCTCAACCAAGCAGCGCCAAAAGGATTCCGCCTCGGCTTGTAAGAGAAGATAATTCTGGTGACCCAGCACTTGATGCTTGGCTAATCGAGATGCCGATTGATCAATGCCGACCACGAGAGCCTCGGGGTGCTGAGTGGCTAGCACCGCAGTACTCATGCCGGTTCCGCAGTAGGAATCTAAGATGAGGGGCCGGGGGTCATTTTGATAGCGTGTTTGCAGTTGTTCAAAAGCTTGCTGCGTATGACTCGGACACGGTTTTCGCCATGGGTGCGCCAGGTGGTGGCGTACAATGCGCTCTAGGTCTGAATGGGGAGACGCCTGCTGGGTCTGAATGGCCCTAGGTGGGGTGTCGGACAGTTGTGTTTGCGCAGTTGAATTCACCTTGCCATCATACCGCGCTATGGCATCTTTTACGGAATAAGGACGACATCAGTGCGAGAGGATCTCCGCCCTTACTGGGTTAAACGGGCTTATCTTGTGATGCGAGACGGGTGGATCGATTGGTTTGTCAGGCCTCGATGCGTTCAACTAGGGGCCTACGCCAACATCATGTCGCCTTGGTACGTGGATATCTCAGGACCCAATATCGCCATTGGACATTCGTTTACCGCGATCAACACCGCCAGTCAGCGAGTGCAGATTGGTGTCTGGGGTCGCGCCCCCGGTGAGGGTCAGATTACCCTAGGCAATGCTTGTCTCATGAGTCCGGGGTCTCGCATTAGCGCCAGCGATAGTATTACCTTGGGCGATGGGTGCATGCTCGCCAATGGCGCTTATATCACTGACTCAGATTGGCATGGCTTGTATGACCGTATCGATCGCGCTGACGAAGCCACCCCCGTGTATCTGGGTGCCAATGTGTGGGTGGGCGACCATGCCACCGTTTTAAAAGGGGTGACGATTGGCGATAATAGTATCGTCGCGGCCCAGGCCGTCGTGACCAGCGATGTGCCTGCTAATGTCGTCGTGGCGGGTAATCCCGCTAAGGTGATCAAGGCACTCGACCCCGATATCGAGCGTTATACCCGCTCCGATCTGTACGCAGACCCCGCTAAAACGGCACAACAATTCAAAGAGTTGGACCACTATGTGCTGAATAAAAATACGTTTTGGACTTGGTTTTGGACGTTGCTGTATCCGCGGGCCCGGCGCGAGCGCTGAGTCATAAAAGCCTTAGCGGAGCCTCTTCCAATAGCGATAACTGCTCCCTGAGTGCGAGAATTTGATCAGCCCAATACCGTTGTTGGCCAAACCAAGGAAAAGCCGCAGGAAAAGCAGGGTCATCCCAGCGTCGTGCCAACCAGGCGCTATAGTAGACCATGCGTGCGGTGCGCAGTGCTTCGATCCACTTCACCTCGCGCGCATCGAAATCCTGAAATTCCTCATAGCCCGCAATCAGCTCCGACAGTTGACGTTCACGCTGATTGCGATCGCCCGATAAAAACATCCACAGATCCTGAATAGCGGGTCCAGTCACGCAGTCATCTAAGTCGACAAAGTGCGGCGTGTCGTCGCGCCACAAAATATTGCCCACGTGGCAGTCGCCATGTAGCCGAATACCCTGCTGGGGATCGTAATCGTTCATCAGCGCGCTGGCGCGCTCGATCAGATCCTTGCCCAAAGTATTCCAGGCGGGCTGTAGCTCGTCGGGTATCCAGTTTTCTGCAAGGTAACGAATTGGCTCGACTAACCACCGCTGCAGCGAGTAGTCGATGCGTTCGTCAAAACCTTTAGCGCGTCCCACCCCGTGCATCCGCCCTAGAGTGCGGCCCAGACCCAAAAGATGGTCGGCATTATCGAGTTCTGGAGCATGACCACCACGACGAGGAAAGATGGCGATGAGGTACCCCCCCGCTTCATGCAAGGTTTGCCCATTGATACTCATGGGCGCCACGACGGAGAGCTCTGCTGCAGTGAGTTCGTGAGTAAAGTCATGCTCTTCTTGAATCTGTGCACGGCTCCAGCGTCCGGGGCGATAAAATTTAGCTATGACTGGTTCGGCATCCTCCAACCCAAATTGATAGACGCGGTTTTCGTAACTGTTGAGCGCCAAGATGCGGAGGTCGCCGAGCAATCCGATGGACTCCACACAACTAATGACGTTATCGGGCGTTAGGCTTTCGTAGGGATGGTTCATGATGGGTCTCCCCATTGCACAGGCCGCCATGGTACCGCGTAAGGGGGGAGCCCGGTTCGGGCGTTCGCGCCAAACACCATACCGTGACCTGTTTGGCGCCGGCTTCGAGGCAGGTTTCGGCTGCCGCGCTAACCGTGGCACCTGTGGTCATAACATCGTCGAGTAACACCACGCGACAGCCCTGAATCTTTGCGCTGACCGCGAAACGCTCATGTTGGTTGCGCCAGCGAGCTAAACGGCTGAGACGGTGCTGAGTGGCACCAGAACGGGTGTGACGTAACCAAGGTTTGACCGTTAACGAGTGAGGGTGTGTTGCAGCGATTGCTTGTGCCAGGACTCTGGTGTGGTCAAAGCCGCGATGTAGCTGACGACGCCACTGAGTGGGTATCGGTATTAATACTGAGGAGCGCGGTAAGTCCTTGGTGGTAAAGGCCTCCCGTATAAACAACGACGCGAGTAAGGGAGACAGCTGGGGCTGATACTGAAATTTCCACAGATGAATAAGGTCTCTGATGCCCCCTTGCATTAAAAATGGTGCGCGTGTCTGAGAGAAATAAAGCGGGTGCTGCAGACAGCGCGTGCAGCAATTGAGGGTGGTTGTCGAGGTCATGCCGGCGGAGGGCAGGGCACAGCGGGGGCAGGGGGCCTGATTGCGCGGTAAGCGTTGATCACAGTCATCACATATCGCCTCAGTAGCGGGGTGCGTTTGTCGACAGAGGACACAAACTGCGGGCGCAAGCCATTGAATGGCCTTGGCCGTGTGTCCTAAGGCAGCTTGTAGAATCCGATGGCTGTAATGGCAAAGCTTCATGTGCGTCGAGCAGACGGGCGTGCCGAGTGCGCCACCGTTTATTGTCTTGATTGACGGGCGGTTTGTGGCGGTCATATCGTTGCAAGCGGGTCCTCAGTTCGTTGTTACTCACCGTGCCCCACCGAGACTAGCGAGAGAACATCCTCGTGCGTTATGCGCAGTCAAAACGGGGCGCTGATGAGAAATACTTGGTCTTGGATGCACCAAGGTTTAGAGTGACGAATCTCGATTAAAGCCGCCCTTTGATATGTCCGATGCAAACCGACCCAGTGATGAGACAGCTTCGCAACCGCTGTCTCAGGAAGACCAGAGCCGGGTAGATGGTTTTTTGGCGCGTGGTGTCAATTCGGTTGAGCGAAGACCGTTTCGCCCTGTTTTTTTGATCATTGTCCTGATCGCAGTGGTGACAGGTTTTAGCTTGCTCAGCCAAGGTATTGCGCAGTGGGCGGGTATTTACTGACCTCGCTAAAATCGGTGCACGCTATTTTTCAGTTTGATATCGTGCATGCTTCGGTGTGTGGCGCAGCCTGGTAGCGCACTTCCTTCGGGAGGAAGGGGTCGGAGGTTCAAATCCTCTCACACCGACCAACTTCAAAGCGTTAAATAACAATGGACTACTAGTATGCTGCGTGCTGTTTCCGTCCTTCGGAGTGGCGGCTCAATTAATGTCAGGTCTATGTTAAAAACCGTCACTTGCTAGGAGACCCACACTGAGGTCTGGCTATCACGGCAAGCAAATATGCCAGTGGGGACTGACAGTAGGAGAGTCATGAGCGCGATCCAAGAATCAGAACGAACAGCCATTCAGGAAGAGCTGGTGCGGTTCCTGCGAGCGGAAGCGGGCGAAGACACGCTACGCAGAGGGATGCAGAGCGACCTCGGCTATGACCGCGCGGTATGGCAAAAGATGGCCGAGATGGGACTGCTCGGCATCGCCATCAGCGAAGACTTTGGCGGTATCGGTGGCAGTGCTATTGACACTGCGATGGTCGCAGAGGCGCTCGGCCGCTCGTTGTTACCGGTGCCATTTATAGAAACCTGCGTTATCGCGCCGGCGTTGCTCGAATCCAGCGACATGACGGATGAAACACGAAAAATACTCACTCGCATCGCTCAAGGTACCGCCACCATTGCCATAGGTGGCAATGCAGACATTGTTCCCTTTCGAGACCCCGATTGTCGTTTCGCGATAAAGGCAGATGGGACGATGTCGGGCGAGGTATCACTCGTGATGCATGGGGCCTCCGCCGACTTTTTGTTGCTGGCGCTTTACTCAGGTAACCAAACACGATGCCTTTTGGTATCCAGCGATCACGACTACACCATTGAAAATCAAACGGCCAATGATCCCGCGCTCAGGCCAGCAAAAGTCAGCCTGGCTAATGTCCCCTTTATCGAACTGACGGGATGGCGCAACGACGATCTTGAGCAGGCAAGGCGGCAGGGTATCGTCGCACTGTCGGCCCAGCAGACTGGGGCAGCGCGAGCCATATTCGAGGTGAC
>Ga0209374_1000817_pt1 | contig 32910 bp, 26 predicted proteins | sample SaaInlLV_DNA_10m_FD_184683 | JGI IMG/M metagenome (GOLD analysis project Ga0209374, IMG submission 184683) | Marine microbial communities from expanding oxygen minimum zones in the Saanich Inlet - SI075_LV_DNA_10m (SPAdes) (version 2) | ecosystem: Environmental > Aquatic > Marine > Unclassified ... | reverse complement strand
TTTATTAATAGGCTTTAAGCAAATTTTATGTCCAAATGGAATAGGATCAACGCTGACAATGTCTTGGTTCTCAAATCTTGTTTGTGGAGAAATAACAAAAGGAGTAACGGCTACGTTATCGTTTTTATTTAGAATGATTAGTTTATTCATATTTTTATTATAAAATTATTCAATTTATAACGTTAATCAATATATTAAATTATAATAATTGATTGATAAAAGATTTATTCCAAGTTCTTAGCAATTTCTTGGCTAGCGCATAATTTCTTCGAGGTAATATCTACAGTATCTTAAGCCTAGTTACCACTTATAGCAAGTGCTACAGAATTGCACTGAATATCATGGCTTATGCGCACCTAATATGCAGTAGAATCATTATATTGAAATTTGGGATAACTTTGACATTAGGAGTGATACTTTCATAATCACTTGTGAATTTGTATGCCTATTAGTCATATTTAGAGATTTAAAATAATACTTTTGGATATCCTCCATTATCAACAATCTTCTGTATCTCAGCTCCAACGAATGGACTATCCTCTTTATGAGTAATGCCAAACCAATTAGAATTACTATTTAGAGCAAAAACTTTTTCTCTTTGCGTTTGTATGAGATGATTTACTACTGTAGGTATTAAAAATTCACTATTTAGATCATCTCCATTTTTTTTAAAAAATTTTATAAACATTTCTTCTAAATGATCAAATATGAATGGTCTGAATCCCCACATATTTAATGATACTGGCGATTCTTCATCTAGTTTTGATTTGTTATTAGACATAATTATGCCATTATTATTTTGAATATTTTCTTTCTCAATTATATTCATAAGTAAACCATTATTTAATGTGCAAATTGCACGATTAACTCCTCCATAAGGTGATAGTGTTCTTCCTAATTTGAAATAGACCATACTTAAATTCTTAGAATCTTTAGAAAAAAATTCTACTATTTTTTTAAAAGACTCACGACCATAATAATCATCAGCATTAATTACACAAAAAGGTTCTTTTATCAAATCTGAAGCAGATAAGATGGCATGACCTGTTCCCCAAGGCAATTTGCGCTCTCTTGGACACGTTAATCCTTTTGGGAGATCATTCAATTCTTGAAACGCAAATTCAAGCTGAATTTTTTCTGCATATTTTCTAGAAATTTTTTCCTTGAATTCTTTTTGAAATTCACGACGAATAACAAAGACTACTTTGTTGAAACCAGATTCGATGGCATCATAAACAGAATAATCAATAATTGATTCTCCATCTAATCCTATAGAAGCCATTTGTTTCAAACCTCCAAAGCGTGAACCAATACCAGCTGCCATAACTAAGAGTGAAATATTTTGCATTAAGTATGATGTTTTATATGTTTTGAAATTATAAAAGTTATTATAACATCTGTATTAATCTATATTATACAAAATGGTATGATTCCTATAAAAATATTTCCGCTTTAAGAATACTATGAGTAAGGCTCGTCTGAAATTTATAACATTAATTTAGAATCAAAGCATGACTTAATGCCTATTCAAGAAAGACTTGACTGAAGTTAATATTGTGATATGATTTGCGTTGAATTCTGTGTCAGAGCTTAGTTAAGCTGGGCTTTAATATATTTCGCTACAATATTTAAAGTGTAGGCTAATATTAAAAGGTTCGCCTAGTGTGAGATTAAGGCTATGAATATTTAGAATTTTATTTTAGGATTACTACTCTTCATTATTTAATAGAATTAGATAGTGACCCTTTTTTGAATACCGAACTAGGCCATGTTGGGCTAGCAACATTAAATATAATGTTGATCAAATAATTAACCTACCATCTGAGGATAGGTTTTAATCAAATATTAAAGACAAAGGAGAAGAAGATGCTTGAAAAGATCAATAAGTTATTATTATTAGTTATTATGCTGGTAATGGCAACTGCTACCTCTACTTCTGTGTATGCAGGAGGAAAAGTCATACTCTATAGCGCACACAAGCAAGCTATAATTGACGCGATGGTTCCACGTTTTGAGAAAAAAACGGGCATCAAGGCAGAAGTGATTAAAGCTGGATCTGGAGATATAATAAATCGTGCAAATGCAGAACGTGCTAATCCACAAGCGGATGTAATTTGGTCTATTGGTGGGGAACAATTGGAGGCCAGTTCAGAGTTGTTGGCAAACTATATTCCTGTTGGATATGACAAAATAGAATCAGCTTTTAAAGTTGGTAAGAATTGGTTGCCTTATACAGCAATTGTCAATGTGTTCATTGTTAATAAAAATCTTTTAAAGCCATCTCAGTATCCTCGTACTTGGAAGGATTTAGCAAGGTCGGATTTGAAGGGTAGAATTTCCTCAGCACGGGCAGACAAATCTGGATCGTCTTATATGCAGTTAGCTACAGTACTCACTATTTATGGTGATAAGGGGTGGGATGTTTATAAACCTATTTTACAGAACTTTGTCCTCTCGGGTAGTTCTAGCGCCGTCCCGAGATTTGTTAATGACGGTGAAGCAGCAGTAGGGATTACTCTGGAAGACAATGCTTATAAATATGTCCAAGGTGGAGGACCTGTAGAGATAATTTATCCTGAAGATGGTACAGTGGCTGCTCCAGACGGAATAGCCTTATTGAAAAATGCTCCCAACTCAGAAAATGGAAAACGTTTCATTGATTGGGCACTTTCAAAAGAAACCCAAGAATTCCTCGTTCAAGAAATGGGACGCCGACCAATCCGAAATGACGTATCTGCAAGTGGTGATCTTCCTCCTCTTTCAGCATTTAAAGTCGTACCTTATGACTTTTCATGGTCAGCAGGTAATAAGGATCTCTTCCGCAAGAAGTGGAACGATATTTTGATTGGTGAATAGCTTCATTAATAAGATCCTTCCTTTAAATATGTTCATAGGAAATACTTGGTGTTTATGGCAGATTAAGCCATTCGCCAAGTATTTTTTTTGCTTAACTTATTATTCTCAGTTAATTATCTAAATGTCAAAAGTCCAACTTATTAATCTTAAAAAAAAATATTCGGAAGTTGAAGCACTCAAGCAATTCACTCTGGAAATACAATCAGGGGAGCTCTTCACACTCCTCGGACCAAGTGGATGTGGAAAAACTACGCTTCTAAGAACTATAGCTGGATTCAATAGACAAGATAGTGGGAATATAATGATTGACGGGCTAGAAATTGACAACCTTCCGGCATACCGTCGTGATATCGGGATGGTATTTCAAGATTACGCAATTTTTCCTCACATGTCAGTGGAAGATAATATTGCTTTTGGTCTTCGAAATAGAGAAGTATCTGGTCAGGAATTGAAGACTCGTGTTTCAGAGGCCTTAGAAACTGTACAACTCTCCGGATTGGAAAAAAGAATGCCTAATGAGTTGAGTGGGGGACAACAACAGCGAGTAGGTCTAGCTCGGGCTTTGGTTATTCAACCAAAAATATTATTGATGGACGAACCGCTTTCTAACTTAGATGCCAAACTAAGAATTGAATTGCGTGAAGATATTCGACAAATACAAAAAAATTTTGGTACTACTACCATATACGTGACGCATGATCAAGAAGAGGCGTTAGTTATTTCTGACCGAATATGTATTATGCGTTCAGGTCAAATGGTTCAGGTTGGCACACCGTGGGAAATCTACAATAAACCAGTAGATCATTTTGTAGCTTCATTCGTTGGCAATATGATTTTTCTGCCGTGGCCTTTAGCAGGAATGAAAGATCAAAATTTAGACAAACTAAGGGAAATCGAATCTTTTTCAGGTCTAAATATCGATGTAAGTGATAATGACAAATATCAAATAGGTATTCGACCTGAAGAAGTTGTTATTTCAAAACAGAATTCTGTGTTAGATAGTAACGTTATAAGTTTGTCTGGCATAGTTGAAAAAATTTCGTTTTCTGGGCGTGAGGCTCAGTTGCACGTTAAATTGATTGACGGTAATATGATTATGGCCAATATATCCCGTCCAGATGAAAGTTTTCTTGAAGAAGTAGGCAAAACTGTTTATTTAGAGTTACCGTATAAGGCGGTAATGTTTTTTGAAAAAGATAACGGGTTAAGGTGTTAAAATTGTGAAGCGTCTACTAAATTCTCTCAATAACATTTGGAGCTTTGTAATATTATTTGCGTTCCTGATAGTCGGACTACTACTAATATTACCACTCTATAATATTTTTGTATCAAGTTTTATCGATAACGAAACGGGCTCGTTTACCCTTCAAAATTATATTGATATTCTTGGAAAAGGTTATTACCGGAAGGCTATCTATAACTCTATTTTCGTTGGTTTCTCTAGCATGTTCGGGGCTCTTTTAATCGGTATCCCTTTAGCCTTTTTTACCACACGTTTTAAAATAAGAGGTAAATCAGTTATCTCAACCCTCGCAATATTGGCCTTAGTGTCTCCTCCATTTATTGGTGCCTATGCTTGGATAACGATGCTAGGATCCAATGGGTGGTTACGTCATGGTTTTGAGTCAATAGGCATACCAATGCCGACCATTTATGGACCTCTGGGTATGATAATTGTTTTTAGTCTTAAATTATATCCATTTGTATATTTGCTAACATCTGGAGCACTTAGTAATATCAATTCTTCCCTTGAGGATGCAGCAGAAAGTCTTGGTTACCCTCCTTTTTCTAAGTTCATACATGTTACTCTACCATTAATCTTACCAGCGATTAGTACTGGTGCACTGCTCGCATTTGTTCTTTCTTTGGCTGATTTTGGCACACCGTCTATTATTGGCAGGGATTTTCGCGTACTTTCAACAGTAGCATATAACCTATTTACTAGTGAAATGGGTGGAAATCCAGGGCTTGCATCAACAGTTAGCATATTACTTATACTAGTTTCACTTATCTTTGTTTACATGCAACGTATCATAATCAGAAATAAAGATTTTGGAAGTGATATGTTAAATCCCCCAGAAATCAAGAAATTAACCAGATTAACGACAATACCTGTCCACTTCCTCTGTTATTTTATCGTATTTTTAAGTTCAATGCCTTCTCTTGTAGTTATTTATAATTCATTTCGTAAAACGAGTGGTCCAGTTTTTCAGTCGGGTTTTGGATTAGATAGCTATAGAAGAGTTATTAACGACGTGCCTGATGCAATTTTTAACAGTTTTCTTTTTTCCGTTTCGGCCGTTATATTAATTGTACTTTGTGGTACATTAATTGGTTATGTTGTTGCGCGTAAACCATCAATATTAACTGGATCTCTTGATTCAATGTTAATGATACCGTATATTGTACCAGGAGTCGTACTAGGGCTTGGCTTTATTGTGTCATTTAATAGTAAACCTATAGTCCTTACTGGAACAGCAATTATTATTATACTTGTTATCTTTATTCGACGCTTACCATATTCCGTTCGCTCAAGCGTATCTATTTTGAAGCAAATTAATATTGGTATAGAAGAGGCTGCAGCTAGTCTTGGAGCAGGTCCAGCCAAGACTTTTGTTAAAATAACACTTCCCTTAATGCTGCCAGGTGTTTTTGCTGGGGCAATGATGGCTTTTATAACAGCTATTAATGAACTTTCCTCTTCAATTATTCTATATGTTGGAGGAACTGTTACAATGCCCGTACGAATTTATCTATCTGTTCTCGATGGAGAATTTGGCACAGCAGCATCTCTCTCTACTATTTTATTAGTGGCTACTGGGATAGCAGTATATACAATTATCCGCTTAACTGATTCTGACGAAAGAGTTTTTCTGTGAGGAGTGAAAGACTAAAATGATCTGGCTAAAAGGGAGCTTCTCTTTTTAGTTTGGAACAAAACTTATGAGTATCAAAAAATAATTTATTGAAGTTTGATCTCATTTAGTTATTCGTTTTCTATTTATGCCTATGGTTTCCAAATTGGTTGGTTTAGGGGGACCTAATTCGTAACATCATTTGTTTGATTTAACAAGGGATGGCTTGCTTACATTTGATAAAATCAGCAAGCACTGGGTTTTAAAATAAGGTTCCCTTCTTCAAGACCCAGAATTATTTTAGGTACTCTTGTAAATAATGATTGGCATGTCTCCCCTTTGGGATGCTCTAAAGAGAGTACATTATTTCCACATAAATTAACAATATTTGATTAAGACTTAACGCTTGTGACTACTGAAAAAAAGACATTCATTCCACTTGTAAACTACCACTCTCATACTTATCGCTGCAATCATGCTACCGGTGAAGTAATTGACTTTGTAAAAGCCTCCGCGAAGGCGGGTTTAAAAATCTTTGGGGTCTCAGATCACATCCCATTTCCTGACGATCGCTGGCCTGAAGTAAGAATGAAGTATGAAGAATTGGACGATTACGTAGAGGCCGTTCTTGCTGCTAAAAGTTCAGTTCCAGAAGTACGTGTTTTGCTTGGTATGGAATGTGAGTTTGTTAATGAATATAAGAATTACCTTGAAGATGAGTTACTGGGCAAGCGTCGGTTCGAATATTTGATTGGAGCTGCTCACTTCACTCCCTATAAAGGTGAGTGGCTTAATTCTTTCAGCGATCTGGGTTGTACATTACATTTGAAGGCATACACTGAATATCTATGCCAGATGATGGAATCTCAACTTTTCACATTCATCGCCCACCCAGATATATTTGGCTGTAGCTACCTTGATTGGAACGCAGATTTAAGCTCATGTTCCCGTGATATTCTTAGAACTGCCGAGGAAACTCAAATACCGCTGGAGATTAATGGTAACGGATTACGCAAAAAATATGTTAATAGTCCCACCGGCCTGCGTCCTCCTTATCCTTGGTACCCGTTTTGGGAACTTGCTACTGAATATAATATAAAAGTGGTCTGCAATTCTGATTGTCATAACCCAAATGAAGTCATCGCAGGAATAGCAGAAAATTTATCCATGGCCGATACACTGGGACTTGAATTAGCAGATCTGAGTTATCTTCATTTGTAATCAAAATAGTTCAATCTACACATATTTAATTCTTTTATCCTTGTCATTGAATAAATGTAAACCTTCTAATTTGAACGGCCATATTCGAGGTTATATTTGTTACAGTAGTAATAGTGGTAACTGAGCTGTACAAGAGCCGCTCGACGTTTCAAGTCGTGGATTCATTCAGCTTCTTTCGAACATATTTTAAATTTCTAATTACTCCAGACATATGAGGGTGAACCCTTAGCGCAGCTTCCAAAGCTGTGATGGCTCCGGGCCAGTCTCCTAATGCCATACGTATCAGTCCAAGTCCGGAATGTGCTCCAAAATGCCTTGGTTCAAGTTTAAGAGTGCGTAGAGCATCTTCTTCAGATTCCTTAATGCGTCCCATCAGATAGTAGACTGTTGCTCGTTTATTCCACCCTTCAGCAAAGTCTGGTTCTATTTCAGTCAACAGCCTAAAATATTCCAATGCTTTTTCAAATTGTTGATTATTCATTGCTGCAATGCCCAAGAACATAGAATTCTTAGCCTTTGGATTATGATGCTCCAGCCAGATTTCCCAGATCTGGATTTCAATAAATGAAACTTTTTTCAGACTTACAGAAGTCTTAAGATTCTTAAATAATACTTCAAGTCTTGGATCATTCTGGTCAGCCATAATTGGCGAACTAAGAAACAGCCAGACGATGGTCAGGGGAATGCAAAATCTGGGGTTGAAAAGGAAACGATTCATTCTTCAAAGGATCTGAGTTAAGTTATAATGGCTTTGCCAAAAGCTTTAAATTTTGTTATTAGGTATAAGTTAATAACAGGATTGGGTATATATTACAAGAGTTGAGATGGCAGCTTGTGTGCAAACGAGATTGTGAATTAAGTCTTTCTTTTTGGTATTTTAGGCTGACCTAAAATGTTACATCAATCGGTTTGATTTACAAGTAAGTTGGGATTTTAATTGGAGCGGGGCTGACTGTGAAGAATTAAGTGTGAGTTACTCATATACAGCAAACCAACACAAAAACAGAGATTGTATAGATTGTTCTAAGTAATTGATTTATAATGGTGCTCCCACCGTGACTCGAACACGGAGCTAGGGTTTAGGAAACCCCTGTTTTATCCAGTTAAACTATGGGAGCAGCCTGAGTTTGCAGTGGAAGGAACTAAAGCTGTACAGGCTTGTGACTGTTTGAAGTTATGTTACTATTAAGCCCTGATTATTATGTATAAATCAAGACAACATTTTGCATTCTTGATTAAGCTGTAAAAGTTCTATAACGGTGTCATTTTGAGTGAAGCGACTCTCTAAATTACCCCATAAGAAAAATGGTCGTTACAATTAATAATTTTCTCCTTGTCATTCAGGGTGAAGCACAGCTTAGATCAGTACTCCTGAAGAGAGTTGCCTAAGTTCTTCTACTCAACAGGTTTTAAAATCTGGTTCGTGGACCAAGTCCGGAATGACAATAATAAATATTTTAGAAAGCCTTAAATAACTAAATTATATGCTGGAAGATCATAAAACTATAGCAAAAGATATCATTGATCTGGCACAGGAATATGGTGCAGAACAGGTTTCAGTCTCACTTGCGAAGTCAACTTCATTTCAGGTGGATGTGCGTGAACAGAAGATTGATTCACTCCAGGAGTCAGGTTCTTCCGGAATTCATCTCACTGTTTCAAAAAACAAACGACGTTCAACTGTCTCCTCAAATGATTTTAGAGCAGAGACTCTCGCGCCTTTAATTCGCTCTACTATGGAGGCTTTGCCTTATATGGGTGCTGACGAATATTACAGCCTCCCAGATCCTGAATTACAGGGACGTGCACCAGGAGAGCTGGAATTTCTTGATCCTGATTATGACAAGTTAAGTTCCGAAGAAAAAGTACAAATTCCACTTGATCTGGAAGAAATGAGTCTTGAGGCTGACCAAAAATTAAAAACGGAACAGTCATTTTATTCAGACAGCATTTCCTACATGGTACATGCAGATTCGAATGGTTTTTTAGAAGGAGAAACAAAAACGATCTACAGTATGGGAATTTCGATGATTGCAGATGATATTGAATCAACTTCAAAGGGAAGCAGCGAATCAACTAATGTTGGCCGGAAACAAACTGACGGTTGGTATAGCGCAGCCCGTTTTTACAAGAATTTAACTCCATCAAAGGAAATTGTTGAAAAAGCCTGTCAAAGAACACTGCGAAAATTAGGTGCGGTGAAACCTGCCAGTCAGGAAGTTCCGGTTGTCTTTAGTTCAGAAACGGCTCAAAGTTTTCTGGGTAAAATCGCGTCGGCACTGATGGGTGAAAATCTGTTTCGCAAACAGTCTTTCCTGTTGAACAAACTTAATGAGTCAATTGCGGATGCAAAAATAAATTTGATAGATAATCCTTTGCTCCCTGGCAAACTCGGAAGCCGTCACTTCGACAGTGAAGGTGTTGAGGCAAAACCACTAGTTTTGATTGAAAATGGAGTGTTGAAAAATTATATGCTCTCAACATATTCTGCGAATAAGCTGGGTATGGTTTCCAACGGTCACTCAGGCGGAATTTCAAACCTTATCCTTAAACTTGGTGACTATACTGAGGAGGAACTGATTGGAAGTGTCAAAAACGGATTGTATTTAACCTCAATGTCCGGTCAGGGTGCAAACATCGTAACCGGTGACTTTTCGCGGGGAGCGCAGGGAATATGGATTAGAGACGGTAAATTAGCTGAACCTGTAAGTGAATTTACAATTGCGGGAACTTTTGCTGAAATGCTGAATAATTTAAAAATGATCGGCAGTGAAATAGACGAACGCAGTTCTATTCTAACTCCAGCATTTAAAATTGACAAAATGTCGATCAGCGGAACCTGAATTCAGGAAGAACGGACTAGCTCACGGACAGTTGAGACAGAATGTTCTAGGAGTGTGCTTCTGAACTGCTCTCCGGAAATGCCATGCTGACGTAATTCTTTGGCAGTCAATTTAAGTCCTTCAAGGTATTCGAGCACAGCAAATTCTGAGACATTCTGATTGAGCAACTTTTCGGTTCCTTCGTACATTGCAACCATCATGGTCTGATGCTGGTCTTCTCCTAAAACCGAACGTAAGGGAAATGTTCCTTGTTCAAAATGCTGTCGAAGATCGCGAATATTATCAACTGAAAGTTTTTGAACATTTGATAAAGAAGATATTTTATCATTACCAGAAATTGAATTTTTCTGCGGAATCGCGGAAGTAGTTTGATGTATATTCATTGTAATGGTTTGATTTATCCTGTTCTGACTTTTATTGGTTTTAGCAAACTGATGCAAACTCCATGAAATTATGGCTTAATTGTTAAAGGTTATTTGTTTAATCCACGAAAAATACTAGTTATTCGTTTCAGTGCTTTAGGTGATTTGGTGCTGACAAGCCCTATTTATCGTGAATTGAAGCGTGTTTATCCGCAAGCAGAAATAACACTGCTGAGCTCTTCCGGAATAGGCTCTGTACTGGGGAACAACCCTCACATTGATCACTACATCAGTCATAGCAGGCAAGAATCCCCAGCAAAACTGTCTGATTTAATACGTAAATTACGGCAGGAAAAGTTTGAGCTGATTTACGATGCCCACCGTTCACTGAGAAGTATTTGGATAGTATGGAATCTTTCCGGCTTTGGACTGTATAAAAGTCCGCAAGTCTGGTCCATCAACAAACGTAGTTGGAAGAGGAGTTTGCTGATCCGCTTCAAAATCAATTTCCTCAAAAATTCTCCATCGCAGCGTGAGCACCTGCTGCGTCCTTTACAGGACAGGACTCAAATGGAACTGCAGAATCACACGGAATTGTTTCCGGACAAAGATGCAGTTTTAGCTGTTAAGGAATTCATGGAGAAAAACAAACTCCTGCCGAATCGTTTTATTGCAATTGGAGCTTCTGCTTCATATCCGCTCAAGTGCTGGCCGATGCAAAATTTCCATGAACTAATTTCGAACTTAATCGCGAATCGCTGGCCTGTTGTGCTAGTGGGAGGTGCAAATGAAAAAGAGACTACTAATCTTGAAAAAGAATATCGCGGAGAAATCCACAATACTGCAGGTAAATATTCTCCGTTAGAATCAGCAGAATTACTCAAGCATGCGAGGTTAGTAGTGACAAACGATACTTCTGTTAGCCATTTGGCGGAAGCGGTGAGTACTCCCGTAATTGTCCTGTTTGGTTCAACTGTAAAAGAATTTGGTTATGCACCGTTCCTGGAGGAAAGTCAAATAGTGGAAACGAACGAAGTTCTCAGCTGTCGTCCTTGCAGCAGAGACGGACGCGGAAAATGCCAGAATCCGAACTATCTGCGCTGCTTGACTACAATAACTCCGCAAACGGTTATGCCGCTAATTCCGGAGTCAGAGAATAAATATACAGATTTATATGAGGATTAAGGCTGTAGCTTTGGGTGTGGCAGATTCGGTTTTACTAAGCAGCAGCTTCAGTAGGGGTGTTCCGCTTTGAGAATTTTGAATTTACGTCTTTTAAATCAAGTCTTCCCGCATCAGCCATATCACGCATGGATACAGTAAATAATTTGCGTGCTTGCTTTATTTCTTCTAATTCCGGTGTTTTTGTTTTGAGTGACGAAACCAAGGCAGATCGGCTTTTTTCAGGAAAACACATAATTGCTGCTTCTTTTATTTTTGTGGTAGAACCTGAAATCGCGGTAATTACTGAATCAGGCTGTAATTTACGGACAACTTCCAACAAAATATCTTTAGGTACATCCGGGAGAGACTCAAAAATAAAACAGTTACTCTCGATATTCTCACTCATCTTAATATCTGAGGTTCGTAAACCGTTGATCAATTCTTCCCTGGTTGTGTTGTCTAAATCACTAAGAACATCCGCCATGAATTTAACTCCATCAACTCCTACTGTACCTTCATCAGGTACATGTCTCGCTTTTTCAGCAAGGTTATAGCCTATTTTTTCAACCAAAGCAAGCGGTAATTCATGTAATTTACCCATTTCCAATGCAACTTTTGTACGTTCGTCTTTTGACAACTCACGTAATAATTCAGCTGCTTCCTCACTTTCCATCCGTACGATAACGAAGGCTTTTATTTTTGCAGGTTCATCTTTGATCAAAAACCCGATTTGCGAGGTTGTTAACTGATCCATGAACCCGAAAGGATTTGTTTCGTTTTGTTCAGGATCAGTCAATTGTTTGGTGAGTAAAAATTTCTGAACGTCTTTTAAAACAGCATTTGCATCTTCAGCAGAGAGGACGGTTTCTTCTGCCAACCTTTCAAGTTCTAAATATGTTTTCTGAGGTATAATTCCCGCAAAGAGTGTTCTGGATGAACTCATTCCCAACGTTGAAATAAGCTGGGTCAGCATTTCCATTGACTGTTTGTCACGTGACATCTCATGCACAAGCTCCTGTTTCCAGTCATCACGTCCTACGAGCTGTTTGATGATTTCCTGAACGAGACGTTCATTTTCCTCGTTCACCATGGTACCGTTCACCTTATATTCCGGATGTCCGTTTCTTTCTACCAGCTTATCCAGTGGATCAGGGATTGAAACAAAACCATGCTGAGGTACTGCCGGAAGTTGTGGAGTCTGTATATTAGGCGGCATTAGAGCAGGATATCCGGATTGTTTTGTGCTAATATCTTTGACTTTCTTTAGTTTCCACAGCACCCAGAAAAACAAAAGTATCAGAAAAAAAAGCATGCCTGCAAGAATTATTTCAATATCACTCATTCTTAACCAGAACGGTTCTGCTTGGAGTAACCTTTCTGCTTCTGCTGCAGCAAGTTCAGCTTCTGATTCTTCGCCTTCTTTTGTTTTATCATCTTCAGCTGCTGCTTTTGCCATTGGATCTGGCAAACCCTCAGTTTCTGTAGGTCTATTGAGTAGTTCCGGAAAAACTTCACTAGGCAGGATCGGTACAAAAATCAGCTCATCACCGCGTTCATAATCGAGACCGCTGAGGATTGGTACAATTTCTCCGATGTAGGAATTGACTGAAGGTGAAACTTCTTTGTGCATTACCAAATCAACCCTCATTCGGGCAATCTGCCAGTACTTAGAGCCGCTTGTACTGGAAGGAGCATTCAGTTGTCCAAATCCTGGCAGGGTTTCGTTGGCCATACTAACCGAACGTTCTTCTCCAAACAGTTTGACACGTAGTACATAATCCTTCGGCTCAAGGTAATACTTGAGACCATTGCGGATTGCCTCTTCAATTTCAAATTGACGTATGCTGAGTGACTTTACACGTTCCTGTGCTTTTAGAGAAAATGATGGAGCAAGCAACATTAAGCTTATGCTGGAAGCTAAAACCGGCAGAAAAAATCTGCTGAAAATTTTGAATATTCGCTTGTTAAGTTTTGATTTTGTATTTGTGATCATAGTTACCGCGACAAACGCATGAGATATTTTTTAAGACCCTCATTTGTTGGATCAAGTTCAAGAGCATGCTGCCAGTTCTCTAATGCCATTCTATTCCAGCCCAGCCGGTAATAGATGGAACCAAGCATAGCAAAAGCTTGTGAAGAAAAAGGATTTATTTCAATTGCTCTGCGCAGCGCGGTTATAGCAGAGTCATAATTCTCGCTCATGTAAGCCTTTCGGGCCTGCAGTAGATAGCGTGTAGTTTCAACCCTGGCCTTCATGTCAATGCTCCTTAGTTCAGGATTTGGCTCCAAAACTGCTCCCAGATTATTATCCGCTGCCGATAGATTATTTCTCTGACCTTTTACTCCTGGTTCTTCATCATTGATTGAACCGTTATCATTATCTGCGTCTGCAAGTTCAACTGCGGCATTATTGAGTGTAGTTACAGAAGAATTTGCAGGTGTAGTGAATGGGACATGCACCATTTTAAGCACATCTCTACCTGTTAGGTTGAGAAATTTTACACGATCATCCAATGTTTGGCGTAACACTTCCACATTGAAGAGTGAGACAGGAGTATTCACCACAGCAAAAATTGTTGTGTACGGTGTTACCTGATTCACAATCCCAACGATTTTCTTGGTTTGTGTCGGCACCCATACAATATTCTCGAATCCCGGTAATTTTATTTTTGAAATACTTTTATCACGTTTTGTAACAGGAACAGTTTCCAGAATATAACGTATACTGACAGAAACACCTACATACTCTTTTGGTAATTTTTCACGGAAAATAACATCTAATTGTTTTTCTATATCTCTTTCAACTTTTCTCTGCTCCGGTGGTGGAGGTAGTCTTACATCACCTTTTTTAGCAGTACTTTGTCCTTCAGAACCGCTTCCGTCTCTAGTAAGGGCTTCTTCTTCATGTTCTTTCTTTATTTGATTAAAAGGTACAGCAAGCAGTTCTTCCAGAGATTTCTTTTTTTCTGCGGAAGCTGCTGCTTTTACCGGTGATGGATCTTCCGATTGTGCTTGGTCTGAATTACTGATACTCTCCTGTGCTCCTAACTTGTCAACAAATAAAAAGCTCAGCAGACAGATAATCAGCAGGGTGTAAAGAGAAACTTCTGCACCAGAAACTTTGACTATTTTCATTACCTACTCCAGATTTTCCAGCATTTGACTTACCTCTTCATCTTTTGGATCTAAACGTTGAACATGCTGCCACATTTCGAGAGCTTCATCTTTTTCTTCAAGGAGGAAATGTAATGAGCCTTTCATTTTCAGAATAAATATTTTATCCGAACGCTTCACGGCGACTTTCAGACCTTTTGCTGCCCATTCTAAACCTGCAACGTAGTCACCTGTCTGGAAAGCTTGAAGTATTTTTACACGATATTCCTTAAGCGCACCACGTTGTTCCGGTGAAAGAGAGTTGTCGGAACGCTCGGGAAAATTCTTACGGATAATTTCCAGCGAATCTCCACGTTGTTGATCAAAGTTTATGGCCAGCGGGACCGCTTCTTTCAGAAAAGTATCAACAGTAGGAAGAACAGTTTCATCTAGCAGTAAATTTATCGACATTTTTATATTACTAGCAGACGGTGGTGTGCTTTTAGTTTCTTCGTTGCTTTCAATCAATGAAAAATTAACATTTACCACAAAGTCAGATTTGGCTACATATTTCAACAATAACTCATTCAGTTTCCTTCTGACAATCTGTTCTTCATAAGGTGCAATGCTGTCTGAAAAAGGTTTTGGAAAAGAAGTTCTTTCTACAGTGACAGTATCTCCACGCTCAGCAAGATAAAATTCCTGAGCAGGGATTAGTTTCATTAAAAATTGTTCTTGAGTTTCAGGCAAAGTGTTATCCAGTAAAACACTTACCTGTACTGATTTTAAGGCTTCTTTAAGTTCATGGTTACGTTTTGCATTTTCATTAACATCGGCATCCTCGTCTGCATTATCATCACTGGTCTCTGCTTTTGTGTTCTCAGTCTCAAGCGGCAGGTTTTTGAGTTGAACTTCCTGGAGTAGTTTTTTGTCCCAATTAATTATTACAGAAACGTTAAAACGTTCTGGCGACAGATAACGTGATAGTAATTGATCAATATCGAGTTTAAGACTTTGTTCAAAGGCAGCGGTCTTCAAACTCAAACGTTTACTGGTTGCATCTTGGAGCGGTACTGCAATGACAAAATTAGGACTGTCAATAGTATGGATTAAGTTTGACTGCAGTCCTCCACGTTGCAAAACAACACGTAGAATCCTCTTGTTGCCCTGTGTCTCTTCTATAACAGTAACTGAATTTTTACCTCCATCAGTCCTTTGATTGAAAAGCACTTTTTTCTTCACCGGAAGTTCTGCTACAATGCCTACAGATTCTTCCGTCGTAGCGCAACTGCTGAGTAAAAACACAAATAAAATGCTTACAACAAAAGTAAGATGAGTTAATAAACGTATTATGCTGTCATTATAAAATTGTTTCATGATAAGCGTAGATCTATGAAATACGTAATTAAAAAATTAAAATTTCCAGCCTATGGAAATAATTGATGCTCCTGAGGCAGTGGCACTTTCGTCAGTTGTCAGCATTGACAGGTAATGGTAGTTAAGTGTCAATTGTTCTGCTACAGAAAAGCTGAAACCTGTCTTGAAATATGACGGATTATTGAAAGGTGTTACTGTCATCATTCCTAAACCAGCAAGAAGAGAAAATGCTACCTGCTCTCCACCAAAGTTAAAAACGTCATAACTTATTGTTCCGTCTATCAAAAAACCTGTGATTGATGACTCATATTTATCTGACAAGTTCGAGTTGTCATCACTCAACATGGCACCGCCGCCGGAAAAACTCCAGTCATCCGTAAGCCGCACCAATTTTTCTCCTCCGAGTACACGTGCCTGATGCTCAACAGTGACAACGCTGCCTGAAGTTGTGCTTGTGAAGGTAATAGGTACACTCATCTTACCGAAAAAAGCGTGTATGTAAGATCCAGTTTTAGGCGGTGTTCCTGTAACTATTTTAGAAAAAACAATTTCGCCTCCTTTTGCTTCATAGGCATTAAGTGAGATTGAAAGCTGCTCGCCTTCACTGGTAAACACTGCAATATCAAGAAAGCCCTTAACATTTAGTTCTTTGGCAACATCCCTGCGATATTTGTCGTCAGCGATACCGCGACTGATTTTTAGGAAACTACCTGAAATGTTGGTGCGGATCTGACTGCATGATTCGCAGACGCTGACTTTCAACTTGATCAGACTGGTGAGTGTCTGCTGTAAACGTGCAGTAGCGACTTTGCGAAAACTGGCAGGTAGAGCATCTCCAAAAGAAATACTTGAAATAGCGACTGAACTGATTTTTGTCTGCATACTTTGTACGGATTTCACCAGACTTGGAGTAAGTTGCTCCAATTGGGAAATCTGCCGATCTTTCCAAAAAATAGGTTCTGCTTCTTCTACTGCCGAAACAGTTGTCAAACTTAAGGCGAAAATAAACTGCACCAAAAGCAATTTACGTGTAAAATTTATCATTTGATAATTGTCAAAAACTTGGTGTGTTTTTTGCTGATTCTCATATAAGAAAAATTTATATAGGCTTAATAAACTTCTGCAACCTTCCTGCCAATATAGTCAAAGTACAATGTTGAACCGAACAGTTCTTACAGAAAAAGATCAAATTACGACTTTGAAAGTAATTGATGAGTTGAGGCATGTAGAAATCGAGCAGGAAATGCAAGCTATTAAAAAAAGATTGGCTTCTGCTAACACGCGAAAGGTTACTCTTAATTTGGATAATTTGCAAGTCATTAGCAAGGACACGCATGAGCTTTTGGGGTTAATTATCAAGCATGTCCGACTACAAAACATTCCCATTTCCATAATCGGAAGTTCACAAATGGATCCTGGAATTCTGCTGGGAATCTCAGAAGGCAGGCCTCAAATAATTGAGGAGCAGAGTCCGGCAAAAGAAACTTTCACGATTAAGCCCAAATATTATTCTCGTTTTTCAGCACCATTCTTTTCCAGTGATCAAGATAACGTGGTGTTTAAGAGAGTTATTCCTGAAACTGTTAATCCGCAAAAGTATGTAGCGGAAAAACCTTTTCTAATTGATAAACCGGAAGATGTTGAGATTATCTTGCCGAAAGATGTTTCTGATAAATATTCGCCATGGTTCAAGTTTGGATGGCTGCTGATTTTATGCTTCACTGCTGTTGCATTGGCTTTATTGTACTTTCTCTGGCCATACTATCAGTCAGGTAAAATTCAGCAAGTTTTTTTAGCAGACAACAAGACACAAGTAGTGCTTAACACTGAACCGGTAGAAAACATTAGCATTCCGGAAACCCCCATGGTTTCCCTGATAATGGCGGTCAAAAGTGGGAATAAGCCTGCTGTAGAGCAATTACTGCTTTCCGGAGCTGAGTTGGAATTAAAAGATCAACAGGGTTATACTGCATTTATGCATGCAGTCAAAACACAAAACGCAGATCTTGTGAAATTACTGGCGGAACGTGGCGCTGAGGTAGACTTAATGGATGAATTTGATGACACCCCTCTAATTTGGGCTTCATCCATGAAAAATAAGGCAATTGTTAAATTATTGTTGGAGCACGGTGCAGATCCAGATAAAGGAGATTTTACACCTCTTATGTGGGCTGCTTTTCATGGCGATTTGACACTGTTAAATTTATTATTGGAATCAAGTGCTAATCTGAACTCACGTACTCAAGCAGGCTGGACTGCACTAATGTGGGCTGCGGAAAAAGGGAATACGCAGGCCATGTGGGAATTGCTGAGACGCGGTGCCAGAGTCAACATACAGAATGATAGTGGCAAAACGGCGCTGATCTTAGCGGTTGGTAGAGGGAATATCGGAACAATAGGATTATTGCTGAATAAGGGTGCTGATCCAACGGTGGTGGATTTTGACAAAAAAACTGCTTTGGATTACGCCGAAAATTTCCAGCATAAGGATGTAATTCGTTTACTGGGAAAAAAATTTTGAATAAATAATTCTAAATTATGAAAAATGTTTCTCTTGAAAACTTTATAAATGTGAGACCAACAGATTAACGGCCTCCCTTTTGCTCCAACTCTCTGGAATAACTACATCTGCGTAAATTTTGCTGGGCTCAACATACTCCTCATGCATTGTACGTATAGTAGCAAGGTATTGCTTGGTTACGGATTCAACAGACCGTCCGTGTTCAGATAAATCTCGTTTTAAACGTCTGATGAACCTCAAATCCGGGGGTACGTCTATAAATACTTTCAAATTCATCAAATCCCTGAGTTCTTTATCATTTAATACCAGAATGCCTTCCACGATCAGGATGGGTCGGGATTCCACTTTTTTCGTACTCGAATCTCTTAAATATTTAGTAAAATGATGAAATACAGGGATTTCCACATTTTTTCCTGAAATCAGAAGATTGAGGTGCTCTACCAGTAGGTTTATCTCCAAAGAATCAGGATGATCAAAATTGATTTTGGTTCGTTCCTCAAATGATAATTCAGGGCGATTTTTGTAATAGGAATCGTATTGGATAACAGAAACTTTTTCCGTACCTAACTGTTTTAAAATCTCTTTTACAATCGTTGATTTTCCGGAACCGGAGCCGCCGCCGATTCCCATCACGAAAGGTTTTTCTGTTGTCATAGGAAGTAAAACGTCAAATATAAATTTTGTAAAACATACGCAGGGACATAATCATCAGGAAAAATGCAAACCAGCGTTTGAGTTTGTCTTTATCAAGTTTATGAGCCAGTTTTGCACCCTGCGGTGCCATGAACATTGTTATTGGGAAAATGAAAAGAAAGCTCATCAAATTAAAATATCCGAAACTTAACTGAGGAAGATTTGGATTATACCAACCGCTGAAAATATAACCGATTGCTCCTGGTACTGAAATCAACAATCCTAAACTTGCTGATGTCCCAACTGCGCTCAGCATAGGCAAACTGTAAGCAGTAAAGTAAGAAGTGAAAAAGACACCACCGCCGATTCCCATTATTGCTGAAAGCAGACCGATCAGACCTGCTGCACTCCACTGCTTTGAAACTGCAGGTAATTCTTTAGCAAGTACGAAATTATTTTTCCGTAATAAATTTAGTGCAATCAACATTGTCAGCGTGGCGAAAACCGCTTTGAGTGTATCTCCACTCAAACTACCTCCAAGCCATGAACCAAGCAGAGCGCCGAACACCACCGGAATTGCAAGTTTGCGGAATAAACTAATGTTGCCTGAACCACGTTTGTAATGGGACCAGGCGGAGGTGATTGAGGTGGGTACGATAATCGCCAGTGATGTCCCAACTGCCATGTGTGCGGTGACTTCAGCTGAATAACCCAGTTCATCAAAGGCATAGAGTAAGGCCGGCACTAAAATGATTCCACCGCCGACGCCGAAAAGACCTGCTAACAAACCCGCAAACGCACCTGAAACAAACAGCAAACCCAACAGTGAAATAATTTCAGGATTGTTAAAAATGGATTGCATGTAATGTTGATTTATTTTTTTGCCGGTTTCTTTTTACTTGTTCCTTTCAAATTTGGAAAACAAATAGGCAGCACATCTTCAAATGTTTTCACAAAATGCGGTTTGATGCCTCTAGTTATTATTTCATCCAAATCTTCAAAATCTTTTTGATTTTCAGCAGGAAAAATTAATTGAGAAATACCGGTACGTCTGGCAGCAATTGTTTTTTCTTTTACACCCCCGATAGGCATGACCAAACCCGTGAGAGTTAACTCTCCAGTCATGGCAATATTAGGAATAATTGCTTCATTTGAAACCAGTGAGTGAAGTGCGCAAGCCATTGTAATACCTGCAGAGGGACCATCTTTAGGAGTAGCTCCTGCCGGTACATGCATGTGGACAAAGTTTTCTGCAAAGAATTTTTTAATTCTTGCATCACTACTGCCTTTTGAACGGATATATGTGTAAGCAATCTCAGTTGATTCTACCATCACTTCACCAAGTTGTCCCGTCTGCTTGAATCCTGGATTCTTTGCTTCCGCAAAAGATGCTTCTATGAACAAAGTAGCTCCGCCGACACTTGTATACGCGAGACCGGTTATGACTCCAACTTTAGGTTTTTTGTAACGAGTTTCTTCTGCGAAAGTCTTGCGTCCCAACATTTCAGGCAGATCATCTTTAGTAATCTTAACATTTTCAATTTCTTCCTCTACAATCTTACGTGCGGATTTTCTCATTATTTTTTTAAGATTGTTTTCCAGACTTCTTACACCTGCTTCTCTGGCATAACCATCAATCATTTCACGTAGAACAACTTTCGGCAGAAAAAACTGTGACTTCTTGAGTCCGTGTATTTTAAGTTGTTTTGGTAAAAGATGTTTACGGGCAATTTGCAGTTTCTCTTCCAGAATATAACCTGAAAGTCGGATTACTTCCATTCGATCCAGCAGTGCAGGTGGAATTGTGTCTGTTTGGTTTGCAGTACAAATAAAAAGTACTTTCGAAAGATCAAAACGTACATCAAGATAATGATCAAGGAAATCTTTGTTTTGTTCAGGATCTAATACTTCCAAGAGTGCAGATGCAGGGTCTCCCTGAAAACTTGCACCGATTTTATCTACTTCATCCAGCATGATTACTGGATTAGCCGTTTTAGAGGTTTTGACCGCATTAATAAATTTTCCGGGAAGCGCACCGATGTATGTCCGGCGATGCCCTTTTATTTCAGCTTCATCACGCATTCCGCCTAGAGAAAAGCGGTAAAATTTACGTCCAATTGCTCTGGCAATAGACTGACCCACAGATGTTTTTCCTGTTCCAGGAGGACCTACCAGCAAAACAATTGAACCAGCAAGGTCTCCGTTTATGATCCCCACAGAGATCAGTTCGAGGATACGGTCTTTAACATCCTTTAAACCATAGTGGTCACGATTTAGAATTCTTGCTGCACGCTGGATGTTGAATACATCTTTACTGTAAATACCCCACGGTAAAATTGTCAGCCAGTCCAGATAAGTTCGGGTAACATGATATTCAGGAGATGAAGGTTCGATTAAACGCATTTTATCCAATTCTTCTTCAATACGCTCTTTTGCTTCTTCACTAAGTTTTAGTTTCTTTATGCGTGCTTCAAATTTTTCGGTCTCACTTTCTGAACCTTCTTTTGTGATGCCTAACTCTTTTTTAATTTCTTTTAGCTGTTCACGCAGGAAAAATTCACGCTGTTGTTGAGACATACGATCTTCTACACGCTGAGAAATTTTTACCTGAAGTTTTGCAACTTCTAGTTCATGTCTCAGCAAATTTAAGGCTTTTTCAATGCGTTCCTTGATGCTCATTGTTTCCAATATTTCCTGCAATTCTTTTCCGGATGCAGTTGTCATGGATGCCGCAAAGTCAGCAAGTGTTGCAGGATCTTTGAGGTTAATACGTCCCATCAACAGACCTAACTCTTCCTTGAACAATGGATTTAGCTGAACCAGTTCTTTAATAAAATTGATAATTGAAACGGAAAAGGCTTTTAATTCATATTCAGATTTTTGGTCTTCTGTATCCTGAAGATATTTTACTTTTGCTCTGTAGACAGGATCTTCTGCAATTATTTCAAGAATTTCAAATCGCTCCATGACCTGCACGATTATATGCATCGGGTCATTACCATGCTTTGATGCCTGTACTATCCTGCCAACTGCTCCTATATTTGCCAGTTTGTCCGGAATGTTTTCTGCTTCTGTTTCTTCATTCTGCACATCAGGTTCATAACTGTAAACCAGACCAACATATTTCAAAGGTCCTTTTAATTCATCCTCTAATACTTTTTCCAGTTTTTCATCAGAAATGATAACCGGCAGCAGCATTTTTGGGAAAAGCGGACGATCATAGAGTGGCACAATTAGCAGTGAATCCGGAAAAACATCTTCACTAATGACGAGTGCTTTTTCTTCAGTGATTGTCTCTAAACTGTCTCCATCTATTTCTATTACTTCCTCTTGAGGATCATCATCGGTTTCTAATTCAGGATCAGGAGATTTACTCATAGTTTTTTTTTATTTTTTTTATTTAATTATTGCAGTTTAGGAATAGTATTAATTTTATTCCTGCGGTTTTGGAATTGTTCCAAAGTCTGATCACCATTATCCAATATCGGAAGAGGATGGTCTAGCCAGAAATTACTGGAGACGAAATTATTGGATCTTTCTCAATGAACTAAGAGCAGGTTTATCTATTGGCTTTTATCCGCCAATATAGCGAGGAATGTTAGTGAAAATGCCGGACATGTAGGTCGTTGCCTGTGAGAGGAACCAGGGGAAAAGGAATGCTAAAACAGCCATCATTGCACCCATTTTAGGAATGATAGCCAATGTCTGCTCCTGGATCTGAGTAACCGCTTGGAAAATTGAAACCAGTAAACCCACAACAAGTGCGCCAATCAGCATAGGTGCCGCAAGCAGGGTAGCCATCCGCATGGCTTCAATCATGATTGAGACTACTATCGCTTCTGTCATAAATTTCTTGTAATTAAAATGATTAAAGAGAGTTAGAAATCTACAAAACTTTTGACCATTGAACCAAGAATCAAGTGCCAGCCGTCAACAAGTACAAAGAGCATCAGTTTAAAAGGTAATGAAATCATCACCGGTGGCATCATCATCATACCCATTGCCATCAGGATTGACGCTACAACCATGTCAATCACCAGAAACGGGACATATAATAGAAATCCGATTTGAAATGCGACTTTAAGTTCACTAATTACAAAAGCAGGAATCATCACCCAGATCGGAATGTCATCGATGTTTTTCGGACGTTCTATTTTAGCAATACGAACAAACAAAGCCAGATCTTTTTCACGGGTAAATTTTCCCATGAATCGTTTGATTGGTAGAGCAGCACGATCCATAAATTCCTGCTGTGATATCGTCTCTTCCAAATAAGGCTCAAGCGCTGCTGAATTGACTTCCTCCCAGACAGGCATCATCACAAACAAAGATAGAAACAAGGCCAGTCCAATCACGATTTGGTTAGACGGTGCCTGTGGTGTGCCGATAGCCTGACGCAAAAATGACAATACAATCACAAAGCGTGTGAATGATGTTGTCATAATCAAAATGGCCGGAGCCATTGTCAGGACTGTCAGTAAAAATACAATCTGTAAAGTGGTAGCTACCTGTTGTGGTGAAGTTGCTGAATCAACAGAAATATTGATTCCCGGAAGCGGAGATTGTGCATACAGAGGCATCCCAACACTACAAATTGCCAACAGGAAAAAACTGCGCAGAATGAAGCTCATGCTTTCACAACTGCAAACCGATTGCCAACCGCCAGAGAAACAATTATTGCTAAACTCTGTACTGTCTTCCTCTTTTATTTTTAATGCTGAACGAGGCATGTGATTATTTGATGGGCTTTAAGAATTTTAGACGTTCGGATAGTCTATTTGCAAATTCCTGCATCATTTTATTACCATGCAATATTTTTCCAGTTTTGTCTGCTGATTTTGAAAAACGCATTTTGCTTTTAACTTTAGAACCACCATTTTTATTATTTGACTCAGCGAGGCTAATATTATCGCTAGCATTGGGTTTTAGAAAAACACCTTTTTCCTGCCCTTCCAACTCCATAGATACAGATAAATCTTCTTTCTTTGACTCATTCAGAGTTTCCTCAGAATTAATATTTTTATCTTCTTGCTCTAGAGTTTTTAAAAAATCAGCCTGCATATGATCCATGTTTATTTCATTTGTTTTCTCATCAGTCTTGGCAGAATAGAGAAATTCCTGATCAGTTTCATCATGTAATTCTGCAATCAAGTTTATGGAAGTAGCTGTTACACCGCACGCGAATAACCGGTCGTTCATGTTAAAAACTATTATCTTCTGTTTTGGTCCTACATGGTAGCTCGAGACCTGACGAATCCGGATATTCCCCTGCATTGCAGAAAATCTTCCGCTGAAAAAACGATTATAAATATATGCAATTAAATAAATAAGCAACAGCACGAACAGTAAAGCAAAGACCAGTGTCAGTATAGTCTCAACCCAATCCTGTGCAGGCATTGGGAAAAGTTCTCCAGATTGATCAGAACTTGAATTTACTGTTGCTACTTTGGAAAATGTTGAAGGAAAAGAAGAATCTGCTTTGACTCGTTGACCAATTTCATCCTTCAGTACTTCAGTGTTTGAAAGAGCAGGATTCGTAGATATTTTAGCCGGTAGAATCACCAGCAAACTGTTGCCTGCAGGATTTATTTGCGGGTGACCTAAAACCACCCGTGAGGATTTCGGCAGAATATCTAAATGAACTATATTTGTATTGGGAACTTGAACCGCACGGACTGCTTTAATAAAAGAATCTGCTTTTGGGACTGTCAGCAAAGCTAAGGCGGAATCTATCTGGGCTGAGTCAAGTCGCAGACTCATTGAGCCGGACTCAAAATTTATTAAAGGATTTCCGCTAAATTCTCCATCAAACTCTAAACGAAGCTGTGAGGAATTTTCAAGGGATATGACTTCAATGTTTTTCAGCGTACGTACTTCGGATGCCACAACAGGTACAATCATACCTGCCCATAATACCAGCGAAATTCCTACTTTGAGCCAGGCTGGTCTCACGAAACTCATGCTTTTTTTCCTCAGAGTGCTGCAAAGCGATTATCCGGACTGATGATGTCCGTTATACGTACTGCAAATTTTTCATTGACTACAATTACTTCTCCACGTGCAACCAGTAAATCATTGGCGCGAATATCAAGAGGCTGGCCTACCATGCTATCAAGTTCGATTATTGATTCCTCGTCCAACTCTAACAGATCACTGATCAACATCTGTACTCGTCCTACTTCCACTACGATTGAAAGCTGTACATCAAACAGAAAGTTGATATCGATATCTCCGGCAACTGGAGTCGGCTTCGCTGATCCCGTTTCATCACCGGTACCTCCTGAAGCGTCAACCTCTTGACCCTCCTGTTTTTCTCCAGCACCATCACTCTTAACTTCGGAGAGGATCTGGTCCCTGTTTGCTTTAAGTTCACTTTCAACGTCTGACCAATCTAGGTCATCCAGATTTTCGAAAGATTCTTCTTCTTCTGCCATCGATCAATGTTTCCAGGTCAAAGTTTAAAATTTCATCTTTCAGATTACAAGTTTAAAGTCAACTCTACAACCAAAATCCTATATTATCTGTGCATAATCAGCTTTGAGCTCTTCTTACTTGCCTGCTGGTCTTGTATTACACTACTGTCTGTAAAATTCAAGAAAAAGTACTTTCCGTACAGGTAGCGTATCTTCCCAGATTGTTTTATTTGGAAAGAGGGAGTTCAGGCGGTTTTGCAAATCATTTTTGATCACCGCTCGATTTTTAGTATCGTCAAATAGCTCAACAGTAATCGAGTTAAGATGGGTAATCACCAGATCTTTAACTATAGGCATTCTTGCCAGCATCCACTCTTTGGCCGCTCCATTTTCAAAAGCCAATTGGATACTACTTTTAAGGAAATATTTATCTCCGGGCATATTCACTACGAAAGTTCCAAGATCCAAATATTCTGGTTCTGCCAGTGGAGGGGGACCGTCCCGGATGACTGTAATTTCCTCAACCTCTATTTCTTGTGCGTGCAGAGTTGAAGCAAAGAAAAAAAAAGCTAAAAGTATCAATAGCAAACTGGCCGTATATTTTACAATACTAACGCCCAGCCGGGTACTGTTTCGCTTACTGAAGATATCCTGTGATATTACTTCCATCTTTGTCCCTCGTCTACTAAACGGTTGAGGTACATCAGGCAGACCAACATACTTTAAATCCCAAGTTACTTTTGACTCTCCCGCTTCCTGATTCTGCTTATGATTGACAGGGGTCACTGGATTACAAATTCCTCAAACAATACTTTTTTGATCGGTTCTGGGTCTTCCCATTCAGGCTTGCTGGGGAAGAGCTGACTGATAGCGCTGATAAGCCTTTGTTTCAGGGCTTCTCTGGAATCGGATTGTTTGACATCTTCTACCGATAATTCCTGCAGTTCTGACAACACAATGTCTTTGACCTCAATCAACCGCATCGTTAAATAAGCTGACGCGCCTGGCTCACTGAGCATCAGTTGAATAGATGTTTTTAAAAATCGACGTCCGTCTTTGAGATTTACCACAAAGCTGTCAAGCGGCAGAAAAATTGGTGCTGCCAGAGGTTCAGCGACGTTTGTCACCTGCTGTTCTACTTCTGGTAATTCTTCTTCTTCTTCTCCTCCCGACATCAGTATAAAAACAACGATGCCGATAACAAGTAACAGCACAACCGCGACAATGATAATCATCATCTTTTTTTTACCGCCGCCGCCGCCGCCCCCTTCTTCATCTGCCATAGCATCTCCTTATGTAAACTGTGATTATTGATAATTTATTTGGCGAATTCCGCACAATAAAATATTTATTAGAAATATCGCTTCTTATACATTTATAAAGTCTTAAAAACTAGTCACATCGAGCGAAGCGAGAAATCTATTTATGTTAAGTATTAATATCATTAAGATTCCTTTTTACGGTCAAAATGACAAATAATGGGGCTTTATTATTTAATCGACAGTCTGTTATGTATCAATTGCTATTTTTAGATTCATGCCCTCATTATTTTCTGCATACTTTATCAAATTATCCTGACCTGGCCCATGCACGCGGTGATCCTTGATAATAAAGTTTGGGATATCTACTTCGGGCTACTTTGAGCATTGCCAGAAACTTTGGTACGTATTCGTGTGTTTCTTTGCGCAGTTTTAATTTCCAGAAATTTCGTGTACCTTGTGATTTTATTTGACGGGCCATATAATTTGGTCCACCGTTGTATCCTGCCAATGCCAATTCCCAGTTATTGTTAAATCTTTTGCCGAGAATTTTCAAATAACGTGCTGCTGAATGAGTAGCTTTACGCCAGTTTAGTCGATCATCTGATAACCAATTCACATCTAATCCATAATCTCCAGCTGTTGCTTTAGTGAACTGCCACATGCCCCTGGCATGTCCTGAATCTGCTTTGCTGTCAAAACAAGATTCAAGAATTGGCAAATACGCTAGTTCCGGAGGCAGCTTGTATTGATAAAAAACCCGATGTATGTAATAAAGATATCTGCTGGACGTTGCATGGTCCAGACAGGTCTTAACGTGTTTGTTTTTCGTGTAAACGTTTACGTATTTATTTATACGTGAATTGGACTGTTCCCAGACCCCGCTTTTTTTGTATTGTCTGCTCCCGGGTAACCCTGAGGGTTTTGTGCTGCAACCTGTAAAAATTAGTACTGAAACTAGCAGCAGCCAGTGATACTTAATATAAATTTGTTTTCTACAAAGATGATTCAATAATAACGATGTGTAGTCAAAGTTTCGCAATAAAATATTTCGCCGAGCTGAAGACATGACAATTTTTTAAATGCTTGTATTTGCAGTATTTTTTTATTGAATAATCCAAAAACGGCAGAACCGCTCCCTGAGACCAATGCACCAAATGCACCATTTTGGAGCAATAAAGATTTCAGTTCAGACAAGAGCGGATATTGAGAAAGCAAAGAAGTTTCAAACTGATTGTTCAAGTGACTTTTTAAATCAGCAAAAGACTTAACTTCAGGAAAACTGGTACGTTCTTCCGGAAGACAATTTAGGTATGCATCAGGCGTAGGAATTGAAAGAGCAGGTTTAATTATCACTAACAGGAATTCAGGATATTCCATCAAAGGAATTAACTTCTCACCACGTCCGCGTATTTCACAAGGAGAAGGTTCCAGAAAAAAAGGAACGTCTGAGCCAAGTTCCAGAGCAAGTTCAAAAAGCGTCTCCGGCGGCAAAAGACCTGGAGAAGTGGATGATAAACGAAAAATATTGTTCAGCGCCCGAAGAGTTCCGGCCGCGTTTCCACTGCCTCCTCCAAGTCCAGCGCAGGAGGGGATGTGTTTTTCAAGATTAATATCGAGGTCCGCAGTTACTCCGGCTACTTCTTCAAATAATCTTACTGCACGGACCACCAAATTATCTTCCTGAGGTTCAGAAAAAGTTGCGCCCTTAACATGGAAAATAAGACCTTTTTTATTATTATTGCTGAAACTCAATTTGTCAAATAAACTAACTGGCACCATGTGCATATACAACTCATGAAAGCCATCCTTACGTTTGCCTAAAATATAAAGCAACGGATTTATCTTTGCGGGTGTCAAAATCTTCATCTATGCAAGTCCACAGGCCCAGGTGAGCCACTGCACATCTTCTTGATTATCTAGCAGAGGTGAAATCTCAGTAAAAACACGTTGATGATATTCATCCAGCCATTGTAATTCATCAGCCGAAAGTAAATCTCTGTCAATCAATCTTGGATCAAATGGAATCAGTGTCAGTGTTTCAAAAGCGAGCCACCCATTACCACCTGGATGTTCCGGAAGTCCTTGGGCTTTCTTGATCACGTAAAGATTTTCCAGCCGAATTCCACCCCAGTTGTTTTCATAATATCCTGGCTCATTTGAAAGTACCATTCCTTCCTGCAGAGCCACATCAAACGCAAAAGGTGAGATACGCTGGGGACCTTCATGCACATTCAAAAAAGCGCCCACTCCATGTCCTGTGCCGTGACCATAATCCAAACCCGCATTCCAGAGTCCGGAACGAGTAATGGAATCCAGAGATGCTCCCGTTGTTCCTTCAGGAAAAACCTGTCTGGCCAAGCGTATATGTGCCTGCAGAACCAAAGTGAAAGTCCGTTTCTGCTTCTCATCCTCTTTTCCGAGAATGACAGTCCGCGTCGCGTCTGTGGTTCCGCCAGCACACTGGATTCCAGAATCTACAAGCAACAGCTCACCATTCTTCATCGCGTTTTTTGAATCTGGATTTCCGTAATGCACAATTGCTCCATTCGGTCCGGAACCTGCGATTGTGTTGAAACTAAGATCCGAAAAATCCTCTGCTTGTGAATATGCTTCATAAAGCCAGTCACTGTATTCTTTTTCGGTTACAGGCTGTTCTAGATCAATTGCTTTTTGTAAACGTCGAAAACTTTTTACAACTCCAACCGCAGCCTGTTTATGGGCATTTTTTGTGGAGTTGATTTCAGTTGGGTTTTTAAGTGCTTTCGCTAAAACGATGGGATTTTTCTTTTCTATAACCTGTTTTTTCGAAAATGCCAGACGTGTACCCATAGTAATTGTTGAAGGATCAAGCCAAGCTTTTACATTTTCATCTTGCGCAATTTTTTCCAAAAATTCCGGATATTCAGCATATGGCCTGAACTCCCAGTCTGGACAGTGCTTGCTTAAATCTGCTTCCGGATGATGGCAAAAACACAATGCTCTATCCTGAAAAATAGCAGCATATGCTTCAAAAACAGGATTGTACTCAATATCACTGCCGCGTAAGTTAGTGAGCCAGGCAATTTCGTCAAGCATGGTTAACAACAAAACATCCGCTTTTCTGTCTTTTCCCATTCCGGATTCATTCATTTTCTTCCGTACATCAGCTAACTTGCAGGCGCTGGTCTTACCTGTGTATTCCAAAGCAAGAGGATAGATCTTATTTTTTGGAGGATTTGGCCGATTAGCCCAAACACTGTCCACCATATTTGGAGTAATCGCTTTCAAACTGTGACCTGATTTTACAACAGCATTTTCATAACCCCGCCAATCTTTTGGGCTCATCACAAAAGGATCAGATCCAACTGTTAAAGCCTTTTCTGAACGGGAGGCAATCCATTTTTGAGGCTTAAGCACACTTTCATTTCCCAACTTCTGAATTTCAAAATTTTCACCGCATGTCTGCTCTGCCTGTAAATGATAACGTGAATCAACAAAAAGCTGGGAACGTCCCTCAAGGCAAAAGACCGCTGTTCCGGCTGAACCGGAAAAACCCGGTGAACTTCCGGATGATGTTGAAGCCTCTAAACGCCAATTCTGCGCAGGGAGGTATTCGTTAAGGTGTTCATCAGTTGAGACAACAATCAGCATGTCTAATTCTTGTTCTAACATTGCTTGACGAAGTTTTTGTATCATAGTTGTTTGGTTTTCTGAAATATGCAGGATTATCAGCTTTAAAAAGTTTTCAGCAAATTAATCTACCGAGTAACAGTCTCAAAAATAAAGCTTTTTAACGGAAAGAGTAACTCCGCGCTGAACACGGCTTTATTAAGAGGATGTCAGTTTAACTCAGGAAGCCTTTGGTCCTGCCTGTATAATTTCATCGCTGGAACCTTCTTCAAACTGTTTGAAGTTTTCCTGAAACATGTTTGCCAGCTTTAAGGCTGCTTTGTCATAGGCATTCCCGTCAGACCAGGTATTACGTGGCTTCATAATTTCATTTGGAACTTTTGGACATTCTGTTGGAACATCAAAACCAAACAAATCGTTATGGTCAGTCGGCGCGTTCTTCAAGGTACCATCCAGAATTGAATCAATGATTGAACGTGTGTACTTGAGTGACATACGCTCACCTTCTCCATAACCACCGCCGCTCCAGCCCGTATTCACTAGCCAAACAGAAGTTCCATTTTGTTGAAGACGTTTTGCTAACAGTTCTGCATATTTGCTAGGATGCCAAACCATGAATGCTGCACCAAAACACGCGGAAAAAGTTGCTTCCGGTTCAGTTACTCCCATTTCTGTACCTGCGACTTTAGCAGTATAACCGCTGATGAAATGATACATGGCCTGCGCTGGTCTAAGTTTGCTGACAGGAGGCAGCACACCAAAGGCATCGCAGGTCAAGAAAATGATATTCTGGGGATGTCCTCCCATGCAGGGAATTTTTGCGTTTAAAATATATTCTATCGGATATGAAGCTCTTGTGTTCTCCGTCAGGGAAGTCCCGTCATAATCAACAACGCGTGTGTCTTTGTCATAATCAACATTCTCAAGCACTGTTCCAAAACGGATAGCCCTGTAAATGTCAGGTTCATTATCTTCAGAAAGGTTTATACATTTGGCATAACAACCGCCTTCAATGTTAAAAACTCCGTCGTCTGTCCAGCAATGTTCATCATCACCAATAAGTTCCCTTTTAGGATCTGCTGAAAGAGTTGTTTTCCCGGTTCCTGATAATCCGAAAAAGACTGCTACATCACCGTCTCTACCTTCATTGGCAGAACTGTGCATCGAAAGAACTCCCTGTTTCGGCATGATGTAGTTCATGATAGTGAAAACACCTTTCTTCATTTCACCGGCATACTCTGTGCCGAGAATCACAAACTCTTTGCGTTCAAAACTCAGTTCAACACTTGTTCGTGAAGTCATGTGTTTTGTGAGTGGATTTGCAGGAAACTGTCCGGCATTAAAAATTACGTAATCCGGTTCTCCAAAGTCTGCTAATTCTTCTGCAGTTGGACGGATCAACATATTATGCATAAACAAAGCATGATACGGACGTGTGGCAACTATGCGGACTTTTATCCTGTATTTAGGATCCCATCCCGCATATCCGTCAACAACGTAAATCCGCTGTTGAGTATTCAAATAGTCAATTGCGCGTCCCCTGGAAATCATGAAAGTAGCTTCATCCATTCCAATGTTAATATTGCCCCACCAGACGTCTTTATCGATACTTGGATATTCGACAATACGCTTGTCCTTTGGGCTGCGTCCTGTTTTTTCATAAGAAGAGACGATCAGTGCTCCTACAGAAGAAATAGACGCATCAGGTTCGTATGTTAGTGCTTCTTCATATAATTCAGGAGGTGTGGCATTGCGTATGATTGTTCTAGGGTGAAGTTCGTATTGTTCCAATGTGAAAGAAGCATCACTCATGGCCATTTCTCAGGAAAGGTTAATCACTTTTAAGTTCTAAACTAGTTCCAAAGTGAATCCTACATTGATTCACTGAACTTGACAAGTAAAAGACATAATTTGAAAATTATACTTCAAAATTTGGGTGCTTACAACTCGTCCTCACTCTGAGCTTGTTTTCATGAAGACATCATCATGGGAAAAGCAATTTGACAGAGCTACGTGGGTTTTGTAACAGATTCTCTTACAGCTTATGTTTGAGAGGTAGGCAGTTTTTGGGTGAGAAGTTAAAAAATGCTTTTTTATATTATAACCAACTGAAGTAGCACTTTTAATGTTTCAGCTATGAGCGTTTTAGTTAGTGGATGTTAGGTAAACAGATACTTAAAATTAGACTCAAGTAGATTTAAATCCAAGGCTTAAAGCATTGAGCAAATTAAAACTTTATTTTAGAACCAAATTTTTACTGATCCATTGAGACAGCTCAGCAGAAATTTCACGTAAAGCAGGATCGTCCGGAAGGTCGTAATCTTCAATAGTCGAGATGGCGCGTTTTAATTTCTTTGAAGCAACAAGTACAGACATGAGTCCTGATATTTTTAGTGCTTTTCGTTGCTCTTCCGGAGTTCGGTCGGCAATATCTTCGTCGAGGATCGCAATCGTATTTTCGTAGTCCTGCTTTTGGTTGCTATCTGAAACTTGACTCAGCAATTCAGCATAAGGAGGAATTTTTACGGCAACCAAGTTTTCTTTTTGAGTTAATTTGATAGCCAGTGTTAATGCCAGAGAATCCTCATTAATTAGTGCTTCCGGCGTTTTTATTTGCTGAGATATTTGTGAAGCCATATTAGATATTTGGTCTTCTGGCGTTTTTATTTGCTGAGATATTTGTGAAGCCATATTAGATATT
>Ga0209374_1000802_pt1 | contig 33366 bp, 37 predicted proteins | sample SaaInlLV_DNA_10m_FD_184683 | JGI IMG/M metagenome (GOLD analysis project Ga0209374, IMG submission 184683) | Marine microbial communities from expanding oxygen minimum zones in the Saanich Inlet - SI075_LV_DNA_10m (SPAdes) (version 2) | ecosystem: Environmental > Aquatic > Marine > Unclassified ... | reverse complement strand
GCCTATGCCATTCATACCCGAATTGGCAGTGCCTGCGTGGGCGCCAAAGTCGATGGTTTGCGGGTGCCGTTGTGGACCCGACTTAAAAATGGCCAATCGATTGAAATTGTAACGGCAGAGGGTCAAATTCCTCAGGCGACCTGGTTGGATATTGCGATTACCGGTAAGGCGAAAACCGCTATCCGCCGGGCGCTGCGTGAGGCTGATCGCGGTCGGTATATTAAATTGGGCCAGGAACTGGCACGCTCTGCTTTTGAGCAGATCGGCAAGAAAGTTACTGATAAGGTGCTGGAAACCGCGGCCCGTCATTTGCGTATCAAAGACCCGCATGAGTTGCTTTATCGGATGGGCAGCGCCGAATTGACGGCCAATGAACTGGTGGACGCGGTCTATCCGGATGTGGCGACCGACCGATCTGATGAGATCGATAGCCGTCGTGCGGTGATTGGCCTGTCGCCAGATCAGCATTTTGACCGCGCGCCCTGCTGTCAGCCGTTGCCTGGCGAGCGCATTGTTGGCATCACATATCGTGGGCTTGGGGTTGTGGTGCATACGATCGACTGCGTGGCATTGAGCGATTTTGAAGACCAGCCCCAACGCTGGCTGGATCTGCATTGGCAAAGTGGTAAGCACCCGGCCTCTTATGCTGTGACACTGGATATGACCATCGGAAACGATTCGGGTGTTCTGGGGCGCATTTGCACCTTGATTGGCGAGCAGAAGGCTAATATCTCGGACTTGAAATTCTTGGACCGCAAACCAGATTTTTACCGTCTTTTGATAAATGTCGACCTGCGTGAAGCTGAGCACTTGCACTCGGTCATGTCTGCATTAGAAGCGGAGAGCGATGTTGCTGCCATTATAAGATCCCGAGACCCGTCCCGCCGAGGCGGTTAGCAAGGGCAACTAGAGGAATGTGCCTTGGTGTTCAAACGCCGTGATAAACGACCGGCCTGGAAAGTGGTCGTCGACGTGCTCTATCCCAAAGGTGGATGGAGCCGGGCGTTTCAGTATATCAAAGTTCGCTTGAAACGGTTGCCCGATCCACCAGAAAAGGTTGCACGGGGGATTTGGGCTGGTGTGTTTACCACCTTTACCCCGCTGTACGGCTTTCATTTTTTCATTGCTATTTTAATTGCTCGAGTGTTTCAGGGTAATATTTTGGCGGCGCTTTTGGGAACATTTTTTGGCAATCCGCTGACCTATATTCCGATTGGGTTGGTCTCAATGCAGACCGGGCATTTCCTGCTTGGGACCCAATTACAAAGTGAGACACGGCGTTCCTTTATTGGTAAATTTCTGGATGCGGGCAAAGACCTAAGGGATAATTCCATTGCGGTGCTCCGCGGAGAGCCGGTCGATTGGTCAAATATTGTTGTTTTCTATCACGAGGTATTTTTTCCCTATCTCGTGGGCGGTATCGTGCCGGGTATGATTGCAGCAACCGTCTGCTACTATCTTTGCATACCCTTGGTACGGGCCTATCAAAACCGGCGCAAAGGTGCGCTGATTGCGAAATTGGCGGCGATCAAACACAAAGCTAGGCGCAAGGCTGACAGACCGTAAAAGCAGTATGAAATTCACGGGTGATATCGGATTTTGAGGAGAGTGAGTATGACAAGATTACGACTTGGGGTGAATATCGATCATGTCGCAACCGTGCGTAATGCGCGCGGTGGTGCATATCCCGATCCGTTGCGGGCGGCAAAATTATCCGAAGAGGCGGGGGCGGATGGTATCACAGCCCATCTGCGTGAGGATCGGCGGCATATATCAGATGCTGATATTGATGGCCTGATGGAAGTTCTGACCGTTCCGCTGAATTTCGAGATGGCGGCAACGCCGGAGATGCAGGCGATTGCGCTGCGTCACAAACCTCATGCGGTCTGTATCGTGCCTGAAAAGCGTGAGGAGCGTACCACCGAAGGGGGATTGGAAGTGGCGCGCGAAGAAAACCGAATTGCCCATTTTATTGCGCCGTTGCGCGATGCTGGGTGCCGGGTGTCAATTTTCATCGCCGCTGACCAACGCCAGATCGAGGCCGCACACCGTATCGGTGCGCAGGTGATTGAGTTACATACCGGCGCCTATTGTGATTTTCACGCCGAGGGCAATATTGCCGCCCGCGACAGCGAATTGCAAAAGCTAACTGAGATGTCCTCACTTGCTCATTCTTTGGGTTTGGAGGTCCATGCCGGGCATGGGCTGACGTATGATACAGTATCCCCAATTGCGCAATTGCCGGAGGTGATCGAGCTGAATATTGGCCATTTTATCATTGGCGAGGCAATTTTCAGGGGCCTGACTCCAGCGATTGCAGAGATGCGACGCTTGATGGATGAAGCGCGCGCATGAGATGATTTTGGGGATCGGAACGGATCTGGCGAATATTGACCGTATCGCCGCCACGCTTGAGCGGTTCGGTGACCGGTTTCGCAATCGTGTCTTTACCGAAGGGGAACAACGCAAGGCCAGCAGACGCAAAGATGAGGCAGGCACCTATGCCAAGCGCTGGGCGGCGAAAGAAGCCTGCTCCAAAGCGCTTGGTACCGGCTTGCGGATGGGGATTGCTTGGAAGGATATGTCGGTCTGTAATCTCAAGACAGGACAGCCGCAAATGCAGTTGACGGGTTGGGCCAAAACAAGGCTGGATCAGATGACGCCGCAGGGGCATGTGGCGCATGTGCATGTCAGCCTGACCGATGATCATCCCTGGGCACAAGCCTTTGTGGTTATTGAGGCACGACCCGAGGGGTTGGACCCGTCACCCGGGCCTTAATGTCACTTGGCTTGACACCCTAACACCAGCGTTCCATGTAGAGACCGTAAGCATAACAAAAGGAAAATGCATGGCGCAGACATCGGAAGAATCGAACGGTATCGTTGAAACGATCAAGACGGTTGTCTATGCGCTGCTTATCGCAGGTATTTTTCGAACGCTGTTTTTTCAACCGTTCTGGATCCCGTCGGGTTCAATGAAAGACACGCTGCTGATTGGTGACTTTCTGTTTGTGAACAAAATGGCCTATGGGTATTCTTACGCCTCTTGTCCGAGCATTATCATACCGGCTGTGGGGCTCAATATCGACGCCAAAGATGTGTGCGGGCTGCTGCGCGATGACAATAAACGCCTGTGGGCTGGCCTGCCTGAGCGTGGGGATGTTGTGGTGTTTCGCCATCCGGCATCGGGGCGCGATTATATCAAACGCCTGACCGGGCTGCCTGGGGATCGGGTGCAGGTTAAAGACGGCGTGCTTTATATTAATGACGCTCCGGTGGCGTTGGAAGACGTCGCGGCCTTTGAGGAAACATACGCGCCACAAGGCCCATTGCGATCTCTGCCGCGCTGTGAAAATGTGCCGACTGGCAACGGCGGCATTTGCCAGAAATCGCGTCAAATCGAAACGCTGCCAAATGGTGTTGCACACTCGATTCTGAATATCGGAACACAATCAACAGATAACACTCCGGCCTTTACCGTGCCCGCGGGACATTACTTTTTTATGGGAGACAATCGCGATAACTCGACCGACAGTCGACGCCGCCAGCAAGCCGGTGGCGTCGGGTTTGTGCCGTTTGAAAATCTGATTGGGCGCGCGGATCGCATTTTGTTTTCGTCGGCCGGTCGCTCAATGTTGTTTTTCTGGACCTGGCGCAGCGATCGTTTCTTTAAGAGCGTCATTTGAAACTGTCTGGAGATCTTGCGGTTTTTCAAAGCCGGCTGGGCTATGATTTTAAACGGCCAGAATTGCTGAGTGAGGCGGTCACGCACGCCTCGATCTCGTCTGCGACGCGCTCGGATAACCAGCGGTTGGAGTTTTTGGGGGACCGGGTGCTGGGGCTGGTGATGGCCGAGGCTCTGCTTGAAGAGGATACCTCCGCAAGCGAAGGCAAGCTGGCCCCGCGTTTTAATGCCTTGGTGCGCAAAGAGACCTGTGCTGAGATTGCGATCTCTCTGGACTTGGGTAAGGTTTTGAAACTTGGACGGTCCGAAATGATGTCGGGCGGACGGCGCAAGCAGGCGCTGCTTGGCGATGCATTGGAGGCGGTAATTGCTGCGGTGTACCTTGATGGGGGGTTTGCTGCGGCAAAAATGCTTGTTTTGCGCATCTGGTCCAATCATATTGCGTCTGTCGAAGAGGATGCACGTGACGCGAAAACTGCTTTGCAGGAATGGGCGCAGGCTCGTGGTTTTCCACCGCCGCTCTATGTTGTGGTGGGCCGCTCCGGTCCCGATCATGCACCGATGTTTACAATTTCGGCGCAGCTTGAAAACGGTGCCACTCAAGATGCGACTGCAGGATCAAAACGTCAGGCCGAACAAAATGCGGCCATGCAGCTTTTGGCAAAATTGGAGGCCACATGACACGGGCAGGGTTTGTTGCATTAATCGGGGAGCCTAACGCCGGCAAGTCCACATTGCTGAACCAGATGGTTGGCGCCAAGGTGTCTATTGTAACCCACAAAGTGCAAACCACCCGCGCCCGCATCCGCGGTGTGGCGATTGACGGCGAGACCCAGATTGTTTTTGTCGATACTCCGGGTCTGTTTAAACCCCGCCGACGGCTTGACCGCGCGATGGTGGCCGCCGCTTGGGGTGGTGCGCTGGACGCGGATATGATCGTGTTGCTGGTTGAGGCCAATCGTGGCCTGACTGAGGGGGTAGAGAAAATCCTTGAGACGCTCACCGAGATGTCGCAAGGGCGGACAATTGCACTGGCGATCAACAAGATTGATCGGGTCAAATCTGAGACATTACTCGGTCTGAGCCAAACCCTGAATGCTCGGTTCCCGTTTGTTGAGACTTTTATGGTGTCAGCGGAAAAGGGCCACGGTGTGCCTATGTTACGCAGCTGGCTGGCCGGGGGTCTGCCCGAGGGACCATGGCTCTATCCTGAAGACCAGATTGCCGATCTGCCGTTGCGGATGATTGCTGCCGAAATGACACGCGAGAAATTGACCCTGCGGCTGCACCAAGAGCTGCCCTATCAAATGACAGTCGAGACTGAGAACTGGCAGGAGCGTAAAGACGGTTCTGCCCGCATTGATCAGATTATTTATGTGGTGCGCGACGGTCACAAAGGTATCGTGCTGGGCAATGGTGGTGAAACCATCAAGGCGATTTCTAAAGCAGCACGCGAGGAACTTGAGGAATTCATGGGCCGACGTGTTCATTTGTTTTGCAAGGTCAAAGTTCGCGAAAAATGGCTTGATGAGGCGGCGCGTTATACCGAGATGGGTCTGGATTTCAAGGATGGAAATGGCTGAGATAACAGGCTGTTCTGACGGTGATCTGTGATGGCGCGCCTGACTGCCGAGTTTTGGGTCCATGCCTATTTAAACCGTTTGCGCATGGTGGAAATTCCAGCATTTGTTGTGGCGAAAGGCGATCTTACGGCAGGGGCGGTGGTGATCAAGCTGAACACTCTGGACGGCCAAGCAGTGGCCTACCAACGATCGTTTGATATGAGTAGCGGCGCGCGCAAATGGGTTGATTTTGCCTCCGGCGCTGAGACTGAGGTCGACATGGCCGTTGCCAGACAACGCGGGTTTGATCCCGATCTTTGGGTGATCGAGGTTGAAGACCGGAGCGGTCGGCATTTGCTGGATGAGCCAGGACTGGCAGATTAGGGGCGGGGATGGAGTGGCGCGATCAAGGTGTTTTGCTCAGCGCGCGGCCGCATGGGGAAAGTGCGGCGATCATAGAAGTATTTACGCCTGAATATGGCCGCCATCTCGGTGTGGTGCGCGGTGGCTCTGGGCGCAAACTCGCCCCTATTTTACAACCCGGTGCCCAGTTGGATCTTGCTTGGCGGGCGCGCCTAGAGGATCATATGGGCAGCTTCACGGTTGAACCTGTCCGAAGTCGGGCGGCACAATCGATGTCTGACCGGTTGGCACTGGCTGGGCTGAACGCAGTCACTGCCTTGCTGTCGTTTTGTTTGGCCGAGCGTGAAACGCATCGCACGCTCTATCACCGCAGCGCACAATTGCTGGATTTACTTGGCCAATCGGATCTCTGGCCCTTGGCCTATCTACACTGGGAAATGCAATTGCTCGACTCTTTGGGTTTTGGGCTGGATCTCAGCGCGTGTGCCGCCACCGGGTCGGATCATGACTTGGTCTATGTATCACCGCGCAGTGGCCGTGCGGTATCAAAGGTTGGGGCAGGAGATTGGGCCAGCCGTTTGCTGCCGCTGCCACCGTGTATGTTGGGGCGCGGCGATGCAACGGATGCAGAGGTGGCGCTGGCGTTGGATACAACCGGGCATTTTCTGCATCATCATTTGGCCGAAGACATGCTTCACAAACCGGTACCCGGGGCGCGGGCGCGGTTTCTCAACCAGTTGTCTCGGCGTATCAATAGCGATTAAACAGCATCTCTCGTCCCGCATTGTTCGACAAAATCAACTGTTTATCTTCTCGTCGTGCTTTGGTCATTGTCGCTAAAGCGCTGGTAAATACCTGTTCGGCTGACGTGGTGCATCCCATTCTGGTGGATCCGATGGGGCCAAGTTTGAAATCTGGATACACCCGCTCTTGGCGGCCAAACAATCGGTTGCACCCGGCTGTGGCACGGAAGTGACCATCGGGGCTGAATTGAATTGAAGCCGAGGCCGCGACCGGCGACATTGCAGCGGGGTTATTCGGCTGTTTTCTTTGCAGCACTGGGGTCGCGACAAAGGGTGCGCCGTCCAATTTTAAAAGCTGCCACTTGCCCAGATAGGCGGTGTTTGGATCAGCCTTTGAAATGGTGATATGGCTGCTCTGAGTGCTGTTACTCGGTTCGTTTTGGATATTATTTTGGGTGACGCTACAGGCAGCAAAAATGAGAAAATATAGCAAAGAAACATATTGTTTAAACATGGTAATTGCATAAAGATAAACAGTCTGTTGCACAAGTTAGACCTTTGCAGGGCTTACGCTTGAGCTTGGCATTGTAACGGGTATTATGCGATGTTTGTGACCAATACGGCCGGATTGCGGCGTTGCTTTAAACGGAGGCTCTGATGCGTCACGGTGGCCAGATTTTAATTGATCAATTAAAAATCCAAGGCGTTGAACGGGTATTTTGTGTACCTGGCGAGAGCTATCTAGCGGCGTTAGATGGGCTATATGACAGCGGCATTGACACAGTGATCGGCCGTCAGGAAGGCGGGGTTGCGATGATGGCCGAGGCGCATGGTAAACTAACCGGCGCGCCGGGTATCGCTTTTGTGACCCGGGGGCCCGGTGCGACGAATGCTTCGGCTGGTGTACATGTGGCCTCGCAAGATAGCACGCCGATGATTCTTTTTATTGGCCAAGTGGCCAGTGATCAGAAGGACCGTGAGGCATTTCAAGAGATTGATTACGGGCAGATGTTTGGATCCATTGCGAAATGGGTGGCGCAGATTGATCGTACGGACCGGATTGTGGAATATGTCTCGCGCGCGTTTCACATCGCCCAGTCGGGGCGGCCCGGACCGGTGGTTTTGGCGCTACCCGAAGATATGCTCTCGGCTGTGTCAGAGGTTGGTGACGCGCCAAAAGCTCGCGGGGCGGTGCCCGCGGCATCTGGCGTGGCTGCGGTTGAGATTGCCGCGCGGTTGCAGGCTGCCGAGAAACCCTTGGTGATTGTCGGGGGCGGAGTGTGGTCAGCGCAAGCTGCCGCAGATTTGGCGCGGTTTGCCACCCGATTTGAGCTGCCGGTCGGGACGGCGTTTCGGCGTCAGGATTACTTTGATAACCAGCATTCGCATTACGCGGGCGATGTCGGTATAGGAATCAACCCGGCCTTGGCGGCTAAAGTAAAGCAGGCAGACGTCATTCTGGCGCTGGGCACCCGTTTGGGTGAGATCACCAGCAGTGGCTATAGTCTTTTTGATATCCCAAATCCACAGCAGCGGCTGATACATGTCTATCCCGACGCGACCGAATTGGGTCGTATTTATCGTGCAGATCAGGCTGTTGCCTGTTCGCCAATTGATATGGTGCGCGCGCTGGCAGAGTTGGAACCTGACACCCCGCTGTGTGATAGCACCTGGCGGCAAGGTTTTCATCAAGCCTATCGTGCCTGGAGTGCACCACAGCACAGCGTTGGCGCTGTCAAAATGGAACAGATCATTGGCCATGTGAACGAAGTTTTGCCCAAGACAGCGATTTTGACCAATGGCGCTGGTAATTATGCGGCCTGGCTGCATCGCTATTTCGATTATAAAACCTATGGGAGCCAGCTTGCGCCCACCAGCGGGTCAATGGGGTATGGTTTGCCGGCGGCCGTGGCGGCGAAACTGAACCATCGCAATCGTGAGGTGATTTGTTTCGCGGGAGATGGGTGTTTCCAGATGACCATGCAGGAATTTGGGACGGCAGCGCAATATGGCGCAAATATTGTGGTGATCATTTCCAATAATGGCATTTACGGCACAATTCGCATGCATCAGGAACAGCATTATCCCGGCCGGGTTTCGGGAACTGTGATGCATAATCCTCAGTTTGCAGCCCTCGCCCAAAGTTATGGCGGGCATGGCGAGGTGGTGCGCCAAACTGACGATTTTCCAGCCGCTTTTGAGCGCGCTCGCACCAGTAATCTGCCAGCGATTATCGAGCTGATTACCGACTCGCGGGCCCTGTCGCCGCGGCTGAACCTGCCGTAATTTCAGGGTGCTGCTCTATCCGAGTAAACGGCGCGCGATGACCTGCGCCTGAATTTCGGCGGCGCCTTCAAAGATATTGAGAATGCGGGCATCACACAGCACCCGGCTGATTTTATATTCCAGCGCAAAGCCATTGCCGCCATGGATTTGCAAACTGTTGTCGGCAGCCGACCACGCGGTACGCGCGCCAAGCAGTTTTGCCATGCCCGCCTCCATGTCGCAGCGACGGTCGTTGTCTTTTTCAAAGGCGCTGAAATAAGTCAGTTGCCGGGCAAGCATGATTTCAACGGCCATCATGGCCAGTTTTCCCGAGACTCGGGGGAAATCAATCAAGGACTTGCCAAATTGTTTGCGGTCCTTGGCGTATTGCATGCCCAAATCTAGCGCGCATTGGGCCACACCAACGGCGCGGGCGGCGGTTTGGATACGCGCAGATTCGAAGGTCTGCATCAACTGCTTAAACCCTTTGCCTTCTTCTCCACCCAGCAGGTTTTCGCCTTTGACATGGAAATTGTCGAAGGCCAACTCATATTCTTTCATCCCGCGATATCCCAAAACTTCTATTTCACCGCCGGTCATTCCGGTTGTGGGGAAGGGCACCGCGTCGGTGCCGGGGTTTTTTTCGGCCAGAAACATCGACAGGCCGCGATGGTCGGTGCTGTCGGGGTTGGTGCGCGCCAAAAGGGTCATAACATGGGTGCGGGCCGCGTGGGTGATCCAAGTTTTATTGCCCGTGATGCGGTAATCATCGCCGTCTTTGGTGGCGCGGGTCCGCAAAGCGCCCAAATCCGATCCGGTATTGGGCTCGGTAAACACCGCAGTTGGCAAAATTTCAGCACTTGCCAGTTTGGGCAGCCAGGTTTGCTTTTGTGTCTGGGTGCCGCCACATATAATCAACTCTGCGGCGATTTCGGAACGGGTCGCCAGCGACCCCACGCCAATATAGCCGCGCGACAGTTCCTCAGACACCACGGCCATCGAGGCTTTTGACAGGCCATACCCGCCAAATTCTTCTGGAATGGTTAACCCAAATACGCCCATTTCAGCCAGCTCTTGGATGATTTCCATCGGGATCAACTCGTCCTTGAGGTGCCATTCATGGGCATAGGGCTCAACCCGCTCGGCGGCATAGCGGTAAAACTGTTCCCGAATCATTTCGAGCTCATCGTCAAGACCACAGGCACCGGTGGTGATATTGGCCGATTGTTCTTGCATTAAGGCAACCAAACGGGTTCGCGCGGCTTGCGAGTTGCCCGACCGGGTTAGCGCTATAATTTCTGGCGTTCGCATCCTGTCGATATCTCGCTGCGACGGAACGATATCTTGCAGTCGTAAAATTTCGCTTTGGCTGATTGAAATGCCGCCTAGGATCTGTCCGAGATATTCACCAAATGCGATTTGTAAAAGTAGCTGTTCTACCTCGCCAAATTTCTCTTCGGTTTGCAGGGCGGTCGCCCATCGTTGCATCTGCTGCAGGGCCTCGACGTAAGTTGCCAACCAGGCCAACCCATGGGTTGCAGTTTGGTGTTGTTCGATGAGCTGAGACGAGATGTGCCCGTCCGAGGTGACAAGCGTCCGGACATATGAGGTTGCAGACTCGAGAAGAGAGGCACATGGCGATAAGGCTGCAGAAGTCAGTTGCAGTGCGCCGGGCAGAATCGCTGAATCTTCAAAGGTCATATCTTGTCCATCATGGGCCATGTCTTTACTCTCCTTCACCAGAACCAACAATATAATCCCTTCGCAGTTGCAGCGCAATATAGATACCAGAAATAGTACAAATTTATTACAAAAGTTGCGTGAATAAATTATTTGGCCAGCCGTGATCGTTTGTGTTACCCGAAGCCATGATGCCATTAGAATTTGATTTGTTTACTTGGACGGTGGCTTTCTGTGTCGCTATGGTGGCTGGCCTCGTCAAAGGCATCGTTGGGTTTGCTTTACCGATGATCTTTATTTCCGGTTTAAGCATTGTGATGCCGCCTGAGACCGCATTGGGCGCTTTGATTATCCCCGCTTTTATCGCCAACGGGTTGCAGGCACTGCGCCACGGCTTTGCTCTGGCACTTGCAACTGTGAAACAGTTTCGCATGTTCCTGATTTCGGGAGGGGTTTGCCTGATGGCAAGCGCCCAGTTTGTCTTGATGTTGTCGCCTGAAATGTTGTTTCTTCTGCTTGGCTTTCCGGTCACATTTTTTGCTTTTTGGCAGCTGATCAAAATTGATGTTTTCCAAGTTGAGCGCAGCCGTGAAAAAGACATACTGATGGGGGGGATCGCCGGTCTGATTGGCGGCGTTTCCGGTATTTGGGGGCCGCCAACGGTTATGTATCTGACCGCGATTGCACTTCCAAAAGCCGATAAAATTCGAATACAGGGCGTGATATACGGGTTAGGCGCTGTCGCTTTGATTGTGGCACATCTTGGTTCGGGCGTATTGCACAGTCAGGTTTTGACCGTTTCCGCGCTGCTTGTTGCACCGACCCTCTTGGGGTTTTGGGTCGGAGATAAATTTCAGGGCCGTATCAATCAGGCCACCTTCCGCAGGTTGACTTTATGTATTCTCTTGGTGGCCGGACTCAACCTGTTACGCCGAGGGATGGGTGGTTGATCACTCAAAAGAACTTGTGGTGTTATTTAGACTATTTTTGGTGCAGTGCTGGCCAGCTCATTTATAAATGTCCGGATTTGGGTGCGCAGTCGTGCATCCTCAATGCGCGTGAACATCGAGGCAATTTTGGTTGCTTCGTCATCAAGAGCGCGTTCGCTTTCGTTTGGCGAATTTTCCAGCCCCTCAAAGAAAAAGGCGGGCGGAACATTCAGTATGTGCGACAATTCGAACAGGCGGCTCGCTGAAATTCTATTGCGGCCAAGTTCGTATTTTTGGACTTGCTGGAAAGAAATTTTCAAACCTTGCGCGACGTCGGTCTGCGTCAGGTTTCGTAAGATGCGCATGCGTTTTAATTGTTGTCCAACATGAATATCGACAGGGTGAGACATATAATATTCCTAAATTGCTACCTTTACGGGAATATCTGATTCCAAATATCGATCAATTAGTTACAAATAGTTGCATATGAGTTAATTATCATCCATGCTAGAGTGATACTTTTATCATCAGGTATTAAGTTTTTACCAACCTCGATGATATGTGGTTTATCAGTATACGAGTTAGCGAAGTTTACGCGCCGGTTCTTTTCACACAAGGAAATTTAATCACTATGAAAAAGATCCAGTGCCAGTCAATTTTGTTTGAGCTTTTACGATCATTTTCGACGCTTGCGCGGACGTTGAACCTGTCAAAAGCAGTGCGTGAGCTGGGAAGTACGCGTCAGACAGTGCGGCGTCATATTTATTTGCTGGAAGAGGCTCGGGGCGAGAAACTGTTCTCTGTTGAGGACCGTCAGTACCGGCTAACCGCAGCAGGCCGTGCCTCGTTGCAGGGAGCGGAGGAAATTTTATCCTTCGGAGAGGCGTGGCTTGGTCGTAGTTTGAGCCATAAAGACAGGCTGGTATCTATTAATATCACTGGCGAGGGTCCCGATGATCATTTTTATTTCCTACAGGAACACCCGATCAGCACTCTGTGGCAGAGCAAATCTGATTTGTTGAAGTCAGCTTTGCAAAGCTGGACGTTGGCAGAAGGTCAGATCGAACACTCAGCCTTTGAAAAGATACGACCCTATACAATGATTTTTCGTCGGCATGAGCAGGATTGGCTTTGCACAGAGGTCGGGCAACTTTCGGTGTATTCGGATTGGTTTGGTAAAGAATGGGCCCTCAGCACGGTTGGGCGCTCTTTGTCCAGTTTACCTGGAGGAGGGGGGTTTCCCTCACTTTTGCGGCAACCTTTTGATGCTATTTTTATCAACCACGGCTTGCGATATGACCACATTGTTACGCAGATAACTCAGGGCCGAGATGGCGATTTGCATCTGGCCTGTTATGATCGTTTGCTTATGGGCGCGCGGTTTCCCGACAACAGTTTTGCTTTGCTGTCGATTGTGCACCAGACCAAAGCTATTGATATTAAAGGCCTCCCTGCAAATGTAAAAAAAATGATAACTCAAACTTAATTCCAAAGCACAGTTTGTGATACACTGGCATTTATTCAAGACACTGTATTTTAAACTCAATGATTTGGGAGACATCATGACCATTCAGGGCTTTAATCACGGCGAACAGATTTTTGCGACTGCGATGCAAATTTTTAACCAGTTTGATATCACAATTGAAATCGGCTCAGACTTTAATAAATACCGGCGGTTGCTTCTTGAGCACCGGCCGCAACAACCGTTAGGGCCACCTTTTGACCCTAATATTCATCAATTAAATGCAAAAAATGCATTTTGGTTGATTGCTAAAGGGCCTGATGGTGCGGTAATTCATACTCAGGCGATGCGTGTTCTAGATTTAAAATCATTTAGTTTAGCAGATCATTTGCGCGAATCTTTTCGCGGCTTTACGCCCGTCGGTCCTGACATCGATCTGGCAGCCTCGCGCTATCGGGCCGGGCCCGGAGCACAGAAAATTTGCGGCACGGTGTGTTACCACGGCGAGTTATGGATGGATGATCGCCTCGGGGCGTACCGAGGGTCTGGGTTGAGCGCTGTGCTTGGCCGTTTTGCATTTTTAATCTGTGTCAAGCAGTTGTCACCGGATTATGTTTTCGGGTTTGTGGCTCGACCTGTTATTTTCAAAGGCTTGGCAGAACGGTTAGGATATATGCATAGCGAACCTGCCAGCATCCGGTGGCGGTTGCATAATAAAGACCGAGCCCTTGAAGGGTTTATGGTTTGGATGGCGCGCGATGATCTTCAGTTTATGATGACTATACCTCTGGTCGATTTGGTTGCTTGAGCACAAGCCCCAAGCGGGTATCGCGAAATACCGGTTGCTATCCTTTGGCATTGAGCGGCAGGCACATTAACCAGTGACCGCTGTTCTTGACGCCCCTGTCAGATCTAGACCTCTCTGAACATCGAGGCGCGGGTCCGTCTCACTCCACTGTCGCTGCAAGTCTGGCGACAGTGGTTTATAAAAGTGTTTTATGACTGTTTATGTCTGCCAAATCAGATTGCAGCCGCTTTTACATCGTCTTTAATATACGGTAGATACTGGGCAAAGTTATCGGCGAACATTTTCACCAGCTTGGTGGCCTGAATGTCATACTTGCCGCTGTCATCCCAAGTGCGACGCGGCGATAGCAAAACCTCTGCTACTCCTGGGGCGGTCACAGGCACCTCAAAGCCGAAGTTTTCGTCCTTGCGAAACTCTACTTTAGACAGAGATCCATCTAATGCCGCAGTGAGCAGGGCACGGGTGGCCCGGATGGGCATCCGGGATCCAGTCCCATAGGGACCTCCGGTCCAGCCGGTGTTCACCAACCAACAGGTCGCGCCATGGGCGCTGATCTTATCCCGCAATAAATTACCATAGATTTCCGGACGCCGGGGCATAAATGGCGCACCAAAACAGGTTGAAAAGGTTGGCTCGGGTTCTGTGATACCGCGCTCGGTACCGGCAATTTTCGAAGTAAAGCCGGACAAAAAGTGATACATGGCTTGGGCGGGGGTTAGTCGGGCGATTGGTGGCAAAACCCCAAAAGCATCGCAGGTCAGCATGATAATATTTTTTGGGTGTCCACCCATCGCGTTTTCAGATGCGTTTGAAATATAGTGCATGGGATAGGCGCAACGCATATTCGCGGTTAGCTTATCATCTTTGAAATCCAGCTCTTTTGTTACCGGATCGAACACCATGTTTTCAATCACGGTGGCAAACTTTTTGGTGGTCGCATAGATTTCGGGTTCTGCCTCGGGGTTGAGGTTGATGGTTTTGGCATAACATCCGCCTTCAAAATTGAACGTGCCCCGCTCTGACCAGCCATGTTCGTCATCGCCGATCAACGTGCGCGCTGGATCGGCCGAGAGTGTTGTTTTTCCTGTGCCACTGAGGCCAAAGAAGATCGCAGTGTCTACCGGGTTGTCTGTGGCGTGATTGGCCGAGCAGTGCATCGGCATGATCCCGGCCTCTGGCAATAGATAATTCAGTAACGTAAAGACGCATTTTTTATTTTCGCCGGCATATTCTGTTCCTGCGATTAGGATCATTTTTTCGGCAAAGTTCATCGCAATTACGGTTTCGCTGCGACAATCATGCCGCTTGGGGTCAGCTTTGAAACTTGGGCAGTTGATCACTGTGTAATCGGCGATGAACTCTTCTAGGTCTTCGGCGTCTGGGCGGCGCAAAAGGTGACGGATGAACAGACCGTGCCACGCCAATTCGGTGATCATCCGCATGTTGATCGCATGCTGTGCGTCTGCCCCGGCCACGAGATCTTGCACGCTATATTCGCGGCCTTTCATATGCTCAAACAAATCATCCTTCAGTCTTTGAAAACCGTCTTGTGACATCTTGGCGTTATTGTCCCACCAAATGGTGTCGTTGATATCGGGTGTTACAACAACATGCTTGTCTTTTGGCGAGCGACCAGTGAATTTTCCGGTCGAGACCAGCACGGTCCCACCCTGACCCAACTCGGCTTCTCCGCGCTTGATTGCCAGTTCTACCAGGGCAGGCTCTGGCAGGTTATAGTGTATTTTCCCAAGACTGTTGAGGCCCTGTGCCTCTAGTGTAAACTTTGGGTTCACCCGTCCAATTGCCATCTGCTCGCTCCTGCTGACTTGGTCTTTTCTGTCGCAAAATCAGGCTCAAGCGCAGACCCTAACCCAACCTTTGAAAGTTGATAACATGTGTTTTTGACGGATGAACAGGGCACATTCACACCGTTAGCGCAACCAAATGTAATTAACTTGGCTGAGGTTTCTTTTACGCGTCAAGAATGGGTGAGATTTAATTTTCTAGTGATGAAACTGCAAAATTGTTCATGGAAATTGAAATATGATTCGCAGTTGAGGATTGAATATGATCTGGGAGATGATACATACAAAAGTAACTTTTTAATAATGCTTAGTGGGCTATTATATCATATGGCTAGAATCGCGTTGGTAGATGACGATCGTAATATTTTAACCTCCGTCAAAATGACTTTGGAGGGCGAAGGATTTGAGATTGACACCTACAGCGACGGGCAGAGTGCGCTGGAAGCGTTTTATCGAAAACAGCCCGATATCGTTGTGTTGGATATCAAAATGCCCAGAATGGATGGGATGGATCTGCTGCAAAAAATGCGACCGAAAATCTCGAGCCCAGTGATCTTTCTCACATCGAAAGATGATGAAATAGATGAGGTTCTTGGCCTGCGTATGGGCGCGGATGACTATATCAAAAAACCCTTTTCTCAACGTCTTTTGGTCGCGCGTATTCGGGCGCTATTACGCCGTCAGGCGCAGTTTTCCGACAGCCTTGTGGTAGGTGAAAAAGGGCGGCATCTGTTAGAGAGAGGGGCGTTGACAATGGATCCGATGCGCCACGCTGTAACTTGGAAAGACAGCGAAATCTCACTGACAGTCACAGAGTTTGTTTTACTCCAGGCTTTGGCGCAACGGCCCGGTTTTGTAAAAAGCCGCGATCAATTGATGGATGTGGCCTATGATGATCAAATCTATGTTGATGATCGGACTATAGACAGTCATATAAAGAGGCTGCGCAAGAAAATGCGTGCTGTCGATTCTCAATTTTCCTGCATCGAGACACTGTATGGAATCGGGTACCGCTATTCCGATCATTTGGCATAAAAATCTTTGCAGTATACGTCGTGGTGCCCGTGGCGAGCCTAGGGTTGGATTTTCTGTGCCCAGTGGACGGATGCATTGGCTGATCAAGAGTTCTATCTATCGAGATGACTGAGCGGATGGATTCCAGCAGTGACCGGTGGCAGCGTCATTGGATTGGCAAAGTATCACCGCTGGCCCGTCGGATCCTTGGGTTCAATTTGACGGCACTTGGTGTGTTGATTGGTTGTATTCTTTGGACATGGGATACGGACATTAGCTCTGGATTGGCCGGTGACCTGCGACTGCTGTCCGAAGCTGAGGTCATCGCAGAGGTGATTGAAACGCGATTTTCAGAACAAAGTGCGGGTCTTAACCAGCAAGAGATCGACGCTGTCCTACTGGATGCTTTACGAGGTCTTAGGTTGCGTAAAGGTCTGACAGTTGGGCTTTATTCTTCTGATTTGATCTGGTTGTCCGGTGCCAAAGGGTCGCAAACCTCTTCTGAAATTTCTGGAGCATCGGCTAGGGGGAAGCCGACGCCAATTTTATCATTTTTCAAGGTACGGTCAGAATTTTTTCACCAAGTGTTTTTTCTTCCGCGTCCTGAACCGCTTTCACTTAAGGAATATATGACGTTTGGCGCTGAGGCCTCAAAGGATGGTGGGTTGCTCCATCATGGCGATTTTATATCTGACCAGGGGCCAGGCGCATTTGTCAGTACTGCGATTGTTCATGATGGGTCTGTGGTTGGTCTTTTGGCGGTCACTGAAAACACCGCAGATCTGGTGCAACAACGGGCCAATGATCTGGAAAAATTATTGCAGATTTTTGTGATAGCGATTCTTGCAGTGATGGTTCTGAGTGTTTATCTTGCCTCGACGATTTCGACACCAATTTCCACTTTGGCAGAAGCGATGGAAACGCGTGGAGACCCCGAGGGGGGTAATCGATCAAAAGCGTGGATGGAAATACCGGATTTGAGCGGGCGACCCGATGAGATCGGTCGTTTGTCCAGCGCGTTGCGGGCCATGGTCACCGCCTTGTATGACCGCATTGATGCCAATGAGAGATTTGCCACAGATGTTGCGCATGAAATTAAAAACCCTCTGGCATCTTTACGGGCTGCTGTTGGCGCTATGGCGATTGCCAAACCGGGTTCGCAGCGTCAAGAACTTCTGGACGTTATAGACCATGATGTGCGCCGATTGGACCGGTTGCTCAGCGATATTTCTAACGCTTCACGACTCGAGAGTGACTTGGTCAAAGAACAAGAAAAAGCCTTTGAGCTGGGGCCCATGATTGCTGCCCTGTCGCAATATCTTGCCGAGCAGGCGGCTGAAAAAGGGGTTGAATTGGTAACAGACTTTCCCGATGAAAAAATCACTGTTGTTGGTCTTGAGGAACGGTTGGCACAAGTGTTTGTCAATTTGATTACCAATGCGATTAGTTTTTGCAGTTTTGGCGGGACCATACGGTTCTGGGCCCGTCAGCGCGATAATCGGGTGTTGATTGTGGTTGAAGACACTGGGCCGGGGCTGTCAGATGATTCGTTGGTAAAAATCTTTGATCGTTTTTATTCTGACCGACCTGCCAGCGACTTTGGCAATCATTCAGGCCTTGGTCTTGCTATTTCCAAACAGATTGTCGAGGCTCATCGCGGCGTTGTTTGGGCCGAGAATATTCGCCCAGTTGATGCTGACAGGAGTGTGCCGTCGCAGGGTGCCCGGTTTGTCGTCGGGTTGCCAATTTAGAGGAAGCAGGGGATGGAGCAAACAATTCTTCATGCCAGTGCCGTCAGCTGCGCTGGTAAAGCTGTCGTTTTCACCGGACAATCTGGCAGTGGTAAAAGTGGCATGGCCTTGGAGATGATGGCGCTTGGTGGCGTTTTGGTATCTGATGACCGCACAGTTGTGTCCCTCGAGCAGGGCCAAGTCTATGCATCGGCACCTGTTGCAATCAAAGGATTGATTGAGGCGCGGGGCGTTGGCATCCTATCTGCGCAATCTGTTGGCCCTGTCGCGGTGTCCTTGGTGGTGGATATGTCGATGCTTGAAACAGCCAGATTGCCACCTGAACGGGAGACCATCATTTTGGCACAGTCTTTGCCCTTACTTTACAAGGTTGAGAGCCGCTACTTTCCAGCGGCAATTTTGCAATACCTTCGGCAGTGCCGAGTTTGATAAGGACGCTATATGGCGCAGAATGTCCGTCGTCTGCTTTTGGTAACAGGCCCTTCCGGAGCTGGGAGGACAACTGCGACAAATGCCTTGGAAGATCTGGGTTACGAAACGATCGATAATATCCCTCTAAGTCTCGTGCCAAATGTGATTGAGCAGCAATTAGACAAATCGCTGGCTTTGGTAATTGATGCGCGCAACCGTGACTTTTCGGTTGCAGCCTTTACGGCGCTCCTTGGACGTTTGCGGCAAATTTCGCTTGTATGGCCTGAAATCTTATACCTTGACTGCCGCACCGATATTTTACTGCGGCGGTTTTCGGAAACCCGTCGCCGGCACCCAATGTCACCAGAGGATCATCCCAGTCTTGGAGTTGGGCGCGAGACACTGCTTTTGGCTCCGATTAAAGCACAGGCTGATTTTATTATCGACAGCTCGGATTTGTCTCCCCACGACCTTAAGAAAGATATCGCAGGTTGGTTTGCGACTGGTGAACCGGTAACTTTGACGCTATCTCTGCAGTCGTTTTCTTTTAAAAAGGGTCTGCCGCGGGATGTCGATATGGTGCTGGACTGTCGGTTTTTGAAAAATCCGCATTGGGAACAAGAATTGCGCCCTCTCAGTGGCCTAGATGCCCCTGTGGCCACCTATATCCAAAGTGATCGGCGCTATGGCGAGTTTTTCCAGCGCAGCCTTGAACTGATACAGTTTTTACTGCCGGCCTATCAGGATGAGGGCAAGTCACATCTTTCCGTTGGTCTGGGGTGTACGGGGGGGCGCCATCGTTCGGTTGCTGTCGCGGCAAGTTTGGGACAGGCCCTTGCACAATGGGGCGGAGCAGTGTCAATAAGGCACCGGGAAATAGAGCAAAATGTCGGATCTGTTGTGGATCAAACAGATTGGCCAGCACAGTAAGTTGGAGTGGCTAGCGTGATAGGGATAGTGATCGTTGCACATGGTGGATTGGCCAAAGAATATTTGGCCGCGATCGAGCATGTCTTTGGCGCACAAGCGGGCTTGCGGGCAATTTCATTTGAACCTGATCACAACCGAGCTGATAAGCAAAAAGAAATTTGCGCCGCCGCAGATTACGTGGATGAGGGGGATGGTGTCATTATCGTGACAGATATGTTTGGCAGCTCACCTTCAAACCTCAGCCTGACCGCCTGTGCGCCGTCGGACCGGAGAATCATCTATGGGGCCAATCTGCCAATGTTGCTTAAATTGACCAAAAGCCGGTCGAAACCAGTGGCAGATGCTGTGGAAAAAGCTCTTGAAGCTGGCCGAAAGTATATTGATAGCCAAAATATATCTATAGATTAGGATTATTATGCCCTCGTATAAACTGAAGATTCTAAATGAAAAAGGTCTGCACGCGCGCGCGTCTGCTAAGCTTGTAGAAGTTGTCGAAGGTTTTGATGCAACCGCGGAGATAGCCAAAGATGGTCTGAGCGCCTCTGGGGATTCGATTATGGGGCTTTTAATGTTGGCAGCGCCTATTGGAACGACTATTGAGGTTCTGACTTCCGGACCGGAGGCAGCGGCTCTTGGTGATGCAATAGGGCAATTGGTTGCTGACAAGTTTGGTGAAGAGTGCTGATGGTGGTTGTCGTCGCCGGATTTGTGAAGAGCTAAAGGTGATCATGACCGATCCTGTACAGATGAAACAGTCCAATCAGGTTCATGCTGTTGCACCAATCCCGTACGACAAACGGCATTTGTCTTATGCGGGAACATTTACCAACCCGTGGAAAGCTTTTGCTATTCGCAGCCTTGAATGGATGACCGGTAAAATTCCACTATTGCGGTTGGTGCGCCGGTTCGAACGTATGGGTCCTGCCTTTGGTCAGGCGTTCTGGGCTCAGGCTTTGGATTTGATGGGGATCGATTTATTAACCCCGCAGGTACAGATTAATAAAATCCCTCCAACGGGTCCGGTGATTATTGTAGCCAATCATCCGCATGGTTTGGTGGATGGTATGATTTTGGCCGAATTGATAGGGCGGGTCCGTCAGGATTATAAAATTTTGACACGCACGCTTTTGACCGGTGTTAAAGAGATCGAAGAGTTTATGATCCCAGTGCCGTTTCCCCATGAGATCGATGCCCGTAAGAAAAGCCTGGAAATGCGTAAACTTGCGATGACACATCTTGAAGAAAACGGTTTGATTGTTTTGTTTCCCTCTGGTGTTGTGGCCTCGGCAGACACGTATTTCGGGCCGGCAATCGAGGCAGAGTGGAACCCGTTTACTGCTAAAATGATCACCAAATCCGGTGCCATTGTCGTACCGGTTTATTTTCCCGGACAAAATTCCCGTCCGTATCAAATTGCCAGTAAAATCTCTGCTACGGTCCGGCAAGGGTTGCTGCTGCACGAGGTTATTCACGCATGTAACAAGCCGCAGGCCCCGACTGTGGGTGATGCCATAGCCCAAGAAAAAATAGCTGAATTCAGTAATAAACCGCGCAAATTGGTGGCGTGGCTCCGCGAGCATACGCTGGCTTTACGACACCATCCCGACGCGTGACCACCTATCGGGTCGGCACAGGTGTCCCGCTGCGATAATCGTAAAACCCGCGTTGTGATTTGCGCCCCAACCAACCCGCTTCGACGTATTTTGTCAGCAAAGGACAGGGCCGGTATTTCGTATCAGCCAAGCCGTCATGCAACACATTCATGATCGCAAGGCAGGTATCGAGCCCGATAAAATCCGCCAGTTCCAACGGCCCCATTGGGTGGTTTGCGCCCAATCTCATCGAGCTATCAATTGACACCACGTTACCAACGCCTTCATACAGTGTATAAACGGCCTCATTAATCATCGGCATCAACAGACGATTTACAATAAAGGCCGGAAAATCTTCAGCGCTGGCTGCAGTTTTGCCCAATCGCTCCACCACCTGTTTGCAAGCTGCGTAAGTTGTCTCGTCTGTGGCAATGCCACGGATCAATTCGACCAGTTTCATCACTGGTACCGGGTTCATAAAGTGAAATCCCATGAACTTTTCAGGGCGATCCGTGCGGCTGGCCAAACGGGTAATAGAAATCGATGAGGTGTTCGAGGTTAGGATCGTATGGTCTTGCAAATGCGGCAAAAGCAGATCGAAAATTGACTGTTTGATGGTCTCATCTTCCGTCGCGGCTTCAATGACCAGATCGGCTTGTCCCACCTTGGAAATGTCGAGGGTCGTATCAATTTGTGCCAGTGCCTTGGCTTTTTCAGCGGCCGTAATCTTTGCACTGCTTACCTGTCGTTCAAGATTTTTTTCGATCAGGGATAAAGCGGCGGTCAGACTGTCTTGGGATATATCCATCATCACGACCCGATAGCCAGCCAAGGCCGTGACATGGGCAATGCCATTGCCCATCTGTCCCGCACCGATGATGCCTATTGATCGGATTTCCATTGCATTATCCTTTGATTTCTTGCGCCTTAGCATAGGCAGGCTGGCGGCGCTTTGCAAACGTCGTTGGCGGGGCTGACCAAAGACACTATTGCACTAACTCATCGACCAGGCTGGGCTGCGTGTGCCAAGCAACAATCCACCCTGTCATTTGTGTCCGGTGTGTCGTCCCACTTGCAAAAGTGTTGCCGACGCGATGGCCAAAGCCCATGGCAAGTCTTGCTGGTATAGGGCTTTGGCCGGGTTATCCCCGCTTTAAAGTTTTGTGGTCAATTCAGGCACTGCGTCGAATAGGTCTGCGACCAGACCGAAATCAGCAACCTGAAAAATCGGCGCTTCTTCGTCTTTGTTGATCGCAACGATCACTTTCGAATCCTTCATGCCGGCAAGATGCTGAATCGCACCGGATATACCGACAGCGACATACAGATCAGGTGCCACGACTTTCCCAGTCTGACCAACCTGCCAGTCGTTTGGTGCATAGCCTGAATCAACCGCTGCACGGGACGCCCCGACGGCCGCGTTCAGTTTATCAGCGAGCAGCTCGATCATTTTGAAATCTTCTTGTGAGCCGACACCGCGTCCGCCAGAGACAACAACCCCAGCGGAAGTTAGTTCCGGACGGTCAGAGGCCGCCACTTTGTCTTCAACCCATTCAGACAGCCCAGGATTGTCCACAGCGGCGATAGTTTCAACAGTGGCCGCGCCATCCTCTCCAGCAAGGTCAAAATTTGCTGTTCGGGCGGAAACGACTTTCTTTGCGTCGCTTGATGTGACCGTTTGCAGTGCATTTCCGGCATAAATAGGTCGCTCGAATGTGGCGTTGTCGATCACCGCAGTGATATCCGAGATAACCATGACGTCCAGCAGCGCTGCCACACGTGGCAGGATATTTTTTGCCGAATTGGTCGCCGGCGCAACGATATGTTCATAGTCGTCGGCCAACGACAGTACCAGATCGGCGATTGGTTCGGCCAGTCCATTGCCGTAAGCCGCATCATCGGCACAAAGCACTTTGGTAACCCCGGTCAATTTAGCGGCTTCTTGTGCGGCATCTGCGCAGCCGGAACTTGCGCAAAGAACGGTGACCTCGCCCATTTGTTTGGCAGCTGTCAGCGCTTTTGACGTTGCATCAAGTGCCAAGTCTGCACCGTTTATTTCGGCAATTAAAAGTACCGCCATTAGACTGTCCCCGCTTCTTTAAGTTTGCCGATCAACTCATCAACCGAGCCAACTTTAATTCCAGCCGCCCTCGTCTCAGGTTCGCTTGTTTTCACAATCTGCAGCCTTGGCGTCACATCCACGCCGTAATCTGCGGCGGTTTTTTCATCCATCGGTTTGCGCTTGGCTTTCATGATATTGGGCAGCGAGGCATAGCGCGGTTCGTTCAAACGCAAATCAACGGTGATCACAGCGGGCATTTTCGCTTTGATAGTTTGCAGACCGCCGTCAACTTCACGGGTCACTGTGGCACTGTCGCCATCTATATCGACCTCGGAGGCAAAAGTCGCTTGTGACCAACCCAGCAATGCAGCCAGCATCTGGCCGGTGGCATTCATATCGTTATCGATGGCCTGTTTGCCGCAAAGCACCAGACTTGGCGCTTCTTCATCGACGATGCCTTTAAGAATTTTTGCCACTGTAAGAGGTTCGATATCGTTTTGAACGTCATCGGTTGCCACCACCAAAATTGCGCGGTCTGCCCCCATTGCAAGCGCTGTCCGCAAGGTTTCTTGCGCTTGTTTGACACCAACTGAGACGGCAATCACTTCGTCTGCTTTGCCGGCCTCTTTTAATCGGATTGCCTGTTCGACAGCAATTTCATCAAAAGGGTTCATCGACATTTTTACATTTGCAAGATCGACACCGGTACCGTCTGCTTTTACGCGGACTTTCACGTTATAGTCGATGACACGTTTGACAGGTACAAGCACCTTCATCTGCATATATCTCCGTTTAACTTGGGCATCTGCCCTTCATGTGACAATTTCTTTGCCCTAGATAGAGCCTCTGCCCGTTAGAAGACAGCGAAAAACCGTCAATTGACCGCGAAACAACGTCGCGTTTCGAGGTTTAAGCCGTGTCTTTTGGTGTCAATCTGGGTGGTGGCTGCCTCACAGCAGGTTACCTGTTGGCCCCCGGCACCCATAGGACGTCGTTTTTGCCATCATCATTGGCCGCCCGTGCGGCGACAAAGAACCAGTCTGACAAGCGATTCAGGTACTTTACCGCTGCCGGATTCACTGATTCCATCGTTGCAAGTTCAACCGCCAGTCGCTCGGCGCGGCGCGCCACGGTACGGCAGATGTGTAAATGCGCCGAAAGGGCAGACCCACCGGGCAGAATAAAGCTGCGTAACGCGTCAAGCCGGCTGTTCATTTCGTCGATTTCGCTCTCAAGCCGGCTGACTTGCGTGTCAATGATCCGCAGGGGTGGATATTCTGCCTCTGCGTCGTTTTCAATATTTGGCCGGCACATATCAGCACCCAGATCAAACAGATCATTTTGGATCCGCTCAAGCATGGTGTCCATATCGCCGGTGGCGTGAAGTCGCGCCATACCGAGTGTCGCGTTCAATTCATCCGAAGTGCCATAGGCCGTGACACGCATCGAGTGTTTGGCAACCCGCGCGCCGTTTCCTAAAGCCGTTTCCCCGTGATCCCCGGTTTTGGTGTAGATTTTGTTCAACACAATCATGACTTATCCTCCATTGCCGCGCAGCCAGACAAACAACACGATAAAGACCACTGCAATAAACTGCGCAATGATCCGCCATCGCATCATCTTATTAGAATATTTATGAGCAAATTCGCCGCCCTTGCCAAAACTGCCGATACCAAACATTAAAATGCCCAAAACGCCGAGCAATGCCAGCACGATAAGATAGAACAGAGGATCGTCTTTCATTGACATTGTCCTTTTTATGCCCCTTTGGCATGTAGTCGCTCAGACGCGAAAAGCGAACAGCTATTATCTGTCTAGCCTTTTGCCAAGATCCAATCGAGGGCTTTCGTGGGTAAAATTCGTTTCAAACCAGACATTATATAGGTCGGTGTCGTGACAAAATAGCGCGGTTTCGGCTTGGGGCTTTCCAGCGCATTGATCAATTTCTGGGTCACCGCCGAAGCCGGAAGTTCAAAACGGTCTTTGCCGCGCTTCTCGTACAGTCGTTTAATCAGTGTTGAGCGATATTCGTCTGCGCGGACCGAATTTTCCCAATCGATCCACTTCTCAAAGGCCACCACGGCGTTTTGACGTATCTGAGACGTCACCGGCCCTGGCTCGATCAGCACGATGTGAATACCCGTACCGCGCATTTCGAGGCGCAGGGTATCGGTCAGACCCTCTATCGCAAATTTTGATGCATTGTAGGCGCTGCGCCAGGGTGCAACGACCAGACCCAGTACTGAAGAGCAGTTGACGATCCGCCCCGCCCCTTGGGCCCGCATCACGGGGATCACTTGCCGCGTCAGATCATGCCAACCAAAGACGTTGGTCTCAAACAACTCGCGTAGGCCTGCGCGGGGCAAATCCTCGGCGGCGCCAGGCAGCGCATAGGCGCCATTGTTGAAAAGGGCATCCAAGGTTCCACCCGTTGCGTCGAGAACCTGTGCCAGAGCTGTGCTTACTGAGGTCTCGTCGGCGTAATCGAGCACAAAACTCTCCAGGCCTTCTTGGCGCAGCCGTGCGCAGTCAGTTTCTTGGCGGCAGGTTGCAAATACCCGCCATCCCCGTGCGGCCAGCCCATGTGCGGCGTCATAGCCGATGCCTGATGAACAACCGGTGATCAAGATTGATTTTTTGGAGGTCATAAGAGCCTGCCCTTTTGCCTGTTTGCCTTTGGTGACGGTGAATTTTTCATCCAGTCTGCCTTTGATAAAATAAAATCACTGATTTTTTAAGTCAGTTGCTTTACCCCTGCGCGGGGTGGGTCTATCACGGCTGCTATGAACACACCTGTTGATACCCCCGTTTCAGCCTTTGCTGTCACCTCTGAGCCGCTGCGTCGTGCGATTGGAGATCGTTATCTGACCTATGCGCTGAGCACAATCATGCACCGCGCGTTGCCAGATGCGCGCGATGGTCTCAAACCGGTTCACCGTCGGATTCTTTATGCCATGCGTGAATTGCGTCTGGCCTCTGGGGGGGGCTTTCGCAAATCTGCTAAGATCAGTGGCGATGTGATGGGCAATTACCACCCCCATGGCGATGCGGCGATCTATGACGCGATGGCGCGTTTGGCGCAGGATTTCAACGTCCGCTATCCGTTGGTCGACGGGCAGGGCAACTTTGGCAATATTGACGGCGATAATCCTGCTGCCAGCCGGTATACCGAGGCGCGCATGACAGCCGTTGCAGAAGCCCTGCTTGAGGGGTTGGCTGAGGATGCGGTGGATTTCCGGGAAAATTACGATGGCACGCTGAGCGAGCCGGCGGTGCTGCCGGCGCGTTTCCCCAATCTGCTGGCCAATGGATCATCCGGGATCGCCGTGGGCATGGCAACCAATATTCCGCCCCATAATATCGCCGAACTGTGCGATGCTTGCTTGCATTTGATTAAAGTGCCGGATGCACGCGATGATACCTTGCTGAATTTTGTGAAGGGTCCCGACTTTCCCACGGGTGGGGTGATCGTGGAAAGTGCCGAGAGTATGGCACAGGCTTACCGCACCGGGCGCGGTGGTTTCCGGTTGCGCAGTCTTTGGCAGGTTGAAGATCTGGGGCGCGGGCAATGGCAAATTGTGATCACCGAGATACCCTATCAGGTGCAAAAATCTAAGCTGATCGAAAAAATTGCCGAGTTGATCCAAACCAAGAAAGTGCCAATCCTAGACGATGTACGCGACGAGAGTGCCGAAGACATTCGCATGGTGTTGGTACCGCGCAGTAAAAATGTCGATCCCGAAGTATTAATGGGCATGATGTTTCGCAACTCTGATCTCGAGGTGCGGTTTTCGTTGAATATGAACGTGCTGATTGACGGGCTGACCCCGAAAGTCTGCAGTATGAAAGAGGTTTTGCGCGCCTTCCTGGATCATCGGCGCGAGGTTCTGCTGCGTCGCAGCCAGCACCGTATGGATAAGATAGACCACCGTCTTGAAGTATTGGAAGGCTTTATCATTGCCTTTGCACATCTTGATCGGGTGATCGATATCATCCGCTATGATGAAGAGCCGAAAGCAGCTTTGATGCGCGAAGATTGGTCCGTGTCTCATCCTAGAGCGCAGGCCGAGGCCGACTATGTCACACCCGGCCCAGCGCATGGGTTGGGACCATTTCTAAGCGAAGTTCAGGCCGAGGCCATCCTAAATATGAGGCTGCGTAGTTTGCGGCGTTTGGAAGAGTTGGAATTGATCCGTGAACGTGATGCATTGGCCCAAGAGCGCATAGGTCTTGTGGATCTTTTGGCAGGCGAAGACTTGCAGTGGCGCAAGATTTCCGAACAGTTGAAAGAGACCAAGAAAACCTTTGGCAAAGATTATGTCGGGGGCGCACGGCGCAGTCAGTTTGCCGAAGCTGGTGTGGTTGAAGAGGTGCCGCTTGAGGCAATGATCGACCGCGAACCGATCACGCTTGTCTGCTCAAAAATGGGTTGGATCCGTGCGATGACCGGACATATTGATCTGACCCGTGAATTGAAGTTCAAAGACGGTGACGGGGCGCAATGGATTTTTCATGCCGAAACCACGGACCGGATTTTGGTACTGGGCAGCAACGGTCGCTTTTATACCGTTCTGGGGGCCAACCTTCCGGGGGGACGCGGCATGGGAGAGCCGCTCAGACTGATGGTTGATCTGCCCAATGAGGCGGAAATTATTGATATTTTCATCCATAAACCGGGTCGTAAATTACTTGTGGCCTCTTCGGCAGGGGATGGGTTTATCGTGCCCGAGGATGAGGTGGTGGCCCAGACCCGTAGCGGCAAACAAGTGCTGAATGTGCGCGGTGATGCGCGGGCCAAGATCTGTAAGCCGGTGCTGGGAGACAGTGTTGCAGTGGTGGGTGAAAACCGGAAAGTCTTGGTGTTTGAGCTTGCCGAATTGCCAGAATTGGGCCGCGGGAAAGGCGTGCGGTTGCAAAAGTACAAGGACGGTGGCCTGTCGGATGCGATCACGTTTAATGTGTCCGAGGGACTGAGTTGGTTGGATCCGGCGGGGCGCACCCGTAGTGAACTGGATTTGTCAGAATGGAGTGCAAAGCGCGCAAGCGCCGGTCGCATGGCCCCGCGCGGGTTTCCGAGAGATAATAAATTTACCTGAACCCTCAGGTTTTTCGCGCCCGTCGTGTGACGGATGATTATGATATAGGCCCGCTATATTTTTGGGCTTGAAACGACATATTTTTATAAAGGAATTCGATGTTGCGCTATTTTTTTATGCTGGCCTGTCTGTGCATTTTTACCGCCTGTGAAAGGGCCTCGGAACTGACCAAATCACCCGACCCCTTAGGAGATTTTTCGCTGGGTTATTCCGTTGTTGTGGCTCCGCATCCAGTTGCCGGCCCGATGTCGCGCCCTGCCTCCGATGATGAGTGGATTGCAGCCGTGAAAAAGGCTTTGGACCAACGGTTTGAACGATATGAGGGCGACAAGCTATATCACATCGCGGTCAGCGTGGATGGCTTTATGCTGGCCAAACCCGGGATACCTGTTTTGTTATCTCCAAAGTCGGCCCTTATTTTAAACGCTACGATTTGGGATGATGCGGCGGGTGTGAAGTTGAACGACAAGCCGCATCAGATCGCGGTAATCGAATCGCTAACGACAAAAACCTTGATCGGATCGGGGCTGACAATGAGCCGGCGCGCACAATTGGAAAACTTGTCGCGGAATTCTGCGCTGTCGGTCGAACGTTGGATGACCAGTATGATGGTTGAGAAACGCTGGTTTGGTGGCGTGTCAAAGAGTGCGGAGCGATGACACCGGGCGTGTTACCGGATCAAGCTACCCTTAAATTTGGTGAGCATGGCTCAGTATCCAAGGTATCGGGCCGCTTGCTTTGGAAAACTGAAACTGGTGGCCTTGCGCTCTTGGGTGGGTTCACAAATATTTTGATATAATAGCCCCTTGATTTACCCACGGTGGCGCAGTAGTCAACACACTGGATCTAGGGGTATAGCTCAGTTGGTAGAGCGACGGTCTCCAAAACCGTAGGTCTGGAGTTCGAGTCTCCATGCCCCTGCCATTGTTTTTAAGGGCTTTTTAGCCATTCAAAGCGCAAAAATTTTACTGATTTAATCTGCACTGAATAATGACCAATGCCGAGCTTCGTATGAATTGGTCAGCAAAGACATGCGTTGGGTCCTCGGATGTCGGCGCAAAAACTGCCGAAATTAAACCAGAATTGTCTTGAGAATGCCGAAGTTCCAAAATTGTTTTGGAAAGTTTACTTTCCGAACGAAGATGTATTTTGAGAGCCTAAAAGTCCGCTTTCCAGATGCGTTTTTGACCGGGAAACTCTTCTGCACGCTTACTGAAGACCGAACCCTAATCGAACGATCTTGCCATCATGACGACATTGCCAGACCTCACAGTGTATTTGAGTAACGTCCTCGAATGCCGGAAAGTAGCATACCGAGATACCAAAAACTCACTATGTAGACAGGTCTCGCTCACATCGTCAAATGGGGTCGTGTCAGTTTTGGATCTGTGTTCACAAAAAATTAAAAACCCCTTGCAAACCGATTTTTGACCAGTCTTCCCGGTAATCTGCGTCAAAGTCGACGACTGCTCCGGTCTTCCTCAAGTTCGTCAATAACGTTTTCAATTCACTGGAATATATTTGAATTAGAGATTGTATTTCGCCGGACTATTTCGCGGGATTGATAGAAAAAAGGGATTGTGGTCGTCTTTTTGAATTGGCTATGCGTCGGCTTATTTGAGTGGTCTTGAGCCCAGAGCGGCAGAAGGCAGGCCATAAAATTAAAATCGCCTGGTGAATAACGCAATAAAGACAAATACAATAGCAGGGCTTTTTATGGTGCTGCAGGGGAGGATTAAACTCCCATTATAATTAAATATTAATGTTTAAATACAATAATTTAATTATTTACAGGCTAATCATTTTGGTTACATATTTGGTTACTGTATATACGAATTTACTTGACAGGAACGTACCATTTTGATATAACTATACATATACATTTGACGCTGCTTTGGGTTGCCAGCGTCGTAAGCAAAGCAGCCCCCCTTTCATCATAAAATACCGTGTCCCGTGTTGGATACTTTCAGCCATCTGGCATGGCTATATACTCTTAAAATAGAGGCTATTATTATGGCTCATACAAATACTGACTTTGCTGCGTTTCAACAAATGCGGCGCATTAATCCGTCCAAATACCACAATCAGAAAACACGCAAGACGATGAACACCGCATATCATGACGTGGGTTTGTACGAGTTCTTTGGCATTGATACCGACGATCTAACACCCGTCACTGAGGCTGAAGGCACAATGGACCTGCCAGAGCTGATCATTTTGGCTGGGGATCGCCTTGAGGCAGGTGATCTGTTGTTCAATGAACTGACAGACACAACACTGGGCTGTCTGTATGCCACTGGTGGATTGCCCATACACAGGGCTGCAGCCAATGGGGAAGCTCATAAGATTTTTGCCGCAATGATCTGCACAATGTGGTCTGATAATATGCAGCTTGTGGTGGATCACAAGGCCTCAACATCCTTCAATAAATTTGGCATTTTCCAGTTTCTCAGTATGGCAGAGGCGCAGAATATTATTGAATGGGTTGGGTCTACAGACGAGGACAGCCATCCTGTTTATTACATCACACCAGTAATCGAATACATGCTGGCACAGGCATATCACCCCTACGCTGACGCTGCAGAGGAGTGTGATGATGATGACAGTTAATCAATCCAAAGCCCGGGACTTTGCCTATTACAATCAGATGCGCAGATGCACCCCTGACAGGTTTTATGAGCCTATTTTGCAAAGGCAAATGCGTGAGGACTGTTTGGCGTCAGGCCATAAGGTGTTCTTTGAACCAAAAGGGACACCCAGCACATGATACAGGGCGACATACATGCGTCCCATGTGATTAAGGACAAGGGTGAACAGTTCCAACAAGAGGTGGCTGACAGGCTATGTCAGGTGCGTCAGGGATTCACCTCACAGGACGTGCAGTCATGCCGCATGAGTACCCATGGTGAGGATATTATACTGTCACCTCGTGCTAGGGCAGTCTTGCCCATAACGGTGGAATGCAAGGCTCAGAAGAGGCATTCTGCTTGCGCTACATGGAAACAGGCGCACCGTCAGGCAAAAGAGTTGTGTCTGTCCGTACAGCCTGAACCAGTGGCCTTCATTAAGGTTGATGGGGAAGTGCCTCTGGTAGTCATGAGGGCTGAGTATGCACTAGCTCTTCTGGCTGCTGCACCTGATGGCGTAAGGGCAGGTCTTACATGGGGCTAGAGGATCACAGGCATACCCTCGCTACCTTGCCAACACTAGCTGATGCAGCCCGTTGGAAAATGGATAAAGATACTGATTTGGCTTGGCTGGATCAGGTTCATACCGTGATGGGAGTGTTGAGGGCCGTGGGTGTTCTGCCTATCACCAGATGCAGCGCCAATGGTCACTTGCACAGCCTGTTCTCTGCCATGATCGTGGAGGCGCATCTTTGGGCTGGTGATATTGTGTACGTGCATACCCGTAAGCTCAGCACACTGGCCAAACAGGGCATTAGCACCCACATGCTGGGCTGGCTTGACCAAATGGTTCAGGCGGGCCTCTTACACAGTCCGCAACAAGGCAAAGCCAATGGGGCAGTTAAACTGTCAGGTCGGCTGTTGAGGCACTTGTAGTGATCACTGGCCATAGTCACTTGCAATGAAGAGTGAACCCTACCCCTAAAACAGGCGGGAAGGTGGGAAGGTTTGTACGGATACCCCAATTTTATATAGGCGTAATACCTTCCCACCCTCCTGTTTTTGGCGGGAAGATGGCGGGATAGAGGCGGGAAGTTTTGCCCGTCTAATATGATTAAACAACCTAAAGGAGTATTTTCAATGGACAGAAGCACACGGCAGATCAGGCTCAATCTCACGCCCAGTGTGATCAGTAAGGCAACACAAATATCAGAACAGTTGGGCCAGAATATCAGCAAAACAGTCGGAACAATCATTGAGGCGACATATGACGAAGCTATAACAGCAAGGATAAAAAACCATGAACGAACATCAGACCATTGAAGCACGATTTTACGATATGACAGGTCAAATGCTCTCCACCGCCATTGAGGAAATGGGTGGGGATTATCATTACAGGCCATCAAGGTTTCTGACACAATTCAATTGGATTGAAGAGACATTCTACAGCACCACAGGCAGTGGCAAAGCCAATCGGTTTTATCAACGCATGATCACAGAGGCGGCAGTGGACACCAATGCACTGGCCATCAAGGCCACCTTGATTGAGCGTTACGGTAAGAACCTTGATGCAGTCATCCGCAAGCACTGTGTCAGTCTTATCCCGCCCACTAGCGGCACAAGGTTTTTGCCCAATGATTTTAACAAGATCACCACGGTAGAGGGGGTTCTGGTTGCCAACAGTTGGGTGCGGCCAGAATTTCAGCCCACAGGTGCAATCCACATGCGGCGGCCAGCCCTATGGCAGCAGTACCTTGATCGTATTATGACGCAGGACGAGGACTGCTGGTGGACCCAAAGTGACGAAAGCAAGGTCACGCATAAACAGCAGGATTACTTTGAGGCGATTATTGCCCAACGGATACAGGCACCACAGGAACTATGCACTGTTGCAATGCTACTGCGGGGTGAACAAGGGACAGGAAAAGGCTTCTGGGCAGACGTGATGATGCGCCAGATCATCGGGCGCACGAATTACAAGGCGGTGTCTCTGTCGGACGTAAAAGGCAGTTTTAATGCCGATCTGTTTGAAACAGTCCTATTGCATATTGAAGAGATCAATGATCAGAGGGTCAAGGTGGCAGAGATACTGAAGCCCTACGTCACCCAAGACGAACAGAGATCAAATGCAAAATACAAGGCACAGGCGCAGGTCAGAAAACACTTTGGGCTGGTACTGTCTTCAAACCATCTGAACCCCATTTTGATTGAGGCCACAGACAGGCGGTATTTTGTGCCTGTCTTTTCCAAACATCAAAGCCATCAGGGAGAGACAAAAGCGTTTTACCAGCGGTTTGCCGATTGGCAGATTAGTGAGGGCGGATTTCAGATTATGTGTGACTGGCTCCACCAAATAGACATTGCAAAATACGATTTCCGTTCGGCCCCCATGACCAAAGATAAGCAGGACACAACCGTTTATGAGACCCGATCAGAAGGTCATATGACACGGGCGGTATTTGAATTGACTGAATTAGCCGACACTCCGTTTCTATTCATTGCGGCAGAGGTGGCAGGGTATTTCAAGCTGTCGGATGGTGATGCGCAAATTGCACTGAGAAAAGCAGGGTATATCCCAAGA
>Ga0209374_1000795_pt1 | contig 33520 bp, 30 predicted proteins | sample SaaInlLV_DNA_10m_FD_184683 | JGI IMG/M metagenome (GOLD analysis project Ga0209374, IMG submission 184683) | Marine microbial communities from expanding oxygen minimum zones in the Saanich Inlet - SI075_LV_DNA_10m (SPAdes) (version 2) | ecosystem: Environmental > Aquatic > Marine > Unclassified ... | reverse complement strand
CCTGACGGTAAACATAACCTAGGTTGATATAACGGCGCAGACCGCGCCAAAAATAGTAGGCATCGAGCTCGGTGCCGTGGTTTTGTGCATCTCGCCCAGGTCTTCGCGCAATCGTTTTATCACCAAATACATAAGCTCCCCGCAGAAACCATCGCTTGCTGACGAACCCGGATAATGATGGCGATGCGCGGTGATAGGTTAAGAAGTCATTGCCGTCTAGTCGGGCATTAATATAAAAATAATTAATGCCCGCGGTTACCTTCTCCCACTTCGAACTTACATTGCCGCCAAGCATGTGAGTCTCTCGATTCAAAAATTCGAAGTCTTGATAATCAATCCGCGAGTAACCATAAGATGCCGACGCCGATGTGTTGTCGGTGAAGTCATGATCGAGAGAAATATCTGCGGAAAAAAGGGCGCCGCCGTCACCCACGCTAGAGCTTTTGTCTAATTCATCGACACTTACATTGCTATCGTACTCGTAGCCTACGCTGACTGCACCAGATACCAAGGTCTCAGCAATGGCACCGGCACTGGAAAGCGGCAACAGCCCAAGGGCTGCTCCCAGCCAAAGTGTCAGTGCGGCTATCGGAGGTGGTGCCAGCGTTGTTGAGTTACTTGGATTCATGCATTGGGTTCGGAGAGGTGACGCGTGAGAGGCTACAGCATGCTTTTGGGCACCACAACAAACTGCCACCTTAGGTGAGGCCTTTATCAGGCTCTGATATAATTTCGAGTCTAATTACGGGAGATAAAGCGCAATGTCCGATCAAGACCAACAGATGGAAGTCACCAACCGGTTTATTGCCCTGGCCAATGAACTCAAAGATAGTGGTATTCCCATACACGTCATTTCGTGGTCTATGCTAACTGCTGGGGCTGTCTACTCGACCTTCTCTGTAGCGGGCAATACGGGCGGGCTAAATCCATCAGGTGTAGACAAAGTCGTCGACAGTTTTCGTGACTGCATGAATCAGGTGCAGGATGCACGTAAAGCAGAGTTGAGCGAGGCGGGTGCTGAATTGGAAAACGAACAACAATAGTGGACTTCCATTGAACGTCTGAGGTTGCTTAAGCCGCTTGTAAAGTTAACAACAGAAAGCCAAACCGCATCTATGCGGGCACGCGGCGAGATTGGATCGAAAAAAGTCATCAAGCTATTTACCTCAACAATAGATGGCTTCTATCTCGCTTCCGGTAGGGCTGCGTAAGGCAGTTATCGACGGGGTAATAACTCAGTGCGATGACTGGAAATTGCTTGAGTTTCTGTCGCCTTTGAGATGCTAGCGTTAGGTGCCTTTGGCGTGTTGTTCCTCAAAAAAAAGGACCCCGGATGACGCGTTGGACTCGCGTGCGGCTACCAGCGCGGCTTTGGCTGCGCTCAGAAGGCTTTCTGGTGTTTCGCCGTGTAGCGGTGCAGCAGCAACGCCAGCAGCAACTTGAAGTTTAAGCGACTCTTTGACGGGTGCACGAACTAGATCTATCAAACCCTCTGCATGAGCAAGAGCCTCTTGGGTGTCATTGATACCATGAAGCACGACGCAAAACTGGTCGGCGTCGAGTATTGCCGCTCCCTCTGCATCGTAACCGCGGCTAACGATGTCGCATTTACGGACGGAGTTTAAAATGCGTGACGTTATCTCACGGAGCACATCGTCACTGAACTCACGACCATGTGTTTTGAGAATCTCTCCGATACTGCCGACTTCCAGGAGCACTAGACCCACATAACGTCGTTCCCTCGCTGCAATATCCATCAGGACCGTCATCTGTTCTAGCAGCAATTGACGGCAGGGTAGCTGAGTCACTGGATCGAAATAGGCGGCGTTAACGCCCTGAATGCGACTTTCATTTACATTAAATGCATCCACCGCACTGTGGGCGCGCAGTTCGTGCTGATCACTAATGAGTCGATTAACGGCTGTTGTGATCTCCTGAAGATTTAAGTTTTGTTGGAGCGATGGCTCAATTTTTTGTGACACACCCTGTTCACCAGTCCAATTTACACAGACTGCGAGCTCAGCGGTTTCTAAATCTACGCGACGTATAAAAATGCGAAAGGTGAATATCACTGATAGGCCAATCATGAGTGAAATCGCGAAAATAAAGCCAAGGATAGGCATCAGGGGCGTTACGATTTCCCTTAGTGAGATACCCTGTTCAATATATCCTGTGACAAAGGTTAGGGGCCGGCCCGTTACTGGTATTAACGCCTGTTGGTAAGCTGAGCGCGTGATGTCTGTGCGCAGTGGATCAACGGATGAGTACACAGGAATTGATGTCAGGAATTGGGCATTCATGAGGGGAAGCGCGCCTAGCGCCCCAGCAGAGTTATACTTGCCACCGGCTTTTTTAGTAGGCCACTCAATAGTGGTTAAAACCTCTGATCGATTGGCTGAGGTTCTCGATACTGAGGTTATTTCATCCCAGCTGGTGTTGTTAGTTTTTGCAAGGTGCGCGGTTGTCAAAACTTCGCCATCAACGTGAATAGCGCGCAACCAAATTTCCTTAGGCATTATCTCCAGTGCTGCGAGGAGTGCTTTGTTTAGCTCGTCCACATTTCTAAAGTGTATAGGCGAGGCAAATGTGAAGTCTCTCAAAATGGTTGCTTGAGCGGATTCTGTTAACACTCTTGTTCGTTGTTCAACGGCGCCTATGCTCAGCCCAATCGCAAGTACGAGGCTGAGCAATAGTGTAAGCAGGATAGGTTTCTTCATGGTCCGTTAGATCGGGGCCAACCAGGGCAAGGTGTTAACTTTGGCCTTTTCTGGCCGACGTAGGATAGCGATCAGTAAGCCTTTGGGGCAGACCGTTGGCAGTGACCAAATAGGCGTGCTCCCGCGCGAGCTCATAGGGGTTGACTACACCGCAGCTGTGCGCGATGACCTCCACCTCGTGTGAAAGGTTCTTAGCATAGTTCGCTACTCTGACGGCTTTGAGTTTAGGATCGAGGCCTTTCTGTAATTTTGGGTCATGGGTTGTGATGCCAGTAGGGCAGGTGTTTTTGTTGCATTGCAGGGCCTGAATACAGCCCAGTGCAAACATGAACCCTCTGGCGGTATTGACACTGTCGGCGCCTAAGCAGAGGGCCGCAGCCACTCCCGAGGGGGTACTCATTTTCCCCGACGCCATGACTTTAATACGTGTCCTAAGCCCATATTCAATCAGTTTATCGACTACCCAAGGCAGACTGCTGTCTGCGGGAAGCCCGACGTTATCCATAAGGCTTTGTGGAGCGGCGCCGGTACCACCATCGGCACTATCAACGGTGACAAAATCGGGCGCGTAGTCTAATCCGAGGGTTTGAATAGCTTGGCAAAGGTCATCAAGCCATTCGGGCTGGCCTAATACAAATTTAATGCCCACGGGCTTTCCCGTGACTTGTCGCACTCTGTGAATCATGGTGAGCAGGTCGTTTACCGAGCTAATGTCAGTGTGACGGTTGGGGCTTAGCGAATCCTGTCCCATAGGGATTCCTCGGGTGCTCGCAATAACCTCCGTGACCTTTTCTGCCGGTAAAATGCCGCCTTTGCCTGGCTTCGCGCCTTGGGAGAGTTTTATCTCGAACATCTTTACTGAGGAGTGGGCTGCAATCTCCCGGAGTTTTTCATCACACAATGTTCCGTCGGTGTTGCGCACGCCATATTTTGCCGTACCAATTTGAAAGACCAGGTCACATTGCCCCTCGAGATGGAAAGGGGCCAATCCGCCTTCCCCGGTGTTGAGTAAAATGCCGGCCTTGGCGGCGCCCCCAGACAACGCTTGAATAGCCGGAGCAGATAGTGCGCCATAACTCATTGCGGAGATGTGAAATATTGAATGAGTCGCATAGACGTCGCGAGCGTACCCTTCGCCAAAACATAGGGGTGTTTTGGCTGAGTGCTGAGTTTCCTCATCAAGTTTAGGAAATGCGCTGTTGAGAAATAGAATGTCACCAGGGGTATGAATGGGCTTGGTCGAGCCGAAGGCAATGGTGTGGTCAATATCTTTAGCGGCTCGGGCAATCCAGCCGCGCTGTGCGCGATTGAAGGGCAATTCTTCCCGGTCCATGGCGAAGAAATATTGACGAAAAAAAACGCCTAGGTGCTCGAATAAGTAGCGAAATCTGCCGATTACTGGATAATTTCGACGAATTGCCTGCTGGGTTTGAGTGATGTCTATAATGTAAAGCACGACGACAGTAACCACGCCCATCAGTATTAGAGTGGCCATCAGCAAAGCGCTGAATTCGATCACCTGCATTAAAAAGTCGTGTACTTTGACCATCGTTGAGGCCCCTTAGCCTTTTTGCTAATTACTAAAGTTGTTGTTTTAACATGAAACCAGAACTGTTGATGTTGTTTATTCCCACCATTGCCGCGGTCTCACTGACGCCGGGTATGTGCATGATGCTGGCATTCTCTCTGGGTATTTCAGAGGGTTATCGACGCACATTATGGATGATGCTGGGTGAACTCCTCGGTGTCGCAGTGGTGGTCAGTGCTACGGTTTGGTTGCTACAGAACATGATGCGGTTAGATCCTATGTGGTTCCGGGGTCTAATGGTGGTGGGGGCGCTCTATTTGCTATGGGTAGCCCGCGCGCTCTGGTTGTCAGAACCCGCTACCAGCGAGGGGGCGGTTGAGGGCAATCTGTCGGGACCAACTCTCGTGATATTAGGTTGCACGACAGCGGTCATGAATCCCAAGGGCTGGGCCTTTATGTTGGCTCTCTTACCAGGGTTTATGCTGCCCGGTGAGGCTATACTCGGCCAGCTCTCTGGATTTTTATCGGTGATTATGGTGACCGAATTTTTATCGATGAGCCTCTATGCCATTAGCGGGCAGTGGCTGCGAGGTCGTGTTGGTGCTGGTTCCCAGCTGCGCTGGCTTAACAAATTGGCGGCAATGCTTATGGTTATCGTCTCGACCTTGGTAATCTTTTGAGCGAGCGGTTGAGCCCCTTAATTAACGATTGACGTCAACAAGTAGTCGGCCACGGATTTTCCCCGCGAGTACGTCACCCCCAATATTCATAGCCTCCGCTAAACTAATCTCATTGATCATGCTTTCTAAGCGGGTTTTATCGAGGTCAGTGGCCAGACGTTGCCATGCCTGTTCACGTGCAGTAGTGGGTGCCATAACGCTGTCAATACCGTAGAGCGTAACGCCACGCAGAATAAAAGGCATGACGGTGGCGGGTAGTGCTGCACTTTCGGCTAGGCCGCAAGCTGCTACCGCACCTCCGTAACACGTTTGCGCACAGGCGTTGGCAAGGGTTTGCCCGCCGAGGGCATCGACAACGCCTGCCCAGCGCTCTCGCTGTAGCGGGTTGCCTGCCACGTTCAAGGATTCTCTATCAACGCACTCACTGGCGCCTAACGCCTTTAGATAGGCGTCTTCGTTGATTTTCCCCGTCGAAGCTACAACTTTAAAACCTTGAGCCGCTAATAAGGCTACGGCGACGCTACCCACGCCCCCAGTGGCGCCAGTAACAAGAATTTCACCGTCTGCGGGCGTGGTGCCGTGTTTGAGCAGCGCATTCACGCACAATGCAGCGGTATACCCCGCGGTGCCAATAGACATGGCCTCGCGAGTTGTGATGGTTTCGGGTAATTTGACCAGCCAGTCACTTTTGACCTGCGCATACTGTGCTAAACCGCCCCAGTGACCTTCGCCCAGTCCCCAGCCATTAACTACCACGCGGTCCCCAACCTGCCAGCGATCGTCACGGCTACTTTCTATAACGCCGGCGAGGTCGATACCTGGCACCAAAGGATAACTGCGAATGATGGGTCGGGTTCCAGTCAGCGCGAGGCCGTCTTTATAATTGACGGTGCTGTAGTCAACGCGAATGAGGACATCGTTATCAGGTAGATCAGTAAGTTCTAGGGCCTCTAGGGACACTGCTTGCCCGGTATCTGATTGCCTCGCGATCAACGCATTGAACATTGGTCGTTTCCTTATATCGTTATTTGAGGGTTACTTGCTGTAGCTAGCAAAAAAGCAGGTTTTTTTTTCTTGCTGGGATTTTGACTGTCTTTCAGGGAAGGGATGGTACCGGAGGACGGACTCGAACCGTCAAGCTTTTAAGGGCGGGGGATTTTGAATCCCCTGTGTCTACCAATTCCACCACACCGGCTTAAATCAAGCGGACGGAGTATAGCAAGGCCAGAGCAAACGGCAATAAAATGCTGCGAAGGTTGCGTTATTACGTTATCCTCCGGGGCAATTCGGACAGCTAGCGTTATAAAAGCATCCGCGACTGAGTATCTCAAGTGGAGAAAAGGCATGGCGATGAACCTGATTAAAAAAACCAGTGAGTACAAAATCTTCAAGCGCGGCGACGAGCGCTTCGCAGTGCAAGACGCGACTGGCAAGCCCGTTAATGGTGAAGAAAAAGTTAACATTTTATTGGCAGAAGAGCTGATAAAGGTCACGCTGCCTGGTGCTGAGCCAGAGCCAGTTGAAGAGGCTCCCGCCGAGGAAGAGGCAGCGGTTGAGGCAAGCGGGGAAGATGAAGCACCAGCAGATGAAGAGGTTGCAGACGCCTAATTGCGAGGTTGCGACCGAAAACCGGCTGTGGCCGGTTTTTTTGTGCCCAAATTTGCAGGGGCTTGGGAGTAAGGGCTATGCGGCGACAGGACTTTTATTACGATCTCCCTGAGGAGTTGATAGCTCAGGAGCCACTGCCTGAACGAACCGGTTCACGACTCCTTGTTCTAGACGGAGACACTGGCGACGTCCGGCACAGCCAGTTTAGTAGTTTAATAGACCTCCTTGAGCCCAATGACCTGTTGGTTTTCAACAATACGCGAGTCATTCCGGCTCGATTATTCGGTGTTAAGCAGACTGGCGGTCGCGTTGAAATTTTAATCGAGCGGCTGCTCGAGGGCGGCTCAGCGTTGGCCCACCTAAGGGCTAGCAAGTCACCTAAGCCCGGTGCGGCTATTTTGATCACCCCCGACGAACAATCGGATGCCACGGAATTTTCAGTTCGAGTTGAAGGACGTCGAGATGCTTTATTCGAATTGGTTGCTGATTCGGGGTCCTGGCCACAAATTTTGAAAACATTGGGGCATATGCCCTTGCCGCCGTATATTGAACGTTCAGATGACGCTCAAGACCGCCAGCGCTATCAGACAGTATTCGCTCGACGCGATGGCGCTGTCGCGGCACCTACAGCAGGCCTTCATTTTGACGCTCACATGATCGCCGATATCGAGTCTCGTGGAATTAAAACGACCGAGGTCACCCTGCATGTGGGAGCCGGCACATTTCAGCCAGTGCGGGCTGAAAATATTGCCGACCATCACATGCATAGTGAATGGCTAGAGGTGAATGACGCGGTTGTGGCAGCCGTCCAGCGGTGCCGAGAAGCAAAAGGTCGCGTTGTGGCAGTGGGAACCACAGCAGTTCGGTCCCTTGAAACAGCAGCGCAAAGCGGCAAGCTTCGAAGTTTTTCGGGTGACAGCAATATATTTTTATATCCAGGTCAACCTTTTAACGTCGTTGATGCCATGGTCACTAATTTTCATCTGCCCGAATCGACTTTAATTATGCTTGTGGCAGCATTCGCAGGACACAGAGAAACTATGTCCGCGTATCAGGAGGCAGTCGATCAGCGTTATCGTTTTTTTAGTTACGGTGACGCGATGTTTGTCACGGCAAGTCAACACAGAGAATCTGGAGTGGTAAGCGAGCGATGAAATTTGACATTCAAGCCCGTGATGGTCAGGCCCGAACAGGTGAGCTGACTTTTGACCGCGGTAGCGTTGCGACTCCCGCCTTCATGCCTGTGGGAACTTACGGCACCGTTAAGGGCATGTTGCCACGGGATATCGAGGCGATCGGCGCCGATATTATTCTCGGCAATACGTTTCATCTTTGGTTGAGGCCAGGAACAGAGGTTATCCAGCAGCACGGCGATTTGCATGATTTTATGGGTTGGCAGAAGCCAATATTGACGGACTCTGGTGGATTCCAAGTGTTTAGCTTGGGTGAAATGCGCAAGGTTGAGGAACGTGGAGTTACCTTCCGCTCTCCTGTTAATGGGGACCGAGTTTTTTTAGACCCTGAGACTTCCATGGCAATTCAGCGACAATTGGGTAGTGACATCGTCATGATCTTCGATGAGTGCACGCCTTTTCCCGCAACCGAGGTGGAAGCTGAGCAATCTATGAAGTTGTCTTTGCGCTGGGCTGAAAGAAGTAAGGCGGCTCACGGTGACAACCCCGCAGCGCTATTTGGTATTGTTCAGGGCGGCATGTACGAAGGGTTGCGCCTGGAGTCGATGGCGGGCTTGGCGGAACTTGATTTTGACGGCTACGCTATTGGAGGCTTGTCTGTGGGAGAGCCCAAAGAAGATATGCTTCGAGTGCTCGATGGGGTGGCTAATCAGTTGCCAGCGGAAAAACCGCGTTATTTGATGGGAGTCGGGACTCCAGCCGATCTGCTCGAGGGGGTTATGCGTGGCGTAGATATGTTTGACTGTGTGATGCCAACTCGGAACGCACGTAACGGTCACTTATTTACCCATCAAGGCCCGATTAAATTACGCAATGCGCGGCATAAAGACAGCACTGAGCCCGTTGATCGGTCATGCGATTGTTATACCTGTCAAAATTTCACCCGGGCTTATTTGCACCATCTTGATAAGTGCAACGAAATTTTGGGCTCGCAGCTAAACACCATTCACAATCTGCGCTTCTACCAAAAGCACATGGCCGATATTCGTCAAGCTATCCGTCAGGGGCGCTTGTCAGAGTTTGCAGACGATTTTTACCGCCGGCAATCCAACCCTGAGCCTTGATACGTACACGAACGAAATACTGAAGGTATTAGATTTGCCCATGGAAATACCAGCGCCAGCCTCTCCTTGCGTGTCTATATGCGCTTTAGACGCAGACGGAACCTGTCTGGGCTGTTATCGGACAGGTGATGAAATCACGGACTGGTTTATTGCCGACGATACCCGCAAGCGTGAAATTTTGCGCAACGCTGAGGTGCGACGAAGCGAGTCTAGTAGCATCCAGCTGCTCTGAGGGGTGCTGCTGGCGTTCTTGTACTGTCCCGAAACGCCCTAGTGCAGCAGTTATAGGAGCTGTTTTGTGCCCACATTAGGGTCAATCTGCAGGTTCGGGTTCTGGATAATCAACAGGGATAATTTTCACCTTGCTGAGTGTTCGCCCCTCAATCGCCAGCACCTGAATAACATAGCCCGGAATTTGCACAGCCACTTCTCCTGCAGGAAACGCTTCCAAAGCCTCGAGAGCTAGCCCGCTAATGGTCTTGGGCCCGTCTGTCGGCAAAGCCCAATTACGGTGTCGATTGAGTTCCCTTATGTGTACCGTTCCGGAGCAGACGGTACCGCCGTCGGGGTCGGTATGCATCTCTTCGCTGTCTTCTATGAGGTTAGACGTGAACTCCCCCACAATCTCTTCAAGAATATCCTCTAGCGTAACTAAGCCTAAAAGGTCACCGTACTCATCGACGACAATACCCAGACGTAGTTTTTTGAGTTGAAACTGCCTGAGCTGAGTGTGTAATGGTGTGTTTTCAGGCACGAAGTAAGGTGTCTGGAGCTCTTTTTTCAGTGTGTCTCGACACAATCCGCCCGATACCAGTACGCGAGATAAGTCGCGCATATGCAGTACGCCCTGAAGGTTGTTGATATCTTCATGCCAAACGGGGAGCAATGTATGGGTGCTGTTTTGCAGGTGCTCTAGAATAAGTTCATCACTGTCATCAAGGTCAATGCCGAAGACCTCGCTGCGCGGCACCATGATATCGTCAACGGTGACCTGCTCAAGATCGAGAATATTAGTCAGCATGCGTCGATGCCGGCTGGGTATTCTGGTGCCCGACTCAGTCACAATGGTTCTTAGTTCTTCCTGTGATAGTGCCTCATCATTTTGTAAATCGGGTCTGAACCCCATCAATTTAAGTAAACCGTTGGTAACGCTGTTAATAGCCCAAACCAAAGGCATGAATAACTTGAGCAGGGGCAGTAAAATTAGGCTAAAGGGAAATGCCAGTTTCTCTGGATGCAACGCAGCCACTGTTTTTGGTGTGATCTCTGCAAATATAAGAATGATAAGGGTGAGAGCCACCGTTGCCACTGCGATACCTGCATCGCCGTACAGGCGTATTGCGATCACCGTCGCGATAGCTGAGGCCAGTATATTGACCAGATTGTTGCCAATGAGGATGATGCTGATCAGTTGATCGGGGCGCTCCAGCAGCTTGCTGGCTCGACGCGCGCCTTTATGGCCATTGCCGATTAGATGCTTTAACCGGTAGCGGTTGAGCGATAGCATGCTGGTTTCGGAGCTCGAGAAAAAAGCCGAGATCAGAATCAAAGCAGCGAGTAGCGTAAAAAGCAGTCCCAGCGGGGCGTCGTTCAAAGGGGGCATTCAATCAAAAGTTAGGTTCTCCATGTTGGAGAAAAATAGCGCTGCTGACAAGCATTTAGCCGCGGCTGATTCTTTGGTTACCTAGAGCAACAATTCAACAACCAGTTTGGAGCCAAAGAAACCTATCGCCATCAGACCGTAGCCTAAAAAAACAAGGGATAAAGCTGTGCTGATTCGCAGGCCCCGTTGCCAATGCACGACGAGTGTCAGGGTAAGTAATGCCCAGGATAGTGTTGTGAGCACAGTTTTGTGTACCAGCTGTTGGCCGAGAAGGTCATCGACAAACAATCCGCCCGATACGACTGCCACCGTTAACCAAAGTACACCTGCGGCGAGCAATTCGAAAAACATCTGTCCCATCGTGTCCAGTGCGGGAAGCAGCCGTACGATCCCTCGGGTATTGTGGCTCCGTAAACGCTGGGTTTGTACCGAGAGTAGGGCGCCTTGCAGCGAGGTTAGAGTAAGTACTCCGAAGGCTAGTAATGAGCTAACAATATGTGCGAGAAGGCCGCTTTCAAGTCCTGCCAAAGGTTGGCCTGTCGGTGGCGCAAAGGCGCTAACCAGCACGGCCAGAGCCGAGAAAGGAAACGTGGCGATGATCACCATCTGTAACGGCCTAACTAGCAGGCTAACAACAGTAATCATGCCCATGACTAAAAATATGAGGGAGGATATTTTATAAAAACCGAGATCTAGTACGCCCTTTTCCAAGTCCAATAGAAATATGGCGAGGTGACAAGATACCGCTAACACCGCCAAGGCAGTCACATCCCAAGGTGCTCGGTGACGTCTTCCGTCGAGGGTCAAGAGTTGTCTCGCGGCCGCACCCACATAGATCAACGCGGTGGTTACCGCGAGTGCAGACTGGAGTAAATCGGGAGTGGTCGTCAAAAAATCCTCGCTTTGTGCCGACTTGGTGATTGGGTGCGTTTGCTTCAGCACGTATACTACGCCCTTTATCACCGTTTGAGGCGTCTCTTAGGGCGCAATTTGAGGTTCCATGTTTGAAGGATTAAGCGATCGCCTATCGGCCAGTCTGAAGAGCATGTCTGGCAAGTCTAGACTGACTGAGGACAATATTCGGGACACCCTGCGTGAAGTCCGTATGGCGCTGCTAGAGGCCGACGTGGCGTTGGAGGTCGTAAAGTCCTTCACTGAGGCGGTCAAGACGCGTGCTGTCGGGGCTGAAGTGGCACAAAGCCTTACGCCTGGTCAGGAGTTTTTGAAGATAGTTCAGGCAGAGCTGACTCAAACTATGGGCAGTGCTAATGAGGCGCTGACTTTGAATGCGCAGCCTCCAGCCGTGGTCATGGTGGCAGGTCTGCAAGGGGCTGGTAAAACGACCTCAATCGCCAAGTTAGCGCGTTACTTGATGGAGCGTGAGAAAAAGTCGGTCGCTGTGGTGTCGGCAGATGTGTACCGCCCCGCAGCGATTAAGCAACTGGAAACCTTGGCGTCTGAAGTAGGCGCGCGTTTCGAACCCTCCTCGGTGGAGGAGAAGCCCGTCGCCATTGTGAACCGTGCTCTGGAAAATGCTCGGCTTAATTTCACCGATGTCCTGCTGGTAGACACAGCAGGGCGACTGGCGGTTGATGACGCCATGATGGCCGAAATCCGTGAGCTCCATGCTGCGGTCAACCCCATTGAGACGCTGTTTGTCGTTGACGCCATGATGGGGCAAGACGCTGTAATGACGGCTAGGGCCTTTGGTGAGACGCTGCCGCTGACAGGGGTCATTTTGACCAAGGTCGATGCTGATACCCGAGGAGGTGCGGCATTATCGGTGCGGTCAGTTACCGGCAAGCCCATTAAATTTTTAGGTGTCGGTGAAAAAACCGATGCTCTCGATCCGTTTCACCCCGATCGATTGGCCTCTCGTATTTTGGGTATGGGGGACTTGTTGTCCCTTATTGAAGATGCTGAGCGGAAGGTTGATCAGAAAAAGGCTCAGCGACTGGCCAAAAAGGTGCAGAAAGGTGGTCGATTCGACCTCGAGGACTTTCGTGAGCAGCTGCAGCAAATGAAAAATATGGGCGGCATTGGGGCGATGATGGAAAAAATGCCGGGTATGGGCAACATGGCGGCTATGGCGCAGCAGAACGTTGATCTCAAGCAGTTTGCGCGAATGGAAGCGATGATTGACTCCATGACACCTTTAGAACGCCGCAAGCCTGAGGTTATCTCTGGAGGGCGCAAGCGGCGAATAACCCTAGGCTCGGGCACTCAGGTACAGGATTTAAATCGGCTGCTGAAACAGCACAAGCAGATGCAAAAAATGATGAAAAAAATGAAAGGCGGAGGTATGCAGAAAATGATGCGCGGTCTGGGGGGGATGATGCCTCCCGGCGGCGGCATGTCGGGGGGCGGTTTTCCGCCCCGTTGAGGTGTTTTACGGCCTAGTAATGGCCAAGAGTTTGCTGTATTCTCCGCACCCTTCTATTTCAGGAACAGGGCATTTTGGTCTGAGCTCCTGTAAAAAATTTTACTGAGGAATCAACAAGATGGTAGTTATTCGACTGTCACGAGGCGGGTCCAAAAAGCGGCCATTTTATCAAGTCACCGTTACGGATCATCGCCGCTCACGCGATGGACGCTTTATTGAGCGCGTCGGTTTCTTCAATCCGGTTGCTCGGGGCCAAGAAGAGCGCCTGAGATTAGATCTAGAAAAGATTGCCGCTTGGGTTGCTAAAGGTGCGCAGGTATCGCCTAGGGTTAAAGCACTGATGAAGGACGCTGCTGCAACTCAGTCTGAGGCCGCAGCTGCCTAAGGTTGGCTTTGCTTGGGTGGCAGTCCCGTGACTGAGTCACTGGTACTGGCAGAGGTCTTGGGTGCCCATGGCATTAAGGGTTGGTTGAAGGTAAGGCCTCTGGTGGAGGACCCAAATTTTTTGGAAGGGCTAGAAGGTTTAGTTCTGGCTCCTGGGCCAAAAATGCGACAGGCGGATTCGCGTGGCGTTAAAGTTACCAACCTTAGGCCTCAAGGCCGGGGGTGGGTAATACAGCTTTCGGGGGTCGATGATCGAACCCAAGCTGAAGCTTTAAGGGGGATGGTATTGCGCGGATCTGCAGCGCTTTTACCTGATCTAGAAGACGGAGACTTTTATTGGCGTGATCTTGAGGGATTACGTGTGTGGTGCGAAGCCCCTGAGGGACTTTGCCTGCTGGGAGAGATAGACCATTTACTGGAGACCGGTGCAAACGATGTCCTAGTGGTGCAGCCTTGTGAAGGCAGCATGGACGATAAAGAACGTTTGATACCGTGGTTAGTCGACGAAGTTGTCCACTCGGTGGATATGGATGCGGGCACTGTCCGTGTGATTTGGTACACCGATGTCTGAGGCTCAACACCACTTTGCCGTAGTGACGCTGTTTCCAGAAATGTTTAGCGCCATTAGCGACTGGGGTGTGACAGGCAGAGGACTGCGAGATGATCTTTGGTCTTTGTCGTTGCACAATCCGCGAGACTTGGCAACGGATCGTCACGGAACAGTAGACGACCGACCTTACGGGGGTGGCCCCGGTATGGTCATGCAGGCGCCGTTGCTTGACCAGGCAGTGCAATCGGCCAAGGCCGCGCTGGGAGGAAGGGCTAAAGTGGTGGCTATGACGCCTCAAGGTCGGCGGTTTACAGACAGCTTGGCGAGAGAGCTACTGGTTGATAATGCAACGATTTTCGTGTCGGGGCGTTACGAAGGAATAGACGAGCGCTTTATTGAGCGCTCGGTTGATCACGAAATTTCCGTGGGAGATTTTGTGGTAAGTGGTGGTGAGTTACCGACCATGCTGGTTATCGACGCTATGGTGCGATTGATTCCCGGTGTGCTCGGCCACAGTGATTCTGCTGAAGAAGATTCTTTTGCAGATGGTTTGTTGGACTGTCCTCACTACACCCGACCCGAGACTTATGAGGGGCGGGCGGTGCCGGCGGTGCTATTGAGCGGTGATCATGGTGCGATTGCACGCTGGCGCAGGGCTCAGTCGGTTCGACGAACCTTGGATCGACGACCGGATTTGCTTAACCCCGATGGGGTTTTGGCCGAGGATTGGCAGCTCCTTAAAGAATGGGGGCTGGACTGAAAACGAGCAGTATTGAAAACTATGCGGCAGTGGCCGCCGCCGCGCAAATTGCGCAGCTCAATGGGAGAGTGTGATGAGCACCAACAAAATCATTTCGGAAATTAATGCCGAACAAATGACCAAGGAAATTACCGACTTCGCCCCTGGGGATACAGTCGTTGTGCAGGTCAAGGTGAAAGAAGGGACTCGAGAGCGTTTGCAGGCTTTTGAGGGCGTCTGCATAGGGAAGCGCAACCGTGGCTTGAACTCTGCCTTTACGCTGCGCAAGATTTCACACGGTGTTGGTGTTGAGAGAACGTTTCAAACTTACAGCCCCCTGCTGGACAGCATTTCCGTGAAGCGTCGTGGTGATGTGCGGCAAGCTAAGCTCTACTACTTGCGCGAGCGCAGTGGCAAGGCAGCGCGTATCAAGGAAAAGCTCTCTCGTTGAGTTTGTTGCAAGACGGGGTGATTTGAAGTGCCCGCGTCCTCTGCAGTAGAGCGTTATCTCGATAATCTATGGATGGAGCGAGGGTTGAGCGAAAATACCCTCGCGGCCTATCGTCGCGACCTCTCGTTGTATGACGAATGGCTAGGTGAACAGACTGCAGAGTCCTTACTGACAGCGGGTTCAAGCCAGATACAGTCTTACTTAGGCCTAAAACTTCGGCAGGGTGCTTCACCTCGATCTAGTGCAAGGTTTTTATCTGCCGCTCGAAGCTTTTATCGCTGGGCTCTCCGCGAGGGTCATATCGTTGAAGATCCCACCTTACGCATAGAAAGCCCCAAGCAGGGGCGTCCATTGCCCAAGTCGCTATCAGAAACCGATGTTGAACGGTTACTCGGCGCCCCCGACCTTGAATTGGCGCTGGAATTTCGCGACAGAACGATGCTGGAAATGCTTTATGCCTGTGGTTTGCGGGTCTCAGAACTGGTGGGCCTTCAGGTGGAGCAGGTGGGTCTTAACCAAGGCATTGTCCGAGTATTGGGTAAAGGTGGCAAAGAGCGGCTTGTTCCCATGGGCGAAGAGGCGCTGGATTGGTTGACTCAGTATATGCGTGGGCCGCGAATCGAACTGCTTAAGGGGCAGTCTAGCAATGTTCTTTTTCCATCTAATCGATCCCGGGAGATGACTCGCCAGACCTTCTGGTATCGTATTAAACTATATGGCGAGCGCGCTGGCATACAAACCCATCTGTCCCCCCACACGCTAAGGCACGCCTTTGCCACGCACCTGTTAAATCACGGTGCTGATCTTAGGGTGGTACAGATGCTGTTAGGGCACAGCGACCTTTCAACAACGCAAATTTACACCCATGTGGCTAAGCAACGCATGCAAGAGTTACACGAACACCACCATCCAAGAGGTTAGTGGTCATCGCTTCACGGTTCCCACCCAGAGAATGGAATGCAATGAATATGAGTAAAGTGGCTCGCAGCGGTAAAACCTCGGACGCACAGGTGTCTAAAGGCTCGGTTAGTGTCAGCGCTGCGCTGCTCGTGCTGATTTCAGTATTAACAGCTGCCTTCGTTAACGCAGAGACCTACAGCTCGAATCCGCACAAAGGCCTGGAAGAGAAAATTAGCGCTGCACTTAGTGGCGGCGGTGCCCCGGTGCAAGTTCAGAATGTCAAAAAAACCCCGGCGGCAGGACTGGTTGAGGTAACCCTAGACAATGGCTTGGTATTGTATGCCACCGAGCAGGGCGATCACTTTGTGGTCGGTGATCTCTACGCGGTGCGTGCCGATGGCCTTGTGAATCTTGCCGAGGAAAAGCGTGAACTCGATCGCGTGGCACTGATTGATGGCGTCGACTTGGCTCAAATGATTGTATTTACCCCCGAAGGCGATACGCGTGACTACATCACGGTCTTCACTGATGTGACTTGTTTTTATTGCCAAAAATTACATCAGGAAGTTGCCGACTTAAATGCCATGGGCATTGAAGTGCGTTACTTGGCCTATCCGCGGGGTGGTCCTGATTCGGACGGGGCGCTTAAGTTAACGACCGCGTGGTGTGCCGATAATCCCCAAAAAGCTTTAACTCAGATGAAGGCCGGTGTGGCATTGCCGATGGCAGATTGTGAGAGCTCGCCAGTCACCGCCCAGTTCCAATTGGGTGCAGCGATGGGCGTGCGGGGAACACCTGCCATCATTACCAGCAGCGGACAAATGATTCCGGGGTACAAGCCGGCAGACGAGCTTGCTGCCGTTCTGGGTCTGCAATAGCAGGCGCCAAATACTTTAAGATCTAACAGCAATGCAATCCGGAGTACCGAAACGTTGAACCACAACTTCCAGCGCATCGATCGGCTACCGCCGTACGTTTTTAATATTATTGGGGAGTTAAAAACGTCGGCGCGTGCTCGCGGGGAAGATATCATTGACTTTGGCATGGGTAATCCCGACCAACCAACGCCCAGTCATATTGTGGATAAACTCGCTGATACCATCCATCGCGGGGACACCCATCGCTACTCGCAGTCAAAAGGTATTCCCCGTTTGCGCAAAGCGATCTGCGACTGGTATCAGCGTCGCTATGATGTGGTGCTCGATCCTAACAGTGAAGCTATTGTCACTATGGGATCGAAGGAAGGGCTAGCTCATCTGGCGTTGGCGACGACCAGTACGGGCGACTCCATTTTGGTGCCCAATCCGTCTTACCCTATTCACCCCTACGGTTTTGTGATTTCTGGTGCAGATTTGCGTCATGTACCCATGTCGGACGAAGCTACCTTTTTTGAGGAGCTAGAGCGGGCGATTCGCAACAGTTATCCGAAGCCGAAGATGCTAGTGCTTAATTTCCCATCAAATCCCACGGGGCACTGTGTGGAGTTGAGTTTTTTTGAGAAAGTGATTGCTGTCGCTCGTGAAGCTGGCATTTGGGTTGTGCACGATCTCGCCTATGCGGATTTATGCTTCGATGGTTACGTGGCCCCCAGTATTCTTCAAGTTGAGGGTGCTCGAGATATTGCGGTTGAGTTTTTTACGTTGTCTAAAAGCTACAACATGCCCGGTTGGAGGGTGGGATTTTGCTGCGGCAATCCCGAGCTTATTGCCGCACTTACTCGTATTAAATCCTATCTAGATTACGGTATTTTTACTCCCGTGCAGGTGGCCGCTATCGCAGCACTCGAGGGTGACCAACAGTGTGTCTCAGATATCTGTGACATGTACCGCAGCCGCAGAGATGTTCTTTGTCAGGGGCTCAATGAGGCGGGTTGGCCAGTAACCCCCCCCAAGGCAACAATGTTTGTATGGGCAGAAATTCCCGAAGCTTTCAGGGCTATGGGGTCCCTCGAGTTCAGCAAGTTATTGCTCGCTGAGGCAGGGGTCGCAGTGTCTCCCGGAATCGGTTTTGGTGAATACGGTGAAGGTTATGTGCGGTTTGGTCTTATTGAAAATGAGCACCGAACGCGTCAAGCGCTGCGGGGTATCAAAAAGGTTCTTCGTAGCGGTCCCCCCAACAACAGCAGTGGGGTTTAAAGACTATGACTAGTCTGAAAATTGGAGTCTGTGGTTTGGGTACCGTTGGAAGCGGTGTCATCAAGCTCTTTAATGATCATCAAGGTCTTATTCAGCAGCGCTGTAACGCTGATTTACAGTTGGTGCATATTGGTGCCCGTCGCGATAACGCTGATTGTGATACCAGCAGGTATCGCGTTAGCCGGGATATTTTCGACGTCGTGCGTGACCCTGAAGTGGACATCGTGGTGGAATTAATCGGTGGCACCACGGTGGCACGCGATCTAGTTACCCAGGCGATTCAAGCGGGTAAGCATGTGGTTACAGCTAACAAAGCGCTTATTGCTGAATTTGGAAATGAACTCATCGCCTTGGCAGAGCAAGCCCAAGTCGCTCTGAGATTTGAAGCCGCTGTTGCCGGTGGAATACCGGTGATTAAAGTGCTTCGCGAATCTCTGGCGGCTAATGTTGTCAGTGGAGTGGCAGGCATTATCAACGGCACAGGCAACTTCATTTTGACCGAAATGGCCAATGCAGGCCGTAGCTTTGATGATGTACTGGCAGAAGCGCAGGCGCTGGGATACGCAGAAGCTGATCCAACCTTCGATATTGATGGAACCGATGCTGCGCATAAGCTGGTGATATTGGCATCCATTGCCTTTGGTATACCGCTGGACGCCAATGCTCCCATTATGGAAGGCATTGATACTGTGACCCCTGAAGATCTTAATTTTGCCAAAGAGCTGGGCTTCTGCGTTAAGCATTTGGGGATTGCCAGGCGCTGCGGAGACGCGATTGATTTGCGGGTCCATCCCACGTTGATTCCGTCAAGTCGCCAAATAGCGCGGGTCGATGGTGTTCTCAATGCCGTTATGATTGAGGCCGACGCTGTGGGGGAAATCGTACTGACAGGGCCCGGAGCGGGATCATTGCCAACAGCATCGTCGGTATGCAGCGACTTATTGGATTTGGGAAAAATTCTCAACCACACTAAAATCGATCCCGCGCCAATACTAGGAGTGCCCAGCGATCAGCTCCAGGCACTGCCGTTGGTGCCTAGAGACGAGGTTGCTGGTGTTTGGTATCTGCGCCTAGTCGTCGAGGATCGCCCGGGTGTCATGGCGGAAATAACCGGTTTACTGAGTGAGCGTGGTATCAGCATCGAGTCGCTTATTCAGCGTCCCCCGGTCGCAGGGTCTAGCCAGGTCACGGTCGTAATACTTACTGACTCTGTGGCGTGTGGTCCGCTCGATGCAGCAATCTGTGATATGGAATCTCTGCCCGCACTCAGTGGCTCGGTGGTGCGGCTGCGAGTTGAGAGCTTTAAGGAGGTCTGAATTGCCCATCAATTACATTAGCACTCGTGGCGGCGCGCCTGCCCTCGATTTTGAGGGTGTACTTCTCGCGGGGCTTGCCGCCGATGGGGGGTTGTATGTGCCTGAGCAGTTACCGACATTTTCTAGCGAGCAGATAAAGTCCATGCGGGGTATGGACTATCCCTCGCTGGCCTTTGAAATTCTGAAGCCCTTCGTTGAGGGGTCGATTGGGTTTGATGATTTACGTCGATTGATTGACGAAGCCTATGGAACCTTTCGTCATGACGCCATAGCGCCACTCGTGCAGCTTGAACAAAATCAATGGGTTCTTGAGCTCTTTCATGGTCCCACTCTTGCCTTCAAAGACTTTGCGCTGCAGCTGTTAGGACGGCTCTTAGATCACGTTCTTGAACGTCGGCAAGAGCGTGTTGTGATTATGGGCGCCACTTCGGGGGATACCGGCTCTGCCGCCATTGAGGGGTGCCGACACTGTGAATTTATCGACATTTTTATCTTGCACCCCAACGACCGTGTATCAGAGGTGCAGCGGCGCCAGATGACCACAGTGCTGGGTGAGAATATTCACAACCTTGCCATTGAAGGTAATTTTGACGACTGTCAGGCAATGGTGAAAGCCAGCTTTGTGGCCGAGCCCTTTCTGCCTGATGGGCGGGCGTTAGTTGCCGTAAATTCAATAAACTGGGCCAGAATTATGGCGCAGATTGTGTATTATTTTTATGCGGCCCTCGCCCTGGGTGCGCCAGAGAGGACCGTCAATTTTTCAGTGCCTACGGGTAACTTTGGCGATATTTTTGCGGGTTATTTGGCCCGCAGTATGGGGCTGCCGATAGATCAGCTGGTGATCGCGACAAATCGTAATGATGTTCTTCATCGCCTACTGACCTCCGGAGAATACGCTAAGTTGCAGCTAGAGCAGTCGATCTCTCCGAGTATGGATATTACGGTGTCCTCAAATTTTGAGCGCCTGATGTTCGATCTCTACGATCGTGATGGTGCCGTTGTTAGTCAGCTGATGGACGACTTTCAAAAGGGGTCTATTCAACTGTCTGACACAGCCATCTCCAAAGCTAGAGAGCTATTTAGTAGTTACTGCGTGTCTGATGACGAGACTTGCGAGGAAATTGCCGCAATTTCTGCGCAATGTGGCTACTTACTCGACCCTCACAGCGCTATCGGTACGCGTGCGGCACGGGCTTGTCAGCGAGATACCACTCAGCCCATGGTAACGCTTGCGACCGCCCACCCAGCCAAGTTTCCAGCGGCAATTGAGGCCAGTGGTATTCAAGAGCCGGCTGAATTACCGGCGCATTTATCGGATCTCTTCGATCGCTCCGAACGGTTCACAGTGCTGCCCAACGATCTTGCTACCGTTCAGCAACACATGGTTGATGGTATTGCTAAGTAATGTTGCCCGAGCTTAAGCAGCGCGCTAAGCCGGTGACTCCAGCTTTGGCGTCGTCAGGTTTGTCGCCGCTTATGCAGCGTTTGTATGCGAACCGTGGCGTGACGACTGCAGACGAGATCGACCTCGCACTGAAAGGATTACTTCCCCCGCAACAATTACGGGGTGTAGCCGAGGCGGCGGAGCTGTTGGCAGACGCCATCGAGGGTGAGGCGAGAGTTGTCATTGTGGGCGATTTTGACGCTGACGGGGCCACTAGCTCAGCACTGGCGGTCTCAGTCTTACGGCAAATGGGGCTCAAGGAAGTCTCGTACCTCGTCCCAAACCGCTTTGAATATGGCTACGGGCTGTCTCCAGAGATCGTGGCTTTGGCAGCGGAACGCGAACCCGATTTAATTGTCACCGTTGATAACGGTATCTCCAGTCTCGCGGGCGTAGCAACGGCGCAGGGCCTTGGCATCAGTGTGCTCATCACTGACCACCATTTACCGGGTGATGAGCTGCCAGCGGCAGATGTCATTGTCAATCCCAATCAACCTGGATGCTCGTTTCCCAGCAAGTCTCTTGCAGGGGTGGGTGTCATGTTCTACGTGCTCACCGCCCTGCGCGCTGAACTTCGTAATCGAGATTGGTTTGAGCACTGCGGTATGGCCGTGCCTAATCTGGGTGATGCGCTCGATTTAGTCGCTCTTGGTACTGTCGCTGATGTTGTGCCACTTGATCGTAACAATCGTATTTTGGTGGCTGCGGGTCTGGCGCGTATCCGTGCTGGGCGTGGTCGCCCTGGGATCGATGCACTGCTAGAGGTTGCCGGTCGCAGCTCGAGTGAGTTGAACAGTAGCGATCTAGGATTCATTCTTGGCCCGCGGCTAAACGCGGCGGGGCGGCTTGAGGACATGGCTATTGGTATTGAGTGTTTGTTGGCCGAGAGTGCTTTTGAGGCTAGACCGCTCGCGCAACAGTTGGACGACCTCAATCGCGAGCGGCGTGACATTGAATCTAATATGCAAGAGGAGGCGTTGTCCCAACTCAGCGCTTTGGAAGTGGACGATAAAACGCTGAAGTTTGGGTTGTGTGTGTACAACAAGACTTTTCACCAAGGGGTCGTTGGTATTGTTGCAGCGCGTCTAAGAGAACGATACCACCGGCCCACCATTGTGTTTGCTGATGCGGGTGATGACGAATTGAAGGGTTCCGGGCGTTCTATCCCTGGGGTACATATCCGTGACGTGCTAGACCATGTGGCGACGATGCATCCAGATTTAATCGGTAAGTTTGGTGGTCACGCTATGGCCGCCGGCTTAAGTCTAAGTCGTAAAGATTTGGATCAATTTCAGGAGGCCTTTGATACTGCCGTAGCGGTGGCCCTCGAGCACGTTCCTCCGGAGCCCGTCGTGATGACTGATGGCGAGCTGGCACAGGAGGACCTAACCTTAAATAGTGCTGAGCTGATCGCTGCTGCGGGCCCATGGGGGCAGCACTTTCCCGAGCCAATGTTTGAGGGTGTCTTCGCTATAGTGAACCAACGATTATTGAAAGATAAGCACCTAAAATTTACGCTTGAGGCGGGGGGCGAAAACTTTGAGGCCATTGCATTTAATGTTGACCGCGAGTGCTGGCCCGACGATCAAATATCGCGGGTACGCATAGCGTTTCAGCCCGATATCAATACCTATCGCGGTGAGCGACGTCTGCAGCTTATGATTCGGCATCTTTGGCCCGAAACCTGATTGCAATCCCCAGCGCGATTTTTTAATCACCAAGCCGTGTGTCGTTACTTGGTTATTTAAAATAATACCTAGGCTTTACACCTTAAGACGCCGGTAGCACCCAGGGTTAAATTAAAGCTGTCGCTGGATTCCGCTATGGCGCTTGGGGTTAGCCTCCGATAAACTTTCGCCCCCTTGAGCTGATTCGCGAGATTCCTGTGGAAGTCGCCCCCATTTTTAACCAGATTAAAGACATTCGTGAGCGTACAGATGTGCTCCGGGGGTATCTTTGACTACGCAGAAAAAAAAGATCGCCTCGCCGAAGTAGAGCTAGAACTTGCAGAGCCCAGCGTTTGGGATGAACCTGAGCGTGCACAGGCTCTAGGCAAGGAGCGCGCCTCTTTAGAGTTGGTGGTAAAAACTATTGATGACCTAGATCGCGGCAGTACCGACTCCCATGATCTTCTGGAAATGGCCGTTGCCGAGGACGATATCGACACAGCGGACATGGTGGCCTCAGATACCAGCGATTTGATTGCGCAGCTAGAAAAGCTGGAGTTTCGTCGCATGTTCTCTGGTGAGATGGACCCCAATAATGCCTATCTCGATGTTCAGTCTGGCTCCGGGGGTACAGAGGCTCAGGATTGGACTGAAATGTTGCTCAGAATGTATCTGCGTTGGGGTGAGAGTAAAGGCTTCAAAGCCAGGGTGGTTGAGGCGTCGGCAGGTGAAGTCGCGGGCCTCAAGAGTGCAACGGTTCAATTTGAAGGAGAGTACGCTTTTGGTTGGCTGCGCACCGAAACGGGTGTACACCGGCTGGTACGCAAGTCGCCCTTTGACAGTGGCGGTAGACGTCATACCTCGTTTGCATCGATTTTTGTCTCTCCCGAAATTGATGACAATATTGAAATTGACATTAATCCAGCCGACCTCCGGGTAGATACCTACCGCTCCTCTGGCGCTGGCGGTCAGCACGTGAATACAACCGATTCTGCGGTGCGTATTACCCACGAGCCGACCAATACGGTGGTGAGTTGCCAGACCGAACGTTCCCAGCACCAAAATAAAGACAATGCGATGAAACAGTTGCGAGCCAAGCTTTATGAGCTTGAGGTGTTGAAGCGTTCCGCAGACAAGCAAGCCCTCGAAGACAGCAAGGCTGATATCGGTTGGGGTAGCCAGATTCGATCCTATGTTTTGGATGATGCGCGAATTAAAGACTTGCGTACGCAGGTTGAAACGCGCAATACCCAAGCGGTTTTGGATGGGGATTTGGATAAATTTATTGAAGCATCCCTTAAAAAGGGATTGTGATGAAACCTCAGGAACAGCCTTATGAGTGACTCGGAAGTAACCGAAGCAGGGGGAGCAGACCCCGCAGAAGAAAATAAGTTGATCGCTGAGCGGCGATCGAAGCTGGCATCGTTACGTGAGGCCGGCGTACAACCGTTCCCCAACGATTTTCGGCGCACAGCGGAAGCAGAGGCGCTGCAGCAAGACTTTGAAGCGATAAGCAAGGAAGATCTTGAAGAAAAGCACGAGGTCTTTGCTGTGGCCGGGCGCCTGATTCGTAATCGAGGTGCATTTCTCCTCATTCAGGACGGCTCCTCGACTATTCAGCTGTACATCAATCGAAAAGTGCTAGATGCCGCCACCCTAGAGGCCATAAAAACTTGGGATTTGGGTGACATCGTCGCTGCATCAGGCCCCATTAATCGCAGTGGTAAAGGTGATCTCTATATCAATATGGAGAGTGCGCGTCTGTTAACCAAGGCGCTGCGCCCTTTGCCTGACAAGTACCATGGGTTGTCAGATCAAGAAATGCGCTACCGGCAGCGTTATGTCGATCTCATCGTAAACCCGGATAGCCGGGCTGTGTTTCGGACGCGCTCGGCAGCTGTGAGCTTCATTCGTCGTTTTCTCGATGAGCGGGGCTTTATGGAAGTAGAAACTCCTATGCTTCACCCTATTCCGGGTGGTGCAGCTGCCAAGCCCTTTGAGACCCATCACAATGCCCTCGATATGCCTATGTACCTGCGTATTGCTCCAGAGCTTTATTTGAAGCGCTTGACCGTTGGCGGATTCGAAAAAGTCTATGAGATAAACCGCAATTTTCGTAATGAAGGATTATCGACGCGGCACAATCCTGAGTTCACCATGCTCGAGTTCTATTGGGCTTATGCCGATTACAACGATGCCATGGACCTCACAGAGGCGTTGTTGCGTGAGTTAACTCAAAACCTTTTGGGTACGATGACAGTACCTTACGGCGAGTTGCAGCTAGATTTTTCCCTGCCCTTCGCACGATTGTCGGTGCTGGACGCAATTTATAAGTACAACCCCGATATTACACCGGAGCAAGTCGCTTCCCGAGAGCCCGCCGCAGCGGTCGCTCATGAACTAGGGATCCAAGTAAAGCCGAGCTGGGGCTTGGGTAAAATACAGATCGAAATATTTGAAGCTACGGCGGAGCATCGTCTGGAACAGCCCACCTTTATCACAGCTTATCCAACGGAAGTGTCGCCACTGGCGCGGCGTAATGATGAAAACCCCTTCATCACAGATCGCTTTGAGTTTTTTGTCGGTGGCCGCGAGATTGCCAATGGTTTTAGCGAGCTTAATGACCCAGAGGATCAAGCCGAGCGCTTCAGAGCCCAGGCGGCTGAAAAAGACAGTGGCGATGAGGAGGCCATGCATTTTGATCACGACTACGTGCGTGCCTTAGAGTATGGCATGCCACCGACGGCCGGGGAGGGTATCGGTATCGACCGACTGGTAATGCTTCTCACTGACGCAGCCTCTATTCGCGACGTATTACTCTTCCCTCACATGCGACCAGAAGATTAGCGCTGGTCGCTGGGTTGAGCGGGTGCTATCCTCGAAACACAAAATTTAAGAGCCTGACTGTTGTGCCTCATACCTGCTCACGCTTTGTCATAATAATTCTGGCGTCACTCGTTGTTTCCGGCTGTGTGAGCCCTGAATCTGCGGCCCCTGAGCCGGAGCCCGAAGTCTCTGCTGCTGAACTTAACTTACCTGATCCTCTTGCTGCTGATTGTAATTGCGAAGCGATGGTTGTCGTGGAGGAAAATTATTTTGACCGCGGCGTTCGAGCCTTAGCTGCACGGGACTACGATCAGGCCGCCACCTATTTTGAACGGCATCGTGATTCGGCAGGCTCTGAGGCCCAGCGTGAGGCCGATGTTGGCATTGCCTTTGTGACGTTGATGAGTGAGGCGAGCATCGCAACAGCCGATACTGCAGCGAGTGGTGTCGATGAGCGTGCTGAGGTGATGATTTTAGCGTTGGCCGCAGTGCAGACCCTTGAAGGGCGTCTTGAGGCACTCGATGCTTTAAATAAGGCGATCTCAGAAGATTTAGAAAAGCGCGAAGAGGCGCTTAAGCGGCTTCGGGATTTGACGCTGGGCCAATAGTCGGAAGCGTTACTGTAAAGCACGACCCGGCATCGGGGGTGCTGGTCAAGCTGATCTCGCCACCTAACATGGCGCAAAAATCCTTAACGATTGATAGCCCCAGGCCAGTGCCGCCGTATTTCGTACCTGTTGTAGCCTCCGCCTGAACGAAGGTGTCGAAGACTCGCCCCTGTTGCTCGACGGTCATACCGATACCGTCATCAGTTACCGTCAATGTGAGTTGGTCTTGGCTGATCTCTGCAGCTACAACGATGGTACCGTTGTCGGTAAATTTACAGGCGTTACTAAATAGGTTGGTCACAATTTGCTGCAACTTACCGGGGTCACTGTGCATGGTGTGGCCCTCAGCACCCACGAGATTGAGTTCTAGCGTATTTTTATGTTGTGACAATAAGGGCGATAGCGCGTCGCACACCTGCAAAATATGCGCGGCTGGCTGAAAAGACTCCAGATTGATCTGCATCTTTCCAGTTTCTATTTTAGACAAGTCAAGAATCTCGTTGATCAAACCAAGTAGTTGCCGCCCGGAAATAATAATGGTGCCTAGGTCGTGTTGTACTTGTTCCCGATTAACTTCTCCAGGATCGCCCAGCTCGTCTTGCAGCATTTCACTGTAGCCAATGATGGCGTTGAGAGGCGTCCTTAGTTCATGACTAACATTGGCTAAAAACATTGATTTTGCGGCGTTTGCGGCATCAGCATCGGCTTTAGAGCTATTAACTTCTTCAATCGCCGTCGACAGCTTGCCAGACATGTCATTAAAGGTTCGTGCTAAATCTTGTATTTCACCGGCATCACGGTTCTCATCAATACGGTAGCTCAAGTCACCCGAGCCGAATCGTTGAACCCCCGTTTTTAGCCGCAAAAGACTGGAGTTGGTTGATCGAATCAGCAAAATAACGAGCAGCATGGTGACGGCGATAGTAGTAATAAAGCCGATAACGGTAATCTGATCTGTCAGCGTGATGGTGCCGTCAATGGTACGGGAACGCTCGATAGCAAGCGCTTCCTGGCGTTGCTCGAGTTCGTTGAGCTTTTGCCAAGTGTCATTATATTGAATTGGTGATTCAACGGATGATTGGCTGCTTAAACGATTGTAGTTGTTATAGAAGGCCTGCCATTCATCAAGAAGTTGCGAACCGCTGTCAAACAGCCTGCGGTAATAGTCCTCGGTCGACTCGCCTCCCAGTGCGCCTAACTTTCCCAATCGTTGTCGCAGGGTGTCGAGCTCGGCCGTCGCTGTTTCCCGTTCGGCATCTCCCAAAGGTTCGTCAGTGGTCTCTCGAAGCGTTGCTAATACAAGGGTTTGTTGACGAGCTGATTCGAGGCCTTGCTGAAGGTCGTTAACCAGTTGAGCCGCTACTGCGGCATCGCGATAAGCCACTAAACTCTCGCTGCGGGCAAAACTTCCCCACAGGTGGGTCGCCACGTTCACCACAAACAGTGTCAAAATCGCCATTGAAAACAGGTACAGGCGCGCTCTTAAGCTTAGCGATGTCTGGGATAGCTTCATGCTGTGAGCAAGTTTTCTATTTTGATGACCAGCTCGGGGAAGTCGATAGGTTTTGTCGCATAATCTCGACACCCCGACGCCAGTGCTTGCTGCCGGTCGCTCTCCATGGCGTGTGCTGTTAGGGCAATAATGGGAATGTCTTGAATGTCGGAATCTGAGCGAGCCTCCTTGGCGACTGTCCAACCATCTTTTACGGGAAGATTGATATCTAATAAGACCAGGGCAGGTTTTACATCACGCATTTTGTCGAGTGCTTCCTGACCATCAGCTGCGCAATCCAGCGTGTATCCGACTCTCTGCAGTCGGCGTTGTAGCATCTCGCGATTGACCTCGTTGTCCTCTACTAACAGTAAATGCCGGCTCATATTTGTTGTCATTGAATGCCTCCCAATACGGCGTGAACCCGAAGTTCTGCCTCAATGCCCTTCACAGATAGGGAGCGTGAGTTGCCGAACTGATAGTCACTTTCCAGCTTTTCGTAGGTAGTCTGCGAGATGAGAATTTCACCCGGCTTGGCGACATCTTCGATACGGGAGGTGACGTTCATGGCATGACCGACAAATCCATATTTTGAACGTCTTTCACTACCAATATTACCAGCGACCACCGATCCTGTGTTTAGGGCAATGGCCATTTCTACTTCGGGAAGGCCATCGGCACTGTTTGCGATATTGATGTCTGCCATCGCTTCTTGCATTACTAAGGCACAACGAACGGCTCGATCGGGATCATCATCATTTCGACGAGGAGCACCAAATACCGCGAGCACTGCATCACCTAGAAATTCGTCGATAGTGCCACCAAATTCAAGGATGATTTCAGTCATACGACCAAGGTAGCGATTGAGAAGTGTCACGACTTGTTGTGGTGGCAGGTGTTCTACAAGCGTTGTAAAGCCGCGAATATCAGACATCATGATGGTGACCTCACGAAGGTCACCGCCAAGTTCGAGTCCCTCGGGTCTCTCGAGAATTTCGTCGACGATATCGTCGGACAGGTAGCGGCCAAAGGTGGCGCGAATAAATTGCTCTCGTCGCTCAAGCTGTTCACGGTAAAGCTCTTCTCGGTCATGCCAGCGCTTACGTTCGATACCTGCAGAAATTCTGGCTTGCAGCAAGACGGGGTTGAAAGGCTTTAGTAGGTAGTCGTCTGCGCCAGCCTCAATGCACATGACAATTTGATCCATATCTTGTTGTCCGCTGATCATCACGACCGGTGTTGCGCGCAGACGCTCGTCGTCTTTGAGACGTTTAAGAACCTCTGCCCCGCCAATTCCGGGCATGACAAGGTCGAGCAGTACTACGTCGACCCCCATGGTATCGAGTAGCTCAAGGGCTTCTTCACCCGATTCTGCCGAAATGACCGTATGGCCGGTTTTCTGCAGCAGTCGTGATACTAACTCGCGATTCTCCGGGAGGTCGTCAACGGCAAGAATGACTCCGGGCTCCTCACTGGGCAGTAGGGTCACAGATTTCGCTGATGTCGCTGATTCAGGCGCAGGTGTCGGCTCATTTTTAGCTGCGGCCAATATTTGAAGCAAATGAGCTCTGACGGCGGCGGGTAGCACCTCGCTATCTTCCAGCAACATCTCGGAGTAGCCCCGAATTGCACCAATGATATTGCGGCGATCATGACGGGCTTCAGGGGAGGCTATTCCGGCTTTCTCTTTCAGCTTTTGGCTGGCTCTGATGAGAGAAACTAGGTCATTTTTGACGACCTCGCTGGTTATAACGGGGTCGTAATATCTTTGTGGTCCCAGTTCTGCGACGGCAGCCAGCACTTTTAACGCCCATGGATCTTCAGTATTGGAGTGCTTAACCACCGTGCCACCTCGTTTTTGGTGAACTCATTTCACGTCACATGATAAAGCTAGCGGCATTTCAATGCATTCCTGTGTCTTAGGGATGGTGGATTACCAGCTGTTTGCGGTAATATTGCAACATTAAGCCGTTTTCAAGGAAAGAATATAAATGCTGAACCAAGTGGAAATCTTTCATGGACTCAACGACGGCGAGCTTCAAGCGCTGGAAAGTAGTTCGAGTACGCGCTCGTTCCCCAAGAATACCGTCGTTATTCATGAGAACGATCCTGCGGATTCACTTTTTGTGATCGAAAGTGGCAAGGTCAAAGTTTACTGCTCCGATAAGAACGGTAAAGAATTTATTATGAACACCTTAGGTCCCGGAGATTACTTCGGTGAGCTGGCCTTACTTGATGACTCAACGCGTTCGGCCTCAGTGCGCACAGTAGAGAAATGTGAATTCCGAGTCGTTATGAAGGAAGACTTCAACGGCGTGCTCGACGAGCATCCCAACATTGCGCGCCAGTTAATTAGCAATTTGGCGGGTCGAGTTCGGAAGCTAACGGCCGATGTAAAGAGCCTGGCGCTGCAAGATGTGTATGGCAGGGTGGCCAATGTGCTCATGGACCTGTCTGAAGAGCGCGGTGACGGTACCTTGTGCATACCTGAGAAGCTCACTCAGCAAGATATTGCTGACCGCGTCGGAGCGTCCCGTGAAATGGTGGCCCGCATTCTTAAAGATCTGACGATCGGAGAATACATCCGCTTTGAAGGTCGCCATATCATTATCAATACTCGGCTACCTGCTAAGTACTGATCTCGGTTTAGGCTGACACCCCGTTTTCCGGGGTGTCTACGTCAATAACCTCTGCAGCAAGCTCGCCTTCAGCCAGTCGTATTCGAAGCTCGGATTTAGCGGGTGCGTTTTTCGCGTTGCGAATAATTCGACCATCAGGCCCGGTAACGAGGGCGTATCCTCTCGCCAAGGTATTTTCTGGTCCTAAGGTGCGAATTAACTGTTCCTGTTGCTCTAATGCCCCTTTAAACCTGCGCATACTGCCTTGAATCAGTTGCTGCAATTCGCGCTTGCGTTGTGCCAGTAGCGACATCTGATGTTCGATATTGGTTCGTGGGTGGCGCGCTTCAACTTGCTTACTCAGATTTGTCAGCGCCGAGCGATGCAGTCTTAGCCGATTTCCTGCCAGCAAAGACAGCTGCTGCTTGCGACTGTCGAGTAACTGACGTTGTTGTTTCAAAGTGGTGCCGGGGTGACGCAATCGCGCTCGCCAGTGCCCCAAGACTGCGCGTTCCTGTTTTAGGCGTCGAACCATGTGACCCTGCAGAATTCGTTGGGCATCATCAAGGCGTTGGCTCCACTCAGATTGGTCAAGACTGACCAGTTCGGCGGCAGCAGAGGGTGTTGCAGCGCGCTGGTCTGCAACAAAGTCTGAAATACTGAAATCGACTTCATGGCCTACTGCAGAGACGGTGGGGAGGTCTGAATTTGCGATGGCTCTGGCAAGGGCCTCGTCATTGAATGCCCACAGGTCTTCTGCAGAGCCCCCGCCACGACCAATAATCAAAACATCCAGCGGCAGTGTATGTTGCTGATGCAAGCAGTTCGCCTGATCAACGGCGCGGACTAATGCCTCCGGGGCATCTGTTCCCTGAACGGGTACTGGAAACAGAAAAACTTCCGTCATTGGGCTTCGACGCTCTAAAACCGCAAGGATGTCATGAAGCGCTGCGCCGCTCGCTGAAGTGATGACGCCAATACGCCGCGCACTATTGGGAACCGGCTGCTTGCGTTCGACGCCAAAAAGTCCCTCTTCGAAAAGTTTTGTTTTTAGTTTTTCAAAGGCCTGTTGCAGTGCGCCGTCGCCCGCGGGCTGGATGTGTTGCGCAATGAGCTGAAATTCCCCTCGATTGGTATACAGGCTCACTCTGGCCCTGATTTGAACGCGATCGCCTCTGCTGGGCTTAAAGCGGAGTTTGGCATTAGCTGAGCGAAACATTGCGCAGCGCACCTGTGATTCGCTGTCTTTAAGGGTGAAATACCAGTGTCCTGAGCTCGCCGCGGTGAAATCGCTGATCTCACCTTCAACATCGACCCGGGCAAAGTGACCCTCCAGCAGGCTTTTCGCGCGTTGGGTGAGCTCGCTGACGCTGATAGTCGTCGATTTTTCGTTGATATCGATCAAAGTTCTTATGCTCGACCTTATTTACCGAGTTTGGGTGCAAACGTTATACTACCCTGTTTACCAGACACCGGACCTTAATCTCCGGTTCCTATCGAGGATTTTATGCTGCGAATCGCCCAGGAAGCACTGACATTTGATGATGTACTCCTGCAGCCGGGTTACTCAGAGGTAACGGCGAAGGATGTGTCTCTTGCGACCCATCTGACCCGCAACATTGCCATGAATATTCCCCTGTTGTCAGCCGCCATGGATACCGTAACCGAAGCGCGCTTAGCCATTGCCCTGGCTCAGGACGGTGGGGTGGGTATCATCCACAAAAATATGACCGTCGCTGAGCAGGCCGACGAAGTCAGACGCGTCAAGAAATATGAGAGTGGGGTGGTTAAAGATCCCATTACCATTCAGGAAAGCGCGACCATTAACGAACTTTACGAGCTCACTCGTGCCTACGGTATTTCAGGCGTGCCTGTACTTCGTGGGAGTGATCTTGTGGGTATCGTCACCCGCAGGGACGTGCGCTTTGAGATTGATCTAACCAAGCCCATCTCCGCCATCATGACGCCGCGTGAGCGTTTGGTGACGGTTCGTGAGGGCGCACCCTCCGATGAAGTTCAACAACTTTTACATCAACACCGTATTGAGAAAATACTAGTCGTGAACGATGATTTTGATCTTTGCGGCATGATAACGGTTAAAGATTTTGATAAGGCCGAGAGCTTTCCATTGGCTTGTAAGGATAACTTGGGTCGCTTGCGCGTAGGCGCGTCGGTGGGCACAAGCCCCGATACTGACGAACGCATTGAAGCCTTGGTAACTGCTGGGGTTGATGTGCTGGTGGTCGATACAGCCCATGGTCACTCCAAAAATGTGATCGAGCGGGTCCAATGGATTAAAAACCAGTATCGAGGCGTTGATGTTATCGGGGGCAACATTGCTACCGGTGAGGCGGCTCTGGCGCTTTACGAGGCGGGTGCAGACGGTGTGAAAGTGGGTATTGGCCCAGGCTCGATTTGCACCACTCGAATTGTTACCGGCACGGGGGTTCCGCAGATCACGGCAATCTCGAACGTTGCCGAGGCATTGGGCGATCGTGACATTCCCATTATTGCGGATGGCGGTATTCGTTTCTCAGGTGATATTGCTAAAGCTATCGTGGCGGGCGCGCACGCGGTCATGATGGGGTCAATGTTTGCCGGTACCGAAGAAGCGCCGGGTGAGGTAGAGCTTTATCAGGGTCGAACCTACAAGGCCTACCGTGGTATGGGCTCGATTGGGGCCATGGCGCAAAAACAAGGGTCTTCTGATCGTTATTTCCAAGACTCCAGTGTGGGTGCTGAGAAGCTCGTACCAGAGGGCATCGAGGGTCGCGTGCCATACAAAGGCCCTGTTTCCGCGATTATTCAGCAGCTAATGGGGGGCGTTCGCTCGGCCATGGGTTATGCGGGCTGTGCCACTATCCCCGATATGCGCACCCGGCCTACCTTTGTCCGTGTGACCACAGCTGGTATGTCAGAGTCGCACGTTCATGACGTCTCCATTACCAAGGAAGCACCCAATTACCCCGTTCGTTAACCGGTTCTGACCTCGAGGCTTTTGTGACTGCAGATATTCATCAGCACCGTATTCTTATATTAGATTTTGGCTCCCAATACACTCAGCTGATCGCACGGCGTGTGCGGGAAGCTGGGGTGTACAGCGAGATTTATGCCTGGGATATAACTGAGGCCGATATCCGCGCCTTTAACCCCAGCGGTATTGTGCTGTCGGGTGGGCCCGAGTCGGTGACCGAGTCCGACTCTCCCAGAGCGCCTGAGGTGGTTTTTGAACTGGACGTGCCGGTGTTGGGAATCTGCTATGGCATGCAAACCATGGCCGTGCAAATGGGTGGGGAAGTTCAAGGCTCAGAAACGTCAGAGTTTGGTTACGCCCAGATACGTCGCAGCGCAGGCGGTGGGCTTCTTCAGGACATTAGCGATCATCAAGATGACAGTGGTCAAGCACTGCTCGATGTCTGGATGAGCCACGGTGATAAGGTCGTGATGTTACCCCCCAATTTCGAGTGTATTGCTGAAACCGACAGCTGCCCCATTGCGGGTATGGCTCATAACTCCAAGCCATGGTTCGGTATTCAGTTTCACCCTGAAGTGACCCACACGGCGCAAGGCGAGCGAATCTTTGAGCATTTTGTCTTGGAAATTTGCGGCTGTGA
>Ga0209374_1000792_pt1 | contig 33674 bp, 30 predicted proteins | sample SaaInlLV_DNA_10m_FD_184683 | JGI IMG/M metagenome (GOLD analysis project Ga0209374, IMG submission 184683) | Marine microbial communities from expanding oxygen minimum zones in the Saanich Inlet - SI075_LV_DNA_10m (SPAdes) (version 2) | ecosystem: Environmental > Aquatic > Marine > Unclassified ... | reverse complement strand
CCAGAGGCTTGCCCTGGAAGGTTTACAGCTCTACCGTGAACTGTCGTCGTCGACGGACACCACGTTACTGGCAACGGATCTCCATGCCGGCAACGTCCTAAAGGCCCGCCGTGCGCCCTGGTTAATGATCGACCCAAAACCCTATATCGGCGATCCCTGTTATGACGCGACACAACATCTCCTCAACTGCCGAGGACGATTAGCGGAAAATTCGCAAAAAATGATCTCAGACTTTGCCAACCAGCTGGGTGTGGACGTGCACAGAGTCCGAGCATGGACCTTCGCCCGACTGGCAGTTGGGGGCTCGGGCGATGACTTTGAACAGACCCAACAGCTTGCACGGGCCGTTTCACTTTCCTGACCCATCATTGATGGTCGCCAGTGCTGGGTTCAACAACCTAAAAGCACCTTCAAGCGATTTACGCCGTCTCGGAATGACGTACTCAAGCGTGATCACAGAGCGCCTTCAACCCAGCGCAACCCCTGCTGCTTTGCCTTATGACGCCCGTTCAACCAAAACGTCCCGCACCTATAACGATCAACCTCACCCCTGCCCACCCCATAGTTGGCCTGTTTAATTAACGCCATCCATCATCGGCCAGCTCAGTAAGATCGCCGGCTGTCACCTTCGTAAGCCTCGCCACGCAACCGTGACCTTCTTAAAACGAAGGCTCGGCCATTACCAGACAAACCGCGCGGTAAAGAGTCTGGTTTATACCGCCTTTTTAAAAGCCTGATGGTCTTTGTTTCGAGATCACAGGCGGGCCCAGTGGGCCACTTTCACCACGCCTAATCGGTAGAGTTGCTGTCCGGGTATTGATCTTTTCTTGTCCAATGAAGGGTGTTGGCGCCCATTGGCTGAGGTATGCTCAGCGAACAAGTTAACTAAAAGGAAGTCACTATGTCAGCAACTGGTAAATGGGCAGTCACCCTGAAATCCCCAATGGGCGCGCAAGATGCAACGCTTTCTCTTAACGATGAGAATGGCGTGCTGTCTGGTTCGATGGCGGGCCCTCAGGGTGAACAGGCTTTTAGCGACGGCACGGTAGACGGCGATGCTTTAACATTTAACATCGCGATGACACAGCCCATGCCAATGACTATTGAGTGCCAAGCTGTAATCTCAGGCGATAGCATTTCAGGGACCGCTAAATTAGGCGCATTCGGGCAGGCAACCTTTGAAGGCAATCGCAAGCCTGATTAGTGGGCCGGCGGGCCCCGCGATAGCCTTACTGGATTCGACCTGATCGTGCCGCCAGATTCCCTGACGGCGTGTCGGGAGACGGTCGGCGGGTTAACGCACTGCAAAAATTTTATGTGTAAAGGAAACGCAGCGGGCGCAACGCTCGCGGTGACCGGTTGATCCCCGAGATTCTGGTAATGACGTGATACAGTGCTGCACAATAGCCGGTAAAAACTCGACCAGTTAAGGATGTTTTATGGATCATCTGCAAGAACGACTACGCCAACTCTCTCTCACCGGACTCCTTTGCCTCGCAGGCTTGCCTGCTTTGGGTCATGGGGTTGTTCCGAATATGCCGGCCGGCGATCGAGCCATCCACTTTCCGGATATAGCGGGTTATAAAACCTTGGTTTTGGACCTTCACACCCACTCCGTTTTTTCCGACGGCCATGTTTGGCCAACGATTCGAGTTGCCGAAGCCGAGCGCGATGGGCTGGATGGCATCGCGATCACAGAGCATCTTGAGTGGCAGCCCCACCTTTCGGATATTCCGCATCCGGACCGAAATAGATCCTTCGATGTGGCGACATTGGCTGCTGAAAAATTAGACCTCTTGATTATTCCAGGTATAGAGATCACCCGTAATGACCAAGCAGGACACATGAATGCGGTTTTTGTCAAAGATGCAAACGCTTTGGTGCGTCAACGCGCGGATGCCTCTTACCTTCCCGAACATCAGTTTGCGTCTGAAGCACAAGCCATTGAATTCGCGAGAGCTGCCTCGAAAGGTGCATTTTCTGAGGCGCATCAAGTTGCGGTCGATGGCGTCGATGTCTGGGCGCCTGCCACCAATAAAGCGACTTACTTAACCCTCGTTGCTTACGCGTTTGCAACGACGCAATCTGCAGCGGAAGTGCTTGCGCTGGCGAATGGCCAGGGCGCATTCACCTTTTGGAATCATCCTAAATTCGAAACACCTCACGCAGCGCTAGGGGCATTTCACCAAGAACAAATTGGAGCAGGTCGGCTGCATGGCGTTGAGATCGCAAATGGTGGCCGTTTTTACGAAAATGCTTTGAGGCTCGCCCTAAAACACAACCTCACGCTGATTGGCACGTCCGATGTGCACAACTTGATCGACTGGGACTATCAGCCTGAAGCAGGCGGGCATCGACCGGTCACCCTCGCATTTGCGACTGAAAAATCTAATGAAGGGGCAAAAGAAGCCTTGTTTTCTCGTCGTACCGTGGTGTGGTGGCAGAATACGCTAATCGGTCGTCCGCCCGAGCTAAACGCCTTATTACAAGCAAGCCTAAAAGCAACAAACCCTGTTTGGAAAGGCAGTAGGCTACAGATAACGCTCATAAATAACTCGGATGCAACCTTCCAACTGCGTAATCTGTCCGATTACAGTGTTCGTACGCACGGGCCGATTATAGAGGTCGCGTCCAACGACTCGACAGTCGTTGCATTTGAACTAGCAAAACGCCCCAAGGACTTTCAGGTGACGTTCGACGTGATGAACGCGCTCGTTGCGCCGGATACGTTCGCTGCGATCACCTTTAATATCTCGGTACCCATCGAATAAGAATCAACCGCCGCTCCACCTTTGGTGCGGGGGCAATCATCGCTGATTGCTTGTTCTGATCAATCGAGTTGCAACGGGTCTAATTCTGTTCCGGGAGGATAATTGTCTGCAATCTGATACATCCCATCGAAGGTGATCGCTGAGCCCAGCGTCATAATGCCCTCATCGGTAACATTACCCGGCGTCAGTTGCGCAATCGCGCACCGGTCCGTATTCATTGGTGCTTGCAGTACGGTAAGCACAAGCCCATCGGGCCCAGCCTCGATACCCAATTCGGTGAGCGTTGATTTAAGCATCCCACCGTGCGCTTCGAAGGTGACCGCGCCAGAGAACCGCATCGCACCCGTCGCACTACCATCGGCTGCGAAAACAAGATCGCCACCCGGTACTGCGGCAAAACTAAAGGCCCCATCCTCAGCATGCGTCGCGCCCTCACTCAAGGTGATCGACCCGCCGGCTGCCTCAACGTACCCCCTAAAACTCGCCTTTACACCCCACGTCAATTTATTGAACGTCATTGCAGCTCCATTGGTTACAAAGCGTTAAGGATGGCCCAACCTGTAACAAATTGCACCTTTGTATCCTCACCCAGCGCCCTCCATGTCGGGGCTTCGAAGGCGGTAAACCAATGCGCCAGATCTAAAATCTGGCCTTTCGTTTGGTAAGATTCCGCACCGATTGGCGCATGTCGAGTGATCTCGCGCCCGAATCCACCCCTCGTTTACAGCCCCCTGCCTTAACCGCTCAACGCGGACAGTAGCAGACTTTCCTCACGTTCATTCTGCGTTTAAGATCAACTCAGTTTTGAATCACCGCACTTAACGTACCATTTTAAAGCGCGCTTACGCCGAAGCCGACAATTTACGCAGGTCCTTAGTCACCGCGCCGCAAACCCTGCTGAAATAGATATACGGTTGCTCGCTGGCGCATGACGCGCGTAAACCGAGACCGACAACAACATGAGGAGCAATGCATGAAACTTTGGCACTGTCAGGATGCACGATCACTTCGGGCACTTTGGGCCTTGGAAGAAATGGGACTGCCTTACGAGCTAGAGGTCATGCCGTTTCCACCAAGATTCCTTCATGCCGGCTACCTTGAGGTGAACCCGCTGGGCACGGTGCCTTACTTTGTGGATGGCGATCATCAACTGACAGAATCCTCAGGAATCTGTCACTACCTCGTCGAGCGGTATCAACAATATGGCTTCGGTGTCAGACCCGAGGAGCCCGAGTACGGCGCTTACCTAAACTGGCTCTATCACAGCGATGCAACCCTGACCTTCCCACAAACGCTCTACCTGCGATACACCCAACTCGAACCGGATGAGACCAAGGCTCTGGTGGGTGAAGATTATAAAAAATGGTACCTGGCTCGCTTACGAATGCTCAATGCAAGGGTTACCGATCATGAATATTTGGTCTCGGACCGGTTTACCATTGCCGATATTGCTTGCGGTTATGCGCTGTACTTAGGTGAGAACCTAGGAATTTCTGAAGCCTATAAAGCCCCCACGCTTGCGTATCTTGAACGCCTCAAGGCGCGCCCAGGATTTCAACAAGCTCAGGTGGCGCAGCAGCGCCCGCTAGACTTGAGGCAATCCTGATCCCGCTGACAACCCTGATGACAGGTCCTCGATATTACAAGCATTCCATTCAGTCGCGCTGTCTTGTTTTGGGCTTGATGATGACACTGTCCTCCAGCACAATTTGAGTAGTCGATTATCGATTTAGACCGTTGATCCCGAAATCCGAAAAATCCCGCACCGAAAACCGGCCTAGAGGCCGATCGAGGCCATAGAATTATGAACGCCGCGCCTATAAAACGGTCTGCGTTAAGATACCAAAATAACCAAGGCAGTTTGGTAACCTTCAAGAAGCCGCCAAAGACCTTGCCCTTATCCGACTGATTCAGGCGAAATATCCATCATGACCATTTCAGAACCCGGTATTCAACTTATCCAAGGCGCCTCGGCAAGCCAGATCCTGTATACCTGTTTGGACGCAGCGGTTCAGGCATATCCGGAGGTCTTTAAAGAAATTCGGTTCCCCAAACAGGCACGCGATTTTAAGCGACATTATGCGGCCGTCCTGCCGCGTTTTGAGGCCGCGCGAATCAACCAACCAAACCGGGCCGACATCGCTCGACTCTTGGCAGAAACTTTTCAAGCGCAGCTGGTGTACCAAAGTGATCTGGGAGTCCAGTCGTTGCAGGACCATCTGGCGACGCCATCACAAGCGCTACCCCTTGAACGCTTATCCGGTAATTGTCAGCCTAGCTGGCAACCCAATCTACAATTTCTAAACCAAGATTGGCCCAACCTCACAAGTCTCGGCGAGGCCCTTTCATCGAAGAACATCATTTCCACCGACGCCAAGACCGCGCTGAACTGGCTGGCGCAAAACTTGGAAGACCCACAACACATAAACCTATCGCAACGTAAGGTTGTCATCTTTGGGGCCAGCGCCGAGATGGCACCGACCGCACAATTCAACGCAGCCGGCGCCGAAATACTCTGGCTCGATCTAGCGGCACCAACGAGGCTTGCAGCCTCGCAGTCTCGCGGTGGCGGTATTCAATTTGTCGCCGATGGGGTCAATTTGCTCACCCAACCCGCCGAGATTCTCGCCACGATCCTGGCATTTGCCGCTGATGAGCCGGTTGATCTCTGCCTGTACGCCTATGCACCGGGACAGGCTCGGGAAATGCGCCTCACCGCCGCGATGAATGCAATCATCAATGCCTTGCCGGCGGCGCTCGTCCGCAGCACAACGCTGCTTCTGTCACCGACCACAGCGACGCCCTTAGATGCTAATGATCTACTGGCGCTGACCCAGCGCAAAAATAGTCGTCCCCTTTGGGAGGCGGCGCTTGCTAGGCTGGGTTTGCTGGGGCGCGGGGGTGGCGCTGCCCTTCAAGGCGCTCAGGGCGCAAGCCGCTCGGTGGTTGGGATTCAAGGTGCGAGCTATCAAGCTGCGCAATATCTGGCGAAGCTCATGACGGCCGAAACCTGGCTGCAACACGGCGCCTTTCCAGTTGCTGCGGCCCGGCCAATCCGCGTGTCAGCGAACACGGCGCCGATCACCCAAACCCGATCCATCGCCCATCCCGTGTTTGACGCGGCCTTTGGCGGCGCCGCAGCTCTTGGCGTGCGCACCTTTACACCCGGTCAATCTCAAACCTTAAACGGCCTCCTAGCGGTACATGACTGGCTCAATCCGGCCCGGCCGGTGCTCGGTAAAATCCGCGTTCATGGCGGCATTCACACCCTGCCGTATCCAATGGATACCGCCCTCCTCGTTGCCGCGGCCATTGGGTTTGCCCAAAACCCCAAATTACTGGCGGGTTTATTCAAACGCTAACGCCGATGCAACAAAAAATTAAGGGCTCGATGCCAACAGAGGCCACTCAGACTCAGGCACTGTTTGAGTTTGTGATTAGAGCCGCCTGACCGACGTTGAATTTGGTAGACTTAAGCTCCCAATCAGCGAGTCAATCCCAATGAGCCTATCCTTATCTTCCGCCGTCATTCCAACTTACCAACAAATTCTGCCTGCGGTGTTGGGTTATCTTGAAAAAGGCCGCGCCCACTATGAAGCCGCCGGAGAAGACATCAACGACGCGGTGCAACTCAAGCTTATTGCGGACATGCAGCCTCTGCATTTCCAAATTGTCTCCGTAGTCCATCATTCAATGAATGCTTTGATCAGCACCGAAACTGGCAATGCCGGCCCGCCTGATTTCTCACTCGCGTTCGACTATGCCGGGCTTACCCACCACGTTCAGACAGCACTGGATGCCGTGAATAGCGCGGACCTTGCTGCCCTCGATGCGCGAGCCGAAAGCCCCGTCGTCTTTCGGATGGGCAGTCGCGAAATGCCCTTCACTGCTGCAAATTATTTACTCAGCTTTTCATTGCCCAACTTTTATTTCCACGCCACAACGGGTTATGACCTGCTTCGCATGCACGGCGTGAAACTGAGCAAAATGGATTATCTTGGCGCAATGCGCATGGGTGGCTAGGCCTTCAATCCGTACTGCGGGCCGCTGTCTCAGCGCACTTTGAGCGGAGGCCCGCCTTTATGCCATCAAGGGGATTCTTCCTTGGGCCATCTAGAATCGCGCGGCCGCCTCGGGCTCAACAATCACCTCGTTCTCGATAGCGCCCAAACCCTCAATTTCAACCCGAACCCGATCCCCCGGCACAAGCCGCGCTGGCGGTTGCTGCGCAAACCCGACGCCGCTCGGCGTGCCGGTCAGAATCACGTCACCGGCTTCCAAGGTAAAAGCGGTCGACAGAAACTCGATCAACGCATAGCAATCGAAAATCAGATCATCAGTTCTCGAATCCTGCCGGAGCGCACCATTCACCCAGGTTTGCAGACGCAGATTGTGGGGGTCGATGCCCTCACCAACGACAATCGAGGGCCCAATGGGACAATGACTATCCCAGGACTTCCCCATGGTGAAGGATGGCGGGGTACCCCGCATTTGCCAATCTCGAACGCTCACATCGTTGGCGACGCAAAATCCAAGAATGACCTCTTTGGCCTGATCCTGCGTGACACGCCGGCAGTTTCGCGAAATCACTAAAGCGAGCTCCCCTTCATAGTCCATGGCGTTGCCTTCCTCAGACCAATAGATGGGACTGTAAGGGCCATTCGCTGAGGTTGATTGCTTGGTAAAGACCAAGGGCACCTCGGGCAGTGCCATATTCGACTCTTCGGCATGGGCACGATAATTCAATCCAATGGCGATGATTTTAGGGGGTCTTTTAATGACGGCCTCAAAGGCGACCCCCAACAGTGAAAAATGCGGCGCTTGGTCACAGGCAGATGCCGCCAGCGCAATCGCGTCAGGGCCTGCCTGAATCAGCGCTAACATCTCGTGCGGCAAGCTCGGGCATGCGATTGAGAGATCAATCACCCCATCATCTTTAAGAAGGCCGACTCTCGACCAACCTGCCTCGGTAAAGGTAATCAGTTTCATAGCGCCGCCTCCTGTTCTGACACCCGATTCTAAAATGGCTTGCGACTAGGCGTTTACATTTACCACCGCTTCACCAGTTCTTCCGGGGCAAGCCGTGCGCATGGACCTAGCCTACCAATCGATGGAGACTTGACGCCAAACACAAACCGAATCAGCGCGTCCCCGAATCTTGGCTGGTCGGAATTTGGCTGAAAGCAATCCCCTTATCCGCCCGCATATCTTCGGGCAAACCGAGTACCCGCTCGGCAATGATGTTCCGCAGGATTTGATCTGTTCCGCCTTCAATTCGGACCGCGGGCGATCGCATCAGCATCGATTGAATTTGAGCTTGGCTACGCGCGATCTCTGGATCGGTGACGAGGCCGCCAAGCCCCTGCAGATCCACCGCAAACTTGGCAATATCTTGCATCATGCCACCAGCAACCAATTTCCCAATGCTGTTCTCGGGTCCTGGAATCTCGCCCTTGGACAACGCCGAGATTGCTCTGGCGCCGGTATTCTTTAATCCAGCACTCTTGGCATACCAATCCGCTAATTTTGATCGCACCGCTTGGTCACCGCTTGCGGGCCCGCTTGCCAGCACAAGCTCTGATACCAATGCCTGTATTTCTGGGAAACCGGTGGCAATACTTCCGCCAATGGCCAGTCGCTCGTTCATCAAAGTTGTGAGGGCCACTTTCCAACCATCACCAACCTCGCCAAGACGTTGCGCATCTGGAATACGCACGTTGTCAAAAAAGACCTCGTTGAAGCCGCTGTCACCATTGGCCTGCTTAATCGGCCGGATGTCGACACCGTCGCTCTTCATATCCAAGAAGAACATCGTCAGGCCTCGATGTTTGGCAACGTCAGAATCAGTACGGGTAATCAGAATACCGTAGTCACTGTGCTGGGCGCCCGAGGTCCAAATCTTTTGACCGTTGATCACCCAGGTATCACCATCTTTAACCGCTTTGGTGCGAAGCCCGGCAAGGTCGCTGCCACCATGGGGTTCGGAAAACAGCTGGCACCATATTTCCTCTCCGCTGGCGAGCTTGGGCAGGTATCGCAGTTTCGCTTCCTCGCCGGCGTAGGCCATCATGGTCGGCGCGCACATTCCTTGACCGATTATGAAGGTGCCGCTCAGCTTGCCGTAAATGCCTTCTTCCTGACTCCAGATCACACTTTCAATGGGGGTCGCGCCGCGACCGCCATATTCCTTAGGCCACTGAATGCAAGCCCAACCGGCCTCGGCTTTGGTTTTCTGCCATTTTTTCGCCTCAGCGATCGGATCAAAATCTCCAGTTCGAGTTGAGCCAAAACCACTGCCCGACAAAGGTGCCGCTAAATAAGTCGGCGCATTGTCTTGAATCCACGCGCGCGCGGTTTGTCGAAAGTCTGTCTCTGCTGCTGTATCGCTAAAATCCATTATCCACTCCTAGGCCACTGCGCTTGGCAGGGCATCAACTAATTTATTTTCCCATTCGTTTAGGCCGCCTAATGCCAAGGACAAATAATTCGAGCGCCGATAAAACAAATGGCAGTCAAATGCCCAAGTAAAGCCCATACCGCCGTGGACCTGAATGTTGTCACGGGCGCATAACTGGAACGCTTGGGTTGCCGAAACCCGAGCAGTGGCTGCGGCTAGACGAAGGTCCGGCGCATCATTCTGCAGCGCCCAGGCTGCATAGTAAGCATTGGATTCTGCTAATTTCAATGCAACATACATATCGGCCATCATGTGCTTTAACGACTGAAAAGAGCCGATCGGTCGGCCAAACGCAAAGCGTTCCTTGGCATAAGCGACCGCCATATTCAGCGCCTGCTCAGCACCCCCGATCTGCTCAAACGCATAGAGCACGGCCGCCCGGTGTTGCACCGTTTCAAGCATTGCCCAGCCATCACCGGGCGCGCCCAAAGACTCACACTGGGTTTGAGCAAAATCGATCGTTGCCGCTGCAATGGAAGGGTCTACAATCTCGACCGCGCTACGTTCAACGCCCTCAAGCCCGGCAAGCACCAAATCCGTGCCGGCATCACTGGTGACCAACACAACCGCAAAGTCGGCAGCGAGCCCATGGGGCACAACCAGCTTTTTGCCCGATAGCCTATCGCCAGAACGGACAACGGTAAGATTAGTTGGCGAAGGCGCATGCGGGCCCTCACTCACTGCCAGAGTCCCAACCCATTCCCCGGACGCGAGTTTTGGCAAATACCGCTCTTTCTGGTCCGTTGACCCGAAACAGGTAATGGCTTCCGTTGCGAGGTAGACCGATGAGGAAAAGGGTACCGCCGCCAAAACGCCACCCAACTCCTGCGCAACAAGGCAAAGGGGCAAGTAGCCGGCACCAACGCCACCATAGGCTTCCGGAATCGCAGTGCCTTGCAGCCCGAGATCCGCCAAACCTTGCCAGACATCACTGGCCTGCAGGGATTCTCCTTCCATTACCGACCGATGTCGGCTCAGAGGGCTTTGCTCACTCAAAAATCTGCGAACCTGTTCTTGGATCATTCGATCCTCGCTGGAAAAATCAAAATTCATAGGTGGTTTTCGTCCTCGTCAGTCGTTTTACAGATCTTTTAAATGACCCGGCTTAAGTTAATGCCGCATCCTGCTCAAGTCGTTGATGCGCCCTTAAACGCGGCTTTTCGGGGTTCCGAATCTCATATATTTCAATCGTGTTGCCAAACGGATCCCGACCGTACACAGCGCTTGCATCCCCGAAATTGACTGGTTCACCTACAAATTGCATACCGCATGCCATGAGCCTTTGGTACTCTGAATCGATATCTTCAACTTCAACTGCAAAATGTGGGAAGCCCAGATCACAGGGCTTGGATGTGGTGTCAGAACCAACCGGCAAGCGATATTGCCAGAGCTCGATAAAACAGTTCGCGGTTTTGAGCATCGCCATGTCGGCATCAACACCGTTCAAGCCAATGGCCTGATCCGCTAGGGGTGCATTCACAATGGTTTGCTTTTGAACCACTTCGAACCCAAAGGCCTGAGTGTAAAACGCAAGGCCTGCCGCCATATCGGGCACGCCGATGGCAATGTGGTGAATGCCTTTAATCACGCAATCTCTCTCCTTTAAGCACTGTACGGGTCAGGGCGGTAGCCCTTAAACGCAATCTCATCGGGCGCTCTGCAGACCATTTCGACGCCGAGACAATCCTCAGCCAATTCCAAAAAACCTAAAGCTTTCTCGAGGCTACAGCCCGAACCCAACGAACCATCTAACCGAGCACCTTGCAGCGGTTAAACCCAGCGGCTTAGACTGCTTTTATCTAAATTTCGAGCACGCCCTCATGAAGTTATACCACAATCCAATGTCAACCTGCTCCCAGAAAGTGCGATTGGTATTGGCCGAAAAACAGCTCGACTTCGAGTCCGTCATCCTAGACTTGCAAGGCGGCGCGCAGTTTGAGCCTGAGTATTTAGAACTGAACCCCCAAGCGGTTGTTCCCACTTTGGTTCATCAAAACCGGTCCATTACGGAGTCGACCTTGATTAATGAGTATCTCGAAGATTGTTATCCCGAGCCCTCGTTGTCGCCTAAAACAGCAATTGAGCGATATGAACAGCGCGCCTTCTGCAAACTATTGGATGACCGGTTACACCCCGCCTGCGGGGTCATCACCTACGCCATCGGCGCACGGCCCGGGTTGCTGTTAAAGCCAAAGGCTGAACTCGCAGCACTCCTCGCTCAGATTCCGGATGAAGCGCGCCGACGCCACCGTGCCATGGTCATACAAGACGGCATAAAGGCTCCCATCTTCACAACAGCCCTCGCGGCGTATCTTCAGGTTTTGGACTTTGCCGAGGCGCGGTTGGCTTTGACGCCCTTTCTTGCAGGCGCGCGCACTAGCCTTGCGGACTTTGCCCTCGCGCCTTACGTGTTGCGCTTAGAGCACTTAGCAATGGCCAAGGTGCTGGCTTGTTACCCGGCCCTTACCGCTTGGTACCAGGTCATCAGCGCGCGTAAAAGCTATCAAATTGCGATCGATGACTGGCTACCAAAAGCTGCTGTTGCAAGCTTCAAAGCGGCTGGCGAAGCCGTCATTTCAGAAATCCCGTTTCCCGAATAGGCAGCCGAGCGGCCTTGCCTTGCTCCAGTTGAGCACAGACGGCGGGCCTAAACACGTCGCCTGTGCGGTCTTAGCAGAACGCTACAGAAGAATACTCTAGCGCCTTTACCGCGGATCAAGACCCTTGTCTTCACGAGACTTGTTCATCCGAACCGCATCAGAGCTTAAGCGCTCACCCAGTTCTTCTTCACTAACAGTGCCGGCCATATGCGCACCAGCAAGTTTACTGTTGTACATGATTTTCTTGACTGCGGTAACAGACAACACGGTTCGCAGTGGCGAGTCTAAGAAATCAACCCAGTAAGCTTCACCATCTGGATTGCCAGGGTTTAATTTTTTAGCAAGTAATCGATAAAACCAAAGTTTGGTTTCTTCATCATTATGGAATTCGCCGGTGCCTTTAAAGGTGATTGCGCCGCCTGGTAGATCAGCAGATGCACCATCGTTATACCCTTTACTACTGACGTTCACCGAGACTTTTGGGTTCCTTTTTATCGCCGCCGTACGATGACGATGCTCGCTGAAGGTAATCCAGATTTTATCGTCTTCCCATACAAACGCATGAGTAACACCCACTGGCCAAGAATCTTTAGTTGCCCACATCAAAACGCACTCCATAGAGTTGTGCATCATCTGGTCAACTTGTTCAGCAGAGAATGGATAGATAGAAACGATTTCGTGGTCGGTTGTTTTAGCCATGCGGCCTCCCTTTTTTAAAACAGTACGGACTGACTGTTTTATACAATATATCGCAACCCGTAGCTACTCCAATCCGGAGACGACAGGCTGCCTTGCCGAGGCCCCATGCCGACAGGGTTAGTTGCGATCAAAACGGAACTTCTGATCCGGAAAACACCGTCGAATGGCGACCAACGGTTACTTTTTCGCCCGTATTTTTTGTAACTGGCACAAGCAAGCAACCGGATGATCAAGGCCCCAGGAGGCACCTGAATAATAAACTTTGAACTTGGTCCGTTCCGCTTAGTCACACTAGAAACTCGGAATCAATCGGGCGTCGCAGTGCCGCGCGAGCACGGCAACCGTACTCGCGCGCACCTTATGACCTAGGTTTACCCACCTTCTCATGCTCAGCGTTGCTTCCGCGTGACAGTACGGTAAGAGACACTGTTACGCTTGTTCCAACGCGCCGTTTGTGGGATAACCGGTCTCTTATTTTCAATCAGGATTGTTCATGCCCGCCTTACAACTCACAAAATCTGCGATCGATCTTGGCATCGTCGCGCAGTCCATTGAACCAATGCTGCAATTCTACACAGAGACTCTGGGCCTCCCGCTCGACGCAACGCTTGACATGCCAGGCGGCACCAAGATGTATCGACTGGGTTGCGGCGACACCGTGATCAAAATCCTAACGCATGAGAAAACGCCTGAGGCTCAGTCAGCGCCTGGCGGGCCTCGCGGCGCAACGGGCATCCGATACCTCACAATTAGCATCAGTAACCTCGTGGAGATGGTCACGGCTTGTCAATCAGCGGGTTATGCCGTCCCGCTTGGGCCAATTCAGATTCGGCCTGGCGTTGAGATTGCGATGATCGAAGATCCCGAGGGTAATTGGGTGGAGCTGCTGCAAAACAGCTAGCGCAATCCACAGCCTGGCGGAAGAGCGTACAGACCCTGATTTGTTTCAGGCCCATGCCGCGCCTATAATCCTTGCACGCAATCGACCCCAACGCAGGACGCTACCTTGGACTTCTTCGGCAAACGACTCTCCGGGCCCTTTACCATTCCATCCGGAATCGTAACCACGGCCACTTCGATCATTCAGCACTTTTTTGACGAGGTCCCTGAAGTCGGGGTTATGACCACCAAGAGCATCGGCCCGGATCCAAGACTTGGTAATCGAGAACCGATATTGAGCCAGTACGCGCCTGGCAACTTTGTGAACGCGGTCGGCCTCACCAATCCCGGCATGAGTGCCAGCGCTGAATTACTCGCAACTTTAACGATCCCAGAAGATCGATTTTTGCTGACCTCGATTTTTGGCGGCAGTCTCGAGGAGTATGTTGCGGTGGCTCAGTGCCTTGCACCCTTCTCTGACGGCTTAGAGCTAAATCTTTCTTGCCCACACGCCAAAGGTTTCGGGATGGCAATGGGCCAAGACCCGGAACTCGTGTTCGAGATCATAAAAGCGGTTAAAGCGGTTGTCGATATTCCTGTAATACCCAAACTAACACCGAACACCGATCGCTTTACCGATATTGTGCGCGCTGCCTGTGATGCGGGCGCCGATGCCCTGTGCGCCATTAACACCGTCGGACCGGGCTATACCAGCGCCTATGGCCACCCCGTTTTAAGCAACGGCGCCGGCGGCATGTCGGGCAAAGGCATCCTGCCCATAGCCTTAAAATGTGTGCGCGAAATTCGAGCGGTTTGTGATCTGCCAATCATCGGTTGTGGCGGTGTAAGCGCCGCCCAGGACGTCGTCGCGATGCAAGATGCTGGCGCGTCGATCATCGGTGTTGGCTCGGCGCTTACTGGGATGACCACGGCCGATATCAAAGATTATTTCAAAGTGCTCGCAAGCCCCGAACCTGCAACAGCCAACACGGCTGAAAGTAAAATTCGATATGACCTTGATATGGCATTCAAGCCGGTGACTCTGATCGAGAATCAAAAGGTTTGCGATGACATCGTACTATTAACCTTCGCAGAAGATTTCCAAATCAAGCCGGGTGAGTTTGTATTTCTTTGGGTCCCAGGCGAAGGCGAAAAACCATTTTCAGTTTTATGCGACAAACCACTGCAACTCGTCGCAATCAATGTTGGTGAATTTACCGAGGCCTTAATAGGACTTGAACCAGGCCAAGAGACCTACCTTCGCGGTCCCTATGGCCAGGCCGTCGAGCCTTTAGCGCAACAAAAAGTCATCGCCGTTGCGGGCGGTACCGGCCTAGCTGCCGTCTATCAAATCGCGCGCGACAACCCGGGCTCAGAAGTTTTTACCGGGGCCAGAACCGCCGAGCGGCTGTATTACCTCAACGAATGTCGCGATATCGCATCAGTCCACGTCGCAACCGATGACGGCTCTGCTGGATTTTCAGGCCGGGTAACAGAACTGTTAGAGGACTACTTAAAGACCTTGCCAAGCGCTGAGCTTAAAGACCTTGTTTTTTACAACTGCGGTCCAGAACCCATGGTTCACGCCGCCGTTGCCGTGCAATCTCGCTACGCTCAACCGCACCAGATTTTTAGCGCCATCGACTACCTAACCAAATGCGGCGTGGGAATCTGCGGCGCCTGCGCAACCCCCGATGGGCAAAGACTTTGTGTAGACGGACCCTTTTTGAATCCCCCAAAGACCGCCTCGACACCATGACTCAGCGGGCGACGCCCGGCACGCCTGTCGGCTGGCTAGATTAACTTGCGTCAAAGCATGCCTAGTTTTACCGTCGCCGCGACAAGCACTGCGTTATTGTTTGCTTGGCTCGTGGCTGGCTTGTTTGTATTGGAAGCCGGTTTACATGGACTTTTGCTCACTGCGCTGATCAGCCTTACCGGTCTTGGATTATGGTTGGGCGTGTCCTATCACACCCTCCGAAAATTCGTTTTTGACGGATTAGCCGCGTCCATGCCGGCGCTTATCATCTTCATCTTAATCGGGGTCGTCATCGCGTCTTTTATTCAATCCGGCACCGTTGGAACCTTGGTCTACTATGGCTTAGAACTGCTTCGTCCGGAGCTGTTTTTACCTGGGGGCTTGTTACTGTGTAGCCTAATGTCGTTCGCGACCGGTACCTCTTGGGGCACCGTCGCAACCTGCGGTATCGTTTTGATGAGCGTTGGCCAATCTCTGGGCTTCCCGTTGCCAGTCACCGCTGGCATGGTGATCGCGGGTGCCAGTTTTGGCGATAAGATGTCCCCAGTATCCGACACCACGAATTTAGCCGCGATGTCTGCCGGCACAACCCTCTACCGACACATTCAAGCGATGAGCCTAACGACGGGTCCGAGTTATCTGATCGTGCTCGTCATTTTTGCGATTCTCGGCAGCACCTATGGTGCAGCACCTGCAGACCAGGCAGCAGCGGTCGCGCTGCTTGCAGCGCTTGATGCAACCTTCACTATTCACTGGATCACACTAATACCCATTGCCCTAATGTTGATTCTGGGCTGGCGGCGGGTGCCCCCCGAGGCGGTGTTGATTGCGGCATCGTTCTCCGCTCTGATCATCGCTTGGGGTCTTCAAGACGCGTCCGTCGCGAGGCTGTTAACTAGCCTTTATACCGGTGTGTCGCAGGAAACCGGGGCGCCGCTTCTGGATACGCTGATCAATCGGGGCGGGATCGGCGCCATGGCTTGGACCTTAACTCTTGCGATCCTTGCCATCGCTATGGGCGCCTTGCTGAGCCAACTAAACTTACTGAAAGCGCTGCTTGAACCCATTGCCGAGCGCATCCAGCGGCCCGCGCAATTGCTGACGGCATCAACCGCAGCGGCCACAGCCAGCAATGCCGCTTTAACCGAGCCCTATGCCGCCATCATCCTAAACGGCCAAGTCTTTCAAGACGTATATGACCGTCATAACATCGACCGGGCAATGCTCTCCAGAACCCTTGAAGAAGGCAGCACGCTAACCGCCGCCCTTATCCCTTGGACCACCACCGCCATTTTTTACAGCGCCATTCTTGGCGTAAGCAGCTTAGACTATGCGCCGTTCGCGCTGCTCAACTGGATGAACCCGCTTATCGGCATTGCCATGGCTTGGCTGGGCATTGGCTATCTGACATCAAATTCGAACCGCACAAGCACCGACTGACTCGTTTACCCATGATATGCTTTATGGATCATCTGGTTGAAAGAGCGGAGTCCTCACCATGGCAAATCCCGAACAAGTACGGCTTGATTCCGACGCGAAAGCGGCGCTACGAGCCAAATATCTGCTCGAGCGCGACAAACGTCTGCGCTCCGATGGCAATAATCAATATGTCGAGATCAAGCAGAACTTCGAGCAGTTCTTAACCGACCCACATACACCTGTAACCGAACGAACGCCGGTTACCGACCATGTGACCTTCACCTTTATCGGCGGCGGATTTGCCGGATTGGTCACGGGAGCACGTCTGAAAGAACAAGGGATAACGGATGTTCGAATCGTTGAAAAAGGGGGCGACTTCGGCGGCACCTGGTATTGGAACCGCTATCCAGGCGCGCAATGCGATACGGCGTCGTTCGTCTACATGCCATTGCTCGAAGAAACCGGTCATATGCCAACCGAAAAATACGCTCATGGCCCCGAGATCCTTGCTCACTGTCAACGCATTGGGCAACAATTTAAGCTCTATGACCAAGCGTTATTTCATACCGAAGTCACTGATTTAAAATGGCTTGATCACGCGCAATGTTGGCAGATCACAACCCAGCGCGGCGATTGCTTTACCAGCCAATTTGTTGGCATGGGGACCGGACCACTGCATGTTCCTAAATTACCGGGCATTCCCGGTTTAGGCGATTTCAAAGGCAAAGCTTTTCATACCAGTCGGTGGGATTACCAATATACCGGCGGCGACGCCAATGGCGCCCCCATGACCAATCTGCAAAACAAACGGGTTGCGATCATCGGAACCGGCGCAACCAGCGTCCAATGCGTCCCCCACCTCGCGAAAAATTGTGAGGCGCTCTATGTTTTCCAACGCACCCCGTCCTCCGTGGATGTGCGCAACAATCAGCCCACCGATGCGGAATGGTTCAAGACAATCGCCACGCCCGGTTGGCAACAACGTTGGCTTGAAAACTTCACCTCGAACCAGACAGGGGGCATGGCCAGCGAAGACCTTGTAATGGATGGCTGGACCGATTTATCTCGACGCATTCAGGCCCGCATCCGCAGCCTGCCCGAGACCGAACGAACGCCCCAAGGCATGATGGCGGCCTGGGAAGACTCCGACTATGAAAAAATGAATGAAATCAGAGCGCGTGTTGACGAGATCGTAGCCGATCCCAAAACGGCCGAAGGACTCAAAGCTTGGTATCGGCAATTGTGTAAAAGGCCCTGCTTTCATGATGACTACCTCGACAGTTTCAACGAACCCGGCACCCATCTGATTCACACCGATGGCACGGGCGTCGAGCGCATCACCGAGACCGGCCTGGTTGCCAACGGCGTAACCTATGACGTGGACTGCATTATTTACGCGTCCGGCTTTGAAGTCGGCACTGAACACAAGCGACGGGCAGGATTCGATTTGACCGGCAGAGATGGCGAAAAGCTATCCGATCACTGGGCCAATGGCATGAAAACCTTACACGGCACTCATGTTCATGGCTTTCCCAATGCCTTTATCGTCCAACCCACCCAAGGCGCAAATTTGATCTCAAACGTGCCACACAATTTGACCGAGTCGGGCCAAACCATTGCCCTAACCGTTCGACACACGCTCGACCAAGGCCAGCAAGAAGTCGAAGTAACCGAGGCCGCCGAAGCCGCTTGGATCGAGATCCTTTTGTCCGGGCCAGGCCGCATGATTGGCTCCCAAGACTGTACCCCCGGTTACTACAATAACGAAGGAATTGATCCTGGGCCCGGCGCCAAATTCCATGTTGGCTATCCACACGGCGCTTTAGCGTATTTTGAATACCTTAAAAAATGGCGCTCTGATGGTCAATTTAGCGGTCTTTGCTTTCGCGGCAAATCAGATGACATCAAAGCCGGTTAAGCGGCTCTGGTACGCGTTGTGTTCTGAGCGAGCTTGGCGAAGCGTTCCAGCGGGCGCTATATGTTGCGACTTCGTCCAAGTACGCGGATTGATCCGGTGACGAACGCCGGGCTGATCCCAGGCGCAAGGCATGTCCTTCTCAGTTGTCGCATTCAACAATAAGCAGCGGGCCATGGTTTCTTAGAACAATTTTCAGCAGGCCACACCAAACCCAGCCAAGACGTTCAGCATAAAGCCCTAGATCACTCACAACGCAAGCCGGCCGATTGACCCACCGCGTAATGAAGGGCCCTTTGCCAACCTCAGTTGAGCAATAGACTTGCGCTTAGCTTCAGGTCCCGAGCCGAAGACCCGACTTCAATGGTGCAAGCACCGGTCTCTAGCTGAAAGCTCTTCGAGCTCGTATCCCAATACTTAAACCGCGCAAGCGGTAGGGAAAGCGTGACGTGAGCCACAGAGCCAGGCGCGATCGTGACCTTGGTAAAACCCGCCAAACTGATTGCTGGCCGGTTGACAAGACTATCTGGAAAACACAGGTAGGCCTGAACGACTTCTTGGCCTGTCACGATCCCAGTGTTCGTGACCGATAAAGACACCAATACCACCGCCTCGGCGTCATTCAACTCGGCGTGCACCTCAGAATAGTCGAACTCGGTATAAGAAAGCCCATGTCCAAACGCAAACAACGGTTCGGTTTTGGCCGCATAAAAACCGCGATAGCCAATATTCAACCCTTCCTCATAACGGACCTGCCCATTATTACCAGGGTAATGCGCGAACGCAGGCACATCTTCGATTCGTTTGGGAAAGGTGAGCGGCAAACGCCCTGACGGACTCACTTCACCAAAGAGCAGGTCCATCAATGCCCGTCCAAATTCCTGACCGGGAAACCAACATTGTAAAATCGCTGGCGCTTGATTCACCCAAGGCATTGAGATGGGGGCGCCGCTATTATTAACCACCACCGTATTCGGGTTCACCGCCAACACCCTTGCTATCAACTCATCCTGAGCACCCGGCAGGGACAAGGTTTCTCGGTCGTTACCTTCGGTTTCCCAGTCATCATTGGTTCCCACCATCAAAATACACGCGTCTGAAGTACTCGCGAGCGTTACCGCTTCTGAAATCGGGTCCAAGAATTGAGGCTCCAAAATCCCATATCGGAGTCCTTTAAACATCGTGTCGGTACTCACCTCGTACTCGATCAAAATTCGAACACGCTGGCCCGCTTCAAAAAATCGCGTCGCACGGACCTCGCTGGAGCCCTGCATGAAAAATGCCTCGCCAGGCTCGGGCGACGTCCAATTATCAATGATGGCGTCGCCATCCACCCACATTCGAGCACGCCCGGTTGAAAGCAATCCAAAGGTATAGTCTCCGGCCGTTGCACACAGATACTCACCGTCGAGCGTCATCGCAGTTGCCGCGCCTGCTAGGAGCGACGCATGCACGGTTGATTGACTGATAATTCGCTGCCGAATCAATTGTGTCCGCTCAAGGTCTGCATAAAACTGGACCCGTAACCCACGCGCGGCATCATCAAAGGTCTCATCGGCTTCCACAGCAGGCGTCAATAGATCGCGTTCGGGTTCGGGGATATATTTAAAGGTTGGGCAACCCGTCTGTGCGGACACATCCATGCCCGGATAACGCTCGTGTAATGCGGACAAAGGCGCGCTGATATAATGAGGCTTGAGCGAAGAAGACCCACCCCCCATGACGCGAAAATGGCGCACGTTCGGCCCAATCACCGCTAATTTTTGGATACTGCCTCTAGTCAACGGCAGCACTCCCTCATTTTTTAACAAGACCATGCCCTCAACTGCCGTCTGATACGCAATGGCTCGGTGCTCAGCAATATCGACACTGCGCTCGGGCACTTCAGTCGGGGCATCAAATCGGCCGCTCCATTGAAGCACGCGCAATAAGCGGCGAACCTTATCATCGAGCACCGACACAGGCACAAGGTCGTCCGTCACCGCCTCTCGCAGCGCATCACCCCAAACTCTGCTAGGCCCTGGCATTTCAAGGTCGAGACCACCCAGCGCATTCTCGAGCGTTTCTTTCGCAGCAAACCAATCTGAGATCACCAAGCCCTCGAAGCCCCACTCTTGTTTCAGAACTTGATTGAGCAACTCATCGTGGGAGCAGGCGTAGACACCATTGATTCGATTGTAAGCCGACATAATGGTCCAAGGGCTGCTTTTCTCAATCGCAATTTGAAACGGGAGCAGGTAAACCTCACGCAGGGTTTGCTCATCGACCTCAACCGAAATTGTGTGCCGTTCAAATTCAGAGTCGTTACAAACGAAGTGTTTTAAACAGGCCCCGACGCCTTGGCTTTGCACCCCTTCGGTAAAAGCGGCTGCCAACTCCCCAGACAAGATTGGATCCTCTGCGTAACATTCGAAATTACGACCGCCGAGTGGCGTTCGGTGCAGATTAATCGTCGGCCCAAGCACCACCTGAACATCCTTGGTTTTCGCTTCTTCGGCAATCGCGACCCCTAAGGTTTTGATCAAATCTGGATTCCAAGTAGCACCCATACAGATCCCAACAGGAAAAGACGCGGCACTGGCGCCGCCGTCGCCGCGAACGCCATTGGGGCCATCACTCACTTTCAAGACTGGAATACCAAGCTCAGGAATCGGGTTGGTCCGCCACAAACTCGCCCCTGTCACGAGCGCGATCTTCTGATCCAACGTCAACTGTTCTAACAACGCTGTGATGCTTGATGGGTCTGTTTTCATAAAATTAATTCCTTCTTGAACCGGGCTTAAAGCGCAACGCTTTGGGCGTCGCGCTTGCTCAATTTTGCATCTTTACCAACTTTTTTGATCAGCGCAGACCCGAATAAGGGTAATCCCTGTACTGATCTACATTCATTCGCCGCGGGGCCGCTACCCCATACCAAAACCAACGAGCACCTTAAAACTGATTTTTTCCCAGTCCCCCGCAAGCGCCCACGTCCGATGCACCTTTAATTGGTTTAAGGTAAAACCGGCCGGCAGCAACACCGTACCACTTTTGGTTTAAATATCCTCTGCCAATTGCCCGTCGAATCGCAATTGAAACCGTGACACCAGCGTATGCTTTTTGTGTCGCGCAAGCGGGATACGCGGCGCCTGATGCGTCGTTGCCTTTGGTTGATAGTGACCACCAAGCTGAAGCCGATCGACATCAATCAGCACATTGCTGTATCGATGATCGAAGGATTCAGAAAATGTTTCAGGCAACGCGATTAACAAACCCTTGATCAGGAGTGGGCGCCTTAAACGGCTTTTAGCCAAAACCATTCACATCCAACGCCAAGGCAGTCTCAAGGATTGCCGCATCGCCTAAACTCGAGACCAAAATACACGGCAGGCTCGCAGCAGCACTCGGCCGACCCGAACGAATTCGCGTCAAGAGCGACGGACCGTCCAAATTAGACATCAAGACATCGGTAATCAACAAATCGACGGCAGCGCCCGCTTAAAACGTCGGCGCCTGCTCATCATCCGCCGTCCGCAGTATCGTCTCGAGCCCCAGCAAGTCCAGTAACGTCTTGAGCGGCTCGAGAATAAACGGGTCATCACCAATCACCAAAATACGTTTTCGGTCAAAGGAATCTAAGCACTCGGATTCAACCGCCATGACGTCGTCTCTTGTGTCAACGACCGATACGAAAAAACAACCTCAGCATTTTACTATGCCTGCAAAGCCCTTTGTGCGAGCCTAGACTACCGACGCCACGAAAAAAGGAACGCTTATGAAACTCGGCATTAATGGCACTGGCCTCGTTCAGAGCGCCTCCGTCGCGGCGGTTGAGGCTGATGCAAAACAAGCTGAACAGAACGGGTTTCACAGCTACTGGCTGGCAGAGCATCCAACCGGCGGCTTCGATGCCCTCACGGTCCTCAGCCTCGTTGGGCAAAGCGTTCAAACGATGGAACTCGGCACCGCCATCATTCCGACCTTTCCGCGCCACCCAATGACGCTGGCGGGTCAAGCGCTCACGGTAAAGAGTGCTTGCAAGAGCCCTTTAACACTCGGCATTGGCTTATCGCATGCCTCAATGATGGCCGCCCTAGGCATTGACTTTGAGAGGCCCATCGGGCATTTGCGCGACTATCTATCGGTTCTGATGCCACTCATCAAGACTGGCGCCGTTGATTTTGACGGTGATTTCTATTCAAGCCATGGCCGGTTTTTTAAAGCGCCAGACGTGCCCCCTAGCGTTTTGGTGGCCGCCCTAGGATCCCAAGCCCTTAAAGTCGCTGGCCATCGTTGTGATGGCACCACACTCGCATGGGTGGGTCCGAAAACTATCGCCGCGCACATCAAGCCAAGACTCTTTGAGGCCGCCGCAAAAGCCGGGCGTGCTGCGCCTAGAATCCTAGCCACACTCCCGATCTGCGTAACCGATAACGAGCGCTCGATTCGAGACTTGATCAGCAAAAACCTGGCCTTTTATGCAACGCTGCCTTCTTACAAAGCGATGTTTGTGCGCGAGGGGATCAGTGCGCCGGGTGACTTAGCACTCGTTGGCAGTGCTGCCAAAGTTGAAGATGGCCTTGAAGCACTCGCCGCCGCTGGCGTTAGCGATTATGCGGCCTCGGCCTTTACAACCAACAAAGTTGAGGCATCCGCAACGGCCGATTTATTACAAAAGAAACTGACTGATTGGGGACCTCGCGACCATTACCAAATGGCCACGCTTTAGCTTCTGATCAGGCCAATAAAATTGATTATGAGGGCATCTCAACTGGCGCGCTGGTGACAGCTGTTCATGCTCCAGCGTTCGGGCCCCATCGACACTGACCCGAAACGGAACAAGCTAATTTTTCATCGAGCAACACGGCATCATTTTCAAACGGATTGAATTACCCGACATGAGGCAGCAATCTATGCAGCACGCGATCATCCTCGGCGCCGGCGTCGCCGGACTCACCGCCGCAAACACCCTCAAGGATAGGGGATGGGCGGTTAGTATTTTAGAAGCCAGTGACCGAGTTGGCGGGCGAACCTTTACAGAGAAGGTTGAGGAGCACCTTGAGGAACAAGGGGCAGAATTTGTGCACTGTGATCATCATCCGAGGGTGATGGCGGCTTTGCATCGAAACAAGATCGCGGTGCAAGCCCTGCCGGACGCCGACACGACTTGGCACTGGCAAGGCGTTGCCGCAGAAGCCAATCCTCTTGATCCTAGCTTGCAGTCGCTGCTTGCGCGCATAGACGAGGACTTGAATCTCATCGATCCAACACACTGGATCACAGAACATAATCGGCACCTCGACCGCCCCTTTCGAGCCTACCTCAAAGCAATCGAACCGAGCGCCAAAATCCGAGAAATGTTCCTTGCCTGGACCGGAACCCTTACTGGCGCTGAACCCGACGCGTTCAGTGCGCTCGGCATCCTGCGCGATTTTAAGATGTTCGGTTCAGCAAAGACCGCTTTAGAGGCCGAAGAACACCGAATTATTGGTGGCACCCAATCCCTTGCGATCGCACTCGCTGCGCCTTTAACTGCAAACATCCAATTCCTGCAGCGGGCCGTCGGCGTACGGCGGCAGGCATCAGGCCTTGAAGTGATCACGGCAGATCACCGAGCCAATCCAGCGGATGCAGTGATCGTGACCATACCCTTTAATACATTACATGCTCTTGATCTGCCATTTATGGCGGACCCATCACTGTCACAAGCAAGCCTCCGCGGTCACGCCAATCGCAGTGCAAAACATTGGTTTGATCCGGAAAAGCCGTTTCATTCACGAATTTCGGCCAGTCCCACCACCTTGGCCTTTATGGACGTCACCCAGGCTTCGGGCTGCATTATCAAAGACGATCAAATATCTACACAAACCGCCGCACAGGCGCTCGGCCTACCACATGCCCACCTCCAGAACACACGCGCTCACGCCTGGACTGGCGATGTCAACGCACAGGGTGCCTGGATGACCTTACGCCCCGGCCAAGCGACCGTTGTGGATGCCATCTGGGCCCTCGGGGCCACCGATCCGACATTCCAGATCGCGAATGCTGACGTGTCACCCGTTTGGTCGGGATGGATCGAAGGCGCTCTTTATGCCGGCCATTGCGCCGCTCAACGCTTGCTTCGCGATTAACCTCTATTCCCGCCAGTGCGCTTGGACAAAGGGGCACGGTTTTTGGAAACAGCAAAAATGGCCGCGCCAGCTTTTATGCAAACGCCTTTCTGGGTTGAGCAGGTTAAAAAAATGCGTTTTAGCAGTCACAGGTGCGCCATTGGTCCACTGGCCCACCAAAGCATCAGCTGGATTAGGCTCACCCGGGAAGGCGATCACCCGAGCCCCCTTGGGGAGAACTGCTGGCCGAAAGTAGCGCCCAATATAACCCGGCAAACAATGCACGCGATAATGCTTGACCCACGCATTCGGCCAAAATCGAACACCGCCTCGAACCGATTTCGTAACGTAATGCTGCTCAAACTGAAAGCGCTCTGCGACACCTTGCGGATCTTTTTGAAAATCCTCTAACAAGTAGCGTTGCGCGCCCACCTTGAACCGAAATAGCGTGGTTTGCCCGAGTTTGGAAAACGGCTTCAACCAGTTTCTCGCCAAAATCACGTCATTCGGGTCGCCAAACTCAAAAAACGGCGTGAGGTCGTCGACGATAACCGAGTCGAGATCAACGAACAGTGCAACACCCTGAATCCCACCTAGATCGGCTCGCCAGACGGCCGCCTTTCGCCACATTCCAGGCACATTAACCGGAACCTCGCATCCCAGGTCGGGTAAATCATGACACCGGACCTCCGCCCGAATACCTCTGGCATCATCGGTAAAACAATGGAGCAAAAAGTCTGCCGAGAGGTTCCTTGCGACCATGCCATATAACCGGTTCACATAGTCAGCGCCATATTTGACGCCCCATTTAAAGCAAATCACATGATAGGGCGTCTGATCTTCCACGATGACAATCTCCCTCTGCAAAAACGCTTGGACAATTTTGAAAGCAGTCCTTTCGACATGAAACGTTAGGTCAACGCGCTTCTCAAGTTCGTCGCTTGAGTCAAAGACTCACCTCACCAAACCCCTCAGCCAACCGGCGCTGGTTTTGAGCGTAGCGCCTTAATCTCCATCTGAATTTGACCTAAGCGCTGACGATCCAAATTATAGTGCCGGATAAAGCCATAAAACGGAATAAAGGCCAGCGCCACCGTGGGACCGCCAATCATGGCAAGACTGAGTAATGTATCGCTGGATACGTCTGCCGCTGTTTTGATGTGTTCACCGGTTGGCCAATCAATCAGATCCAGTACAGCGCCGCCGAAACCGCTGCCAATCCCCGTCGCAGCCTTATTCATGAAAGCAAAAGCACCAAAGAAAATGCCTTCATTGCGCTTGCCTGTCGTCAATTCATGCTCATCCGCGATGTCCGCCATCATCGAATTAATGGCAACAACCAACTGCGCAATCCCCATCCCGGCGATAACGGCAAATGTTATTAGCAGCAATAACACGCCTTGGCTTCCAAGATCAGGAAAGATTCCAGCGAAGCTCAACAAGTATGGCGTAGCGGTGGCCAAGGCCCATACCAACACGCCTGCAATCAGCGTTCTTTTCTTATCTAAGAACCGCCCTAAAATTGGCGCAAGGGCGTAGCCAATTAGCGTTGATAAGAACTGGGCCAACAAGACAAGCGGCACCTGACCTGGACTCAACTGCCAATAAAACGTGTTGAGGTATAACGATAACGCGATACTCATACCAACGGGAACAGAGATTAATATGAAGGAGGCCACCAAGTACCGAAAGGATTGGTTCGAGAAGGCTTCTCTGGTTTCAATAAAAACATCACGGACCCCTCGCAATGGGCCCGGCGCGGCTTTGGGTAAATGCGGAATAAGCGACCGCGTGCCATAACTTGTCACAACAATAGAGACAAAGATTCCCAGCGCAATCACAGCAGCAAATGGTGGGTAGGCGGCTGGGTTGAGCTGGCCATTGGGGTAGGCATCAGATGCGGCAAAGAAATAACCAAAACCAAGACCCGCAACCAACAACCATCCGCTTGCACCGAAGACCATCCGAAAAGCCGCAATGCTCGTTCGCTCATCAAAGTCCTGAGTCAACTCCGCGCCAAGCGCCAGGTGCGGCACATGGTAAAGCGTCATCGAAAGGCGCGTTAAAACAGTAAAGACTAAGAGCCAAAAAAACAGCGCTGTTTCACCCGTAACCATTGGATTGAACAAAAAATAAACGCTGAGTGCCAGCGGCAAGGCTGAGGCAAACATGAAGGGGTGCCGACGGCCACGCGTGGATTGCCAGTGATCCGAGATACTTCCCATAAGCGGATCCGTGACCGCATCAATACTGGTTGCGATCATCAATGCCAACCCGCAAAGAGTCCCTGAAACCCCCAGCACCTGGTTGAAATAAAACAATAAGAAAATGCTGAAAACGCTATTTTTGAGCCCTTCCGCCAACTGGCCGAACCAATAGGAAAATTTAATTGCGGGTGTCAGCATGCTGCGTGCGTCCTGCGTATGATCATTAGCGCCTCCTTTGAAATCTGTTTGAAGCAACCGCCATCCGCCATCCAGCCAGGTCAGGTCAGGTCAGGTCAGGTCAGGTCAGGTCAGGTCAGGTCAGGTTCATCCCATCCGCCTGAATTAATCTTTTGCTAGCGTCTATTGTTACTTGAGCCCGATTGTACCGCATAGCATCCGGCCTCCGCGCATTGGGATCCAGTTCCCATAACGCCCATAAAAGGGGCCTGGAGCCGACGACATCGGAGCACTTTAAGCGCCCGACCGCTAAGATTACGCTTGGTCGCGCTGCACGGGTTCGGCCAGCACTTGAAAGGATATTCCATTAACCACCTCGGCCATTTGATCACCATCAAACGCCTGGGGCTTCTCGATCGACGAGCATCCTGCTTTTGGCCCCTTACGCTGCGCACGGCCACTAGACCTTTCGCCCGCTCGGCAGAAATCGGTCGGACCCAATCACCACCATCGATGGCGCTCTGACTGCCACACTTTATAATGACAGTCATTATAAAAATCTGTACTCTTAGCCTCAGCGAAAACCAAAAGATCCTGACGCATGAAAAAAAGGTTGTCATCAGCCTACTTTTTAATCGCCTCTATCGCGACTGGAAGCTTAGGTTGTTTGAATGCGGTACCCACATGCCATACCTTGAGAAATGGCCGGCCAAAATTAAGACCGGCACCCAATTTGACGCACCCATCCATCACATGGATCTGTTTTCGACCCTTGCTGTCGCTGCAGGCGTGCCCACGCCCCCAGACCGAATGATGATTGGCGTCGATTTGCTGCCGTATTTAAATCACAACGAGACAGAAACTCCGCACGAAGCGCTATTTTGGCTGGAGGGCCATCAAGAGATCGTTCTGCATCGCGGGATGAAATTAATTCGCGCCCAGCAACCTCGGAAATTTTTGCTATTTGATTTAGCGGCAGACCCCACAGAGCAATTTAATCTGGGCAACGAGCATCCCGAGACGGTCAAACGGCTAAACGAGAGATTGGATACGCAACGCTTGGCGCAAGCACAACCCATGTGGTCAAGCTTGATCAATGTCCCCAACTAATCGAAAAACACGGAGAGCAGACCTCTGAGATTGATGATGAATATATTTACTGGCCCAACTAACCGAGCATTTTGAGGAAACCGTTGTGTTGAACCGACTGAAACGCCCTGAGATTTTTATCGCTATTGGTTACTTATTGTTTTGCTTTTGGTACACGAATACGGGTGGGCCGTTAACAAGCGCGGAGATTGACGCGCATCTCGCCCAGTTAAAAAAGGGTGACGGCGCGCCCCAAAACCTCAGGGTCGTTGAGGATTTCATGAGGCGAGACACGGGTAATCAGTTTATTATGGTCAATCTCATTGACCTCAATCCAACACCGCCAAACTTACCCGCAACGGGCCCGGATCCGGAACCCATGGCGCTCGTAGACCATTACATGGCGCACATGTACCCGACGATGTTCCTGCGAGCCTCCCATCCCATTTATCTCGCGCCTGTCCAGGCCAGCGCGATTGACTTACTGAACGCCCCCGGCGCGAGTGACTGGACCCAAACGGCGTTGATGCGCTACCGCAGTCGTCGGGACATTATGGAAATTATCACTGACCCGAGATTTTCAGAGCGCCACGACTATAAATTGGGCGCAATGCTCAAAACCATCGCAATCCCAACGGAGCCGAGCTTCAATCTAGGAGATCCTCGGCTGCTGCTGGGATTAATAGCAGTGATCCTCGTACTGCTTTTTCGGCGGCGGACTTAGCTTTATTGGCGGCATAAACCGCCATCAGCCCCGAAGTTTCAGAACGGTTACCCGAGCAACACCCTTGTTTTTAAGCTGGCCCTTTCGGTAGCTGTATTCTGTGCCCGATCAGAACAGTACAAAGCTCGCGAGCGCCGTCACCGCGGTTAATCGCCCACTGCTGCACGCACCGGATGCCGCCGTTTGCTAACCGAGGCGACCCGAATAAAGCCGCTGCATTGGGCTACCTAAGTTATGACTTTTTAGGTTTTTTGAAATTTTGGATTTCGGATTTGGATCAGATTACCGATACCGGCGGCGACCCAGGACAATCCGTCACTCTTGTTGTTGCGGGCTCATCAGACCGCGCGCGTCCAATTATAAGAATCTTCGCGTTCACCTTTTTGGATAGCCGTTAACAGATCGTATAACTGCTGCGTGATAGGACCAATGGCCTCGCCATTGCCATAAAACCGGTGCCAGGTATCGCCAGCTCGAATGCTGCCTACTGGCGAGATCACGGCCGCCGTGCCACAAGCTGCGAATTCCTCAATGTCAGCAACTTCTTTAAGAAACTCAACCGGGCGCGACTCCGTTTTCATCCCAAGAACATCCGCGGCCAGGGTCATCACACTCCGACGAGTCACACTGGGCAAAATTGAGTCCGACTGAGGGGTCACGATCGTGCCGTCTTTCATTTTCAGTACAATATTGGCCGAGCCTGCTTCCTCTAAAAACCGACGCTCAACGGGATCTAAGTAAAGGGCTTCCTGGGCCCCCATTTCCTGCGCCATTTGGGTAGCCATCAATCCACCGGCGTAATTGGCGCCCGCTTTGAACGCCCCCAAACCCTTAGGCGCTGCACGGTCGAGATCGATAACCGCTAAGTTAATGAGGCTGAGGCCACCGCCTTTGTAGTAGGGCCCAACCGGTGAAACAAACACCCTAAATTCAAACTCCGGCGCAGGTCGTAAACCAAGGTTTTCACCAATACCGACCAAGAAAGGCCGAATGTAGAGGCTCGCACCAGACCCATAGGGTGGTACCCATGCTTCATTAGCCCTGACGGTTTCTTGGATACCGCGCATAAACAAACTTTCTGGCACCTGCGGCATTAACAAGCGCTGGGTAGTTCGCCCCATCCGCTCACAATTCAGGTCCGGGCGAAACAGTAAAATATCGCCATTCGCAGCCGATTGCGCTTTTAGGCCTTCAAAACAGGATTGCGCATAATGCAAAACCGTAGAGCCTTCGTGCACCTGCATCTCAGCAGAAGCCACCAATTTTCCCTCATCCCAAACACCATCGCGCCAACGCGCTGAAAATCGACGTTCTGTCTCGACGTAGGAAAACCCCAAGTTTCCCCAATCTAGGTCTTTTTTTGGTCCGCTCATCTCGTTCTCATCTGCAGCTAACTCATAGTTTCAACAAACTAAAGGCCAAAAACCTCTAACCCGCAAATCCTATCGGACCCTTGGGATATTGCAATAGGATCCCATGATTCTCGCAGGACAAAGTAGCCCTACTCAAACGATCAACCATTGCGCTCAATCGCAACAAGTCCTCTTATCCTGGAAACCTGTCTATGACGACCGAATCACGCCATGAAAGTGCTTGGGGGCAATCCGTAAGATCACCCGCTCGCTCGCCTTCAACCATTGTCCTAAATTCTCGGGCAAGGCATAGCCTACAGCTTCAATATTTTCGAAAACGCGACGGGTCGAATCCTCGAGATGCTCAGTCTCAATGGTCACGGCCCCCTCAATTGAAACAAAGTTGAAGGGCTCCTGATTGTTGATCACGCACAAATTAACACGAGGGTCCCGTTCCATGGCTTGACGCTTGAACGTTTTACCGGGCGTTGAGACTACAATCGAGCCACCCTCGACCGCATAAGCAACCACCGACGAGGCGGGCGCACCACCGCGCTTCAAGTGAGTCAGCACCGCCCAACGGTGCGCTTGAATAAACGCATCAAAGACCGTATTTGTCGAAACCATTAAGCCTCCTCACTAATTTTTCTGTTGTGAGCGCCAACTCAAGCAACTTCACTGCGCACCCTAACACCGCATTCTATGCAGTGACGACAATCGACAGGTGAAGCATCTCCGCCGCCCCACGCATCGGTTGTTCTGGCCCCCCAAGGTTCAGCAAGCCCTCTCCAACGGGTTACCGCTCTAAGCTGCGATAAGAGCGCAATTAATACGCCGCGATGTTTATTGCCTCGCTACGGGATCATCGTGCCAGCTGCATTAAAGTCAACGCTCGCCTGCTCAACATCCGGAAAGACTTCTTTCAACAAACTCAGCATATTCTGCGTGGACCGGCGGTCCGCCCGCTCGTGCAGGTGACCGGGTGGGCCAATGCGGCTTGGCAGCGCAAAGCCGTGAGGCGTTTTTGCATGATCAACAAAGCTCCAATCAACGCCGGCTTCATCCATCTCTGCAAAAAAACGGTCTTTGTGCGCCTGCAACACCAAATGATCCTCAGCCCCGTTCTCAATAAGGATAATGGTCTTAGTATTGTAGTCATTGGGAATTGGCTTCAGAGGCGGCCGCACCGCACCAAACCGCGCCGGACTCGGATCTTCCCCCGTTTGGAGTAGACCATGAAACGATACCACGGCGCTCAGATCGAGCCCGCCCCGGACACCCTCTAAAACAGCCATACCCCCAAAACAATAACCGATCGCCGCAGGCGATACGGCATCACTCACGCTCGCGTCAGCTTTCCCAGCGGTGATCCAAGCCTCTAGTAAGGCCCGAAACAATTCCGGGTCGTGGTCTAGCCAAACCATTGCCTCAAAACATTTTGTTTGAAATGCCTCGATCCGTCGCGGATCGGCGGGAAACTCGCGCTCATCGCTCGGTACCCGATCGCCATACATATCAATCGCCAATCCAACGTAGCCGAGTCGAGCAAGATATTCCGCCACATCGCGATCGAATTGTTTTAGTCCCTGGTAATTGTGAATAACCAAAACCAATGGTCGCGGCCCCAAGGCAGCGCTGGGCGCGACCAGATGGCCTTTGAAATGATGCTCCCGAAACGCAAAACCAATAGTCCGATGTTGCAGGTCCGGCGCCGGCGGCCAAAATTCAGTTGGATTCTTCACAGTATTTTCTCCAATTTTGACCTTACTGTAGACAGCTCGCACCCACCTAGCAAGCCAACGCTATTCCCCTAAGTGACAAAAACTGCAAGGCCCTCACCGCGGTGAGCAAGGGCTATGGGGCCTAGCAAAACTGTGCGTGTAATGACGACTTATAGCCGAAAACACATTTTGGCGACGCCGCTCATCTTCAACGCTGAGGACAGCAGATCGCAATACTTGCTGCACCGCAGCTAGGTGGAGAACTCAAGAACGCCTCAGGATTTTGGTTTGTATTTGATTAAGGTTGCAGCCCTCCCCGCACAAACCTAGTCTACCCGCCTTGAATTCGCGGCAACAAAAAGACGTCTGCGTTGTTTGGAATCGGTTGATCCCGGCGGTCGCGGTAGATTTCTCCATTAACGGCAACCGCCACGCCTTCATCGAGATGCATTTGCATCTCGGGGTACCGCAGAACAAGCGATTGCAGCAGCTCGCCAATGGTCGCGCCCGTGCACTCAACGCAGCGCGCGCCACCGGCCGCCTGACTCAAAATACCCGCTAGCTGAACCTCCATAATGCGGCCTTGGCTTACTCCTTGGCAGTCTCAATGGCATTTAGAATACGAGGCGGCGACATGGGCACATGCGTCATTCGAACCCCAACCGCATTGGAAACCGCATTACCGATCGCAGCCAACGGCGGCACAATCGAGGTTTCACCAACGCCCCTGACACCGTAAGGGTGATTTGGGTTTGGGATTTCAAGAATTTGCGTATCGATAAACGGTAAATCAGAGCAAACCGGAATTCGATAGTCTAAGAAACCCGCATTTTGCAGCCGGCCATCATCGCCATAGATATACTCTTCGTTCAATGCCCAACCAATACCTTGCGCTGCACCACCCTGGAATTGTCCCTCAACATAATCCGGATGAATCGCCTTGCCCGCATCCTGCACCACGGTATAGCGCAGTATTTTCGTAGCCCCAGTTTCAGGATCGACCTCAACATCACACATGTGACTGGCAAAGGAGACCCCAGCCCCATCAGCAACCACTTCGTTATGCCCAGCAATGGGCCCCCCTGTGCGAGGCGACTTCGCCGCAATTTCTTTCAACGACAAGGGTGGTAAATTATTGTTTTGCCTGCCCTTAGCCCGCGCTTCGCCCGCTTCCCAAATCACTTGTTCGACTGGAATATCCCAGGTTGCCGCTGCACGCTGCTTCAACACGTCAACTGCATTCCGTGCCGCAAAGATAGTCGCCATACCGGAGGAGAACGTACCCCGACTGCCTTCCGTTGTATCGTTATGCCCAAGAGAGTTGGTATCGCCAATGGTGACTCGAACCTGTTCGTAATCAATTCCCAGCTCTTCTGCTGCAATCAGTGCCAGCGATGCACGAGAACCACCAACATCCACCGTACCCACGGTTAAGTTTACCGAGCCATCGACACCGATATTGAGATCGGTACAGGTCTGCCCGCCAAAGTTAAACCAAAACCCGCACGCAACCCCACGGCCCTGATTTTTGCCCAGCTTTCGTTTCATATGCGGATGGTTTTTAACAGCATCCAAAGTTGGACCAATCCCGATGGGGCCATAAACGGGCCCGTAGGAAGCTTTGGTGCCCTTCTTGGCGGCATTCTTGATGCGAAAATCAACTGCATCCATGCCCAATTCAGCGGCCAACATATCGACCACACTTTCGACCGCAAAGGCTGCCATCGGCGCAGATGGTGCCCGATACGCCGCAACCTTTGGTCTGTTTACCAAGACATCGAAACCAACCGACTTCACATTCTTAAGATCGTAACAA
>Ga0209374_1000788_pt1 | contig 33816 bp, 32 predicted proteins | sample SaaInlLV_DNA_10m_FD_184683 | JGI IMG/M metagenome (GOLD analysis project Ga0209374, IMG submission 184683) | Marine microbial communities from expanding oxygen minimum zones in the Saanich Inlet - SI075_LV_DNA_10m (SPAdes) (version 2) | ecosystem: Environmental > Aquatic > Marine > Unclassified ... | reverse complement strand
TTGTCCATGCGTTCATGGATTCAAGATACCCCACTTGGGACATTGTGATCATAAGAATCACAAGAAGGATTGACTTGTTTAAATTTGGAGAGCGTACGCTGGCCATGTCCTCTTGTCGAAAAAGGAGGACAAAGTCATATCTCCTATCTTGATAGGTTCGTTCACCCAGTTGTTTTCTGATTCGATGCTATTTTCGTGATTGCATCGTATTTTTGTTGCTGTCGTTGAAGTTTCATTTTCTGGACAGAATCGAACAACTGCATAGCAACATCGAGATCATTTCGTTGCTTTCGTTCTCGCAAATCAAGTTCTTTGCTGCGAAGAATGTCAAGAACTTCTGCCTTTGATGCAGCTTTGGCTCTCGATTGCTGCGTTTCATGCTCAAGATTCCTGTGCTTATTCTCCCATTCTGCTTCGTTCACAGCACCCTTTGCTTTGATTCGAGCAAGTTCAGGCTCGACCTTTGCCCGTTCCATCGCTGAAGAATTGACGGTTTGAGAACGTGCATGATGCTCTGCGTGGCGTTGATGATGGGCAAGTTGAGCATCGAGAGCAAGTTGGTCTCTGTCTGCTTGAATAGAGGCGTGTTCGGCCATGTTTGTGACGTGTTCACGTTCTGCTTCAAGTCGAATCTTATCCGATGGGTTCCAGGCGATGTAGGAATGGTCGATGGTCATACCAAAGGACTCAATGGTTCGACGTAATGCCATACAAAGGCCAATCGTTGTGTTTTCGTCGGCTTGGTCTTGAACCAATTCATCGTTGGTGAATCGTTGAATGATTTTCGACATATAGGCTTGAGCCTCATCGATGAGAAGGTTGCTGATGTCTGAAGTTCGTATCTCCATGATGCCTTTGGCAGGAAGTTGAATCAAACGAGCAATGTTCTCGCGAGCTGCATGAACTCGAAGAGAAGCCTCGCCTTTCATGGTTTGATGATCGCTTGATTTGGAAGTGAAGGGCATCGTAAACGTGTAGGGGCCGAGGAAAGCGAACAAGTAGGAACGTTGCCGTTTTCCACCAAAGATACGACGAAGCATCGAGGTGGTTGGATTGGCTCGCATCACTTGCTGTGTAACGATTCCAGAAACCCTCCCATTCTCAAGAACGACACAAACTTCGTTTGGACGAAGCACAATGGGTGTGTTCTTTGGCAATTCTTTGTCATGGACAAATCGTGCGATAATGTCCGGTTCTTCTCTCCATCTGTACGTATCTGTTGTCATGGTTTCACCTTCAGTTTCTGCTCCTCATGCCGTCAAGCAGCATATTGCGTTCGAGGAAATGGCGCTTTGCTTTGCTGATGACACCATCAATGATGTCGAGATCTGTGTGACGAGTATCAACATGGGTTGCTAATGTAGCTCCAAGATGTTGACTTGCATGTTCCAACATGGTGATGGTTTCACGATCATGTCGAATCAATTTCTTGTGCAATGAACGGTTCATTCTGCGTATCCCGTCGTGCTTTGGACGAGATTCTCCAGCCACTGCATATTGGGCATCTTCTGCAAATGATTGCAGATTATGCAAGATGGATTGTATTCTATCCATTTCGTATTTTTCATTATTTGCATAGGATCGAAAGAGCCAACGCTCAACTTGATGGTGGAGATGATTGACGCGTCTTCGAACATCTTCTCGTACGGCTCTATCTGTAACACGTACCCTCGATTGTTCGTAACCATCGTAGGCCGAAATTAACACTTTCATTCCATTTACTGCTGCGGGTATTGCCAATGTTGTTGGGTCCATACAGAAAGATATGTCTCTGGTCGGTCTTAACAGTATTGCTTATTTCTTGAATCCGCGCTTTCGAAAGCCACCACTTTGGGGTTTGTTGGCTTTATTGCCTGACTTTCGTTGTGAACGTGCTCTGCGATCGCCAGTTTTAGGTCCAGCAGCTTGCTGTTCTTGTTCTGATGCTCTGCGGTCTTTTTGCATCTGTCTCCAGACACCGCCAATGAGTTGCATGACCTCTTCCTTGCTGTTTGCTCCAATGGATTGTTTCGCACCAGTAGTGCTGACCCACAATCTGCCTTCTTTGCCGTAAGGACGACGAGGATGAGAGGTTCTTTCCTCTCGCTTGATTTTCTTGAGCCCTACTTTTCGAGCGGCCAAATAGAGTCCATCAAGATCGGGCTTGAGGACTGAAGCATCTCTTGGAACACGTCGACCACTACGTCTTGACGTCTTTGCATTGAAGTATCCAGGCCAAACAGAAATTCGGTCTGGGTTGTGTTCCATAGTCTCGCCTCATTGAAAGGGTGAGGTTGGAAGGTATGAACCCAACGATGTGGGGCTTCACTCAAGAAGAACGCCGTTGATGACGCCATCTTTGCCAGGTCGGGAAGTGATTCTGACGTTGCCTTCACTGGTTTCGATGATTGCACCCTTAACCAAGATGTTTCGACGAACGTAGTTCGGATTGGATTCGTTTTGAATCACGTTGTTGATTGTTGCATTGACAGTCTTTCCTGTCTTTGGATTGTTAACTGAAACAGTGTTTGCAGCCATGACACGAACCATTGAGTTGCCACCGGCTTTGCGGTAGACCTTACGTCGTGCTTCGCCAACGAGTGCGAATTGCTTCTCAGTAGAGATTTCAGTCGAGCGCTTTCCTCGTGCTCGTACACGTCGTCCACCGCTTGGTTTTTTCTTGGAAATTCCGTGCCACTGTGCCATGATACTCACTCCTTGCAAGCCACCGACTTGACTGGCGTATATCAAGGAAACCCTTAGCGACAACGGCCGGAATACGAGGAAAGGAGTTCCCCATCAGCAGCAAAGAGACGCGCCTCAATCACATCACCGGGCTGCAATTGAGCCACTCCTTGAGGGGTTCCAGTGAACAATAAATCGCCTGTTGAAACAGGTGCCCATTGAATCAGCGATTGCAATTGTTGAGCAGGTGTAATACTCATCTCACTCAGAGAGGCTTCTTGCCATCGCTCGCCATTGACATCAAGTTCAATTTTTGGAGCCGTCTTAGGGTCGCTTAGTGCCTCTGCACCAAATCGCCATGGATAGAACGAACCAAGCACTGCTGCTTGTCGAAACGTCTTGCCTTTCGACCATGGTAAACCCTCGGCGCTTAGAACGGATTGTGCTGCTCGATCGGTGAGATCAAGTCCAACTGCAATCGCTTCGATGTCACCATGTTGATTCAATCGAACAACGCATTCGGTTTCAATGTGAACTTCACCTGGATGTGTAGAAACGTGGAGTTCGCTTGATTCAGTTCGACAACCATCTGGTTTAACGAAAAAGATGGGTTCACTTGGAGCTTCGTTTCCGAGTTCCTTAGCGTGGGCTTGGAAGGTTCGTATGGTGCACCAGACGGCCATGAAAATGCCACATGTTGGCGGTTCTTGAAGGCGAAGGGTGAAACGGTTCAGTCCGCTGGCAGGTTCATGGGCAAAGAATTCCAAATCAAAAAGCGACGACCTGTTCGACGAAAGAACATCGCTCCTTTACTCAAGGACTTGGAAGAAGCGTTGGATATTGATCTCAACGTGGACGGTGGTTTTCTTGAGATGGCTACCTATGGTTCATGGCAACTCGTCTTTGTCGATAAGATTGCAAAGACGATTGAAATCAGCGATGATGAAGGGCAACGCTGGGCGTTTCTTACCCTTCGTGGATTCCTTGAACATCCTGATGCAAATCGCTGGGTTGCTGTCGATCATGGTGCAATTCCATTCCTGATGAACGGAGCAGATTGCATGGTTGCAGGCGTTCATGCTGCTGATGAATCCATCGAAGTGGGCGATTTGGTGTGGATTCGAGACAAAGAACACGGACGGCCGTTGGCACTTGGATGGGCAACGATGTCCGGTGCCGAGATGGTGGAAGCGACCAAGGGAAAGGGCATCAAGACCCTCCATTGGGTCGGTGACGAACTTTGGGATATGGAAGCAAAAGACGGAAAGTGAAAAAGACAAGCGGAGCCAAGGCCTGTCTATGCGCACCGTCTTGACACTGATGCTTGTTGCCCTTCTTGCCGTTTGTAGCACCTCTATTGCTGCGAAGACTGCTGGCGAAGATAACGGTCCAAATACAGATGATACTCCATTCTCATCCTACACTGCAACTTCGCCTTCCGTATCTGGCAATACGTGGTCATTGACTGTGGTCATGGACCAAGCTGTCAAAGACAACAACACAACCTTCGAGATCACCACACAAATCTGTCTCAATTCAGGCGTTTGCGATCCACCTGTCGTTCAACAAGTGACAATTGAAGAGTTGACACATACCACTTCCCTTACACCTCCAGAAGACCATTCTTACGTCAACTGGCGAGTCAAGGCAATGTACGAAGATGATACGATTGAATACTTCCCTCAAGGAGCATGGTACACGGTTTGGTCAAGTTGTTACCAAGATGGAGGCGTCTACTATGGCGTTGATGCTGATGGTGAGAGTTGTGGTGAGGAAGAAGATGATGAAGGCTTCTTGCCTGGATTTACACTCATACCTGCTTTGACTGCAGTTGGACTTGCTATCGCTGTAGCACGACGTGATTAAGCGGTTGTGAATTCAACCAGTCGCTCAAGGAAGCGACGATGTTCACTGCCCCACATCTGAAGGATGACTGAGAGTTTGGATTTGTCTCCATGAAGCGTTCCTTGGAAGAATCCAACACGATCAAGATCACTGTGGACAAGTGGAAGATGATCATGTTCAATTTCGATAAGAAGTCCTTCTTCATGTTTTGATATGCTTGTTGCATTGTATATTATGCAATCATCATCGAGAGTGAATTCTACACGTCTTGAGGAAAGAAATACTTCAACTCCAGTGAACAATGCCTCAACGTCGATGGCTGCTCCGTCCATTTCAGCCCCATACGAAGCAAGGAACGGAAGGTCAGTGGCATTTTGTTCCATGAGGTGATCAAGACCTCGAGGGATCTCTTCATCCGTCATACTAACCCTCCACGACAGAGAGTTTTGTCCAACCAACAACACGGCCATCAGTCGCATCAACGGCTACTGCGAAGGTATGCTCCCATACGCCCTCAGTCCATGTTCGAGAGAAATCAAGCGTTGTAGCTCCAACCGATGTATCGGTCAGTTGACCAAGAAGATCGTTGGCACCATCACCAGGAACGGCAACAAGAATACCAAGACGAGTTTGTGCGTAGATGTTGCCATTGCTATCGTAGATACCGTCCGCACCGCTTAGAGCAGGATAACGTGCGTTATCGCTGAGACGTGCTTCAACTGTTGAGATGTTGGCGACAGATGGAATCGCTTCTCGGTTGTATGAGACAACCTCATCAAAGGAACCTTTCTCCAAGAAGGTACAGGTTTCAGAGGTGGGTTCACCGGTCAATTCGAACAAGACCCAACCTGCTGTATCGTCTGCAGCAACCCACGAGATGTTCCATTTGGTTGCCGTTCCACTACGGTCATCGATGGCCCTCCAGATGTAGCCTCCATTGTCAAATGCAGCATTTGCACCTGATGCTTGCCCTCCGATGTAATCGAAACATTGCATGGCCTTCTCAAGCGTATGTGTTCTTGATTCAGACATATCCGGAGGATGGATGCCTTCTTGCGCACTCCAATCCTCTTGCAGGGTTTCATCGATAGCGAGAAGATTTGCTCGTGGACGAATGCTGTAATCCTTACCAAGATCGAGCACCTTTGAACCACGTGTCAATTTTGTCGATTTGAAGGCATGATGCAGTTCAAGTTCTCCTTCTGGTAGAACATAGTCGCCAAAGGCTTCTGAAAGCGGGGAACACGAATCTTGGAGAGAACCATCATTGGAAATGATCACATCGACCGTTTGCTGGGTCGCCCATGGATTGTTCTCTTCAGCCCAGATATCCATAGTAGCAGAACCAAGACAGAGGCTCTCGATATCGACGTGCGTTGCAGAAATCTTCCATGCCTTATCGTCTCCAAGTGTATCAGCACCGACCACTCTCCATCGCCAACCAAGACGTTCTCCAGATGCCCCTTCTTCGATGACATCGTTGCCAAACAAGTCTTGCAATTCAATCGGCTGAAGCATCATTGAAACACCGGGCAGGAAGACATCGAGTGAACCCAATAAACCACCCACATCGAAGGTCGTAGCCGACCCTTCGTACGGTTTGTTGTCCACTGTAGCTGAGAATTCGAATCCAGTTGACATCGTTACTTGTTCACGCAACTCAACATAACGTTTGGTTGTAAGAACCGCTTCCCCAGGCGAGGAAGGACTGCTTGAAGCATCAGGACATGAACCAGAATTGAGGATTGAATAGGTACTGCGACCAACACTCAAATCGTCCAAATCATAGGTGTTGGTCATTTCAACAGCAAGCCAATCGTTGCTTCCATAGGCGCCTCGTGTTCGTACTGCACCGAGTAAATTTTGCGACGATTCACCGAGGAGGTCTTGGGAAGTTCCTTCACTGATTGCAAGGGTACCTCTACCATTGTAATCCAAAAAGACACGGCAATAATCCTCATCAGTATCGAGGAAATTGAACACCAAATCAAGGAACCCTTCACTGGCCATGATTGCAGGACGGTCCCCTGCACCACCGGTAATGGTGTATTCCATCGTATCACCATAGCGAAGAGGATCGGCTGTGAACGGTTCGAGTTCGGAATTGATGTACCACCATCCAGCTCCACCAACAAACAGAGCAACAATGACTACAGCAATGACCTTTGGTTGTTTGATCATATCGACCAATGTCGTAGCGTTTTGTCGCTTAACGGCGACTGGAGTGAACACTTCGGGTTCTTCTCCAACTTCATCTGGTTCGTCGAAAACAAGATCCGCATCGAGGACTTCTGCATCAAGAACATCATCTTCCTCGACAACAGGCTTTGATTTTGCTTTGGCCTTTGGTTGAGGTGTTGGAGTAATCGTTGTTTCATCTTCAAGCGAAAAGATGACTTCTTCCTCTTCCTCTGGTTCTGCTTTGACAACCGGTTCTGCATCCTTGAGCCCGACTTCATCACGAGAAAGACCAGATTCAAGTAAACGCTCGACTAAATCGGCTTTTTTACCGCCTGTTGGCAAATCATTGATGACGCAAAGGGCCTTGAGTTTGGCCACAGTTAGCGAGGATGCTTCATCCGTCATTCATTCACCGTATCTTCGTCGAGGACTCATCCCCTAAGAAGGATAGTGGCGAACGCATCAGAAACGAGGCCGTTTTTGTGTGTTTATTCTTGGTACGGAACGTAGGAACCGTCTTCGGCTTGAACGTAAACGGTCTGATCGTAACTACCATCAGGCATCTTACGGAAGAAGTATCCATTGTCTGCAGCCTCAAAGGTTGGTTCATCAGAACCCGCTTCTGGTGCATGAGGTTCTGGAGGACCTGCTGGACCTGAGGCTTCAGGAGGACCACTCGGACCTGCTTGAGGCGGTCCACTTGGTCCCTTCGATGGCGGTGGACCTGTTGGCCCAGCGGTCTGTTCGAGGACTTCTTCTTCTGTTGATTTCTTGCTTGGCTCTGTCAATGCTTTGACACCTGCACCGTGCTTTTGTGCTCCAATGAAAGCGAATCCAGAAAGACTGAGGAAGAGAATTGCAAAGATACCAGCCCAGATTTGATTGGGCCACATGCTTCCGTCAATGTCCATTCCTCCGATGAGAATATCGCTTGTATCGTCCTTGTCCACGTATTCTGCGAAGAGGCACTGGCCGCCGCCATCAACATTGAATTCAAAGGTTACAACTTCATCAACAATCGGTGCTTTATTCGATATTTGGAATTGATTATCATGGCTCGCATCCGTACGTGCATTACGCTTGAGTAGAAGCATGTCATTCGCAGTACAATCGTCTGAATTGATCAAATACACAGCGATTCGAGCATCTGGATTTGCTGGAGGATTCGTTGCAGTCACTTCAATTTCGATCGGAACATCTGTGAAATCCTCACCATCCAATGGTGCACCCCAAACGAATCCGAGGTCTTGTTCGTAGGAATTCCCAACAGGTTCTGCAGTAAATGGGAACGGGAACAGAGCAAAGCCGAACATCAATGCTGCTAATCCGAGATAGAGAAAGACGTTCCAACGGGAACGTTTCAGTGCTTCTTGACGCTGTTCAAGCGTCATATCTTTCATCAATTCATCACGATCTTCATCCAGAACTGGAACGGATTCCGTTGTTTCTGGTTCCGCCTCTGCCACATTCTCTTCATCGGACATGATTTATAGCCAAAACGGCCGAGCATTTGAAATCCTCTCCCATATTCTTCTCATCATGAGCGAGTCTGGACAAGATGGAGGTGTCCGCCTTGCCGTTTTGTCGCGTGGAGCGAGATTATACTCCACTCGACGTTTGGTCGAAGAAGCTCGTAAACGAGGCCTTGTTGTCAATGTCCTCGATCCGATGAGTTTCTCATTATTCGTCGATGATGGTTCAATCGATATCATGCATGAAGGCAAACCAATTGGCTTTGATGCAGTCATTCCACGCATTGGTCATTCGATTACTCGACACGGTGTTGCCGTACTGCGTCACTTGGAACAAATGGGTATTTGGACTGCAAATACGGGTCAAGGAATCCTCCAAAGTCGAGACAAACTGCATGCATCTCAACTGCTTGCTCGAAACAGAATCCCAGTCCCTCGTACAGTCTATGTTCGCGATACTGCAGATGTTGAGCAAGCCATTGAAGCGGTTGGGGGATTACCCGTCGTTGTCAAGGTAACAGAAGGAACACAAGGCCAAGGCGTCTTCCTTCGCCATACGCATCAAGAAACTCGAAATCTCGTTCAAGGATTGCTCCATACTGGAAAAGCAGTTCTCGTTCAGGAGTACATTGTTGAATCGCATGGAACCGATATTCGAGCACTCGTCGTTGGAGATCGCGTCGTTGCAACCATGCGTCGTCGTGCACGTGGACGTGAATTCAGAAGCAACTTCCATCTCAATGGAACGGTTGAACCTGTTGAACTCGACCCTGCTTACGAAGAGGTTGCATGCAGAGCAGCACGTATTCTCGGTCTTCGCATCGCAGGTGTTGATCTGCTCGAATCCGACGATGGTCCGCTCGTTCTCGAAGTCAATTCAAGTCCTGGACTGGAAGGTATCGAGAAAGCAAGTGGCGTCAATGTTGCAGGTGCAATCGTCGATTTTGTCATCAGTGACACTGACTTCAGTGAAGTTGGACTCGACCAATTGCTGAGAACAATTCCAGGGCAAGGTGTTCTCTCAATTCAACTGCTTCAACATCCGAATTTGATTGGTATGTCGATTGGAGAAGTGTTCCATGGAAGTTCCAACACGCCAGTGTTTGCACTCAGTCGTGGCGACCGTTTAATGTGGAATCCAGAATCTTCAATTCAACTGCGTTTCGATGATGTTCTGATTTGTTATGGAGAACTTGACTCTCTACGAGCAACCCTTCGTAAAGCCATGTCAAACAGCCCACGAAGCACTGCTGACGCCCCTGCTGACGCCCCTGCTGGCGAAGAGAGTAATGCTTGATTTTCGTTCAGGTTTTCACACAACAGTTTGATATGGAGGACCGTCTACTGCAGTTTGCTCGCAAGAGCACGGGATGCACACCTCGCCTCGGCGAGGAAGGCGGTGACGCCATGAATACGGAAAGGAAACATACACAGCCGAAGGCTCAACGACCGAGCCAGCTACGTCTATCGGATGAAGACGTTACGTTGCCTCCGCGTTTAGCACACATTCAGAATCTACCTTGGTTGGATTGTTACGACCAACAATTGCGTACTGAGAACAAATCAGAGAACACGCGAAAGACCTACCTCAATGGACTACGAGCCCTTGTGGAAACGCCTCTTCCTGGTGAAGATATCCTTAGTGCAAATGGACTTGAATCGATGACGGTTCGAACACTTGCTAACAGATTGGAACCACACAGTGGACGAATCGATCGATGGACGCATTCAATGAGTGAACTCAGTCCATCAACCTACAACGCTCGCTTAGCCGCTGCGCGACACATCATCAAGTGGCTTGGACATCGCTGGCCAGACCATTTGGTTCGAGCACGTACTGGAAAGAAGCTTCCACGGACACTTTCTCGACGTGAATTGACCTCGGTCATTGAAGCAGCCAACACCTCTGAGAATGCGATTGCATCAGTCGTTGTTACTGTTCTTCTGGATACTGGAATGCGCGTTTCAGAGATATGCAATCTCAACCTTGCTGATTTAGAAATGGAAGGATTGCATGCAAAAGTCTTGGGTGGAAAGGGTGACAAAGATCGAATCGTCTTGTTTACACAACGAACTCGAACATGCATTGAATCCTACCTTCCAATACGAACATCTCGATTCCGTGAAGACGATGAGGCCTTCTTACTCAATTCAGCAGGACGTCGCTTACAACCAAGAGGTGTTCAAAGATTGATGGATCAACTCGCTGAAGAAGCCACTATTCCAAAGGGTCGACTGACACCGCACGTACTTCGCCACAATTTCGCAACAGGATTGCTTGAGCGTGGTGCAGACTTGGTGACAATTCAGCGATTACTCGGACACACAAGCATCGCTACAACCCGTGTCTATCTCGATATCTCCGACCAAACATTGCGTGAAGTCTATCATCGGGCACAATCCGTGCGACAAACCATCAGTGAAGGCGTTGGTGTTAACGAAGAACTCGTTGACGAACAAGGTGGAACACAAACGTTCGGAATTGATGTTTCACGAATGTGATCGCTTGCGTTTGTCGATGGATTCCGGACCCGCCCAATCTCGAGCAGGCGTCACTTCCTGACCCATATGTCCTTCAATTGGACAGAATTTACCGCTTCTGCAACGAGAACAGTTGCCTTTTGGTGGAAGTTCGACCGTCTTACGCAGACGACCATACTTCCTTCGAGGCATACCGTACAGTCAGTCGAGACGGTTTTACAATGTAGCGGTGAAATCGGCTCAACCTTTGCGGAACCAAGGCATATCTGCAACACTTCGTGGGATCTTCAGCGTCTTTCCTTTGCGGCCATCATCGGATTTCTCGCCTTTCGTTTTCTCAACAACCTTTTCTGCGACGTTCTTACCAGCAGCAGTTGCTTTTGATGCAGCACCCTTGGCTTTCGCCTTGGTCTTGGAAGCAGTTGATTTCACAGCAGCCTTTGCCTTAGAAGCGGTTTTCTTTGCAGATGTTGTTGCTTTCTTAGCAGTCGACTTTGCCTTATGTTTTGCAACCGCTGCTGCAAGTTTTGCAGCACTTGGAGCGTTCAATCCAGCCTTTTCGAGACCTGCCTTTCCAGCCTTAGCGATCTTAGCAGCAGTGGTTAATCCAGCTGCTTGCAATTTCTTTGCAGTAGCCGCACCTACGCCAGGTAATGCCGTTAATTCTTCGTTGTCTGATGTACCTTTCTTCGCTGCCATAGTCTGACCCTGATGAGCCATAGTCCCTGACCCTCTTGAATTATTCCACTATAATGATTCGATGATGTTAGGCAATGAGACCAGTTCCTTTAGACATTATCAGGAGTTAAGATAAAATGTAAACAGGATTTATACCAATATATGCGAAACAAGACAGTGTATGCAATTCTTGCAATTTTCTTAATTCAAGCCTTCTCAGCTTCCCTTGCGGTAATACCTGCACAGAACGACGTCGACCTCTTTTTCCCAGAATCTTCGGATACGAGTGCTCGAAATAACTCGTCTGGCGGTGGCACAACTGGCGGCGGCAACACAACTGGCGGTGGTAACAGCACCGGCGGTGGCAACACAACTGGTGGTGGCAACACAACTGGCGGTGGCAACACAACTGGCGGTGGCAACAGCACCGGCGGTGGCAACAGTACTGGCGGTGGCAACACGACTGGTGGCGGTAACAGTACCGGCGGTGGCAACACAACTGGCGGTGGCAACACGACTGGTGGTAACAACACCGGTGGAGGAAATACTGGCGGCGGCAATGGCATGGCCAATAACAACTCAAATGGCAGCGGCGGTGGAACAGGCGGGGTCAAGCCCGGCGGCAATACGAGTGGCGGTAACGGCACTAGTAGCAATAACAGCGCGAATACCAACTCAAGTACCAACGGCAGTGGCACAGGTGGAGTCAAACCTGGCGCTAACAACACGAACGGAACAGGTATGGCAGGAACAACACCATGGAATCCGCTATTACCGGTACTTATCTGTGACGATATCCCCTGGAATAATTCAAACATAACAGCGAACATTACAATCGATGATTGTCTTAATTCAACAAGTGATTTCTGGTTCTGGTTTAACCAATCAGGCTCCCTTGTGTGGCTTGATCCTATCGTTGCGACAGGATACGATTTTGTCGTTTACAGCGGACCTTCCATGACTTCTGTTGAAATTCCTCCTGGATATGGAGATGATGTCTTTGACTTGTATCTTCACGATGGAACAGATTGGTATGACACAAACATCGATATTGCCGCTGGCGTATCTCACACGTTCCAATCACCAGTTGATCGAATGTCGATTCGCGGGATTGAAGCATACGAAATGCTTGATCCAAACGACCCTACCGCCTTCGTAGCAGGAATTACCTATGCCAGTAGCGGTTCGGTTTTGATGACAATGACGCCAATTACGGAAAATTACACCATGCAAGGTTGTGGATTTGATCCATCAATGACCGACCTGATGATATGGACGGATTACCAGACGTATCAGCAAGGTTCAACCACATTTGCAGACTACTACGTCAACTGCAGTGTGAATACCAAGGATTACGAATTGCACGCCTTTGCGTATTCAACCAGTGGAACTTCATGGAGCGATTTCCAAGTATGGAATTGGACCGAAACAGATTCCTATGAAATGATGGATGATAATTGGACAAATCTAGACCCTTCCACATACTGCATAAACGCAACCTTGTACATGGTCAGTGGAACTGCATACCAATTCGTCGACTTCGAAGTAACGTGTTTCACTGTTGTAGGAAACAACAACGGCGGCGGAGGCGGAAGTGGAACGACACTCGACCCATGCGGATTGAACAGTAGCTACACTGTTGTTGCAAGTTGGTCCGATGCACAAACGTACAATTATGGTGAAGACCAGAACATGAGTTTCTACGTCAATTGTACTCGAATTGGAGAGTCCTACTCACTCGAGTATTTTGTCTACGAAATCTCTGCTCCGAACAACTTCGTTGCCACAGGAGTGTACTCTTGGACGGCAACGAATATCTGGGAAGGCTGGAATGATATCGTCACAGGATTGTTGCCAGGAAACTATTGCGTTGATACCGATTTGTATCAAGCCAACGTATATCTCACATCAGGCTACAGCTATTACCCGCATTGTTTCGATGTTACGGGCGTCTCTGTCAATTCTCCACCAACATTGACCCAAACATCACAGGCACTTGTTGCATATGCTGACGACCCGTTGAATTGCTATGACAACGGCATGTCCTATTCAGACCCGAATAACGACCCTGACCAATCCGTCATCACTTGGTTTGTCAACAACGCTCAAGTTGCAACAGGTGTTCAAGCATTGTTACCAGCAGGAACGGTTTCATTCGGTGACCAATTGTCTTGTGAAGCAACTGCTCACGATGGATTCATGGCTGGAAACACAGTAACTCGCACCTACTACGTGCTCCCTTCAAACAACTCAGCACCGAGCGTTTCTGCGATTACGATCTCGCCGACCTCTCCTGAGGAAACTGATACACTCACCTGTACCTACACCTACACTGACCCAGATAACGACCCAGATGCTTCAATTGTCATTTGGTCGATTAACGGTGTAGCAACAACCACGCAAGGTGCAACCCTCTCAACCGGGTACACTACTGCTGATTTCGTCACTTGCAGTGTTACAGCATTTGACGGTTCAAGTGCAGGAAATACGGGCACAGGAACAGTGTTGATCATGTCTCCAGGCGGAGGCTCAACACCAACCATTGGCGTTCTTGGAACCCTTGCTGTCTTGAGTGTTGCATTCATCCTCATCTCTCGAAAAGAACTCGAGGATTGATATGGAGGTCGACCTTCACCCAGAACGTTCTGTCCTTCATGCGCAGGTACGTAAGGCGAAGTCGAACCATTGTGTTGATGAGGCTGGACGATATCTTCGTTCTGCTCACCACAAAGGACCATCGAGCAAAGTCTACCTTGGTGATGTCTGCGAAACACTGCTTCGGTGTAGCACCGGTGCTGAAACACCCGTATTCACTGAAGTTCCTGGTTTTGATGAACAACGATGGATGCTGGAGTACACGGTAGGTGCATTGCACATATCGGTTCAATCAATCCCATACTGGGGATTTGGTTTAGTGACCTCTGGTTATCGAAACATCATCATCATGCGAGGTCCTGTTGAGGATCGGGCTCGTATCATCCATGACCTTGGAGCTGCTTCACAGCACAATCCGTGGGAATTTGCTCACAGACGAAGTGCAGAAAAGGGGCTTGCAAAGACTGGAAGTTCTCTCAAAGCCAACGAAATGGAATGGAGAGCGCATCAAAAACGAGCCAAGAGCCTTCTTTCTGAATCGATTGCAGCCCTCGAACATCACATCTCTCGGCTTGAGAAGAAAGGAGGTGTTGATCCCAATCTCATCGAATTGGCAAATCTTGAGATTGGCCTTGCTCAACAAGCCCTCGCAGATGACAATACACCTGCTGTGGAGCGCGCCTTGTCTCGTGGCGAAGCAGCACTGCTTGTTCCTATTGAACATGAAGAAGAAGTAAGCCCAGATGGGTCACTGCTTATCATTGAAGAAGATGTTCCTTTCGTCGATATGACCGATAATGAATCCGAGTGAACGCGCGTTGCGTTGATAAAGGAAAGGCAACTCGGATGGAATGGTCCACATGGCAAAAAAATCCGAAGGCAGCGGTATTCAGCAAGCAGCCGGTTTGATTCGATACTTCGATGAGGAGTCGGAAGAAGCTATGAAGATCTCACCGTTCCAAGTCTACTTCGCTTGTTTCGTTATTGGTGGATTCTTCTACCTTGTGAACGAAGGTGTCGTTCAAGCGATCATCAATCTCTTCTGAAACTGTCCTACATTGGACGAATCAGAACAATCTTTTGTTCCTGTTCAGCCATGCATTTTGCAACATGCATTGCAGATGCGAGGCTGATGGTTGCACCAATGGTGCGAGAACCTTCTTCCTCATGGAGAATCAATCGATGCGTGAGATGATGAAGAACTTCTTGATCGATTTGCTCAAACACCCATTTCTCATCTTCAATTCGAACCAAAGCAGGGACGTCTACTAACGGCCCCATCTCCGTTCCTATCGATTGCGTTCGTGATTCCAATCCTGCCAAATCTCGTAGAGGTTGCCATGATCGTTGTTGTACTGTAGTCTTTATTTTACGACGTTTTTCAACGCCTGCGCGAAACGCTCTGCTCATTCCCATCCCATCCAGGAATCCGAAGATTCCTAGTTGTTCCATCGACAATTCAGATATAACAAGCGCGACGGTTTTGACCAGAAAACGGTCATTTCCTTCCTGATTTTGTATCAATCCACTCGGAACAAACATTCAGTCGGTCGCTTAAACACACGATGTCGATATCGAGCAATGAGTCGATAGCCTATGTTTCGCAATGGAAGAGGGATGAGCCAGAGCAACGGAAACCACATCTTGTAGTACCATCGCATGTATAACAGGCCACGTATCCCTGCTGCAGAACGAATGTAGGGTTTGCCTTTACGAATCAAATAGACCGAATCAGCATCTCGTAATTTAGGAGGCAATGTTGCAATCACTCGTTGCGCATCCTCATCCATAATCGGACGATATCCCAACTGTTTTCCTTTTCCTAATCGCTTATCGATGAAGGTTGCAAGCCGATGACAGAGTCCACAGTTTCCATCTAAAAACAAGAAGTCTCGCGTATCGTCTGGTTTGATTCGTTCTGCAACTTCAATCGACCAAGTGCGTACTGGAAGACCATCGGTCATGTGAACGAGATCAGGCGTGTTTTCATCCACCCCAAGGTTGTACGATGCCAGCAATGTGTTTCGTTCCATAGCTACTTCTGCATTGTGATATGTCCATGGTTGGTGATGAACATAGGCTCGACGCAAGCATCCTTTGTGTTCACTGTACAAGCAGTAGCGTTCGAAAAGGAATGCTTCCAGTGAACCGTTTGTAGCGACCATTTCTGCTCCTTTTTTCGTTGAAATGCCCTTCAATTCTGCCCCATCTTGATTTCGCTTGGAGGACCAAGTGAAGGTGGAATCATCAACTCGAATCTTCGCCTTAGCATAGCGATATGCAAGCCCATAAGCGCGTGGAGCATAGGAACAAGTCACCCAGCTCTTTGCATCCAATGTGAGGAAGAAAACACCCGGCTTACCATCCTTGACAACATAGGCACGTATGTTGAATTCAGGGAACGTAGAGACGCCTGGAACCCATGGTAATCCTCGAGGATGTACTTTTGTCATCATGAACGGAATCGCACCGATGTAGGCTTTTCCTTCATACAGATCGACTTCAAGACCCTTAGGCAGATGCGGTTGCAACATCTTTGGATCAACTTCCCAATGCATGAATGTCAAATGACGCCATTCTTGCGAGATTGCATAGGGACGGGATGGGAGCGCAAACGGAACATGTTCCAAAGGAAACGCTTCGCCCATGGTAAAGGCAAACGGTGAATGCGTTTCAACGTACGTTATGCAACAGCATGGCGAAGCATCATCATCGATGAAGCAGTTGCAAAAATCCCGCCAAGAGGAATGGCAATAACCAGCCCTTGACCAGAAAGAAGTGTCACGGAAAAGACTGCAATCATTGCTGTACCCAATCCAATCACTTGCCATACGGGTAGCGACTTTGCTTCTCGTTCAAGCATCCATGGTAAGACCATCGTTGCAATGAGAGCAAACCAAGACCCAAGCAAGAGGAACGGAGAGTATGGGTGTGCTACGAACAACACCATAGGGCCAAACAGAAGCGTCCAGCGAGCCCAATCTAATTCAGGACGTGCTCCATCGTCAAATCCTAGTATGGGAAGAAGCAACACTACGGCCATCATTACGGAAATCCATCCAACCAGCCAGAAGGCTGACCGAATTGCAGTTGCGTCCGGTGCATCTTGTTGATGCATCAACCAAGAAGTGACGATAAGAAGTAGACCCAATGAGACGACGATACTGAAGGCTAAGGCTCGACTTCGTCCATCCCCTGCACCTAATTTGGATTCAATTTCCTGAATTGGTCTACCGAACACATGGAGATTGAAGCCAACAAATACCCACAACCACATCATTGCAAGTTTGTCGTTTTGATACGGATCAGTCCACCATTCTGCATTGAATACTGATGAATCCATGAAGGCCATCGCCAAGTAGGCAAAGGCTGTTAGAACAAACGTAGAAGCTGGAAGAAACAATCTTCTTCGGTATGATTCAATACTCTTCGAAGGCCCATACATCGACATCAAACCACTGATGACAACAACCTCGGTAATCAGGAGCGTGATCACCATCCACATATCGACTGATGGACTTGGTATCTGGGTTAATGGAAGACTTTCTGGAGCGATGTAGGCTGAATCATCAAAGAACATGGTTGCAGAAACCAACAGCATCAATGCAAGTGTTCGCTTGAATTTATGCAGATGTTCGTTCTTCCATGTCCCTTTCATCCCTTGGCCATTCCAAGCAAACAGATAGACCAGCGGAAGAAGCATCCATTCTACCAATCCATCTCCTGCAAAGAGAATGTGAAGTCGGTCTGTCAATGAAGAATCCACTTGCAGATAAGATACAACTTCCAAATGGTCCGTATCATGGCCAAGTATGGATGACATACGAAGAGAGAGAATCACTGCAAGAAGCGTAAATGGGAACCAACGTAATGCCATCAGCAGTCGCTCACTACGGCCTTTTGCAAAGGATTCAACGGTTTTTGGAAACAACCAGATGGCGATGGAACCGAAAAACAGCGGCACCAACCATGGCATTTCGTCACCGAGCATGTCCCGACCAGACATCAACGCGATATGATGCTAACGGCGTTCGCAATGCAAAAAGGGGCGAGACTGTAGGGCGGGACATGGGGGCGAGAGAAAGTGAGACCAGCTTGCTTGAACAAGCCGACATTGCGCCCCTAACTGGATTTGCTCAGTCCCTTGGAATTGCGAAGCAGGATTGGATTGATGTTGCAACAACACCGTTGCCTGAAACACTCCGTCTTTCGATGCATCATCATGATAAAGATTGGACGCGTGAAAAACTCATCGAAATGGGCGGTAAACCGATTGCATGGTCGCATGGAAACGAAGCCTATGAGATGCCGTTTGCTCGAGGACAAGCAGCCAGAGATGGAACCCGTGAACTTCTTGCTCTGCTTCATGATACAGGACGAATAACACGTCAAGAAGCAGCCAGTATGCTGCCAATTCTTGTTCTCGATCCTCAACCAAATACGCTCTTACTCGACCTCTGTGCAGCACCTGGGTCAAAGGCAACACATGCTGCTGAACGAATGGCTCCAACGGGTGTTGTTGTTGCTAACGAACCGATTTCAGGTCGCGTCAATATGCTTGCAAGCAATCGAGGACGACTGTCCTTGGGCAATGTCATCGTCAGTCAACACGATGGACGTCATATCGGAAGAATCCCAGAACCGGGTTTCGATGCAATCGTTGCAGATGTTCCGTGCACTGGAAGTGCAACAGCACGTAAGAACAAGGACGTCTGGTGGAGTTGGTCTCCACGCGGTGGACGTACAATGTTCCAGTTGCAAGTTGATATCTCAAAGAGAGGCGCTCAACTTCTCAGGCCCGGAGGCGATATGGTCTACTCAACATGTTCACTCGATCCAACTGAAAACGAGGCAGTGATTGCAGAATTACTTCGTCAATGCCCTTGGCTTGAACTGGTTGATATTGATGATTCAAAGGTTGAAGGTTTGACGTGGCATCGTGGATTAACAGATTGGGAACAAATCGATGAGGAAGGAAACATAGCCGAAGATCGAACATCCGTTCCGTTTTACAAACCTCAATACGATCCACCTACTGAACAAGACATTCTCGATGTCTTACCGTATTGTCGTCGACTCTATCCAGCCGATAACAACACGGGTGGGTTCTTCGTCGCTCTGCTTCATCACAGAGAAGAAGCAACACCACAAGGTGTCGCTCGAACCTTTGTCGACAAGTTAGCAGATCGGAAAGCGGAAAGCGGCTGGGAGCCACGTCAATTGGAAGCTCCTCCAAACAACCGTCATACTGTTCTTCAGGCAAGTGAAGAAGAAATTCAAGACGTTCTCGAACAATGTCAGTTGAATCAAACCGCCTTCTCTTGGTGGAGAAGAGGAAAGCGAATGGCTATTGCACCTCAAATCGTCTATGATCGGATTTGGTCAAAAGATACCCCTAACAAGCGTGGAAACCGTTGGCCTAGTGGCACGTTCCATCCATTGCAAGTCCTCCATGTTGGATTGCCTGCCTTTGTTGTCAAGAGCGGTCGCTGGCGAGCACGTCAAGAATCAATCCCCTTGATCTATCCTCACCTTTCCAATGACATCCTCGTTATCGATGAAGTCATGTTGCAACGGATGTTGCGAGATGAAGTCCCAACTCGCGAAGAATTCGCTGAAGCTTATGATACCGAATTGTCATCAGGAGCCTTACTCGTTCGTGTCAAGCACTCCACTGGAGACTTGATCATCAGTACATGGTGTGGTACTCGAATCACCTTAATGCTGGATAAGGCAGAACGACGATTGCTTGAAATTCGATTAGGAATGGAGGAAGAGGAATGAAGCGTTGGCTTTTGGCTGCTCTTATCCTGCTTCTTCCGCTTGCTTCTGCATCCACAAGCCTGCACTTAGAATGGGAACTTGGAGAACCTACAGATGTTGAGCATCGATACGTTGAGCATTTTCCTAACCAGATGATGCAGTGTACAGAATGCGATGCAACCAATGATGGCGATGTTGTCGTTAATTGGTGGAGACACAGCGAAACAACAGGATCAGATTGGCCCGATGATGATGCAAATCTACGTGCAGGAACCAATGGTATCGAACTCAATGAAACAGACTCACTAATCAACGGAAATGGAGAAGATACGCGTCAACATCTGGTTGACTTGACGGGAACATTATCGGTTCGTTCAGATTATGAAGACCAATACTACTTTGTTGCAAACCTATCCTTTAGCCCACAGGTTGAACTTCGAGATGATGCCTTGATGCAGATTCTCTTCATAGAAACGGATGCAACGGACCAACATGGCCGTGAAGTTCCTCATCTGGTTCGCGATATGACCTCCGATGCTGGCTTTTTTACTTCAGCCAACAAAACATCTGCTGTTGATGTTGAAGTCTCATACGAACATCTCTTTGCCGCAGGCGTCGAGTTGTCAGAAGATGCATATGGATGGCGTGTTGTCTTTATCGTTCTCGGAGCTGAAGACAACACTACGGGCCAGCCCGGTGTTATTTCTATGTACGAAACAACAGTTCCTACCTCCACTGAAGATCTGACTGTTCTCGACCACTTGCCACCTCTTGCAATGATCATTGTTGCTGCCTTTATCATCGGTTCAGTGATCCGAGGCTCTCTCAATCAAGAACAAGGATTGCCTGAGATTCGAGCATTGTGGAAGGATTCGAAAGACCCTGTTGTCCTCGTAGAGATTCTTGCAAAGAAGAAATTGATTACGACTGAAGGCTGTGAAGCGATTGCTCCTTGGAGCATGCGAGGAGGCGCTAAACGAGCAAAAATAGAGCCTGGTCAAGCATTAACATTCGAGGTACGTCTCAAGAAATGGCACCGACAAGGCCTCCTTATTCAATTGAAAATGGACGTTGAAGGCCTTGGTGGATGGACACAAAACATTCGCTTACCTGGTCGCAAAGACGAGGAACGAAGCGTTGAAGTTGAAGCCTGATAACGGCCATCTATGCAACTTGATGATACCGACCGACGACTTCTTGCCGTTCTGCTTGAAGATGCACGCATCAGTCAACGAGGCCTTGCCCAACGAATTGGGGTAGCACAAGGCACCATTACCAATCGACTACGTAGACTGGAAGAACTTGGTGTCATCAAGGGTTATACGGTCTTGCTGGAACCCGAAAGCATCGGTTGGACCATGACGGTCATCACAGGATTGCGTATCGAGAAAGGTTCGATGATCAATGTTCAACAAAACATTGCAGCAGACCCTCGAGTCTTTGCAGTCTATGACGTAACAGGAGATTACGATTCAATGGTTCTTGCCCGCGTTCAGAGCAGAAAGGATCTGGATGATTTAACCAAGACCGTATTCACACTCAAAGGCGTGCAGCGTTCCTTTACCCAAGTTGTACTCAATACTGTCAAAGAAGATGGTCGAGTGATTCCGCCTGTTGTCTAAGACCGTTTATTCAATGGTCTTCACTTGTATTTGCCAACGTTTTTTGTTCTTGACGTATTTGCTTGATGTGATTTCAACGTCATGAGCAGAGTTGACAGCCATGGTAGTATCTTTCAGTGCCCATTCAATTTCTGTCATTTTATTGCGCCAATAGACACCTGTAATCTTCTTATTCAAGCGGAAGACAATGCCTTCATTTTCTCCGGTGAGATGATCGATGACTCTTGCTTGGCGGATGATATCTCCTTCCTGTGGCGCTGATGTTTCAGCGGCCTCGTTTGCTTCACTGGCTTTGGCTTTCGGCTTCGTAATCAGTTGAACTTTTGACCAATCCTGAAGTTCAGTATATCCAAACGTGATGGAGGCAAGACCTTCGTAAGGATGCTCTTCATCCTTCATTTCATGCGGATTGAAAAGGCCGACTACTTCCTCATAATCCAAATCGATAACCTCGATTCTGTCGCCTTGACGTGGAATAAGTTCTCCAGTGAATAGAGGACCTTTGAACAGGGTTGACCACCATCCGCGTGCATTGATAACGCGTAATTCTCGATATTTCTTCCTCCATTCGCGGATGGCTCGAGGAGTTGTAAGGTCGCCATCGTGCCTTGCTTCATTTGGAAATTGAATGCTGTCCCATGTTCCAAACATCGAAAGAAGGGTATCGAGAGCTTTGATTGTCTCTTGGTCAAATTCATCAAAGTGTTCACGCGGTTGGGAAAGGATCTCTTTCACTGCATTCTTTGAGTCCGCCACGAACGAGCCTGTTATTGCTTTAGGTTGAACGGATTCTTTGACGACACCATTTCCTACACAAGCAAGGACTGTTTCGATGACATCGTTCTCAAGAACGATGCCGACTTCTCTTGAAATCTCTCGAAACCGCCCGACTGCTTCTTCCAGTTTTGCAAATGTCCAGCCTCTTGACTGGCCGTTTTGGTAGAGGATATGCTCTTGCATTGTGATGTCACCGCTGTAGTTCTTAACTTCGATAAAGACGATTCTGTCGTTCATGAGAACGATGATATCTGCTTCTCTACGGCTTCTTCCTTTGATGATTTGATTGATTCGAGCGGAATGGAACACATTGACAACACCGTTGAGTTTACGAACATACTCGAGAAGGTCGAGTTCAGATTTGGTGCCAGCAAGTTTAGCAAAATCTGGCTTAGGATATGCCTTGAGAGGGCGGGCCTTGAGCCACCGATAATTCTTCAGAAGCCCCATGTTAGGTCGTATCCATTGCAGAGTATTTGAACTTCGACCTTGAATTCTATGAATCCAATGAAAGAGGGTTGTCAGTGCCCATGTGCGGCATGAGTGCTCCGGCAAGGCCGCCAAGACTCTCAACTACACGGGTTTCTGGCTTCAGTGTCTTCATGAGAACACGCCGTAATTCTTCATCGATTTGAACATCAAAAGATTCCAAGCGACGGCGTAAATTTGCTTGCAATCTTCCACCAGTTCTGTCCCAATCCATAAGCAACGTCATCGTAGCTTGGCGATCATCTGTTCGCGTTCCGTATGTTTCGTACAGATACGCAACAAAACGGTCCATACCCCAGCCACGATTTACGACTTCAAGTGGCCCGGTAAACCCAAGACGTTTCAATGCAATTTTGTCGCGAGGTCCTTCGATAATGATGGCGAAACCTTCGTCCCGGTTTCGTTGACGGGCCGCCCCGAGAGCCTTTCCTGCCTTCTCGAAACGTTCAGTGGTATTTGGTGAATTATTCATCGCCATCCCCTCACCAAATGCATACTGGTCTGAAGTGATGTAATTGGTTTGGGTTTTTCAACAAACGCATTGACTCAGAGGTGAAGAACATACGTTAATATGAAAGAAAACAGGAGAGAAGAATTTCATTCTGGTGCTTGCTTTACGCCAACGCTTAAAGTAGGCCCTCTCGCCCCATTAAACAGGGTGTAGCCATGCCAGCGGAAGATACCGTTTTCTACGTACTTTATGACAAATTCATGTTTTGGTCGATTCTCGTCGCCATATTCACATTCGGTTGGCTGTTTACAGCAATATTGAGGTATCGCGACGGTGTTGAACCTGATACAACTAAACTCGATCATATCGAAGTTGGCGCGTTCCCCGTGGACCGTCACAATACAAAACTTGAGTTGGCGTTTTACATCCTCCCTACCATCCTAGTCGTCTGGCTCACGGTCATGGCACTTGGCTCAAACTCTGCAGTCTGGAATTATGACGACACCGATGAAGAAACCTTCCCCATCACAGTCAATGCTTACCAGTGGTATTTCGAATTCGTTTATGAAGAAAGCCTGACATGGGAAGACACAGACACTGGAATCAACGTCGAATGGAGCGCTGGTTCAATGCAAGTCTCTGCTGATGGGAATACGGCTGCCGCTTCGGTTGAAGTTAAAATGGGTTCAATTGAGAGTGAGCTTTTCTTCAACGGTTCGACTTTAGCCGGTATGCCAACAGCCATGTACAACACATTCCAACACAATCACGTCAAAGTCTACGACGTTGATGGACTTCTCCTCCACACATGGGAACACATCCCTGTCAATCACAAATTGATTACACCTTCAAATCCAATGATCATCCCGTGTGATGAAGTCATTATTGCAAATATGCATTCGTTACCTGTCGACCCATCTGACACCAGAAATGTTGGTGTACAACACGCATTCTGGGTCCCAGAATGGGGCATGAAGGAAGATTTCGTACCAGGTTTGGAGAGTGGAACTACGCTTGGTTTCATGCCAGATGATGCTGGAACATTCCCTATCCGCTGTGCAGAATACTGTGGGCTACAGCACTCCGTCATGACTGGAGAAGTAATGGTGGTAGCTCGTGCAGGCCAGGATTGTTCATTCGATTCTGGAGTTAAAAAGAGCGACTCAAGTTCCGCAGACAACTACAATGGAGGTGAAATGTGATGCAGCGACGCACCATTGCACTTCTCGGACTCGTCATTGCATCACTGATGCTCATCCCACAATTTAGTGCCATGCCTGGAGGTATTGGGTCTGGAGCAAACGCTGGATGTACATGTCACGCTGGCGGCAATGATGGTTCAACAGTAATCCTCGTTGAAGGGCTTCCTGAGGTCTTCAACGCAAGCGAAACCTACCTCTTCACAATCACTCTTGTCAACGATGAGATGACGCTGTATGGAAACGGCGATCCTGCACAAGGATGGAGCGGCGTTCAAGCCGGATTCCGTATCCTTGTCGAAGGTGGCGGAAGCGTCACAACTGTTGATGAATCCTACAGCCAGACCATGGATGGCGGACTAACACACACCGATGACGGAAACAAATTCCGCTCATGGGAATTTGAATACACAGCCCCAGGTAGCGATACAGATACCACTGAAATCACAATCATTGGTAACGCAGTAAGCGGCGGTGCGGTAAGCGGCGGTGCAACTGGCGCTGGAGATGGCGCTGGAAATGATTACTGGAGCATCAAGAGCGTTACAGTCCCTGGTTTGAATGCAGAAGCGAAAGCTCCTACAGCACCACCATTGGTCATTCTCTTGACCGCTATTGGACTGGCAATCTCAGTTATTCTCCTCGGTACAATGTGGGTCTTCTATCAACGCAACCCTCAAACATTCACCATTGGTAACTTCTGGGGCTATCTCAAGCCTTGGTTGACCACAACTGACCACAAAGAAGTCGGTATTCTCTACTTCCTGTTTGGATTCTTCTTCTTCCTTGTCGGTGGTGTCTTGGCACTTCTCTTCCGTATCCAACTGGCCCTACCTGAGAATGATTTCTTGACACAACAGGAGTACAACTCGTTCTTTACACTCCACGGAACAACCATGATTTTCCTTGGCGCTATGCCAATGATTGCTGGTTTCCTAAACTACGTCCTCCCTCTGCAAATTGGTGCAAAGGACTTGGCGTTCCCTCGAATTAACGCAATGGGATTGTGGCTCTTGGTCTTCTCAACACCACTGATCTTCTCAGGCATCTGGTCTGGAGAAGGTGCAGACATTACATGGGTCATGTATCCCCCATATTCCTCTTTGAGCGATGCTGGTGATTACGGTGCTAATGCCGGTGCAACTGCCTTCCTTGCTGGAATGATGATGCTTGGTGCATCTTCAACGCTTGGTGGTGTCAATTTCATCACCACTGTGTTTACTATGCGTGCTCCAGGAATCACTTGGATGAAGATGCCTCTGTTCACATGGTCTGCATTCGTGAGCGTATTCATGCTCTTTATGTCCCTACCTGCATTGATTATCGGTGTTGCTTTCCTCGTCTTCGACCATACGATAGGTTCGACGTTCTTCACAAGCGGAGGAGATCCGCTGTTGTTCCAGCACCTGTTCTGGTTCTTCGGGCATCCTGAGGTTTACGTGGTGATTATTCCAGCGTTCGGTATCGTTTCGGAAGTTCTCGCAACAAGTGCTCGACGTTCCATCTTCGGATACAAATCAATGGTTTTCGCTATGGCGGGAATCGGTGTTGTTGGATTCATTGTTTGGGGACACCACATGCTCACATCGGGTATGGACCCGTTCTGGAGAGCTGCATTCATGATTACAACCATGGCTGTAGCGATTCCAACTGGAGCGAAAATCTTCAACTGGTTGATGACGCTCTGGGGCGGCTCCCTTGTCATGAAGACGCATACGCTCTGGTCTCTTGGATTCCTTATTACCTTCACACTCGGCGGTATTTCTGGAATGTTCTTCCCTGTTGCAGGTCTTGACACACACTTCCACGATTCTTACTTCGTCGTTGCTCACTTCCACTACGTGTTCATCGGCGGTACTGTCTTTGCTCTGTTCTCTGGTATCTACTACTGGTACCCGAAGGCAACAGGACGTAAACTCAACGAGACTCTCGGCCTTTGGCACTTCTTGATTGGATTCGCATCGTACAACGCTGCGTTCTGGCCAATGCACGCTTTGGGTATCCAAGGAATGCCTCGACGAACACACTCCTACACCGTAGAAAGTGGCTTTGCTGAGTACAATATGGCAATTTCCATCTTTGCGTTCATCTTTGGATTGAGCCAACTCCTCCTCGTATGGAACATCATCTACTCTGGCCGTAATGGCGAGAAGGTTGGAAAAGATCCGTGGGGCGGATGGTCTCTCGAATGGTCGACCACTTCACCACCACCAACTCCTTCCTTCCACGTTATTCCAACACAACGTGACATGAACGAAATCTATGGCCATCACAACGATGCTGAAGATTCGATCAAGGATAAATTGTGGAAAGGTAAGAAGAAAGGTAAAACCGACACAACAGAGGTGAGCTCATGAGTGGCGGTGGACACAGTGATGTGAAGAACGCTATTTGGATGAGAGCACTGCTTATGGCAGGTATTATTCTCGGTCTTGGTGTTGCATCATACGTCGGACTCGGCGTTGTTGTAGCAGGTATGAAAGAGACAACTTGGGACGAAGAAGCAGATCATTTCCATGACGCTGAAAAGGACTGGAAAGATGCTGTTGCTGCTGGAACCATTGAAAGCGATGATACATCTGCTGAACTTTACATCGCTAAAGAAGCAGCGCATCATCATGAAATCGATGCCCATCTTTCCTATCTCACGTACCGTGTCGCAGGATTGACAATGCTCTTTGTTTCGATTATCTTCACTGCATTCCTTGTCATCAGTGGTGTGCTCAATTCAGCACAACCTGATGATGAACACCACGATGATCATCATGGTCACGAAGAACACCACGGTTCAGCATCTCCAATCATCTTTGCATTCGGTTGTATGTTGTTCCTAATTGGATTCCCTGACTTTGCAGATGGACTTCATTCCCTTATGCTCGGAAGTGGTTCTGATGCCATTTCAGACCTCTCTGTTGGAATGATTGGATTGACAATCATTACCATCGGTATTGCAAACTGGTGGAGAGAAGACCTCCCATTCAAGGGATATGGTGAGCAAATTGCAACCTCTGACCCATTCGCTGGACAACACATCCGCAAGGCTGGTATCTGGGTCTTCTTGATGTCTGAAGTCATGGTTTTCGCTACATTCTTCTCCTCATACCTACGTATGAGAACCGAGTGGTGTACAAAGTGGGCCTTCGATGAAGGAACCTGTACTCTTGAAGACGGCGAGACATTAGCAATGACTGCCTCTGATTACCTCCGTCCTGGCGGTGCAGCAGGAACTGGTGACTTCTGGACATTGCTTCCGGGAGCTATCAACACCTTTGCGTTAATTATCTCCTCTTACACCATCGTGTTAGCGCTTAAGGTTGCTAAATCTCACGATTACAAGGTACCGACCGGTTTCATGGGCAAACTCATGCCTGACAAAAAGAGTGCAATCCGCAATTATCTGATCATCACACTCGCCCTTGGTACAATGTTCATTGTACTGAAATTGGTTGAGTGGAGCCATCTTATTGCTGAAGGATTCACTGTCGGAAGTCAAGAAGGTTCAATCTTCTACATATCCACTGGTGCACACGGAGTCCACGTCTTTGCGGGGCTATTGATCATGCTCTACATGATCTTCAAGGCCGATACCGTCGAATGGGACGAGGACAATGCACAGGGAATCGAGTACTTCGGTCTCTACTGGCACTTTGTCGATCTGGCTTGGGTTGTTATCTTCCCAGCATTCTATCTATACTGAGGTGAAAATATGGGCGAACACAAATTAATTATGGGCAAAGACATTTACTTTTGGAACTTCATCATTTTGATGTTCTTTACGCTGTTTGAAGTAGGCGCAGTTTTCTTCGAAAAGTATCCTGGAACCAACACTCGAGTCTCAGTGTACGTTGTTTGGGGAATTCTCATCGTCGTTGGAATCATCAAAGGATTCGGTATCGGCGCTTTCTTCATGCACCTTTGGGATGACCCGAAAATCTACCTTCGAGTCGCATTGTTCCCAACCCTATTCGTTCTGTTGATGCTTTGGGGAATTGGCCTATCCAATCCTGAAGGCGTAAATGGCCTTCCTGGCTGGTGCACTCCAGATTGGGGCGAACAATACGCAACAGAACGTTGAGACGATCACATGCGACGAATTGCTTTCTCACTCGTAGCCCTGCTGTTATCTGTTACACTCGTAAGCGTGCCTGCCTCTGCGTACAATGGATTCCAATTAACAACTCCAAGCGTAGGCAATTTTACCTTAACAGATCAGAATAATTCCGAGATGAAGTTCTCTGATATGACAGAGGACATCGTTGTCGTTTCTTTCTTCTTTACTCGTTGTACTGATGTATGTCCAATCATTACCCAGAATTTGAAGATGGTACAACAACAAGTACCTGCTGAAATCGCTGATGAAGTCGGTTTTGTTTCAATTACCCTCGACCCACGTCATGATACCCCCGACGTCCTGACTGATTACATGGGCCTCCATGGTGTTGAATGGCCACATCTTACAGGCAACAGTACGGAACTTGCTGATGTTTGGTCTCGATTTGGAATGGTAGTTCAAGAGGTCGTTACCGACCCTCATGACGACAACATGAGCGATATGGATGGCCAAATACACAACTCCAGCGTCATGTACACCAACGAAAACGGAACCAGTCTCGAGTTGATGTTTCTACCAACTGGAATGACGTTAACAACACTCGCAGCAGATGAGGCTGGATGGTCGCTCAACACATCAGATTCCCAATTTGGAACAATGGTCAACGGAATCAACGGATACGATGCTCCTGAAGATTGGAGTTGGTGGTGGAGCTTGAAACTCTTCAATGAGACAAGTGAAGATTGGGAAGATTCCCCAGTCGGTATTGATTCAGTGAATGCCCTTGAAGAACAGCATATCGCTTGGTTCTCATCTCAAGCCAATGCATCGCTCATGGAAGCCCCTACGGGAGATGACCCATCGGTCCAAATCATCTTCCCTGACAATACGACTGCCTCAACAAGCATCCCGAACTTTACAGGATACCATCTCACTCAAGGCGCCTTCGATGGTGCTGGAATCGATGTGGATATTTCCGACAGTAGTTTCGGACATTTCCTCAACAGCATCGATGGCGTCTCTGCTCCTGCAGATTGGAGTTGGTGGTGGCAATTGCACACTTGGAATCAAACAAACATGACATGGGACGATTCACAAGTCGGCATGGATCTTCTGGATGATCCAATGACAATCGCATGGGCACCGAACAGCACAGACAACAGTGCGATTCCCGCTCCTGGTTTCGCCACCATTGAAGTCACAGAATGCAGTGGAAATGGCTGGATTATGGGTTCAGGACAAAATGCACACTGTATGTGTGATGCTGGCTATGAATGGGCAGAAGACGACAACCTGCGTTGTGTTCAAATCATCTCAGAAGAGCCAGAATATACTGTTGGTCATTCGACCATCACCTACATTCTCGATGAGGATAAGAAGCCTCGAGTCTCTTGGCTTAGTGACAAGTGGCTACCTGAAGACTTCGTTGAGGACATTGTTACACTCGCTGAAAAAGAAGGATTAATTGAAATCGAATCCGAAGGGATTCCTTCAGTTGGTCTCATCCTTTCAGTTGTCATGATCTCCATGGCTGCAATCTCGGTTCGTGCGAAATCTGAATGATTTCAAGGGAAAAGAGTTTGATAGGGGGAGTTGTGGCCAAATCATTGCGGCGATCGCATAGCCTGGTATTGCGCCGGATTTGAAATCCGGTGTCCGATGACTCGGGGGTTCGAATCCCTCTCGCCGCGCCTCCATCCAATTTAGGAGAAGCATTCACAAACTATACCCTCTCTGTACCTTTCATGCGCCAAGGGTTGCTGGGCTTACTTCTCGCTTCTCTGTTCGTTCTCGCAGGGTGTTTAGCACCTGTAGCACCCGAATGGGACGAATCGATTGTTGTTGAACGAAACGGCGATGGTACGTTCGAATTCACATCCAAACTTGGAGATGAAACCATCACCAACACCTACACTGAACGAGGTTGCCTCGACGGAGAAGTTGGAGCAGACAAGGGTGGAAAAATCAAGATTGAAGGCTACATGAGTGCGAGCATTATCTATGACTCTCACAATTCTGATCTCAACAACAACAATCTGACATTTGCAACAACTGCAGCTGTTGCAATCGAAGAGATGTCCTTCACTGATGCAAAGAATGTTCTTTCTGGCGCTGGTGAACGAATTGAAGTCAAGACATGGGATGTTCCTGTTCAACCAAAGACTGGCCAAGGCACAGTCGATTTGGACAGTGTTGATAGCGAATCCGATTCGAAATGGTTTGTTCTCGGGCTTATTCCAGCCAGTGAAAACATCAACGAGGGTATTGCGTCACTCGGTAAGTTCCACCAAGCAATTCGAATCTCAGGATACCTCGTCGATGGAGTCAATCCTGCTCAAAACCCAGAAGGTGGAAACAACCGTGACGTTGGTGTGACCAACGACTGTGTCGCTACGACTGGAAGTTTCAACGTGAATCAGTTATTCTTCTTGGTTACCGAAATCGAATTTGAAGATTCAACCGTCAGTATGGATGGAGATGCAGATGACGAATACGTCTTCGGAGATGTTCCGTTCCTTGGCCGTACTGGATTCATTTTGTTCTTAGCCATTGTTGGTATTGGCGGTGGTATTGGAGCCTACATGTATTCATCCATGCGTGTGAGCATGAGTGCTCGAAGCATCGCATTGACACTTCTTGGGAAGGAAGGGGTTGAGAAAGCTGCTCAAGTCCAAAGAGATGTCAAGGGTGCGAAAGACGCTGGTATGACTACACCTGATCAGCGTCGAAATGAACAACGCAAGAAGAGTAAATCTCCACCACCTGCAAAGACGAGCAAGAAGAAGGATGAAGACGATGGCTTTGGATCATTCAGTATCGATAGTGCACTGAGTGGAAGTTCAGATTCATCAACCAAATCGGAATTCGGGTCGGGCGCATCAGTTGTAGCATCAGAGGATGCAAAGCGTGTTGAAAAGCAAATCAAGAGTACTGAATCGTTTGTTCCACCTACATCCACCTTTGGCAGCAGTTCGGTTCCAACATCATCCTCAGTCCCAACTTCCTCTGCACCAACAAGTGTTCCATCATCACGTTCTCCTCCAGCACGCGCTAAGCCTGAACCTGAGGCTAAGCCAAAGGTTCGTCGACGAAGAGCAGTGAAAAAGGCTGAGCCAGAACCTGAGCCTGAAACAGAACCAGAGTCGGAACCAGAGAACAACAAAACCTTCTGGGCTGAAGAGGAAGAAGAATTCTCAGACTTCAGCTTCTGATCGCTTCAATGAAAGATTTGTACTTCAGAAGGAAGGACAACCATTGAGAGTGGGGTCGAACCAATGTTTTCTCCATCGATGTTAATTGCAGTCGGTTCAGGAGTTTCGATTCGTAATTCTTTGAATTGATGATAATCGACTCTTGGATGGAAGACGTGACGTCCTTCTTTCTTAAGGAGTCCAAACGCCTTCAGAATGTCTCTTCTCGTCATCTTTTTCAAGATTCCAATATCCATTAATCCATCATCAAGAGATGCGCCTGGTGCGAGAGGTAGGAGCGAACCTCCGGTTTGACTGTTCTGAATGAGGAACAATGTGAAATCGTCTTCCATCTTATGACCATCTAAGAAAAGGCTTGCATGCCTTCGATTATTGGCCATAATTGCCATGAGAATTCCAACATCGTATCGAATACTTCCCATCCAACGCATTTTCTCAGCCTTGATTGTTGAATCCACACCAAGACCCCATGTGACCAGATTGTGGCTGTATCGAGTCATCTGCCCCTTGGTTTTTCCAGGCAATCCTTCTGTTAATTCGACACGTGCAAGATCAATGCATTGCGTCGAACCGTTAACAATTCTTGAAACTGCATCTTCTGTGCTTTTGATTCCAAAATCATGGGCTTGAGAATTCCCTGTTCCTGCTGGAATCATTGCAAATCGAATGGATGAGTTGTCTTTTGATTGCATCATCCAACCCGTAATGCTCTCTGAGAGACTTCCATCTCCACCGACAACGGCAATGGCTTGATCAGATTGAACCTCCAAACCAGAAGCGATATCCACAAGATGACCGGAGTGTCCAGAAATGTGCATTTCAACTTCAATACTTGATGCTTCAAGCAATTGTTTTGCTGTTTCAGCAACCTTCAGTCCTTTCTTTTTCCCTGAATACGGATTGACCAGCATGAAGACTTTGGATGGTTTCGTTCCAGCATTGTAGGCCTTAACGAATGCTTCTGTAGGCATAGGTCGATGGAATCCCTTGCGTTTTTTGCTGTTCTCATCTGGTTGGAAGTTCACGATTGAGGGTGTAGTTGAACCGTTAGAAGTCTCGCCATCTGTAGAGGCCATGTTTTGGGACAAGAACTCCTCCGCATGAACTCTTCCCCGTGTTTAGGATTAAACCAAGCACTCATGAAGAGATGGCTTCTGGGCTAGGATGGAGGGTCTTGATGGATTGGTCAGAATCTGAAGTCGAATTCATGCACAGGGCACTTGCTGTGGCTGAACGTGGAAGAGGCAAAGTCAGTCCAAACCCGCTTGTCGGCTGTGTCCTCGTAAAGGATGGTAAAATCATAGCAGAAGGTTGGCACGATCATCTCGGCGGATTGCATGCCGAACAAATGGCAATACACGATGCTGAAGCCAAAGGAAACTCTCCGAATGGAGCAACTGCTTACGTCACACTCGAACCTTGTAATCACTACGGAAGAACGCCTCCATGCACCGAAGCCTTGCTTTGGTCTGGTGTCAAGAGCGTCATCGTTGCACACCATGATCCAAATCCAACCGTTCGTGGAAAAGGCATTGGTGTTCTCGAAAAAGCAGGAATAAGCGTCAAGACTGGGCTGCTTGAAGATGAAGCAAGTCAACAAATGCAACCTTTCCTCCATTGGTGTGAGCACCGCAGACCAATGGTGACTGTGAAAATGGCTGTTGATGCAAACGGTTCTGTCGATGATCGATCGGAGCAAGCTCAGCGCTTTACCAGTGAAGCATGCTTGGATGAAGTCCATCGTTTGCGAATGGATTGCGATGCGATCTTAGTCGGTGCTGAAACCATTCAACGAGACAATCCAACCCTGACAGTTCGTCGTGTTGAAACAGAACGACAACCGCTACGAGTCGTTCTTGATCCCAACGAGCGTACCAATTCTGATGCAATCGTCTACAACGATGAACACGAAACACTACGCATCGGTTCTGACTTTACTGGATTGATTCCCCTTCTCAATCGATTAGGCGACTTAGAACGTCAACGAGTTCTCATTGAAGGAGGCCCTAAAACAGTTCATGCCTTCCTTGCTGAAGGATTAGTCGATGAATTCTATCTCGTTCAAAGCGATGTGATCCACCAACAACCAATCGCCTCCAACATTGATGATGATGTCTTATCAAGTTCAGGACTTACCTTTGTTCGTCAAGAACAATGGGGGGACGAGACCGTTTCCATATGGACGCGTACGCCCCTACAGTGATGCTGTTGAGAGCGGGCGATGCAGGATTCGAACCCACGTCCCCGGCTCCGAAGGCCGGAAGGATATCCAGACTACCCCAATCGCCCAATTCAATCCAGATGGCTTCCCTTTTTGAAGGGGTTGGTGCGAACGA